>Ga0105094_10000302_pt1 | contig 23640 bp, 24 predicted proteins | sample PPLLak1March2015_2_FD_87023 | JGI IMG/M metagenome (GOLD analysis project Ga0105094, IMG submission 87023) | Freshwater sediment microbial communities from Prairie Pothole Lake near Jamestown, North Dakota, USA - PPLs Lake P8 Core (3) Depth... | ecosystem: Environmental > Aquatic > Freshwater >...
CCAGGTAGTTGTCCGCTCCCAGGATGAGCTGGGGGATCTGGCTGTTTCCTTCAACCGGATGTCCGCCCGACTCGCCCGCTCGACGGACGCTCGCCGTCAGATGACCGCCGATGTGGCCCATGACCTGCGCACCCCGATCAGCATCATCCTGGGCCACCTGGATGCCATCGAGGAGGGCGTGGTCCCTCCCGCCGAGGGGCTGAACGTGATCCGCGACGAGGCCGGCCGGTTGGAGCGCCTGGTGCAGGACCTGCAGGTTCTGGCGATGGCTGACGCAGGCGCCTTGCCGATGACTCGCAGGCGTCAACGCCTCCAGCCGTTGCTTGAGCAGGCCGTTGTGTCGTACCTGCCGCTCGCTTACGCCAAGCAGGTCGCACTGAAGCTGCGCTCTGCGCCGGACCTCCCGCCGCTCGAAGTGGATGCCGCCCGGCTACTGCAGGTGTTGGCGAACCTGTTGGAGAACGCGTTGCGGCACACGCCTCCCGGCGGGGCAATCGAGCTGCGCGCTGGGGCCAGCGGGCAGCAGATTGAGATTGCTGTGCAGGACAGCGGAGGCGGGATCGATCCACAGGCGCTCGGGCAGGTGTTCGATCGCTTCTACCGCGCCGATCCATCCCGTCACCGGGATGGGACTGGTTCTGGCCTTGGGCTGGCCATTGCGCGCTCGCTGGTCGAAGCCCACGGCGGGAGGATCCGAGCTGAGAGGGCTGAAGGCGGCGGTGCGGTGTTCACTTTCACCCTTCCTGTCGCGGGGGAATAGCCCGATCGGGCGCGGGAGCCATGCGTCCAAGCAATAACCCAGGCGAAACATCCGTCGGCGGCAACGCAGCTGGCCATAGCTCTGTCGCCCCTGCGCACGCACATTGCCCGGGCAAAGGTGGGCCGCCGACGGCGTCTTCCGCTCGGCGGCGGGTCGCTCTTGAATCGCCGCTCTCGCAGGATGAACAGCGAGTGTGAGGTTGTCGCCCCTGCGCGCGCTGCGTGCCCAAGTGAACGTACGCTGCGGATGGCGACTTCCGCTCGGCAGCGAGTCGCTTCGGAATGCCCGCTTTCGCGGGGATGATCACCCGTGCCCGACGCCTCTTCTCCCCCATTGGGCTCACCCGCCGGGGCCGCCTGATCGCGGTCACGCTGCGGCAGTCAAAGATCCTCGGCGCGAGGCGGATGGGCCGCGCAGCAGAGGGAGGCAGCGGCTCGGCGGACACCTCACCGAGGTCGGGGGAGGCTCTCACAGGGCGCTCACGTGCGCTGCGCTTGACGCGGCTCGCTCGCGTGATAAGATGCCGGAGATTGAAGTGCGTGACGAGGTGCACAAGAGCGATGTATCTGAGTGGCAGTAAGTGGAATACGCGCAAGAAGCGACAGCGCGCCAATCCCTGGCGCGTATTGCTCTTGCTGGCTCTGCTGGCGGGTGCCGTCTACGTCGAGCGCACGATCGTGCCCGGCGTCCCGCCGTTGTTCATCCCGACGCCCACCCCGACTCGCAGCCCGGCCTCCTATGTGCTGGAGGCCGAAAGCCTGTTCCAGTCCGGCAAGCTTCAGCAGGCCGAGGCGACCTACCGCCAGGCCATTGCTGTCGCGCCCCAGGATGCGGTGATCTACAGCGATCTGGCCCGCCTGCAGATCCTGGCCGGCGACTATGAAGGCGCCGAGACCTCGGCGCGCAATGCGCTGTTGATCAATCCCAATCTGGCGCACGCCCACGCAGTGCTGGGCTGGGCGCTGGACTTCCAGGGGGGCGACCGGCTGGTGGAGGCGCGGGAATCGGCTGAACGTGCTTTGCAGCTCGACCCGAATCTGGCCTCGGCCCACGCCTACTATGCCGAGATCCTCATGGACATCAGCCCGGAGAACTACGAGGACGCTCTGCGCGCTGCTCGCCAGGCCGTCGCCCTGGATCCAAATCTGCTCGATGCCCACCGCGCCCTCGGCTACGTCTGGGAGCGGACACAGAACTACGAACAGGCTCTTGAGTCGTACCAGACGGCGCTGCGCATCAATCCCAACCTGGCGCTGCTGCACCTTGCAGTCGGCAACATGATGCTCAACCAGCAGGATACCAACGCCGCCATTGAAAGCTATCTCCGGGCCAGCACCCTCTCGCCGACCAACCCCGATCCGTTGACGCTGATCGCCCTGGCCTATGCCCGCGTCGGCGAGTACGGGAAGGCCAGCCAGTATGCCGCCAACGCCGTTGAGAAGGATCCTGCCAGCCCGTATCTGCACGGGGACCTGGGGCGGATGTACTACAAGAACAACGAGCTCGACAAGGCAGTTCGCGCCTTCACCCTGGCCATCCAGGGAGGCACGACCGAGGCTGGGGCGGTGGTCCAGGGGCTTCCGCTTGACCCGGGCGACCGGAAGGCCGTCGAGTTCTACTATACCTACGGTCTGGCGCTGGCCAAGCTGGGCGAATGCGAGCCGGCGACTCAGATCTTTGAGGCGCTGCTGCGCGGGGTCCCGGCCGACGAAATCGCCGTCGGCAACGCCACCGAAGGGCTGGTGATCTGCGGCGTGATCCAGCCCACCCCCACGCCGCGCCCCACAGGCGGGTAGGCGGAGCGATGCAGCTCAAAGGTGAGCAGCTGCAGTTTGGCCGCAACCGGCGGGTCAACTTCGGGCGGATTGCACTCCTGCTCGGCCTGATCCTGGCGGGGATCCTCGTGCTGTGGATGGTCGAGACCGCGCGCATCGATCCGCCCTTCGTGCCGGGCCCCACGCCAACGCGCTCGGCGGTCTCCTATGCGCAGGAGGGAGAGGCCCACTTCTCCTCCGGCAACCTGCCGGAGGCGATCACTGCCCTGCAGAATGCGGTTCGCCTGACGCCTGAGGACGGCGAACTGCTCGCTGAGCTCTCCCGCATTCAGGCCTACGCCAGTGAGCTGCAGCCTTCGCTGCAACAGCGCCGCGATCTGCTGGCGCAGGCGCGCCAGACCATCGACCAGGCGGTCCGGGTGGCGCCCGAGGACGCGTTCGTCCATGCGGTGAAGGCGCTGGCGTACGACTGGTCGGCTTCGGCCGAAACCGGCGAAGCGCGCGAGGCCTACCTTGCGGAGGCGGAGACCTCGGCCGTGCGCGCCCTGCAGCTGGCCGGCAATGATCCGGTGCTGCGCAGCCTGGCGCAAGCTTTCTATGCGGAGGTGCTGGTCGACCAACAGCGCTTCGTCGAGGCAGCTGACCTGGCGGCCCAGGCGGCCGCCACCGCACCTGATTCGATGGATGTGCACCGCGTCTATGGCACGGTGCTCGAAGCCAACGGCCTGTACCGCCAGGCCATTGAGGAGTATGAGCGGGCGACAGAGATCACGCCCAACCTGACCTTCCTGTACTCGCGGATCGGCGCCAACTACCGCCGGCTGCAAGACATCGACCGCGCCCTCGAGGCCTTCGACCAGGCGGTCCGCATCAACGAGCAGGTTGCGATCGACGACCCGGTGCCTTACATCGCCATCGGGCGCACGTACTTGCAGGATGGTGAGTTCTTCATCGCAGCCCGCAATCTCGAGCGGGCTCTGGCCATCGATGAGGGCAACCCGGAGATCTACGGGTTCCTGGGGATCATCTACTACCGGGCTCGCAACTACGAGAGCGCGCTGGAAGTGCTGCGCTGCGCCGTCGAGGGCTGCAGCGAGGAGGAGAGCCGGCGCATGCTGTGCGAGTTTGCGGTGGGATGCGACCCGGATGACCCGCAGGACGCGGTGGCCCCGCTGCATGGCCGGGAGGTGCCGGGCCTGGCCCTTGGCCCGAACAGCCTGGAGTACTACTACACCTACGCCTCGGTGCTGGCCTTCTACGGGCAGTGCGCAGCCGCAGAACGGGTGTTCGACGAGCTGCTGTTGCAGTATGCCACCGACCCAGTCGTTGCCGGGATTGTGGCCGAGAACCGGGCCATTTGTGCCGCGACCCCCGTCCCGGTCCCCACCGCCACCCCCAGTGACGGCTGACCCCTTGACAGCCTCCGCACAAATCAGGTAGACTGGACCATGGATTAGCACTCGGCTGGCGTGAGTGCTAATCCTTGCGAGTCTCACCCGAAACCGTCATCCCAACTTGCAGGAGGAAAGCGCATGTCCCTAAAGCTCAAGCCACTTGGCGACCGTTTGGTGGTCAAGCCGCTGGAGGGCGAGGAAATGACCCCCAGCGGGATCGTGTTGCCCGAAACGGCCAAAGAAAAGCCGCAGAAGGGCGAGGTGCTGGCCGTCGGCCCGGGCGCCCGGGACGAGGAAGGCAAACGCATCAAGATGGACGTGGCGACCGGCGACAAGGTCCTGTTCGCCAAGTACGCCGGGACGGAGTTCAAGCTGGACGGGGAGAAGGTCCTGATCCTGCGCGAGAACGACGTTCTGGCGATCCTCGACGAATAGTATCGTAGCTGACACAAGGAGCGCGTGACAATGGCTGCAAAGCAACTCGCATTCTCTGAAGATGCCCGACGGCGGCTGAAGGAAGGGGTCGACATACTGGCGGCCGCTGTGGCAACCACCCTGGGGCCGAAGGGGCGCAACGTCGCCCTGGATCGAAAGTTCGGATCGCCGACCATCACCCACGATGGCGTGACCGTGGCCAAGGAAATCGAGCTCGAAGACCCATTCGCCAACATGGGCGCTCAACTGCTGAAAGAGGCCGCCACCAAGACCAACGACATTGCGGGTGACGGCACAACGACTTCGACCGTGCTGGCCCACGCCATGGTCACCAACGGCCTGAAGAGCCTGGCCGCCGGCTCGAACCCGATGATGCTCAAGCATGGCATCGAAGCCGCCGCCAAGGCCGTGGCAGAAGCGATCGGCAAACAGGCGATCAACGTGACCACCAAGGAAGAGATCGCCTCGGTCGCCGCCATCTCCGCCCAGGACAAGGAAATCGGCGACCTGATCGCCGAGGTCATGGACAAGGTGGGCAAGGATGGCGTGATCACCGTCGAGGAGTCCAAGGGCCTCGAGTTCGAAACCGAGTACGTTGAAGGCATGCAGTTCGACCGCGGCTACATTTCGGCCTACTTCGTGACCGATCCCGAGCACATGGAAGCCAGCATTGCCGAGCCGTACATCCTGATCCATGACAAGAAGATCTCGGCTGCCGCCGACATCGTCCCGATCCTGGAGAAGCTGGTGCAGATCGGCAAACGGGAGATGGTCGTGATTGCCGAGGACATCGACGGCGAGGCGTTGGCCACCCTGGTGCTGAACAAGCTGCGGGGCATGCTCAACGTTGTGGCCGTCAAGGCCCCCGGCTTTGGCGACCGGCGCAAGGCGATGCTGCAGGATATCGCCATCCTCACCGGCGGGACCGTGATCACCGAAGAGCTCGGCCGCAAGCTCGAGTCCGTCACCTTGAATGACCTGGGCAAGGCGGGCAAGGTCGTGGCGACCAAGGAAGACACGACCCTCGTCGAGGGGCAGGGCGACCCGGCGCGGATCAAGGGCCGCATCGAAGAGATCAAGGTCGAGATCGACAAGTCGACCAGCGACTACGACAAGGAGAAGCTGCAGGAACGCCTGGCCAAGCTGTCAGGCGGGGTAGCGGTCATTCGCGTCGGCGCCGCAACGGAGACCGAGCTCAAAGAGAAGAAGCACCGGGTCGAGGATGCGCTCTCGGCCACCCGAGCGGCGGTCGAGGAAGGCATCGTCCCCGGCGGCGGCGTGGCCTTGATTACCGCCCGCGAGGCGATTAAGGACCTCAAGTTCGACGACGAGGACGAGACCGTTGGCGTGAACATCGTGCGCAAGGCCCTCGACGTCCCCATGGCCAAGATCTCCGAAAACGCCGGGCAGGACGGTGCTGTGGTTATCGAGTCCGTCCGCCGCGCGCAGGAAGAGCAGAAGAACAAGAACATCGGCTTCGACGTGATCAAGGGTGAGTATGTAGACATGGTCAAGGTCGGCATCATCGACCCGGCCAAGGTCACCAAGGGCGCCCTGGAGAACGCCGCCTCGATCGCGGCCATGATCCTGACCACCGAGGCGCTGATCACCGACGTGCCGGAGAAGGACAAGCCGGCCGCGCCGCCGATGCCGGATTACTAGGCCGGCGGACAACTCGCTTCCCAAGGCCTCCGCTCGGCAGCACGGCCAGGAGCGGAGAGCGACCGGAATCCACGGGAGGCCTGGGCCGCGGCTCGGGCCTCCTGTCGCGTCTCCGGCTTGCAGCACAACCCCGGCCGGGCATATTGCGTAAGGAGCACGGAGGATTTCATGACCCAACCCCAGCGAGCCCCGCTGCGTCGTTCCCGACGGTCACGAGTTGTTGCCGGCGTGTGTGGAGGACTGGGTGAGTTCTTCGGACTGAGACCGTTCTGGTTTCGCCTGGCGTTCCTGTTGGCGCTGATCCCCGGCGGGATCCCCGGCCTGCTCGTCTACCTGCTGTTCTGGGTGATCGTCCCGGCCGACGGCGGCTGAGGGCCGTTCAGGCCCATGCGTAGGTTGCGAGGGCGAGACCCAGCACCAGGACGGCAGCCAGACAGCCGACGCGCAGGAGCTTGCCCGTCAGCCGCACCAGAAAGCGGAGCACGATCCAGCCGGCCAGCACCGCCAGCAGCAGGAACAGGGCGTTCGTCCACGAGGATGGGATCAGGTCCATGCCGTCACCTCTCACGGCAGGTGAGGGGGCGGCATGCGTGCGGGCCAGTGCTCAGCCCAGCGCCCGTGCCTCCCATCCCTCAACAGGACTGCCGGATCGAAGGGTGCAGGTTACAAGATTGGTGCCGAAGCGGTAGGCCAGGTGCCGGTAGTCGTCCACTTCGAGCAGGATCAGGTCGGCGGCCTTGCCGACCTCCAGGCTCCCCACCTGATCGGCCCGGCCCACGGCAGCCGCGGCATTGATCGTGCAGGCAGCGATCGCCTCGGCCGGCGTCAGCCGCATGCTGCGACAGGCCAGAGCGATCACGAACTGCATCGACTCGCACCAGGCGGTCCCCGGATTCAGATCGCTGGCCAGCGCCAATAGGCCATCGGCCTCCAGCAGATCGCGCGCCGGCATGTAGTCGCTCTCACCCAGCCCGAATGGGGTGCAGGGCAGAGCGACGCCGACGGTCGATGAGGCCGCCAGCTGGCGCAGGTGGTCGGCGGGCGTATGCACGAGATGATCGACCGAGACTGCGCCCAACTCCACCGCCAGCGGCACGCCGCCCAGGCTGGCGAACTCGTCCACGTGAACCTTGAGCGGGAAGCCGAGCTCGGCGGCGGTGGTCAGAATCGCCCGCGTCTGCGCCAGGTCGAAGGCGCCGCGCTCACAGAACACATCGACGAACGGCAGCGGGCGCCCGCTGGCGTGCTCCCCCCACCAGGCGCGTAGCGCCGGCAGCATCTCCTGGGTGATCACCCCCACATAGCGTTCGGCCTGTCGGGCGTACTCGGGTGGAACGGCGTGCGCCGGCAGGAAGGTCGGGACGACGGCCAGCGGGCCGCGCTCGTCCAGCTCCAGCATCACCTGGAGTGCGCGCAGTTCCGGTTCCCAGGCCAGACCGTAGCCGGTCTTGGCCTCGACCGTGGTTGTGCCGTGAGCGCCCATGCGCAACAGCCGGCGCCGGGCGCTGCCCACCAGTTCTTGCGACGAAGCGGCCCGTGTCTGACGAACCGTCGAGAGAATCCCGCCGCCCGCCTCGAGGATCTCCATGTAGGTCCTGCCTTGCAGGCGCTGTTCGAACTCGCGTGCCCGGTCTCCGGCCCAAACTAGATGGGTGTGGGGGTCGACGAACCCGGGCAGCACAACCTGTCCGGTCGCGTCGATCTCCTGGCGGGGGCGGACTCTGCGGCGCAGTTCCTCGGTCGGTCCGACGGCCGCGATCCGGCCGCCGCGCACGGCGACGGCGCCCTGCTCGATCAGCCCCAGTTCCCCCAGGCGCGAGCCGCGTTGCGGACCCCCGGCCAGGGTCAGCACCTGTGTCGCAGAATGGATCAGCAGGTCGGCCTCGACGGCGTCGAACCTCAACGGATCAGCGGGATGTAGCATGTCGGTTGGTGGCACATGCGCCTCGCGTAGGCTGCCGTCGTTCCTGCACGGCCCGGCTGAAGGGGGGCGGTTGCGGGAGCAATCGGTGGCGGGGTGGGCAGGCCGAAGTTGGCATGCCCGGGAGGATTCTACTCGCGCACGTACAAGACCAGCAGCAGCAGCGCCAGCAGATTGAGTCCAGCCGCCGCCACGCCGTTGGCGGCAAAGCCGAGGGCGAAAAGCGCCGGTCCGAGCAGCGCCCCCAACGCCCGCCCGAGGGCGTGGGCGGAGATATTGCTGGCCATGACTGTCGCGCGCGCGGCGGGCACCAGTTCGGTCATCAGCGGGATGGCGCTGACCAGCGTGAACTCGAACGTCACGTAGAACAGGAACAGTCCTACCCCTGCTCCGGGGAGCGTCTGGCCGAGGATCGGCAGCAGGATCGCCGCCACGGAGTTCAGCAGGATACCCAGCGCCACCGAGCGCGCCTTGCCCAGGCGGTCGGTGAACCCTGCGACGAATCCCTCGCCGGCCAGCTCGGCTGCGCCGATGACGATCGAAGCCGCTCCCAGGGCAACGATCTGCAGCGCGAACGCCTGCTCGAGCCAGGCGCCGAAGACGATGTTCACCACCTCGTTGGCCGTGGTGATCAGCAGACCGACGGCCAGCGCCGCCAATGCGATCCGGTGCCGGGCAACGACTCGCAAGCCGTCGGATAGGCGCATGCGGGATGCCAGCGCCTGGCCGTCGGCCGGGAGGACAATGTAGAGCACACACGCTGCCCCAAAGGCCAGTGCGGCGATCCAGGGGAAAGCAGCCGACCAGCCCGAGTGGGCGATGACCAGCCCGACGAGTGGCAATCCGATCAGCGAGGCCAGCGACCAGCCGAGCTCGGTCACGGCGATGGCCAACCCGCGCCGGGAGTACTGCACCAGATCGCCAAGATACGCCTGCATCGAGGAGTCGAACAGGATCTTGGCGATCGAATTGAGGGCGAGCGCCAGGGCAAAGACCAGGTAGATGGGGAACGGACGCACCAGAGCGAAACCGACCCCGAGCATCATCAATGCCGTGACCATCGCCCGGCGCCGGCCGAGCCGGTCGCCGGCCGAACCGATGGCTGGGCCGAAGAAACCCAGCAGCGAACGCGCGCTGACCGCCAGCGCCGCGGTCTGCAGGTCGACCCCCAGGCCGCGGGCGATGACGGGCAGGAATGGGTACACCAGCCGGTGGCCGGTGTTCATCACCGTGCGCACGGCGGCGAACAGGATCAGTTGGTAGCGCAGGCGCAGGCGCGCCCGCGGGGGAGCGGACTCAGGCACGGACTGCCCGCAGCCAGCGGGCAAGCTGCCATTCCGCCGCCAGCATGGCGGCGAGCAGGGCCAGGAAGATGGCTTGGATGGCCGCGGATCCCGAGGCGGCGATCGGCGAGGGGGGATGCATCACCTGCTCGGCACCGGCGAGCGCCAGCGTCAACGCCAGGAAGTACAGCAGATTGCCGGCACTGGTCCAGGCCGGCCGATCCAGCAGCTGCCATGCGAGCTGCAGGCCGATGCCGGCGATGGCGAAGTCCAGGCCGATGCGCCAGCGCGGCTCTTGCAGGAACAGGCCGTTCCAGTTCATTTGCATCGTCAGCAGGCTGATCGGCAGATAGGTGACCCAGAACGCCATCCCGGCCAGCCCGAGGGCGCGCGACCAGTCATGCCAATCCGCGCGGCGAGTCACCATTCCAATCGTGCCGCACACCGCCGCCGCGCCCAGGCCGAGCAGCGCCGCCCAGACCCAGGCGCCGTGCAGGTAGACCAGCCGGACATTGACCCCCAGCGATCGCTCGCGCGGGCCGAGGCTGGCGATGATCAGCGCAACCAGGAGCCACGCGGCGGCAAGAACAAGCGGATGGAACCGGCGGAGCATGCGGCGATTGTAATCGAGCAGAGATCGACCCCAACGGGCAGGCCCCTCAGCGGCCTGCTCGTTGGGGTGTTGCGGCTACGGCCCAACCACATCCGGGGGGAACACGAGCTTCCAGGACTTGAAGTAGGCGAACTGGCCGGTGTCGTCGGGGTCGTCCCACTCGGTGACCGTGGCGCCCCCCTGGGCGATGGCGAAGGTGGCGATCGTCTGCGAAAGGGGATAGGCCGTGCCAAACGCGACCGGGGGCGCCCCAGGGCAGCTCAGTGTGCCCGAAAGCCCTTCGTCATCGGCGTACTCGGAGAGCGTCAGTTTGACCCGGCCATCCATGCATTGGCCGGTAATCTCCAGCCCGGCCCGGCCGTCCCCGACGATCTGGCACACGACCTCCTCGCTGGTGACAAAGCCCTCGTAGTGGTAGGTGAAGTTGCACGGCTCGGCGGTCACCTTCGACCCGGCGAGGGTGAGCATGCACCAGGCGCCCGGATTGGTGGTGGCATTCACCGAATACACGTCCGTCTCGCGATTCGGGCTGTAGTTAAAATTGTGTGCGATCTCCAGCTTGGCGGGCACGGGTCCTTTCGGGCAGGTGAGCACTACCGGGCCCATATCGTCATCGATGGACCCCTCGCCCTGGTCGCCGCCCTCCTCCCCGGCGCCCTCTTCGCTCCCTTCGCCCTCCGACGCCTGGTCCTCCCCGGCAGAGGGGTCGCCGCCGCCGTCCAGGGGCTGCTCGAGCTGGCTGAGCGACCGCTCCCCTCCGGCACAGGCTGCCACCGCCACTGCCATGACCAGCAGCAACGCGATCCCCATTGCGTACCGACAGAGCCTGCGGGTGTCCATGCTGCTTCCTCCTTCTCCCCCGGTGATGCGCCGCGGGCGCTAGCGCTTCGGCGGTGCAGCCGCGCCCAGCATCGGTATGTCCAAGCCATGCCGCCGGGCGGCCTCGATCGCATCGGGATAGCCGGCATCGGCGTGGCGCACGATGCCCATCCCCGGATCGGTCGTCAGGACGCGTTCGAGGCGGCGGGCCGCCTCCGGTGTCCCGTCGGCAACAATCACCTGTCCGGCGTGCTGGCTATAGCCAATGCCCACCCCGCCGCCATGATGGAAGGAGACCCAGGTCGCTCCCCCGACGGCGTTGATCAGGGCGTTGAGGATCGGCCAGTCCGATACGGCATCGGTTCCATCGAGCATGCCCTCGGTTTCGCGGTTGGGCGAGGCCACCGAGCCCGAGTCGAGATGATCCCGGCCGATGACGATCGGCGCCTGGACGGCGCCGCTGGCCACCAGTTCGTTGAACTTCAATCCAGCCCTCGCCCGCTCCCCATAGCCCAACCAGCAGATGCGAGACGGCAGCCCCTGGAACTGCACCTTGTCGCGAGCCAGCCTCAGCCAGCGCCTCAGGTGTTCGTCTTGCGGGAACAGCTCGAGCACGGCCTGATCGGTGCGGTAGATGTCCTCGGGATCGCCGGACAGGGCGACCCAGCGGAACGGCCCTTTGCCCTCGCAGAACAGCGGGCGAATGTAGGCCGGGACGAAACCCGGGAATTCGAAGGCGTCGCTGACTCCGCTATCAAAGGCGCGCTGCCGCAAGTTATTGCCGTAGTCGAAGACCTCGGCACCCGCACGCCGAAAGGCCAACATCGCCCGCACATGGCGCGCCATCGACTGGAGCGAGCGCTGCTCGTAGGCCTCTGGCTGCTCCCGGCGAAGCGCCTCGGCTGCCGCCACGCTCAATCCATGCGGGATATACATCAGCACATCGTGAGCCGGCGTCTGGTCGGTGACCACGTCGGGGATGATGCTGCGTTGTGCAAGCTCCGGGTAGATCTCCGCCGCATTGCCGATCAAACCGACCGACAGCGGCCGGGCGGCGGCTACCGCCTGCTCGACGAGAGTCATCGCCTCTTCAAGGGTGTCAACGACCTGGTCGATGTAGCCGTTCTCGAGGCGCCGCCGGGCGCGCTCCGGATCGACCTCGACCACCAGGGCGACGCCTTCGTTCATGGTGATGGCCAATGGCTGGGCGCCGCCCATCCCGCCCAGCCCGGCGGTCAACACGAACTTGCCGCGCAGCGATGGCCAGCCCCGTTGGCGGGCCAACGCCCCCAGCGTTTCGTACGTTCCCTGCAGGATTCCCTGGGTGCCGATGTAGATCCACGAGCCGGCCGTCATCTGGCCGAACATCATCAAGCCGCGCGCCACCAGACTGTCGAAATGCTGCTGGGTTGCCCAATGCGGCACCAGGTTCGAATTGGCGATCAGGACACGCGGCGCGTCGGGGTGGGTATGGAAGACGGCCACCGGCTTGCCGGACTGCACGAGCAGCGTCTCGTCGGCCTCCAGCCTCTCCAAGCAGCGGAGCAGGGCGTCGAAGCTCGGCCAATCGCGTGCGGCCTGGCCGCGCCCGCCGTAGACCACCAGATCCTGAGGCCGCTCAGCAACCTCGGGATCCAGGTTATTCTGCAGCATCCGGTAGGCGGCCTCGGTCAGCCACGACTTGCAGTGCAACTGCGCGCCGCGCGGGGCTCGAACGATCCGGCTGGAGGTCATGCGGATGTCCTTTCGTGGCCGGCGAGTCGAGGCTGGCCCGGTTGGGGTGCCGCGCCTGGCGCGGGCGGCGGTGAGGATCAGGCGTGGCGCCAGTGCTCGAAGTGCACGATGTTCTCGAGAACCTTCCGTCCGCCGGAGCGCGGCGGCTCCTGCAGCACCCCGGCGTCGGCCGGGTAGCCGAAGGAGATCGCCACGTGGCACACCATCTCCGACGGGAATCCCAGCAAGGCGCGGGCTGCCTCCAGGTCGTAGATCGTGGCCAGGCAGGAGCCGATCCCGAGGTCCCAGGCGGCAAGCTGCATGTAGGCCGCGGCTTGGCCGGCATCAAACAAGATCGACCAGCGCTGGCCGGGATCGGGGGTCACCAGAGCCACGCCCAGTGGGGCGCCAGCCAGGTGGTTGGCGTAGGTGCCCAGCTTGGAGAGGCGTTCGAGCGTCGGTCGGTCCTGAATGGCGATGAACTGCCAGGGTTGTGTGTTCTTGGAGGATTGGGCGCGGCGTCCGGCGTTCAGGATCTGGCTGACCAACTGGACGGGCAGCGGGGTAGGGGCGAATTCGCGCACAGCGCGCTTGGTGCGAATGGCGGAAGATACCTCCATGGTTAGGCCCTCCACCCGAGATTATAGGCCGGAGCCGGGGGGCGTCCAAATCCGGGAGGTCAGCCCGAAGGCAGGCTGGGGGTTCGGTCGTGCAGGGGTCGAGTGGCCGGGCGGACGATGGAAGCCAGCTACTCGATGGCGCGACGCGGGGGTTCTGGCAGCGGGAGCAGATGGACCAGGCGCGCGTCGAAGCTCTCGATGCGCCCGCTCAGCTTGAGGTGATCCAGCTCGCTGTCGGCAACCGGCCGGTCATAATCGCTTTCGCTCACCTGGAGGAAATCGCCGCTGGCAACATCCTGCACGCGGCCATCCCCCCAGTCGACGACGACCTCGCCGGACTTGAGCACATTGATCCATGAGCGGGCGACCGGGACACCGGCAGGCATGCGGCTCAGACTCCCTTGATGGTTAGTCTGCGGTCGGGCAAGGAATCGGGCAATCCCCTGTTGGTCGGGGGGATGTGGCCGGTCGCAGAGGCGGGCTTTGGGTCAATGGCCGTTGGTCAGGCTGCCAAAACTGGTCTGCTGCAGCCGCGCGACCAGGTCGGCCTGGGCCTGACACCACACGTCTTGCACCGGGCAGTCATTGCCGAAGACGCAGGCTGAACGGTCAGGCACGCACTCATTGAGGGTGATCGGGCCATCGATGGCCTCGATGACCTCAAGCAGGCTGATCTCGCCCGGGGCACGTGCCAGGGCGACACCGCCGCGCGCCCCGCGCGAGGTGGCCAGCACGCCGGCCACCGAAAGCTGGGAGACGATCTTCGCCAGGAAGGAAGGCGGGATCTTCATCTCCTCGGCAATCTTGCTGGTCGGTGCCCGGCCGTCGCCGTTGATCTCCGCCAGATAGAGCACTGCCCTCACGGCGTAGTCAGCTTGGCGCGTGATCTGCATCGGTCCTCCTGACCGGGCCCAAAACAAGCCCATAAGGACAAGACTTATCTTGTTCGTGAAGAAGTGTAAGCTTTCGCCTGCGCCAGGGGCAAGTGCAGACTGTCATTCGGGCCGCATGACGAATTACGACCTTTAGGGTCCGTGTAACCCGCTGCTGACGGGCCGCATGGTATGATTCGCCACCATCCATCGGGCGAGCACAAGGGAGGCGCTGTGAAGAGGATCTGCGTCATCGGCGTGGGCTACGTCGGCCTGGTCACCGGCGCCTGCTTCGCCGATCTGGGGAACCAGGTGGCGGCGCTGGACATCGACGAGGAGCGGATCGCCGGGCTCAAGCAGGGCCTGATGCCAATCTACGAGCCCGGACTTGAAGAACTTGTGGCGCGCAATGCTCGTTCCGGACGCTTGCTGTTCACCACTTCCTACCCCGAAGCCCTGCGCCAGGCGGAGTACGTCTTCATTGCCGTCGGGACGCCCGAAGGGGTCGATGGGGAAGCGGACCTCAAGCATGTGCGGGCGGTGGCCGAGGCCGTCGCCCGCCAAATGACCGGGCCCCTGGTCGTAGTCAACAAGTCAACCGTGCCGGTCGGGACGGGCGACTGGGTGGCGGACATCATTCGCGCTCACCAGCCCAAGCCCATCCCGTTCTCGGTGGTGTCGTGCCCGGAGTTCCTGCGCGAGGGTTCGGCCATCAGCGACTTCATGAATCCGGCGCGCACGGTGCTTGGATCCCTCGACCGGGAGGCGGCGGAGAAGGTGGCCCAGCTGCACCTGCCGCTGCGGGCCCCAATCGTGCTCACCGACTTGCGCACCGCCGAGATGATCAAGTACGCCTCGAACGCCTTCCTGGCGACCAAGATTTCCTTCATCAATGAGATCGCCAACATCTGCGAAGCGCTGGGGGCAGACGTCAAGGAGGTCGCTTCCGGCATGGGCTACGACCCGCGCATCGGCCGGTATTTCCTTGACGCCGGCCTGGGCTACGGAGGCTCGTGCTTCCCCAAGGACGTCAAGGCGCTAGCCTACATGGCGGCCGAGAAGGGAAGGCATCCACAGCTGCTGCAGGCGGTGATGGACATCAACGCCGACAGCCGGCGTCAGATTGTGCGCAAGGTCGGCGACCTGCTGGGCGACCTGCAGGGCAAGGTGGTGGGGCTGCTTGGCTTGACATTCAAGCCCAATACGGACGATCTGCGTGAGGCTCCGGCGCTCGAGGTGGCCCAGCGGCTGATCAGCGATGGCGCCACAGTGCGCGCCTACGATCCGGTTGGCATGCCCCGCGCTCGAGCGCTTATCCCGGAAGTTGAGATGGCGAGCGATCCCTATGCGATGGCGAAAGGGGCCGATGCCCTGGTGGTGTGCACCGAGTGGAACGAGTTCAAGAATCTCGATCTCGTGCGCGTGCGCGATTCGATGCGCCAGCCGGTGATCGTCGATGGACGCAACATCTACGACCCAGAGTGGATGCGCGTCCTCGGGTTCCGCTACCTGGGCACCGGCCGCGGCCTCGGCGCCGATGGCAAGGCCATCGCTGCGGATGGCCAGGGGTGAAGGCCCGCCGCCGTAATCAGGTGTTGCGCACCCGTCTGCAGAACGGGCTGGAAATCCACCTCAAGGAGATCCACACCGCCCCGCTGGCCTCGTGCTGGGTGTGGTACCGGGTGGGCTCGCGCAACGAGCGCGCGGGCCTGACCGGCGCCTCGCACTGGGTCGAGCACATGCAGTTCAAAGGGACCCGGCGCCACACCGGGGCCGAGCTCGAGCGCGTGATCTCGCGTGACGGCGGCTTCTGGAACGCCTTCACCTGGCTGGACTGGACAGCCTACTTCGAGACCATGCCCGCCGACCGCATCGACCTCGCCCTGCGCCTCGAAGCCGATCGGATGCGCACCAGCTTATTCGATCCCAAGGAGCTCGAAGCCGAACGGACGGTGATCATCTCCGAGCGGCAGGGCAGCGAGAACGAGCCCACCTTCCGGCTGTCCGAAGAGATTCAGGCGGCGGCCTTCCGCGTCCATCCGTATCATCACGAGGTCATCGGCGACATGGCCGACCTGCGCTCGATGACCCGCGACGATCTGTACCGCCACTACCGCAACTACTATCGGCCGAACAACGCCGTGCTGGTGGTCGCCGGCGACTTCCAGCGCCGGCCGATGCTCGAGAAGCTGCGCCGGCTGTTCGGTACGATCCCGGCGCGCCCGGTCGAGCACATGCCGCCCCGGCCCGAGCCCGAGCAGCAGGGGGAGCGCCGCCTGACGCTCGAGGGGCCCGGCCAGACCGCCTACATCGAGATCGCCTACCATGCGCCGCGCGGCGGCGACCCCGCCTTCTTCCCCCTCGCCGTGCTGGACAGCGCCCTGGCAGGCGCCTCCAGTTTGAACCTGTTCGGCGGCGGGATCTCGAACAAGACATCGCGGCTGTATCAGGCGCTCGTCGAGCGCGGCCTGGCGGCGTCGGTCAGCGGTGACCTGGCGACCACTATCGATCCGTACCTGTATTCATTCCGTCTCACCGTCCGACCGGAGCATTCACCGGAGAAGCTGCTGGCCGCCTTTGACCAGGAGATCGACCGTCTGTTGCAGGCGCCGATAGCCGCCACCGAGATCGCGAAGGCTGGCAAGCAGGCCCGGGCGCTTTTCGCCTACGGCAGTGAAAGCATCACCAACCAGGCCTTCTGGCAGGGGTACTGCGAGATGTTCGCCGACCATACCTGGTTCGAAGACTACTTGGAACGCATCCAGGCAGTCACCGCCGAGCAAGTGGTTGCCGTGGCCCAGCAGGTGCTGCGCCGGTCGAACCGAGTCGTGGGCGTGTACGTGCCGAGCGGGGAGGGCGCCGATGCCGCCTAGCCGCTCGCCGCGCCTGAACGTGCGCTCCTTCCCCGGCCCGGAGACCATCCGCCGTGAGCCTCTGTCCAACGGAATGGTGGTCATGGCGCGGGAGAATTTCTCCAGTCCGTCGGTGGTTGTGATCGGTTACCTAGCCGCCGGCGCGCTGGACGAGAAACCCGAGCAGGCGGGCCTGGCGGACCTGACTGCCTCAGCCCTGACCCGCGGCACCAGCCGGCGCAGCTTCCGTGAGATCTATGAAACGCTTGAGTCAAGTGGTGCCAGCCTGGGGGTGGGCGCCGGAACGCACAACATCAGCTTTCGCGCCAAGGCGCTGGCTGAGGACCTGCCCCTGCTCCTCGAGCTGCTGGCGGACGTACTGCGCCAGCCGACGTTCCCGGAAGCTGAGGTCGACCGGCTGCGGGGGGAGAAGCTGACCGGCCTGGGAATCCGTGATCAGGACACCGAGTCGGTGGCGCAGATGGCGTTCGAGGAGCTCGCCTACCCCGGCCATCCCTACCGCCTGCCCAGCGACGGGTACCGTCACACGGTGGAACGCCTGAAGGCGAAGGATCTGAAGCGGTTCCATGCCGGGCATTTTGGCCCGCGCGGGATGCTGGTCACTGTGGTCGGCGCCGTGCCGGCTGCCCAGGCCATCGACCAGGTGCAGGCGCACTTCGGCTCGTGGTCCAATCCGGCGCAGCCGGCGCAGATGCCTCTGCCACCGCTGCAGCCGATGGCGGGACTGCTGCGTAAGGATGTTCCGATCCCGGGCAAGAGCCAGTGTGACCTGGTGCTCGGCGCGCCCGGCCCCAGCCGCCTCGACCCGGACTACCTGGCGGCGGCCCTGGGGAACAATGTGCTGGGGGTCTTCGGCCTGATGGGGCGCCTGGGCAGAGCCGTGCGCAAGCAGGCTGGAATGGCCTACCATGCCTCCAGCCACCTGGGCGGCGGCCTGGGGCCGACGCCGTGGCAGATCGAGGCAGGCGTAGCTCCCCCCAATGTCGAGCGAGCGCTGGAGCTCGCCCGGCGTGAGCTGCACCGCTTCACCACCCGCCGCGTAACTGCCGAGGAGTTGAGCGACAACCAGGCCAACTTCATTGGGCGTCTGCCGCTCCAGCTGGAATCGAACGAAGGCGTGGCGGCGGCGTTAATGGCCATTGAGCGATACGAGCTGCCCCTCGACTTCTATCAACAGTACCCCACGCTGATCCGCGAGATCACGGCCGATCGGGTGCTGAGTGTGGCGCAGCGCTACCTTCACCCCGACCGGCTGGCGATCGCTGTGGCGGGCAGCCTGGCCTCGGACGCCGGCCGGTGATCCGCGCAGGGGTCGACATCATCGAGATCGAGCGCGTGGCGCGGGCGATCGAGCGCCACGGATCGCGCTTCTACTCGCGATTCTTCACCGAGCGCGAAGTGGCCGAATCCCGCCGACAGGCGGCGGCGCTGGCCGCCAGGTTCGCCGCCAAGGAAGCCGTCTCCAAGGCGCTGGGCACTGGGATCGGCGTGGTGCGCTGGATCGAGATCGAGATTGTCAACGGTGCGCAGCGCCAGCCGGAGCTTCGGCTGCACGGAGCGGCAGCCCGCCTGGCTGGCGAGCTGGGGCTGGCAGAGTGGGCCATCAGCCTCAGCCACACTCACCAGCATGCGGTTGCCTTCGCCATTGCCGCCACGGCCGCGCCGGGCGTGGGCCAGGCAGATGGCTGAAAGCCCGATCACCCCCGGCCAGTCTGCCGAGCGAACCGTGCAGGTCAGCGAGGCCCAGTCTGCCCGGCATCTGGGTAGCGGCAGCCTGCGGGTGTTCGCTACGCCGGCCATGATCCTGCTGATCGAGGAGATCAGCCGCGAGGCGATCGAGCCAAGCCTGCCAGCCGGAATGACGACGGTCGGGATCGAATTGCGGGTGCGCCATCTGGCGCCGACGCCGATCGGCAGCCGCGTGCGCCTCCGGGCTGAGGTGACGGCCGTCGACGGCAACCGGGTGATGCTGCGCGCCGAAGTGTGGGATGAGGTGGAAAAGGTCGGAGAGGCCGAACACACCCGGGCGATCATCGACCTGGAGCGGTTCCAGCGGCGGGTGGCGGCAAAGTCGAGCGCCGGCCAGTCAGCCTCCTGACCTCCCCAGCCTGCCTCACCCAGTCGAAAACGCTCTGAAGCTGTCCAGACCGCCGGTTTCCGTTTCGTGGCTCCCCGTCACCCCGCCCAGCCCCTTCGGGGTACCCGCAACCGCCATGCAGAAGTCGCTGGAAGACGATCGGCTCGAGGTCACCAAGGCGCCAGGGAGAGCTGCTTGTCGATCCCGAAATGCAGCGGCAGGGCGCCGGGCGGAGCGGGGAGGAATGCAGGCTGCAACGCCGCACCGTCCCTGAACCGGGGGTCCGCCCGGGCAACTGCGCCGGCACGTCTGCAGCCGGTCCAGAGCCCCTGACCCAAGCGCGGCTTTGACGGGGAGCGGGCTGCGTGGTAAGATGCTCCTACTCCCGCCATCGTGTGGCGGGAGAATTCTGCCCCTGCCGGGGCATATCTCACACGCTTCTGGACTGGTCGGGGCGTGCCGGTCGGCCAGCCGGCTCCCGCCCAGGGTGAAGGAAGCGGAGGGTAAACGCCAAGGAGGTTGACCAGCATGGCCGTCATTAGCATGAAGGCGCTTCTCGAGACCGGGGTCCATTTCGGGCATCGCACCCGCAAGTGGAACCCACGCATGAAGCCCTACATCTTCACCGAACGCAACGGAATCCACATCATTGACCTGCAGCAAACGCTCGACGCGCTGGAGAAGTCGTACGCGCTGATCCGCGATGCGGTGGCAGCCAGCGGCACGCTGCTCTTTGTGGGCACCAAACGCCAGGCGCAGGAGACGATCGAGACCGAGGCCAGCCGCTCCGGGATGCCCTATGTCAACCAGCGCTGGCTGGGCGGCACGCTGACCAACTGGCAGACCATTCGTAGCCGCATCGATGAGTTGACGGACCTGGAGCGCCAGCGGGACGCAGGGGAATTCCAGCAGCTGACCAAGAAGGAAGCGCTGATGAAGAACCGCGAGATCGAGCGCCTGCAGGCACGCCTGGGCGGGATCCGCGAGATGCGCTCCCTGCCGCGTCTGCTGTTTGTCGTCGATGTCCGCCGCGAAGAGACGGCCATCCACGAGGCCAACCTGCTGAATATACCGGTGATCGCCCTGGTAGACACCAACTGCGATCCGACCGGGGTGGACTACGTCATCCCCTCGAACGACGATGCCATCCGCGCCATCAAGCTGATCGCGGCCAAGATCGCCGATGCCGCCCTCGAGGGGCGGGCGCTGCGCAAGGACGAGGAGATCGAGGAGATCCGACCGGCATCTGCCGGGCGGAAGCCTGAGCCGGAGTACGATCTGGCCGATGAAGAACTCCTGGGCGAGGCCACGCTGGCCAAGCTGCAGAGCGGCGCCTTTGACGAGGGCGAGGCTGCCGCGGTTGCGCCGGAGGAAGTCCAGGCCGCCGCGCAGCTGCCTGACGAGAAGGTCGAACCCGCGCCCGGCGCGAGCGACACGACCCCGGCGGCCGAGACCGGCACGGCGCAGGAGGCCTAGCGAACCATCATGGCCGTATCTGCAGCCCAAATCAAGGAACTGCGCGAGCTCACCGGCGCCGGCGTGCTGGATTGCCGCAAGACGCTCGAAGCGACCAGCGGCGATCTGGAGAAGGCGGCCGAGCTCCTGCGCGAGCGGGGTCTGGCAGCTGCTGCCAAGCGCGCCGACCGCGAGATGCGCAATGGCGTCGTCGAGTTGTACAGCCATGGCGAGGGGCGCGTCGGGGTGATGGTCGAGGTCAACTGCGAGACTGACTTCGTAGCGCGCACCAAGGAATTCCGCTCCTTCGCCCACGAGCTCTGCCTGCAGGTGGCAGCCGGCGCGCCGAGCTACATCGATGTCGGCGATGTCCCGGCTGAGGTGGTGGAGCAGGAGAAGCAGGCGGCCGTGCGTCTGGCGAACGAGGAAGGCAAGCCCGAGGCAGTGATCGAGAAGATCGTGCAAGGCCGGCTGGAGAAGTTCTACGAGCAGGCCTGCCTGCTGCGCCAGCCCTACGTGCGCGATGACGCCCGCAAGGTGGCAGAGCTGCTGCAGGAGATGATCGCCAACACCGGCGAGAACATCTCCGTCCGGCGGATCGCCCGCTGGGCGGTGGGCGAAGCGAAGTGAGACAAGATCGGGCCAACCTAGCGTTGGCCCGATGTGCAATTGGCGGCGTACACCGTCGCGGGGAGGGGGAATGGCCAATCCAGCCTACACGCGCATTCTGCTGAAGCTTGGCGGCGAGGCCCTGTCCGGGAAGTCAGGGATTGGCATCGACCCGGACCGGGCGGAGGAGGTGGCGGGCAAGGTGCGCCAGGTGCTGGACCTGGGCGTGCAGATCGCCATCGTCCTCGGGGCCGGCAACCTGTGGCGCGGCCGGACGGGCATCGAGCGCGGCATGGAGCGCGCCACCGCCGACTACATGGGCATGGTGGGGACGGTGATGAACTCGCTCGCCCTGATGGACGCCCTCGAGCGCAGCGGCGTGGTCACCCGGGTGATGTCGGCCCTCGAGATGCAGGCCGTCGCCGAGCCCTACATCCGGCGACGCGCCATTCGCCATCTCGAGAAGGGCCGAGTGGTGATTCTGGGCGGCGGCACCGGCAATCCGTATTTCTCCACCGACACCGCTGCCGCGCTGCGGGCAATGGAGATCGGCGCCGATGTCGTGATCAAGGCGACCAAGGTCGACGGGGTGTACGAGAGCGATCCCGAGGTCACGCCCACGGCCGCCCGCTTCGACCGGTTGAGTTACATCGAGGCTCTGAACCGGCGGGTCAAGGTCATCGATAGCACGGCTATTTCGCTGTGCATGGACAACGCCCTGCCGATCCTGGTGATGGACTTGTGGCAGCCGGGCGCGCTCGTGCGCGCGGTCCAGGGTGAGGCGGTCGGGACGACGATCGCCGGCTAGTCCGGCCGGCTACGCAATCCGGCGGATTTGCGCTATCCTTTGGAAGTCCGCCGCCCGTGTGCACCCTGCGCGGCGTGCGACGGGCGGGGCGCAGGACCCCGTGCAGGCAAATGGATGGACGGGGGAGATCATCCAACCGAGGTGAGGGCGATGGTTGACGATGCCTTGGCCGAAGCCGAATCCCGTATGGCTGGCGCTTCGCGTTCGCTGGAGGAGGACCTATCCGGCATTCGGACTGGGCGAGCGTCCCCGGCGCTGGTCGAGCGCCTGCTGGTCGAGTACTACGGGACCCCGACGCCGCTGATGCAGCTGGCGACCATCTCCGCCCCTGAACCGCGGCTGCTGACCATCCGACCCTTCGACCCGGCCAGCCTGAAGGATATCGAACGGGCGATTCAGGCCTCCGATCTGGGGCTGACGCCCAACAATGACGGCAAGATGATCCGCCTGAACATCCCGCCCCTGACCGAGGAGCGCCGGCACGAACTGGTGCGCTTGGTGCGAGCCCGGACCGAGGAAGCCAAGGTGGCGGTGCGCAACGTTCGCCGCGATGTGCACAACGATCTGCGAGAATTTGAACGCGAGAAGCTGATCTCGGAAGACGACCTGGCGCGCGGCGAAGACCGGCTGCAGAAACTGACCGACCATCAGATCGAATCAGTCACCACCGTCGGCCAACGTAAGGAAGCCGAGATCCTCGAGGTCTAGGCGATCCCCGTCATGGCCAAGCGCAAACCCTCCGGCGCCAAGCTCCCCGATAAGATCCCCGCCCATGTGGCCATCATCATGGATGGCAATGGTCGCTGGGCGCGCCGACGCGGCCTGCCGCGCCTGGCTGGCCACCGCGCCGGGGTCGACAACCTGCGGCGCGTGATCGAGGCCAGCACGGAGTTTGGCATCCGCTACCTGACGATCTATGCCTTCTCGACGGAGAACTGGGCTCGTCCGCCGGATGAGGTGCGCGGGCTGCTCAACATCCTGGAGGATGTGATCGATCGGGAACTGGACGAGCTGCACCGCAACGGGGTTCAACTGCGCCACATCGGGCGCCTGGAACGGCTCGAACCTCATCTGCAGGCCAAGGTGCGCTACGCTATCGACATGACGCGTGAGAATCAGCGCCTGGTGCTCAACATTGCCTGGAACTACGGCGGCCGCGATGAACTGGTGTGGGCCATTCAACAGATCGTGGCCGCCGGCTATGCCCCCGAGCAGGTGGATGAGGAGTTGATCTCGCGCTACCTTTTCACCTCCGCCTCACCGGATCCGGACCTGATCATCCGCACCTCGGGCGAGATGCGCGTCAGCAACTTCCTGGTCTGGCAGGGCGCCTACTCGGAGTTGTATGTCACCCCGACCCTGTGGCCGGATTTCGGCCGCGAAGAGCTACTGGCGGCGCTGCGGGATTTCGCCCAGCGCGAACGTCGCTTTGGCCAGGTACGCGCCCCGGTTGGCAAATCGTAGATGCTTCGGCAGCGCGTGCTGGTTGTCCTCGTTCTATTTCCCATTGGCCTGGTGGTGATCCTCGCTGGCGGCGGGTGGTTTGCTGCCGGGATTGCGTTGATGCTGGGCATGGCCGGCTTCGAATTCGGCCGCCTCTTTCGCGCTACCGGACAGCGCCCGAGCCTGCCGATGCTCGTCGGGTTCAGCGCGGCATTTGCCCTGGCGCGCCACGCCTGGGGATTTGGGGGCAGCCCAGAGCTGCTGGCGGCGGTGTGCCTGCTGGGCATGACCTGGCATCTGATTGACTACGAGCGCGGGGCGCCCGCCTCAGGCACGGACATGGCGCTCACCTGGGGCGGGATCCTGTACCTGGGATGGATCGGCGGTTACTTTGTCTCGCTGCGCGACCTGCCGGACGGCACATGGTGGCTGTTGCTCGCCCTGCCGACAGTCTGGCTGGCCGATAGCGCGGCGTACTTCGTCGGACGGCGGTTCGGCCGGCACAAGC
>Ga0105094_10000303_pt1 | contig 23625 bp, 30 predicted proteins | sample PPLLak1March2015_2_FD_87023 | JGI IMG/M metagenome (GOLD analysis project Ga0105094, IMG submission 87023) | Freshwater sediment microbial communities from Prairie Pothole Lake near Jamestown, North Dakota, USA - PPLs Lake P8 Core (3) Depth... | ecosystem: Environmental > Aquatic > Freshwater >...
AAAACAACTTAGCCCAAAGCCCAACAACCACCACCAACAGAACCACGCCAATCAGCCAGTGCCTGCGCTGGATGCCTTGTTCCGGCTCGCCGCGCTTGTAGCCGTCGATCATGCCGCGCACCAGGTTTTCATGATGCAGCCGGCTGCTCACCAGCACCCCGGCAACGTGCACCAAGACCAAGGCCAGCATCGCGTTGGAAAAGAACTCATGCAGCTCTTCCAGCCATTCGCCGCCGATTTCTTCATAGATGGCGTAACCGGTCGCGCCGGACAGCAGGCCCAGCAACAGCAGCCCATAGATTGCCCAACTGCCGGCCGGATTGTGGCCGACGTAGCAAGCGTAGGGCGCAATAACCGGAGGGCATTGCGCCGGATTCTGTTAAAGGAGAAACCTACATGACCACCCAAAAAACATTCCGCCGCATCGGTGCCGCAAGCGCCAGCCAACTGCTCGCCCGCGACAATCTGCTGATCCTGGACTCGCGCGACCCGGCCAACTTCAACTTGGCGCACATCGCGCACGCGCGTCGCCTCTCCAGCGAAAACCTGGACGCCACCCTGATCGGCACGCCCAAGGCCACGCCGGTGCTGCTGTACTGTTACCACGGCAATGCCAGCCAAACCTATGGCCAGATGTTCGCCGACTTCGGTTTCAGCGAGGTTTACAGCCTGGATGGCGGCTTCACCACGTGATTGGCGCGAGTGAACGCGAAAAGACACGAATTCAAACCCTGCGTAGGGCGCAATAACCGGAGGGCATTGCGCCGGATTCTTCAGGTGGGCGGAAAGTCGGGTTCCGCCACGATGACCGTCACCCGGCGCAATAATAATTGCGCCCTACGCGTGCTGCCAAAGACGGCTTGATAGAACAGGAAAGCCGCTTCCGTCGTGCGCGGAAAGTTGAGATAGGTGCTCACGCGAGCCATGATTTTCTCCTGCGTCGGATAAGGCGATAGTTAACGGTTGCGCTTCGTTATTTGCCGGGCCGTGACTGGATGCGGCCCGCCGCCGCGCGTATCGCCTCAGGGACCACATCAGTCCGGTCGGGCCTGCGCTAACGGCTACGGCGCGGGCGTCGCATTTTTCTCTGTGTTCGGTATCTCCTGATAGACGCGCTGCAGCACCGGATTCATCTGCGCTTCGATCTCGCGCGCCTTGGTCAGCAGTTGGTTCATCTGCTCGGTCAAGTCTTGCTGCTGTCGCAAGGCCTGCGCCTGATCCTGTACCAGTTCGTCGTAGCTTCTGGGGTCCAAGCCCGGACGCGGGGTATAAAGGTATTTTTGCACGTCGCGGCGCGCTTCCTGAACCATTTGGAACTGATGGTAGGTGACTTCCAACTGTTGGCTGAGAGTACTCAGGATGGACTGCAGCCGACGCAACTCCGCCTCATCGGCCGAAGCCTGGGTTGCACACAGACAAAGCAGGCCGACGGCCAGGAAACGTCGCAGCATGGGAGACTCCAGTTCGCATGGACGGAGCGCGCCACGGCTCCGCCCATACCTAATAGGCGAATAAATGACCCGCGGGGGTTTACCCCACCGAATTACAGCGAGACCAACTCCGCATGCACGCCTTGCGCACGCACCATGTTCAAGACTTTGCCGGAACTCGTGCACTCGGGGTTGTAGGTCACCAACAGCAGGTGGGGGTCGTCGTGCGAAGTGCAGGCGCTGACGACGCAGGCGTCGCTGCGCACCAGGTCTTCCAGCTTATGCATGGCCTCGGCCGGGATCGATTCATCCACATGCACCATCAAATCTACAATGGACGTACCCATGGTTTCACCTCCTTAGATGCCGGCGGCAAAAGGGCCGGCTGAATAATTCATTCTAGTACATGGCCGCGCGCTTGGTCGCGGCCCCCTTGACACGGCTCAGCCCGCTGGCTCCGGACGCAGCACGACCACGCGCAACGCAAGCTTCCCATCCGGATCCTTGATCGGCGTGTGCGTCCCGGAAAAGGCGCCGGAAAAGGCCGAAGACCCCTCCGTCCCGGCGGTGCGGAACAGCCACGGCTGGCTCAGCGAGGCCGTTTCGTCCGGCGCAACGGCGACGCCTTGGCTCGCCAATATCTGCAACAGATTCAAGCCGACGATGTGCCCGCCATAGGCGCTCAAAAACGGCAGTGCGGCAGGCGCGGCGGCGACGATCCGCCAGTCGACATCGGCGACGATCACCGCGCCCGACAGTTGCAGGTGGGCACCGCCTTTCATCCCCCGGTTCAGCGCTAGGCTGGCTTGCACCCGGGCCATCAGTTCCTTTTTATTGAACGGTTTGCTGATGAAGTCCGTGGCGCCCGCCTCGATGCCCTGGACCCGTTCTTCGGGCTGCGACAGGGCTGTCAGCATGATCACCGGCAGGGTTGCGAATTCGGGGTCCTCGCGCACCTGGCGGCAGACTTCGTACCCCGTCATGCCGGGCATGCGCACGTCGAGCACCATGGCGTCCGGCTTCTCGCGTTTCATCAGCGCGAGGGCCTCCGGGCCGCTGTTCGCCTCGACGACGCGATAGCCCGCATCCTTCAGGATCACCCGCAGCAGTTTGATGTTCTGCGGCGCATCGTCCACGACCAATATCGTGGCAGACGGAGGAGACGTCTCTTGCAGCACTTAGCGCCCCTTCTGCACGTAGCCGTCCACCACGCCCGGCAAGGCGCGCGTGTCGATGGGCTTGCTCAGATAGGTGTCGCAGCCCGCCTCCCGTATGCGCTGCTCGTCGCCCTTCAAGGCCTGTGCCGTGATGGCGATGATGGGCACCTGGCTCAGGCGCGGCTCGGCCCGGATGTAGCGCGCCAAGTCCAGGCCATAGCCGTCCTTCAAGCGCATATCCAGCAGCACCGCGGCCGGCAGCAGGTCATCCAGGATGTGGTGCGCGCCTGCGATGCTGTCGGTCTCCCGGATGTCGTAGCCCTTGCTGCCCAGGACGGCGCGGATGAGCTTGCGGCTGATCTCGTCGTCTTCCACCAGCAGCAGCACGGGCGCGGACATGTCATTCATGTTCCTCTCCCAAGCGCCGCGTTCGATTCAGGAGGTGCTCGATCGTTCTGAGCAGCGTCCGCTCCGTGCCCGGCGCCCAAACGACGGGTATTTCATTCTCCGCGCATAAGCCGCTCGCCTGCGAAACCAGTTCTTCCGTGGCAAGAATCAAAGACGGAATGCTGCAAATGCGCGGTTCGGCATGTAAGGCGGAGATTATTTCGTAGCCGGCTTTCCGCGCCAGCGCCACGTTCACCACCAGCAGGTCGAAGCGCATGCATTTCGCCAGATGAATCGCCTCCTCGCTGCCCTCGGCTTCGATCACGTCGTAGCCTTCGCCGGCAAGCGCCGTGACGAACGACTGCGGTTCGCCGGCAGCGGCATGTATGACCATGACGCGATGCGTTTCGCCGGGTTTCTCCCATAAAAGGCAACGCCCCAAGGCGCGCAACAATTCGGCACGCGCCACCGGCTTCACCAGATAATCCACCGCGCCCAGCTTGAAGCCGAACGACTGCTTATCCAGTACCGAAACGATGACGACGGGGATGTCGCGCGTCGCCGCTGCGCCCTTCAGTTCCGCCAGCACCTCCCAGCCGTCCATATCCGGCAGCAGCAGGTCCAAGGTAATGGCGCTGGGATGCATATCCCGCGCGCACTCCAGCGCTTCGGCCCCGGTACGCGCCAGCACGACTTGGTAGCCCACTTGGCTGAGATATAGAGACAGCAATTTGCTCGCCTGATCGTCGTCTTCCACCACCAGGATGGTTCTTTGCTCTACGTTGCCGGCCTCGATCGGCGCAACGCTGGAACGGGTCGCCATCATTTGGCTTCTCCCTGTCCGAGCGTGAGCCCGGCCTTGCCCTGCACATCAGACTTCGGCAGCAGCGGCAGCAGCACATGGAAAACGGAGCCCTTGCCGATCTCACTGTCGAACCAGATGCTCCCGCCGTGCGCTTCCGCCAGGCGTTTGCTGAGCGAGAGCCCGAGTCCGGTGCCTTCGTACTTTCTCCCATGAGAAGCATCGACCTGGCTGAATTCCACAAAAATCCGGCTGCGGTCTTCCGGGCGGATGCCGATGCCGGTATCGGCGACCAAAAGGTGAAGATTGTTTTCCTCCACCTGTGCCGACACACGCACGCTACCGCTATCGGTGAACTTCACGGCGTTGGACAACAGATTGAAGAGAATTTGCTTGAGGCGTATCTGGTCGGCCGTGATCACGCCCAGGTCGGGCGGCAACTGCCAGCGCAACTCGATCCCCTTCTTCGCGGCAGCCGGGCGCAAGGTCGTAATGGCGTCGCGAATCGCCTGTGCGATCGGGAACGTCTCGTAGTACAGCTCCAAGCGCCCGGCCTCGATCTTGGCGATATCCAGCACATCGTTGATCAGCCGCAGCAGCAGTTGTCCCGCATTGTGTATGTCCGTCAGGTATTCCGCCTGCTCGTCGCTGAGCGGCCCGCCAAGACCGTCTTGCATCACTTCGGTGAAGCCGATGATGGCATTCAGCGGCGTACGAAACTCGTGCGACATATTGGCCAGAAACTGGCTCTTGGCCGCGCTCGCCGCCTGAATTTCCGTATTCAGCGTGTGAATGTGCTGCATGGCGGCGGTGTAGTGGATCCAATAGCTTTCCAGACCGACGATCATGTCCAGGGCCATGATCTTGTCGAGGGCGAGGATGTGATCGATGACCGCTTGCGAGTCGCTGCCGTAGCGCTCCTGGATGTAGGGGAACAGGATGCGATGATAGAGCTTGAATGCGCCGACGAACCAGCGCGGCTCGAGGCCGATCACGTTGTGGATATAGCCGATACGCCAGCGCCGCTCGAAGTACACCGCATCGTACGGGCCGCGCACCGCCTGCATCAAATAGGTCTTCTGCGCCTCTTTCAGGCGCTGCACCATGGCGTCGTCCTTGAAGACGTTGCGCGTGGCCTCGAAGTGCAACAAGTGCGCGTAGAAGCGCTCCGCGATGTCGTCCAAGTGCGGCGCGAACACTTCCACCAGGTCATGCAGCAGCAGGGCATCGCGCTCGTCGAAGCCGAGATAGGCGAAGCGTAGCGCGCGCTCCGCTGCGTCGAAGGCGGGCGGCTGAATTGGCGCCGGCCCGGTATTCATGGCGCTGCTCCCGCGGTTTTTTCCGCAAGCGCCGGCTGGGCGTGGGCCTGGCTGGGCGACAGCGTGCCCGCTTTCTCGATGTAGTCGAGCACGGTCGCCACGAAGGTCGCGTGACTCCAGGTCAGCGGCGACACGGACAAATACTCGCCCGTGTAGGGGTGCACCTGCTCCGGCAAAACGCCGGACGCGCGGGCGCGCCGCACCGCCCATTCCAGCAGTGGAACGGCTGTCCTCAGCGACGGGAAATCCAGCGCGCGTGCAATGCGGTATTGCGCCAGCCATAGGGTGCATACCACCCACGGATTACCGGGGAGGCCTGCTGCTCCCGCCACGAGTTGATAGGTGTCGCCTTCATAGCGCGCCACTCCACCGATGCCCGTCTTGAGTATGAGCGCTTCCTCCACCTGCTTCATGGTCTGTGCGATTTTCTCGTCCCACGGGTCGCATCCGCCAAACAACACCATTCCGAACAAGCTTGCATCCAGCGTGGGATCGCGGCGCTGCACGCCGTCTTCGAACACGATCCCGCGCGCAAACCGATTCTCGCCGGCGCAATACAGATGCCGGTGCATCGCGGTCTTGATCTCCGCCGCGCATCGCGCATAGGCTTCCGCCCGCTGATCCTCGTGAAACAGCGTCGCCAATTTCGCCGCCGCGTGTAGACCGGCAATCACCGTGGCGGTGGTGTAGGTAAACACGCCGCGCTGTTCCTCCCACAGATCGTAGGACGGCAAGGGCAAGCCTGTTCGTTCGTCGCGGAACGCGAGGAGAAAATCGGCTGCCTCCGTGACGAAGGGACTGTAGAGCGAGCGGATGGCCTCGATGTCGCGATGCAGCGCGTAGTGCTGCCCAATCGCGCACAACACGAGCGCGGTCTCGTCTTCCTGGATCGGCAGCATCATTTCCTCGTTGCGCGACCAGGCGTGCCACGAGCTCCCCACCGAGCCGTCCGGATTGTATTTGTGCATGAGGAAACCGGTATCCGACAGGATGCTGGCCGAGTAGTTGTACTTCACGATTTTCTGGGTGCAAAACTCCAGGAACTTGCGCGCCAGCCCGCCGTAGCCGGCGCGATCCAGCGCTTGGGCGGTGATCGCGCCGTCGCGCGGCCACATGTAGCTGTAGGTGTCGAGATTGAATTGCCAGATATCCGTATCGTTGGCGGCGATCACCGCGCCACCGCGATCGATTTGCGTGCGCAGGATGAGCAGGCTGCGCTTGTAGCAATCCACGATGTGCGGCGGCAGATCGTGGAAGTCCTTGTCGCCGGCGGCAACCCAGTTGCGCCAATAGTCCGTGTTGCGATCGATCAGCCGCTCGGGACCGATCTGGATCAGGAAGCGGTGCAGGCCTTCGACCTCGTGATAGCTGTTGCCGACGGTCATCCAATAGTGGCAGGTCTGCTCGCCGTCGGCCGGCACGGTGAGGCGAACGCCGATCACCGAATCGACCGCCCCCTGCGCAATCGGATTGCGGCTCAACACGCCGTCTTCCGCGTCGCGCCAGGTGCCTTCCAGTCCCTTGTGGCGCTTGCCGCCCACTGCGTACTCGGTGACCCCGAGCGTCGTCGGCGTCATGCAGCTCATCATGAAATAGCGCGGGCCTTTGTAATGCACGATGCAGTCGTTCTTCGGGTCGAAAAACACCGTGTCGCCGATTTCGTTTTCCAGCACGTTGAGATCGGTATGGAAAAACAGCCGCACCTCCATGACATGGTCGGCCAGGCTTTGGGCGCGCACGCGGCGCACGAGAATATTCTGCTCGTAGTCGATGACGTCGTTGAAATGCAGCCGCAAAGGCAGGCTGCGGTGGGTGGCAGTCACCGCAGTGACCAGGGTCTCGGGCAGGTAACCGAGACTGAGCGTCCAGGCATGCCCGTCGAGCCAGGAGAACGCGCCGTCCACCCACACGCCGAAGCGCCACGGCGAACCGAGCGCATGGTTTTCCTTGCCGATGCGGGGAAAGTAGAAATCCCGGATCCGGTAATCGAAATCGAAAGCGGCCAACAAGCTGCCGTTGCCGATGGGAATGTCTCGCGGCATGATGCACCACCTCCCTACATCGGATTGACGCCAGGAATCCGTCATGCGGACGAAAGGCTGGCGCTGCGCCTGCGCAGTCCATGTCATTCTTTATAGCACACGGCCCCCGGCATCCCGTGAGGCAACGCTCGCCGCAGCGGGAAAATTGAGCCTAGTAATGGAAGGGTTTCAGCCCAATCGGTCGTTCAAGGTGAAGAGCTTGATTCCTTTGAACCAAACGCGCAGGGCATGGAGCGGCGGCAGGATGGCGAGCAAATAGCCCAACTCCACCACCCCCTTGAACAGCCAGGCGTGAAAGCCGGCGACGACCAGCGGGCCGACTTTCGCCACCGCGTATTTACCGCCGGCCGGGATGATGTACGGATAGCTTTTCGGCTTGTAGACAATACTCTGCATGCCCTGGATATCCGCGATCACATTGCGCGCCGCGACCGATGCCTGGGCAATGGCGCTTCTTGCCGTCATGGGGACTGCCTGGCCAGCGCTTGTTGTACCGAAGTAGACCGCATCTCCCACGCCATACACCTTGCCGTGCAGGAGTGCTCCCCCAGCCGGAAGCAGGGACAAGTCTTCGGCCACGGCAAGCCGCCCACCGGGTGCATATTGGACGGGCAACTGATCCAGAATTGCGTTCGGCTTGACGCCCGCTGTCCAGATCAGAATGTCGAACGGAATCTGCTTCCCGCTCTCGAGCCGCACCGCATGCATAGCGCTTTCGACCGCGACGATTCTTTCATCGGTCAACACCTGCACCTTCAGCCCGCTGAGGCGCGCAGCAACCTTCTTCACCACGCGCGGCGGAAATCCGCTCAAGACGCTGGGGCCGGCATGCAATACGGTGATGCCCGTGCGGCAACGGCCCGCTCGGGTGATTTCATTCAGCCAAGGCTGCAACTCGCCGGTAAGCTCCACCCCGGTCGAACCGCCCCCGCCGATCACGATGCTCAGTTTTTTTAGCGCGCAACTGGAGTGCCAAATGGCATCCCGGATGCGGATTGCGTCGTCGAATGTCTTCAGCCCCAACGCGGCTTGTTGCAGGCCCGGAATGCCGTAATAGTTCGTCTCCGCGCCGAGCGCGATGATGAGATAGTCGTACGCCAGACTGCTGCCGCTGGCCAAGGCCACCTTGCCGTGCGCGAGATCCAGGGCGCTGACCGTGTCGCGCACTGGTTCGACAGCGAGTCCGCCCAGCACTTGGGTCAGCGGAAAAGTCACGATGGATTTCAAATCGAAATAGGTGGCGGCTACCTCGGGCATCGCGCCCACCTCGTAGAGCAGCGGCGCATAAGTGTGATAGTCATGACGATCGACGAGCACAACACGCCAGTCCGTCAGCGCGTGGCGGCGTATCGCCTTGCCGAGCATCATCGCGGCGCGGAGCCCGCCGAAACCGGCGCCAAGAATCGCGATCGTTCGTTGCACGACTTGGCATCTCCGGTGGAGACGAGCGCGTCAGGCCGGGTGCAGCCGTTTCGCCCACGCAACCAAGGCGATCAATTGCTCGCGAATTTTTTGCCGGGTGTGCTCGTCGATCAATTCGCCTTCCTTGAACTTGTCGGCTGCGGAGGAAACCATCACTTCCGGCCGGTTGAGCGGATAGGCATTCAAATAAACCAGCATCTGCCGCAGGTGATATTGGGCGCGGGCGGTGCCGATCGTGCCTACCGTGGCGCCCATGATCGCTATAGGCTTGTCTTCGAAGCTGTTGGCGCCATAGGGCCGCGAGGCCCAGTCGATGGCGTTCTTGAGCACGCCGGAAACGGAGTAATTGTATTCCGGCGTCACCAGCAGCACTGCGTCCGCCTGTTCGATTTTGCTTTTGAAATCGCGGACGATGGATGGCAAAGCGCTTTCGTCATCCTGGTTATAGAGCGGGATACCGTGGATATCGTAATTTTCGAGTTCGAGCCCTTCCGCATCCGCAAGCTTGCACGCCGCACGCAGCAGCGCCTGGTTGTAAGAGTCCTTGCGGAGACTGCCGGCGAATCCAAGAATTTTGGTCATGGCGACTCTCCTTGAAAACAGAGAAAGGTACCTTCTCTATAGTTCAGCGCCGCGTGAATAGCAAACGGCCTTCCGATCGTTCGCGCGCGCATGGCCGCGCTCAATTGCGGATGCCCGCATACAAGTCAACGTCCGCTTGCCGCTATCGGCGCAGCTCGATCTGGTTGATGACATTGCCGACCCCTTGTACATACCAGGTATCGGTCTCGGCTTGCGTTTTCTCGGCTTCCCGAAAGACCAGCCCTTCCAGGGTAACCGCGCGGCCTTTGGTGCTTATCTTGATTTGATCGGCAGGCAAGCGATGGTCTTTTTCCAGCACCAGACGCACCGCATCATTGATTTCGTCATCGCTGTCGTCTTCCGGCGGGGTCACCGCCAATTTATTGACGACATCGCGACATCCCGGCGCCCACCATGCAAGCACGCCGGCCAAACGCTTGTGGGAAAGGCTCAGCACTTGCCCCTCCAGCGTCACGACACCATCCTCGACCAACACATACAGAGCACCGCCCGATTCGGGTTGCGTTTCGCGCACGGTTTGTTCCTTCCCCTTGGCCCACGCCCGGATGGCGCAATTCTTCAGGGTCGGCTCCTCGCTCAGGGCATCGATCACGGCAACCCGGAGCGCACCATCCTCCACCGGCCCGAGAGCAATCAGGCGCAGCCGGTCTTCCAGGCCATTCAACGCGTAATCCCCGGCACGCTCCAGCGCAAGCTGCTTGGCCGCGATGTCACCCACTTCGCCTTCGATGACCAATGTGCCGCCCCTGAAGTCCATGTGGATATGATTCCGGTGGATATGGATGCGCGGCTCGCGCTCGAAGGCGGTACGTATCTCCTTTAAGATTTCCATATCTGTCATGAGCGTGTCCTTAGGTTATCCGACGGGGAACGACTGATTTCGATGCGTAATGCCGATTTGAAATCAAATTGCGGACAGCAAGAATAACTACGTTTTTCAATATAGTAGAAACAAGCGAAAGGTAAATGCATGTTCTGTCCTTTTGAACGTTGTTTTGTGTAAATCGACCCGCTATAAATAGATTTTCCCTGGTTCATGAATAGCTTGTTTCGCTATCGGAAAGGAGATCGCCATGAACGGAAAACTTTTTTCTGCCGCACTTGCACTCGGGTTTTTTCTGGCCATTCCGGCCACCAGCTTTGGGCAGGGCAAGGTGCTGATTACATCCCCGGAAGACGGCGCCACCCTCGACGCGCTGGAAGAGAATCGGCTGGTCTATGAAGTGGATCCCGGCCCGCGCGGGGATCATGTTCATGTCTACGTCGACGACAAGGAAGTCGCAATATTGCGCAAGCTCACGGGCAGATATTTGCTGGAGGCTCCGTCGCCCGGCAAGCACGGCCTCTGCATCAAGGTGGTGAACAAGGCCCACGTGCCCGTCGGTATCCAACAGTGCATCCAAGTCACGGTGAAGTAAGCCATGTGGTCGGAAAATCTCGCCTATGCGCTGATTCAGGTGGTGCATAACTTCGGCGCCGCCACCGTGCTGGGCGGGGCGGTGTTCGTGCTGTGGCCCGCCCTCAGACTGGAACACGGGCGCAGCTTCGCCTGGCTGATCCTCCTGGCCTGGGGCGTGCAAATTGCCAGCGGCGGATTGTTCGGCCTCACCAGCCTGTATTACTACGGCAAAACGCCGGACTTGAGCAGCATTGCCCTAGCCGCCCTGGTAATCAAGGTGATGGCGGCGGCGGTGGGATTCCTGCTGGCCGCCTTCTATCTGTTGCGTGGCCGGGCATGGGAACGGATAAGGGTGCAGCGCACTTTCCGTATCCTCGCTGCATTGGGCGCTACCGCCCTGACGGCAGCCGCCTTTCTGCGCTGGTTCTCGTAGACTGGCCGCGTAATGCTTACGAAAAATCCTCCAAGAAAAGCGGTTCGCCGAGCAACTCGATGAGCGGTCGCTTGCCGCTGATTTCGGCCTCCGAACCGTCCGCGAATTGCAGGTAGAGTCTTGCGCCTACCTTGCGTTTAAAAGGCAGGGGAATGAGTTCATGCCGAATGCCGCCCACTTCCAGGAAGCCTTCGGCGATGCTATTCGGCAGCGCCGGCAGCGGCCGCGATGCGCTCGCCTCATACAAGATAAGGTCCGCCTCCTGGCTCCATACGGTGCCGGGATCGCGGCCGGGTTTTCCTTTCGACTTGTGGATATAGGCGAGCGAAAAATGGATCAGCGCGGCGCCGTCCTCCCACGCGATGTGGCTGACGCGGGAATCGTACAGTTCCAGGCCATCGCTCATGCTCGTCTCCTCGCTGCTCCATGCCTGCCCAATTACCCTGTTCAACCTAAAAACGGCATTTCACTTACCACAGAGACACAGAGAAAACAATCTGTTAAATGAGAAATGCGACTCACCCATAGGGTGAAGCATGTGCCATGGATTTTTTCTTGTTGTTCAACTCTGTGCCTCTGTGTCTCTGTGGTGAACTGCTTTTTCTAGATTCAAAGCACGATCAGCGGCGCGCCGATCAGCCAGCCATGCAGCCAGAAGAGGAAGGCCACATACAGCGCAAGGCCGGCAATCATCGCGATCAGGTCGTTCGCCCCAGTGGGAGGCAGGTGGAGGATCGGGCGCTGCGCGCGATGTTTCATGGAAATGCGGTCCAATATCGCCCACACCAGAAAGGCGCCGAACAACAGCACATCGGCCAGCGTGCCGTTGACGAGCAGATGAGCCAAGGCCCACAGCATGGTTGCAGCCAGCATGGGGTGTTTAGCGGCGGACTGGATGCGGCCCGGCAGATAAGTAGCCAGCAGCAGCGGGAACACGGGGACGAGCAGCACTATCGCTACCGTGCGCAGCCACACCGGCGGCGTGTAGAGCAGCACCGGCTCCTGACGGGCGAGCACGTAGCCCCACACGATCAGCGCGAGCCCGACAATGGACACCAGCGCGTATAAGCCCTGCCACGGCCATTCGCCTAGCTTAGCGGCCATGCGGTTGCGCCACGCATCGTTGACGATGGACACGGAGTGCGCAGCGAAAAACAGGACCAGCCCAAGTACAAGTCCGCTCATCGTTTATGCCTCGCGTGGTGGGTTAGGTTCGGCCAGGCATAGGCCGCGTTGCGGCCCATCCTGGACGGTGGTCTCCAAGTTTAGGCCAGGATTGAGCGTATTGCCTGATGGCGCGGCAAGCCGGCCGGATCGGCCGACGCGCCCTATTTCGAACCGGCCGCCTTGCCCCACAGCGCTTCCAGCCGCTGGTCCCGGCCGCAGTTAAAACGGTAGAACTTGTAGCGGATGGGGTTTTTCCGGTAGTAGTCCTGGTGATATTCCTCGGCCGGGGTGAACACGTCCGCCGCCACGATCTCCGTCACGATCGGTTGCGGAAATGGCTTGGACTTCTCGAGGGCGGCCTTCGATTCCTCGGCCAAACGTTTCTGCTCGGCGTCGTGATAAAAAATCGCGCTGCGGTACTGGTCGCCGACGTCGCAGAATTGCCGGTTGCGCGTGGTCGGGTCGATGTTATGCCAGAACACGTCTAGCAATTTGGTATAGCTGATGCGGGCCGGATCGTAGGTGACCTCGATCGCCTCGGCGTGTCCGGTACCGCCGGCGGATACCGCTTCGTAGCTCGGGTTTTTGGTGCGGCCGCCGGTATAGCCCGAGGTCGTCGAGACTACGCCGTCGAGTTTGTCGAAGGGCGGCTCCATGCACCAGAAACAGCCGCCCGCGAAGGTCGCTTTGGCCAGCGTGCCCAGGGATGCGGCGGGAGCGGCCGGGCTCGATGCAGCGAATGCCGCCAGCAACAAAACGGTGAATATCCTGAATGTGATCATGGCTTCATCCTCGTGATGCGGATGTGTTTTCGACTGAGCCGGCGCGAATTGGTTGCGGCGATGAAACGGCGGTTCGCGGCCGGAATTTTGCGCGGGATTGCCGGTCACATTGCACTCAACATGCAAGGAAGCGAGGCCTATCATGAAACGGCGTACTTTTCTGGGCGTTTTCACGCTCACGCCCTTGGCCATGGCGGCGGGCTGCGACAGCCCGGCACGCCCGGCGGCAACGGCAAGCTCTCTCGAGCTGGAGGCTATGCGGCAGAACTGGAAGGCGCTGCTCGCGCCGGGCGCCGCCGTGACGCTTTCCACCGAGCCGCTGCGGAAATCCGCAACCGAGTGGAAGAAAATCCTGAGCCCGGTGCAATTCGATGTGCTGCGCGAAGAAGGCACGGAGCGCCCGTTTTCCAGCCCGCTCGACAAGGAGAAACGGCCGGGGATTTTCGTGTGCGCCGGCTGCGGCCTGCCGCTGTTCACCTCGCGCATGAAGTACGACAGCGGCACCGGCTGGCCCAGTTTCTTCACCCACATTCCCGGCCACCTCGGCACCAAGCGGGACTTCAAGCTGATCTTGCCGCGCACGGAATACCATTGCATCCGCTGCGGCGGACATCAGGGCCATGTGTTCGACGACGGCCCGCCGCCGACGCAGCAGCGCTGGTGCAACAATGGCGTGGCGCTGCGGTTCATTCTGGCGTAGCCGCATTTCGCCACTCCTTCGGCAGGTAGCGGAGATCTTGTGCCGTGTCGATGTCGTGCAGCGTCTCGCCTTCCCACCACGACCACGCCAGATCGCGCAGCCGGTCTCGTGTGGTGGCCATGACCGTTGCCGTGCCCCAAGGCAGGGCCTCGAACAGACGCGGATCAAAACCGCGCAGCCCGATCAACACATAGCCGCCATCGGCCGCCGGCTGCAATACCGCGTCCTTGGTTTGCAGCATGTGCGCGGCCTGCTGCAGGTGACGCAGCGCCAGCTCGGGGCAATCGCTGCCGACGATGATGGGCTGTTCGCCATCAGCGAGCACCCGGCGCGCGATGCGCGCCATGCGCTGGCCCAAGTCGCCGTCGCCCTGTTCGCTCAGACCGGCGCCGAAACGCGCGGCGGCGACACACAGGGACGGATGCGGCAGATCCGGCGTGACGCACAGTTCCAGCGTGCCGACCGCGGCTTGGCGTGCCGTTTCCAAGGCGCGATCCAGCATGCGTCCGGCAAGCGCGGCGGCCGCGTCCTCGCCGATGGCCTGTGCGAGCCGGGTTTTGACTTGGCCCGGCTGCGGCGCCTTCGCCATGACGACGATATGCACATTCATCGATAGCGCTCCGCCAGGCGCGCCGGCGATGCGCCGCGCGCATACAGCCAGCGCAGGCGCCACATAAGGAAGATGGTGCGCCACACGCCGCGCGTATCCCAGCGCCGGCCGGAGGTGCGTATCGGGCCGCGCAGGCACGCGGGCCGCGCCAGGAACAGCAGTCGCCGCGAGATTTCGATGTCTTCCATCAGAGGCTGATCGGGGAATCCCCTCACGGCGTCGAAGGCGGCGCGGGTCATGAACAGGGCCTGATCGCCGCTGGCGATGCCGGTCAGACGCGAACGCAGGTTCATCAAGACCGACACCACGCGCAGCATGCGCGCGTGGCCGACGATGCGCACATCGAAGCGGCCCCAGGCGTGTTCACCCGACTGCAGAGCGGCGCAGACTTGTCGATCCGCATCATCGGGCAGATCGGTATCGGCGTGCAAAAACAGCAGCGTGTCGCCGCTCGCCCGCGCCGCGCCCGCATTCATCTGGCGCGCGCGGCCGCGCGACGCGGAGATCACTTGGTCGGCCAGCGGTTGGGCGATGGCTGGCGTGGCGTCATGGCTGCCGCCGTCGACCACGATGACTTCGGCGCCGCGGCGACGCATGGCCTGCAAGGCGGCCAACACGCTGCCGATGTGTTCGGCCTCGTTCAGGGCGGGAATGACGATGGACAAGCGCATGCTCTCTCGCCTCATTTACGTTGCCACGCGTGATAGCGCGCCGCCCAGGCAAGCAGCCGCCGCGGCGCATGCTCGCGCCGCCATGCGCCTGCGGCGTGTTTGTTCGCTTCGGTCCAGGTCGGATAGGCGTGGATGGTGGAAAGAATCTTGCCGAGCCCGAGACCGTGGCGCATCGCCAGCACGAATTCGGCCAACAGTTCCCCGGCGTGGGCGCTGACGATGCAGACGCCAAGGATGCGATCCTTGCCCGGCACCGTGAGCACCTTGACGTAGCCGTGCGCGGCCTCGTCGACGATGGCGCGGTCCAGTTCTTGCATGGCGTAGCGCGTGACTTCATAGGGCACTCCGCGCGCCTTCGCTTCGGTTTCGGAGAGGCCGACGCGCGCCACTTCCGGATCGGTGAAGGTGACCCACGGGATCACCGAATAGTCGACCTTGAAGCGCTTCACGCCGCCGAACAGGGCGTTGATCGCCGCATACCAGCCCTGATGCCCGGCGGTGTGGGTGAACTGATAGGGGCCGGCCACGTCGCCGCAGGCGTAGATGTTGGGATAGAGCGTTTGCAGCCATGCGTTGGTGTCGATGGTACGCGCCGGCGTGAGCGGAATGCCAAGCTCCTCGAGGCCGAAGCCTTGGGTGCGCGGCGCGCGGCCCAGCGCCAGCAGAAGCGCATCGAAGGCGATGGCTTCCTCCGTGCCATCGCGACGGACCACTAGGCGCTGCTCGTCGTCGGTTACCTCGCAACGCAGTGGCTCGGTGTCCTTGAGGATGCGCACGCCGTCGGCTATGAGCGCGGCCTCGACCGCGGCTGCGGCATCCGCATCTTCCTTGCCCATCAGGCCGGCGCGCGTGGCCAACGTGACCTTGCAGTCGAGGCGTGCGAAGGCTTGGGCCAGCTCGCAGCCGATCGGCCCGCCGCCGAGCACCAGTAAGCGCTCGGGCCGCTCGGTCAAGCTCCAGATGCTGTCGGAGGTGTAGTGGCGCACCTGCTCCAGGCCGGGGAGTGCGGGCATCTGCGGCTGCGCGCCGGTGGCGATGACGATGGCGCGAGTAGTCAGCGCGCGCCCGTTCACTTCCACGCTCCAGGGCGAAGTGATGCGCGCCTGCCCCTGAATCACCTCCACGCCCAGCCCGGCGTAGCGAGCTGCGGAATCGTGCGGTGCGACGCTGTGGATCACGCGCTGCACCCGCTGCATCACCTGTGCGAAGTCGTACTCCACATCGGCGCGGCGCATGCCCAGCGTGGCAGCCTCGCGCGCCTGCTTGAGAAATTTTGCGGAACGGATCAGCGCCTTCGAGGGCACGCAGCCGTAGTTGAGACAATCGCCGCCCATCTTGTGGCCTTCGATCAGGGTGACTTTGGCTTTGGTTGCCGCCGCGATGTAAGCCGTCACCAGGCCCCCAGAGCCGGCGCCGATCACCACCAGGTTGCGCTCGAAGCGGCGGGGTTTGGGCCAGCGCGCATACACGCGGCGCGCCCGCACCATCGCTACCACTTTTTTTGCGATCAGCGGAAACACGCCGAGCAGCGCGAAAGACGCCAGCAGTCCAGGCGAGAAGATGCCGGACAGACTGTCGATCGACGCCAACTGCGTGCCGGCGTTAACGTACACCATGGTGCCGCCCAGCATGCCGAGCTGGCTCACCCAATAGAAAGTCCGGGTGCGGATGGGCGTCAGGCCCATCAGCAAATTGATGACGAAGAACGGGAACAGCGGCACCAGGCGCAGCGTGAACAGGTAGAACGCGCCGTCCCGCGCCACGCCCTGGTTGACGGCGCCGAGGCGATCACGGAAATGCCGCTGTACCGGATCCCGCAGCAGGAAGCGCGACACCAGGAAGGCCAGGGTGGCGCCGATACTGGAAGCGAACGACACCACCAGGGTGCCGGTGAGCAGCCCGAACAGGGCGCCGGCAGCCAAGGTGAGCACCGTCGCTCCCGGCAGCGACAATGCGGTGATCGCGACATAGATCAGAAAGAACATGCCGATGACCGCCGCTGGGCGCGCCGCGTAGGCGGCGGCGAATTCGGCCTGGCCGGCCTTGAGCGCTTCCAGTGTGAAATGGCGATCGAGATCGAGCGCGAAGAACACCCCCACTACAACGATGACGAGGACGAACAGCAGCACCCGTTTCATGGTACGTCCTTCAGCTCAGCGCGCCGACGCAACTGCTGCCCTGTCCCGCAGTGCAGCCGTAGCAGTGATTCGCCACGCGGATCGGCCGGCCTGCGAGATCTTGCTGCAGCAGGTCGTGCAGATGCGGGCGCGGCTGTCCGTCGAGTTGCAGCGGCAAGCCCAGCATCTGGTTGAAGTCGCAATCGTAGAGATAGCCGCGCCAATCCACGCTCACCAGGTCGCGGCACATGACGCGGTCGAGGTTCTCCGGGCGATGGTTGTTCCGCAGCAGTTGCATGTAGTCGGCGAACTGCCCTTTGGAAATCAGCGTGCTGCCGAAGCGGTTGATCGGCATATTGGCGAGCGTGAGCAGACGGTTGAACACGATGCCGAACTTTTCCCCCAGCTCGCGTTTGTAGTCGGCCTCGAGTTTGTCCTGCGCTCCCGGCAGCACGGGGCCGAGGGGGTTGTACACCAGGTCGAGCGTGAGGCCGCTGTCGGTCTGCGCATAGCCCAGGGAGTTGAGTTCTTTGAGTGCGGCGATGCTGCGCACGAATACGCCTTCGCCGCGCTGGCTATCCACATTCTGTTCCGTATAGCACGGCAGGGAGGCAATCACGCGCACTTGCTGTTGCGCCAGGAACGCCGCCAAGCCGTCCTGGCCCGGCTCCTGCAGCACGGTCAGGTTGCAACGGTCTATGACGGCCGCGCCGAGCTTGCGCGCGTCGCGCACCAGGCGGCGAAACTGCGGATGCAGTTCCGGCGCGCCGCCGGTGATATCCAGGGCGCCGATGCCGCGCCGTCCGAGCACGCTCAGCACCAAGTCAACCACCGGCTCGTCCATCATCTCGGTGCGCGTGGGTCCGGCATTGACGTGGCAGTGCAGGCAGGCCTGGTTGCAGCGATAGCCGAGGTTGACCTGCAACGTGGTCAGTTGCGCGCGCTGCAATGGCGGGAAATCGGTGTGCTGCAACAGAGGCAAGGTAGCGTGCATGGCGGATTCCTTTCGGTTCAAGGCGTCGATGGTTTCATGCGTCGTCCCCCTGGTCGCCGCGCCGGTTGATCGGATAGTCACCCACCTGTCCCTGAAACGGCTGCAGCAACAGGCCGCTCAGATCGAGCTGATCCGGATCGCGGTACTGATCGAGTCCGATGGTCATGCCGATATGCCCAAGTTTCGGCTGGGCACGATAGGTGCCGAACGCACGGTCCCACCACGGAAAGCTGAAGCCGAAATTGCTGTTGGTCTCGCGCGGCAGGTTGGAGTGGTGCACCCGATGCATCTCCGGCGTGACCACGAACAGGCGCAGCACGCGATCCAGCCCGGCCGGCAGTTGCACGTTGCCGTGGTTGAACATACTGGTGGCGTTGAGCATGATCTCGAATACCAGTACCGCCAGTGCCGACGGCCCGAATGCGACGATCGCCGCCAGCTTGATACCCATGGACAGCAGGATTTCGAGGGGGTGGAAGCGCACCCCGGTGGTCACGTCGAAATCCATATCCGAGTGATGCATGCGGTGCAGGCGCCACAGCGTCGGTACCGCGTGGAACATCACGTGCTGGAAATAAATCACGCAATCCAGCACCAGCACACCGATCACGAAGGCCAACCAGTCCGGCAGGTCGATGTTGTTGAGCAGACCCCAGCCGCGTTGCTGCGCGAGCAACGACAGGCCGACCGCCGTCGCCGGAACGATCAGCCGCACGGCAACCGTGTCCAGGAAGACGACGCCGAGATTGGCGCGCCAGCGGCGGCTCTTGGAAGTGGTGAGCGCGCGGCGCGGCGCCAGCCACTCCCACACGCCCATCAGCGCCAGCATGCCGAAGAAGAAACCCAACCGGATCGCGGCTTCGTCACTCATGCCCAGTCCTCTGCGGCCCTTGTCTCACTATCTTAGTCAACCGTCAGCCGGCGCCGTTCCACTTCGAGGCTGATCGGTGGAGGCACGGGCCGCACCGAATATCAATTCGGGAGCGGGAAACCCATGCAGACATGGCGGGCTATATTGATGCCGAGTTTGCAGGGTAGTCGTTCGATTGTTACCAATAAACTATAGCCACTGGTTTGGGATCGGCTAGGTGAATTTCACATCAACGGCATGAGCGGCGTCGATATAGCAGGCAGCGCTATAGCGTGGCAAGCATGTCACTGTGCCTCTGTACGTCTGTGGAAATAACTAGCTGTTGGGTTGATTCTTACCTTGAATTCAACACGATCGCCCCGCGAGCAAAGTCGGGGGCCGGGCTTGCCTTGAAGACAGCCCTCGCCTGCCGGAAAAATTCATTCCATTACAGCTGGTAGTGCCTTCCTTGCAACACGCGCGATAGCGTCTAAAGTGAAGTCGTATCGTCAAAAAGCAAAGCCGCCGCAAGGTGGTGCCGCAAAGCCAGCGGCCTCAGGCGACGCTCCCGGAATCGGGCGACGCACCTAAAGGTAGCGCGGCTGCCAATACAGTACCCAGCCGCAAGCATGCTGCCGGATGCCATTCCCCCGGACCGCGTGCTGCGCTGAATTTACGAATTTCACTCAAGGAGAACTGTTATGAAACACATGACCATCGATATGCCGATTGTGTCCGAGTGTCTGGTAACCGAATGCGCCTATAACGTTGCGAAGAATTGCCACGCCAGGGCGATCACGGTGGGCAATAGCCTGCATGCGGGCTGCGATACCTTTTGTTCGGGTTCGAGCCACACCAAGGCGGCCACCCGGATGGCGGGCGTCGGCGCCTGCAAATCGACCGACTGCAAATTCAACGAAGATCTGGAGTGCATGACGGACAGTATTCGCGTCGGCCGCTCAGGCCAGGAAGTTAACTGCATGACCTACTCGCCACGCTAACCAAGCCCGCCCCGCGCATGAAGCGGCAAGCCATGCGAGTGCGGGGGCGGCAGGTTTGCTCAAAACACTTTTACCGCCTTTTTGTTTACCTTGTTCGGTGCAATAACTGAGCACTAGGTACTATGTCGAAACCATGGTCTTGCTGTGAGAACCGAGGCCGACATCGTCGCAAAAGCGGCAGTACTGAAACAGTTTCGAGCCAACCGGCCGTAAAGTGCGCAAACGGCGGCGCGCGCCTGAACGATCACCGCTGGCCAAACTCATCGATCGAGAATGAAGCAAAGCTATGGGACCGGAACATTTTTGGTGGGGCGGCTGGTGGATATTTCCGATCATCATGCCTGTCGTTATGGTCGTAGTTCTTGTGACCGTGCTCTATTTTGTTTTCGGGCGCGGTGGCTTCAGGCCGCCGTGGTGGAGCGATTCCGACAGGCCATCGAGCCGTCCCGAGGACTCCGAGACGGCCATCGAGATACTCCAGAAACGCTATGCGAAGGGCGAGATTGCGCGCGCGGAATTCGAACAAATGAAACAGGACCTTCAGGGCTGACCGGGAAGATCGGTATGAAAGACGTCCGCGACGCCCAACGGCGACACTGGCAGGAAACATTTGCACTGAAGCCCGAACTGTTTGGCAGCGAGCCCAGCCAACCCGCCCGGGCTGCCGCGGAATTGTTCGCGAAGGAAGGCAAGACCAAGCTTCTTGAGTTGGGCGGCGGACAAGGGCGCGACACGCTGTTTTTTGCCCGTGCCGGCTTTCACGTCCATGTGCTGGACTATTCCGATAGCGCGGTTGATGCAATTGATGAGAAAGCGCGGCAACTGGAATTGGCGGATCCGGTTATCGCCCTGCGTCACGATGTCAGAGACCCGTTGCCCTTTGACGATGCATCGTTCGATGCTTGCTATGCGCATATGTTGTACTGCATGGCCCTGACCACGGCCGAACTGGAATTTCTCTCCGCAGAAGTCGGACGGGTGTTGCGCCCCAACGGACTGCACGTTTATACCGCACGCCACACCGGAGACCCAGACTATGGAACTGGAATTCACCGCGGCGAGGACATGTATGAAGTCGGCGGCTTTATCGTACATTTCTTTGACAAGGAAAAAGTTGAACATCTGGCGAAGGGCTACCAAATACTCGGCATTGACGCGTTTGAAGAAGGGAAACTGCCGCGAAAACTTTTTCGCGTTACACTCAGGAAAGAATGATTTTGGGCGCCTGTTCTTCTGGCGAGTAGTGTGTGGCCTGACAACGGCTTCGAGGCGAATACGCCGAAACCACGCGCCGCTCAAGCCGCAAGCCATGCGAGTGCGGAGGGGCTGAAGGTTTAGCCAAAACACTCGGAAACAACTCCCGATCTTCGTCATCCAGAAAGATCTCGCTCCGGGTATTGCCGCGTGCGGTGGCATGATTGATCGCGCTGGGGAAGCGGCCCATGGGGGTATTGGCTCGGCAAGACCCATTGGGCGCGTATCGGCTCATCAACCACAATCATGGGCCGGTATTTTTCCATCCCGCTTGTCAGCTTTCCAAGCCTTTCCGTGTCTACTCTCCTAGATAGGCAAACCGCTTATCGCTAAATCAATCACAAGGAGGTTCTCATGACCAAGACCGATCTGCTCGCCCGTTCTGCAATTGCTTCGCTTTTGATCCTGGGCACAATGGCCGGCAGCAATGCCATCGCCGCCAAGGCCGGCCACGAAAAATGCGAAGGCATCGTCAAGGCCGGCATGAACGATTGCGGCACCAGAAAGCATTCCTGCTCGGGCCAAGCCAAGACCGATAGCGACAAGGAGGATTGGCTCTACGTGCCGGAAGGTACCTGCAACAAAATAGTCGGCGGTAAAGTCAAGACCGCGGACAAGGGCAAGAAATAGTGCAACCGGGCACTTGGATACAGGCGACGCCCATTCCGGCTTTTTCAAAGGGGGGAAGAGATGTGTAGATACCAATGCCTTGAAGGAGAGGGAGTTGCGCGTGTCTTTGTGCCAGCGCCAGTGCATGCTCCGTGGTGAAATGATGGCCTTTTAAAACAACTTAGCCCAAAGCCCAACAACCACCACCAACAGAACCACGCCAATCAGCCAGTGCCTGCGCTGGATGCCTTGTTCCGGCTCGCCGCGCTTGTAGCCATCGATCATGCCGCGCACCAGATTTTCATGATGCAGATAACTGCTCGCCATGACCCCGGCAACGTGCACCAAGACCAAGGCCAGCATCGCGTTGGAAAAGAATTCGTGCAGTTCTTCCAGCCATTCGCCGCCCAGTTCTTCATACGTGGCGTAGCCGGATGCGCCGGCCAGCAGGCCTAGCAACAGCAGCCCATAGATTGCCCAACTGCCGGCCGGATTGTGGCCGACGTAGTGCTGCGGCGATGCGCTCAGCAGCGTCTTCATATACGCCAGCACCTTGGACGGCCCGAAGGCGAACGAACTAAAGCGCGTATAGCGCGTGCCGACCATACCCCAGATCAAGCGAAATCCGATCAGGCCCAGGATGGTATAGCCAAAGGCCACATGCAGATCGCGCCAGTACTCGGAATCGCCGCTCAGATAAGCGCCGATGAAGGACAGCGCCAGCAGCCAATGAAACAAGCGGGTCGGAAAATCCCACACCAGAATTTTGCCACGCATGATTTTTCTCCTTTTTATTTGGGCAGGCGTATGTCGTGTTCATCGAAATTACCCTGCTCCGCGCCGCGATGGCAGGCGGCGCAGTTGACGGGCGTCTTGACCTTGGGATTGCGCCACACCGCCGCGCCGACTTCGTCGTGCTCGTGCTTGAACCAGGCCGTCTCGGTTATTCGCAAGATTGGCTTGGCGGTTTTGCCTCGACTTGCGCCGGCATGCTTCTCCAGAAATGCGCCGATCTCGGCTGCGGTCTTGGCATCGACACTGGCATCCGCGCCGAAGTGCTTGTCCAGCCCCGCCATCACGGCGCGCCATGCATCCGCTGGCAACAGCGAGGGCGGATAGGCCAGATGGCAGCTGCCGCACTCCGCCTTCCACGCCGGATTGCTGGCGGTGGAAATGCGCATGTCGGCCAAGGCGCCGACACTCAGCGTTAATGTAGTGCTCGCCAGCACCAGCACCACGAATCGATTCAGTAATTTCATCTTAGTCTCCTATTTCTTCAGGGATATCAAATATGCCAGCACGTCGCCCTTTTCCTGGGCGTTGCAGGCGCGGCCCAGCACATCGTTGCAGTTGCGCTTGAACCACTTCTCCACCTTGTCCGGGCGGGTGAAGCGCTCGGCATTCGCGGTCGGCGCCAAGGGTGCAATCTGTTTGTCGGTCTTGGCGTGTTTGCCGGCTGCGGTGGGGTTTTGGGTGTGGCACGAGGCGCAGCTCCAGTCGCGACCATGGGTGGCGCGGAAGAAGCTTTCGCCGCGCTGCGGCGAGAAGCCTTTAAAGCTCGGCGCCTGCAGTGCTGCCGCTTCGTACTGCTTAAGAAAATCGCTCGCGTTCTCGGCCAGCGCCAAGCCGGGCAAGAGTACGATTGAAATGAAGGCAATGGCCGGTAAATAACGTGCTTTGCGCATATCAAACTCCTTGGGCTGGAATGTTCATGCGCACAGGCTAAACAGCAAAGCTTAAGCAAACCTTAAGAGGCGCTGGAATAGATTGCGCCGCGCCTTGGCTTGCTACATCATATGCGGCAGAATAAATCGCAAAATTGGCCAAGGCTCGAATTGCTCCAGCATTTGGAACACGGGCTTTGCCGCCGCATAAC
>Ga0105094_10000306_pt1 | contig 23586 bp, 18 predicted proteins | sample PPLLak1March2015_2_FD_87023 | JGI IMG/M metagenome (GOLD analysis project Ga0105094, IMG submission 87023) | Freshwater sediment microbial communities from Prairie Pothole Lake near Jamestown, North Dakota, USA - PPLs Lake P8 Core (3) Depth... | ecosystem: Environmental > Aquatic > Freshwater >...
CAAGGTGCTGGCTTTCGTGGCTTATTACAACCAGACGATGGCCAAACCTTTCAAGTGGACTTACAAGGGCAAGCCCTTGTCGGCATGAATACTTTGTGCTCATTTATGCCAATGTGTACTAGTCATTTCTTGATTTCACATCAGATTCATTTTCTACAATCACCTTCCAAGGCTATGAGAGGAGCATCGCTTCAGGGATTCCTCGCTGCGCTCGGAATGAGACAGGTGCCGTATCGATAGGCTTTCGTATCACGATTATCGGGTACTGCCCATTCTTTCCAAACCAATGCGGGAAGCGCTCTTCCAGCCAGTAGATCAAGCGCAGCCACAGCGCTCCTCCCAGCCAGGGGTGGATGAGGGTGCGCAGGAAGCGCACGCTGACGCTGCGCCAGACTCGGATCTCGACCGGCATCTGCGCGCCGACGATGCCCGTTACCCAGTCCACATCGTGGCGGTTGGTGAACGTACCTTTTGGCGTCTCTTCTTCCTTAGTCTTGACCTTCTTTGGCTTGCCTGAGGCTGGTGCTTTCCCAGCCAGCCTGCCCGCCGCAGAGCGCAGCCGCCGGCTGAGGCGCATCAGCGGATCGAAGGCGCTCATTAACCGGCTCGAAGGCCAGCCGTTCACGACCGCCGCGCTGCTGCCGGATGCCAACACCCGGTACAGCTCCTGGTATGCCTGCAGGTGCTCGTCTTCCGGCAGGTGGTGGATGGTGTGCAGGGAGATGACGCCCTGGAAAACATCCGCTCTGAACGGCAGGTGGGCGATATCGGCGACGACGAAGTAGCCGTGATCGCCGATCCGCTTGTGCGCCTCTTGCAGGGCGACAATCGAGATATCGGCGCAGATGCGGCGCTGGTAGCGGCGCGAGTATTCGAGATACTCCGGATACTGGATCGGTCCGGAACCGGCATCCAGCAGATACTGCCCGGAGGGACGCAGGTAGCGCCCCAGCCGCATGTGACAGCGGTGGATGTACTCCCGGGCAACCGGGCGCAGGTCTTCATAATGCGCGTTCTGATACAGCCCATCGTCGACCTGCTGCCAGCCGACCTGGTCGTAAAACTCGCGCACCTGCTGCTTGACATCCGCCTGGGCGGGTAAGGTCTCATCCATCGGTTTCATCTGCCATTACGATCGCAGCCATATCCGTTGCGGCTGCATCTCCAATAAGAGCAGCTCGATCGCCGCTCCAATCAAACGCCTCGCCGGTCAGGTAGCGGAAGGTATCCCCGTAGAGCGCCTGTCCCTCGCTGGAAAGCACCCGCTCGACTGGCCACTGATCCAGCTCATTCCAGATATGGAGCAGATGCCACGGAAACGGCTGGGGGTATTCGAAGAAAAAGCGATACGCGTAGTTCCAGGCCTGATCCACCTGCTGGCGGGAGAGGCGGAAAGCCTGCGGGTCAGCCAGGGCCTCCTCCAGCAGGGTGGAATAATCCTGCCAGCTAGTCGGATCGAGGGTGAAGCCCCGGTTGCGGTAATGGGTTTGCCCGGCGACGATGACGGGCACGCCGCTCATCGCCATTTCCATGCCGACGGTGGTGGTGTAGACCAGACCCAGGTCAGCCAGATCGACTAGGTCGTAGGTGTTGACCGGGGCGTCGGCGCCTACCAGGTGGATGTGTTCGGGCAGGTCGGGCTGCGCCTGGCGTAGGATGTCAGCCACGGACGGCCCCTGCGTGTAGCGCTCACCGGGGTGGATGCGCACCACGAGCTGGATATCAGACCGGGAGGCGAAGTAGCGCACGGTGCGCTGCAGCCATTCCGTCATACTGGCAGTGAAAACCTGCCGCCCCAGGGTGAGGCTGTCGCCGATCACGTTAGCAGCCAGGAGCACAACCGGGCCCCCATCCAGCTTCAAGTCGGATCGCACTCGTTCCTCCCCCTGGCTGGGCAGCCCCTGCCAGCGGCGGGAGAAGTTCTGCCACAGATCGCCGTGCTGGCGGGAGGTGTACAGCAGCCGGGCCTGCTCTAGCTGGGCCTGATCCAGGGGCTGCTGGCGGCGCGCCGCCCACAATGCGTCCGTCTCCTGGCGCATGACTTCACCGTTCTGCGCCAGCCAGATCCGCCCGCGCTGTTCGCCAAATTCGTAGGTGACGACCGGGATTCCCAGGTGTTGGGCGACCTGGTATACAGCCCCCATCTCCAGGATGCTGCCGTTAGGGGTCAGAAGGACATCGGGTTTATTTTGGTGCAGGTAGGCATAGGCTGCCCTGGCTGCCTGGTTGTTTCGGGCTGAGCGCAGCTGGTAGAGCTCGCCCTGGCGGTCGAATTCCTCAACCTGCAGGGTGTACTGCACATCCCGCGTAGAGACTTCCTCGATTGCCCGTAACAGCCCGCCCGGCAAGGGATCGGGGCGTGTAAGGGGTTTCACACGCTCTAGAACGGATGTCGCATCCAGCAGCGAGACCACCTTGACCAGCAGCTCCGCTCCTGAGAGCACCTGGCGGCTGTACTGATTGTGGCGGCGCAGATCGAAGCGGTTGCCTGGCTTGCGCCAGTTTGCATACGGCAGATATGCCAGTGTAACCTGGTGACCCAGGCCCGCCAGCGCCAGGGAGAGCAGGGTGGCGTGCTCGATCCAGTAGCGCAGAGTGGCAAAGACCAGCACCTTGTTCCGGCGTGGGCCGCGTGCCGCGGCTGCTTCGGCTTGCTCGCGCCAGACCGGCAGCCATTTTTGGGTGCGGCGCAGGGAGAAGCTCTCGCTGAGCGGCTTGCCGTTCTGGCGAAGCTGCCAGTACAGCTCTGCAGTCAGCGGCAGCTCACCCAGGATGCGCTTGACGGCGGCCTTGCTGATCATGCTGCATCCATCCTGCCTGCGGGCAGGCGGTCTTTCTGCTCGACCTGCCAGTCCAGCCGTGGGCGTATCGCACCCATGCGCGGCTCGAGCCACTGCATCCCTGGGGCGCCAGCTGCATCGACGGTGAACGCCAGGGCGTACTCGTCCTGGAAGTAGCGCTGTACCCGGAAGGAGCTGGCGTTCATACCGATAATATAGCGCCCCTCGTTGAGGAGGTCCGCCGGTATTGTGCAGCGGCTGGTGTAATGCCCTGCCGGGCGCGTGGTGTAGCGTTCGTAGCGCGACTGGTCATCGGTATCGAAGGAGGTGAAAATGTGTTCGCCGTGCGTGCTCATCAGGTAAATACCCACCCTCAGCCCGCTGATGGCGGCCGACAGGCTGTATTCAACTTCAACAATGACCGGCTCCAGCGAGCGGGCCGTATCCACGATCTGTCCGGCCGGATTGCGCACCCTCAGGGCGATCGGGCAGAAGGGAGCTGCGTCGGTCGGCATCTCATCTGCCTGCCAGTAATGCTCACCAGTCTGGGCAAATCCGCTGGTCAGATAGTAATCCACAGCCTGAGCGGAAGGGGCGCGCATCACCAGCTTGCCTTTCTCCAATACGATGGTCTCCTGGGTGAGGCGCAGGATAGCAGACATGTTGTGGGAGACGAACAGCACCGTGCGTCCCTGGCTGGCGACATCGCTCATCTTGCCCAGGCATTTGCGCTGGAATTCGGCGTCGCCCACTGCCAGCACCTCATCGACAACCAGGATCTCCGGCTCCATGTGGGCGGCGACGGCAAAGGCCAACCGCAGGTACATGCCGCTGGAGTAGCGTTTGACCGGCGTATCGATAAACTTACTCACCCCAGAGAATTCGACGATCTCGTCAAATTTGCGCTCGATCTCGGCCCGCTTCATGCCCAGGATTGCGCCGTTCAGGGCGATGTTTTCACGCCCGGTCAGCTCCGGATGGAAGCCGGTGCCCACCTCCAGCAGTGAGCCCACCCGCCCGTGGATCTCAGCGTAGCCGGCGCTCGGCTCGGTGACACGGGACAGGATTTTGAGCAGGGTGCTCTTGCCGGCCCCGTTGCGGCCGATCACGCCGAGTACTTCGCCTTTCCTAACTTCGAAGGACACATCGTCCAGCGCCCAGATAGTGTTATTGCCCGAATCTTGCTCGCCTCGCAGCAGCCGGGCGGGCAGTTTGGCGGCGTCAACGATCGAATCGCGCAGGGTGCGGTAGCGTTCGATCTGCATGCCGATCCGGTATTGTTTTCCCAGGTTTTCAGCCCGTATGGCAATATCGCTCACGTGTCAGCTCTTTGATCTATCAATAAAGTAGACGCAGCTACACCAGGTCGGCGAAGGTGCGCTCCATGCGGCGGAAATAATACATCCCGGTAACCAACAAGACGATCGAGATGGAGGCAGAAACCAGCAGGGTTTCGATAGGTGGCGCCTGGGCACCCAACAGCGCCCAACGGAAGCCTTCCACCACGCCAACCATCGGGTTCAGGGCGTACACCAGCTGCCATTCAGGAGGAACAACGTCCTGGGCGGAGTAAGCTACCGGTGTGATCAGCAGCCACAGCTGGGTGAAGAAGGGCAGGATGTAGTTAATATCGCGGTAGAGCACATTCAAGGCAGACAGCCACAATCCGAAACCCAGGGCGGTCGCCAGGGTTAAGAACAGGAATAACGGCAGGATCAGGATTGCCGGGGTGGGGGCGAAATTGTAAAAGAACATCATGCCGATCAGGATGACGAACTGGATGGCAAAGTCGACTGTGCCGCCCAATACTGACGCGAGCGGGATGATCAGCCGGGGGAAGTAGATCTTGGTGATCATGCTGCGGTTGGAGAGCATCGACCGGCCCGCTTCAGAGAGGGCTTTGGAGAACAAACCCCAGGGCAGCAGGGCGGCAAAGGTGAAGATCGGGCGGGGGATGCCCCCGGTGGACATTTTGGCGAAACTGCCGAAGATGACGGATAGCACAATCATGTTGAGCAGCGGTTGGAGCACAGCCCAGCCAGCGCCTAGCACGGTCTGCTTATAGCGCACCTTGATGTCGCGCCAAGTCAGGAAGTAGATCAGCTCGCGGTAGCGCCACAGGTCGCGCAAGTTGAGCGCAATCCAGCCGCGCGACGGGCGCAGGATAATGACTTCTTCCGGTGGTTTGGTAGTGAGGGTCGTTTCAGCCATTGTGTATGCTTAATAATTGCGAGATGGTATCCAGCAGCAGTTTTGGATTTGATCCGGACAGGCCACTTCAGCTCCCCGCCTTTAGCTGCTGGCGGTACCAGGCGATCGTGCGGCGCAGCCCTTCTTCGAAAGTCATCCTGGCGCGAAAGCCGAAGGCTTTCTCGGCGCGGCTGACATCCAGGGCGCGGCGCGGCTGTCCATTGGGTTTGCTGGTATCCCAGATGAATTCACCCTCGAAGCCGGTCAGGCGGGCGATCAGCTCAGCCAGGTCGCGGATGCTGATCTCCATACCTGAGCCCAGGTTCACCGGTTCGCTCTCGTTATAGCGCTCGGCAGCCAGCGCGATGCCCTCGGCGGCGTCTTCCACGTAGAGGAACTCGCGCGTCGGGGTGCCGTCGCCCCACAGGACAACCTGCCGGTCGCCGCGCCTCTGCGCCTCGATGCATTTGCGGATCAGCGCCGGGATCACATGCGACGTCTCCAGGTTGAAATTATCGCCCGGTCCATACAGGTTCACCGGCAGCAGGTAGATGGCATTGAAGCCGTACTGCTCGCGGTAAGTCTGAGCCTGCACCAGCAGCATTTTCTTCGCCAGTCCGTACGGCGCATTCGTCTCCTCAGGATAGCCATCCCACAGGTTAGCTTCGCGAAACGGCAACGGGGTGAATTTGGGGTATGCGCAGATCGTGCCGATGGCGACAAACTTATCCACCCCGCGCAGCCAGGCCTGATGCATCAGCTGGACGCCCATCATCAAGTTGATGTAGAAGAAATCCGCTGGGCGTGCCCGGTTAGCGCCGATGCCTCCCGCCAGAGCAGCCAGGTGGATGATGACGGTTCCTTGTACGGAGGCTGGTTGGTCGAGCGGAACCATGGCATCATCCAGCATGCGCTGGATATCATGGATATCGACCAGGTCGTATTGTTCTATGCGCGGCACGAAGACCTGCCCAGCCCCGAGCGCCTTGAGCTTTCCAACCAGGACAGACCCCAGGAAACCCGCGCCGCCTGTGACAATGACGCGCTTGTTGCTCCAAAATTCCTGTGAGCTGGATGGCGAGAGAGATAAGTCATTCATTGTAGGCGGTCCCTTCTTGGCGCGGCTGGTAAGGGTTGGCGTATGCTGGAACTCGTCATGTTTGGGCTCATGCGTGCTCCGGAATCTGCAGGTGCACCCGGGTTTCATCCACGACCAGGACGGGAATGCGACCATCCAGGTGGCGGTCGTCTTCAACCATGCCTATTCCTTGCTCCAGGCAGGTCAGGCGGCAGATGTCGGCGATGTCGCCCTCGCCTCGGATGCGGACGACGTTGTAGCCGGCGCCTTTCGCCTCCCCGAGCAGGTCGCGCACACGCAGTCGAGTACGGCGGTACAGGCGCATGGATGTGTCGATGTAATTGACCGTCAGGCGGGCACGGAATGCCAGCCCTTCTGGGGTGATTATATAGCGCAGCTTGCGGCGCTGGGCGCGTTTGACCTTGACATATCCCTTAGCAATAAAGCGCTTGATATGCCAGTTCACTGTCCCGACTGCCACGCCTAACTGGGCAGCCAGTCCAGCCTGGGTTATATCCGGGTCATTCTCAATTTGCTCTAACAGGACCAACTCGCGGGCTGGATCGGGTTGATTATCCATTGCTCACTCTAAAATTCAGTTGTTGAATTATAACCCAATTGGAGGCTCGTCAAGGGTGATTCACCATAGATAAGTTTTATCGCGCTGAACGAATTGGGGGCATCTAGCGCAGGTGGTAGATGCGAGCATACTCCAGGCCGTCGATGGTTACGACATGCTCAGGAGTGATGGAAGCAAAGTAGTCCAGGAACTGCTGGCTGGGAAGCTGGCGCTGCCACTGGTGAGCGTAGAGCACCAGATAATCGGCTCTTTTAAGCTCCTTGGGCGTTTCGGGCAGGTCTCTCTGGATGGTCTCCCCGGTGAATATGTAAGAAAACGATCCATCCGGATACCAGGTGGCTACTTTCAGTTTTTCGGCGTCTGGCTTTTCATTGAGGTAGCGGGCGGCTTGATCTAGTCCCTCCCCCCAGCCAATCATCATCACCTGCGGAGCTCTGGCGCTGCCGCCTGCCAGGGGGTTGTAATAGCTGAAGAAGTAAGGGAAGGTTTGCAGTGCCGACAACGCCTGAAGAGACAAGATGCCGACCAGCAAAATGATCCCGATGGGTTTGGGCCAGGGCCGCTGCTGGTTGGCGGCGACTTCTGCCCGGGGTGCGCGCTGGGATAACTTGCCCAGCACGGCAACCCATCCCAGTCCTGCCATCAGGTCCAGGGGGGCAAATACAGGCAGCAGGTAGCGGTCGAATTTTTTGGCGCTGGTGGTCATGAATAAGGTGAACAGGACGGCAAACGAGGCCAGGTACAGGCAGGTGAGGCGCTGCTGGCGCGTGAGAGGGAAGCGCTGCCGCAGCGCAGCCGCCGCGAGCAGGAGGGCCAGACCTATGAGCACCACCGGCGTCGCTCGCCAGAAGTAGCTTACCGGGTAGAAGCGCCAATCTGAAATTCCGGCCCCGTAGATGGTGTTGTTGAAAAAGGTGATGCTGTCGTGGCCTTCAGAGGCGTAGGCAGCCGCACCGGTGAAGAGCTGCCGCAGAGTCCCAATGGGATCGACCCACATGGCGGGCCATAAAGCCACGAACACGACCGCGCCAATTGCTGTCCACAGCAACCCTGCCCGCAGAAGCGCCCAGACATCCGCCCATATGAATCGGCGGTCGTGCAGCCAGGTGCGCCCGATTTCGATCAGACCGGTCAGGGCCAGGAAAGGCAGAAGGAACAGCGCCGGCGATTTCGTCAGCCAGCTCAGACCGGCTGCGGCGCCGGAAAGGATTAAATCCAGAGAGCGTCGACCGTTGAATAAATAATTCAGCCAGGCGAGCAGCGCCAGCAGCATCAGCGCGCTCACCAGACCATCCAGGTGCAGCAGCCGGGAGAGGGCGATCAGGAAGGGATCGAAAGCGATCACCAGGAACCCGACAAAGGCCGGCAGGATCCCGAGCAGCCTGACCGCCAGAAGGTAGGCCAGCGATAATGCGGTGGTAATGCCAAGGATCACAAAGATTCTCCCGGCGACCAGCAAGGACAGTACATCCATACCTTGTTTATCAAGATAGCGTTCGAACTTCTGCGGACGGTCCTGCTGGCCCGGTCCACCGAAAACGTACCCCCGGTATTGGCTTAGAAAGCCCGCTGTACCGGCCCACATCACGGTTACGCCGGGATGTTCTTTCTGGTATGTGCTGGCAAAATCAGTCTGGGCCAGGGCCAGGTAGAAGTTAGCGGAACGGGTGAGCCATTTGGGCTCGTCCGGCGTTACGAAGCGGTCCAATGCCAGGCCGCGCGGCAGCCAGATAGCGAGGATGATGATGGCTAGGCTCAGATATTTCTTCACGGCAGCTGGCAATCCTCTGGTTGCGAGCGCGGCTTGAGCAGCTGGATGCGCAGTTCACGGAAGGTACGGAAGGGCTCGTAATAGCAGAGGATGGGCACGGATACGTTCTTCACCCAGGCATTGTTCTCTTCCCCAAAGCTCTTTTCCTGCCCTTTGTAGCGGGTGGAGAGCGGCTCGCTGAGGATGAAAGAGAAGCGCTGGTTCCTTAGATCATCGTAGAATTTGGCCAGGTAGTCTTGATTCTCTGCCATTGCCATTTCCATCAGGAACACTTTTTCATAGTCCCCAACTATGGGGATACCGGTGAGGTCGCCGAAGGTGAGCAGCTGCCTCTCCGTGATCAGCAGCACATCGCCGCCCTTCTCCAGCGCGTTTCGGGAAGCAGACTGGATGGCAGTCAGAGCGCGATCGACACGATCTCGTTCGGGCGGGTTGGCCGATGAATTGGATGAGACGACGATCAGGGCCGGGCATAGCACGAGATAAGTGATTACCGCCCAATGAATGGCCCGTCTGGGTGCAGTCTCCGGGGATGGCAGGTCGGACACGGCCCTGTTGAAGAAGAAATAAGCTGCGACCACCAGCAGCAGAGTCAGGAAAGCATCCATGTTGTGCAGATTGCTGCCGCCGCCGATCTTGGCGCTGACCACCAACCCTCCCGCAAACAGCACCAGTAGCATGGCAGCCAATCCAAGCAGGCGGATGGGGCGATACGCCGACCGCTGCCCTGCGAGACGCAGGTAGATCACCGCCAGCAAGGGGGCGCAGACAAGAAAGATGGCAGGCAGCACCCCCAGTGGATAGGTGGAGCTGGGAAACAGGCGGTACCACAGCAGGTCGGATGAAAAGCTGGAGACAAACAGCTCAGTTGGATTGCCCGATACTGCGGCATACAGCGCCTGTGAGCCGAAAGCGACCAGTGTTCCCAGGCCGACCCACAGGACGGGCTTGAGAGCGTAGCGCCAGACCGGACGACCGTCTGACGGCTCTTCTAGAAAGTAGAGCGCAGCCGCGATCATTCCAGGTACGGGGAACCAGTTGATGCGGCTGATGCCGGCCCAGGCAGAGGCAAGCACTACCATCACGGTGCTGAGCCAAAATCGCCGCCGGTTGAAGGTAGCCAGGACCAGGATTGCGGTTACCTGCAGGTGGTAGTAAACGGGACCGGTCAGCAGGAATAGGAAGCCCCAGCCAACGAAAAGCCAGCGCCGGAGCGGATCGCCAATTGCCAGCCGCCTGGCAAGCAGCCAGGAGCTGATCGTGGTGACCACCACCCACAACAACACCTGCCAGAGGCGGTGCAGCCAGATTGGCGAGTTGGGGACCAGGAACGGCACTGCCTGCATCAGATAGCGGCTGGGGTGCAGCACTGTGGGAGGAATGTTGATGCCGTACAGCTGCCTGGAGAAGTAGAGAGAAGCGTAGTAGTAGCGGCTGGCTTCCGACCAGCCTAATGAAAATGGGTGAGTGCTGATTCCCGGCAGGTATCTGGCAATCTCATAAGCCGCAGCGCCGCTGATAATTGCCGCTGCCATGATCTCCAGCCAGTTTCTCCGCATGCCTGCTGCAGCCAGGAAGGTGCTGTTGGCCAGGATTAACAGCCAGAAGAGCAGGTAGCGCACATAAAAAGAGCCCAGGTACCTTTTCGTAGGCCCGAGAGTCAAAAAGCAATACATGATCAAGGCTGTTAAGAATAGGATAATATTCCCCCAACCCAGGCGCTGCAAACGGCGGAAGCTCGATTCCAGGATACGCAGCAGACCTTCGCACTTGCAAGTGCACGCGATGGTCAATAGTACAAGGTCGATCAGCAGTAGCAGTGCTACAGCGATCAGAAGCGCAACCCAGCGCCGCGATTGGAGCAGATCATCTGATTGATAGGTGCGTAAGCCAATTTGGAGGAGTGCCGCGCTGGTGAGTAGCGTGGTAACTGCCAGGATCACGCGTAAGATGGTAATACGCCTGTACTGAGTCATTGATCCGTCTGCTGGGAAGATCGCTCCACTGGTGAAGTGCGGTCCTGGTCGAGGGCAATGCTTCCAGATTGGGGGATATCACTGCCGCGCGTTTCATGGCGACCCGCCATGATGCCTGGCACGAAAGCTGCGCCGGGTATGCTGACAAGCATCGTCAGAGTACGCACCAGCAGCGCCAGGGATAAGGCGCTGGCAGCAGAGATACCGCCTACGCGGGTGAAAACAAACGCCAGGGATACTTCCTGGAGTCCGTAGCCATTGATGGAAAAAGGCAGCAAAGTGATGAAGTACACCACACTCCATAAACCAGCCAGCAGCCAGAATGAGATAGGCTCCCCCATGCCTGCCAGAAGCAGTCCCATGCTGGTGTACAGACAAAGCTGGTGCACCCAGGTGGCTGCCAGCGCGCCCAATAGTGTGCCCGGGTGGCTGACCCATTGGGAGAGCGCTTGCAACAGGCGGGAGAGGAAGAATCTCGCCAGTGCGCTCCACTTCTTCCACAGACTGCCGAGCCTCCCGCTGAGTGCTACCGCTGCTGCTCCGGCGACCGGAGAGGGGCGCGATTCCCAGGCTGCCTGGCGCACGGCGGCATTAAATGCCGGGATGCCGAACGGCAATGCCATCGCCATGCCAGCCATGCCTATCAGGCGGTCCACAACCAGGGAGGCGGTAGAAATGGCGCTGTCAAAACGGAGCTGTACTGCGCCAGCCAGGCGCACGACATCTCCCCCGATCGTCGTTGGCAGAAAATTCGAAGCGAACAGGCCAGCCAAGGTTATCCGTGAGGATTGTCCAAAGGTTATGTCCATTTGAGTGCCGCGCAAAAGGATATACCAGCGGCTGCAAACCGCCAGGCGAGAACCGACCATAGCGAGCAACGCGAGCAGCAGCTGCCAGGGAGCGATCTCCCGGATGGCACGCAGTATCTCGTCCCAGCCTTGTTCGCCCAACAGGTAGATAAGCAAAGCAATCGTAAGGATCGTACCTGCTAGCCGCAACCAGAAGGCTCTTCTGGAGCTGGCTTTGGGAGAGGCTTTCATCTCTCTCCTTCTAGCACCACATCTGCTGGCTCGCTGCTTTCTGCGGGGAGGATTACACTGCGGATGCTGTAGGTGGGCTTGCTCTGCGACTCGTGATAAGTACGCACTAGAAGCTCCGCAATCAATCCCATTAAGATGGATTGAAAGCCGAGTATGAAGAACATCGTGCTCATCTGGAACAAAGGAGAAGTGAGCACCGGGATGCCGAAGCCCAGGCGGCGTATTGCCAGGTACAGGAGGGCAATGCTGCTTAAAATCATCAAGCTGACACCGGTACCCCCAAAAAGGTAGATGGGCTTGTTTGCGTAGCTGAGCAGGAACTTGACAGTGAACAGATCCAGGATCACCTTGATCGTGCGGTTTAAGCCGTATTTGGTTTTGCCGAATTTGCGCGCATGGTGGTGAACTTTGACCTCGACCATCCGGGCGCCGACGCTGCTGGCAAACGCCGGGATGAAGCGATGCATCTCACCGTACAGGCGGAAGCCAGTGATCACTTCACGCCGGTAAGCTTTTAATGTGCACCCATAGTCGTGAAGGTGCACGCCGGTTACCGTGGAGATCAGCCAGTTGGCAATCCGGGATGGCAGCGTGCGCGTCAGGAACGTGTCCTGCCGTTTCACCCGCCATCCGCTGACCACATCATATCCCTGGTGAATGTGATCCACCATCATTGGGATATCTGCTGGATCGTTCTGCAGATCGGCGTCCATCAAGACGATGACATTCCCGGTAGAATAGTCGATGCCGGCGGCGATGGCGGCGGTCTGTCCGAAGTTGCGGCGAAAATCTACGACCCGGACATGCTGCGGGTCTTCGGCTGCCAGAGCATCCAGCACTTGCATGCTGCGGTCATGGCTGCCGTCGTTGATGTAAATCACTTCCCACGCCAGATCGGCGTCGGGCAATGCCTGCTTCAGCGCGGCGTGTAATTCCGGCAGGCTGGCTTCTTCGTTATAAACAGGAACGATAACTGACAGCTCCACGGCTTACTCCTGTATGCATGTTGAGCTCGAACCTGGTAGCATTCGTAGGCAGATCTTTATTTTACCCCGTAATTATCCGCGCCGCGCAGACCACAGCCGGACCTTAACCACCTCAACCTCTCTTATGGGTTGTTGTTTATATTCCTGGCACTGGGAGCACACAAAAGTTGTTGTTGAATGAGATGGGTTGTGTGGTGTGGGCGGCGTAGCCGCCCACACCACACAACCCAAACCCACAACATTTGAGTGCACCCCTGGCGATGCAACATCTTGACCAGGACTGCGTAGATACTATAATGAGAGCGTATAGAGGTCATCTCAAGAATGGTTTTATCCAACTGTTGATATAGCCTCTAGATAATTCACCCTATTACAAGGAGAGTGCTGTTATGAACTACGGTGAAGTGTTATCACGAGCCTGGCAAATCATATGGAAACATAAAATCCTGTGGATTTTCGGTATTCTGGCAGGATGCGGGAGCTCGGGTGGACCCTCGGGAAATGTGAGCTGGTCGGTTAATAGAAACGATCAAATGCCCCCTGCTATGGAGAATTTCTTTCGCCAGTTCGAGCAGATGTCCGACGCGCAGATTGCCGTCCTAATTGCCGTGGCAGTCATTGTCAGCCTGGTGCTGGCTGTGCTGGTAGCCTTTTTGACGACCGTTGGACGCATCGGCTTATATCGCGGTACCATGCAAGCCGATCAAGGCGCTGCCAGCCTGTCGTTTGGGGAGCTCTTCAGCGGCAGCCTGCCGTACTTCTGGCGAGTGTTCTTTTTGAACTTGCTGATCGGCCTGGGAATTCTCTTAGTTGCCTTGCTGATTGCCGGGCTGGTTATACTGGGCACTGTTGTTACTTTTGGGCTGATGTTGATATGCCTGATCCCGTTGGTGTGTTTGATCGTCCCATTTGGATGGCTGGTGGGTGTGTGGATCGAACAGGCAAATATCGCCATCGTGGTTGAAAACCTGGGGATCGTGGATGGATTGAAACGCGGTTGGCAGGTGTTCCGTGACAATATCGGAACGATGATTGTGATGGGATTGATCTTGATCATCGGGGTTGGGATGATCGGAGGTTTCATCATCGGCATCCCGCTGTTTGCAATCCTGATCCCTGCCCTGGCGGGCGTATTTATCGGCACAGAGAACGCCCTGGGCGGCGGACTGTTGGTCGCTGGTCTGTGCTTCGTGGCTTATCTACCCGTTTTGCTCGTGCTCGGCGGTATCTTGCACGGATATATCGAGTCGGCCTGGACGCTTACTTACCTGAGAGTGACCGGGAAATCGGTCGCCCTCGAGCCAGTTTCCGAACCAGCCGGTTAAGGTTCCGGTCCTGGCACGTAACATCACATATCGAGCACGGTGATGTTCCCTGGTGTGAACACCGGGGAGCTTCACCGTGTCTTGCTTTTTATAAGATGCGGGTTCGTGATGCGGCAGGGCGATTGCACTCCCGATTTAAATGCCTGGGCCTGTGATAGGGGAGTTTCGGCCTTGCGCGCCCGGGCTTATGCTAAAATGTAAGCATGTTCAACCGCTGCTCCTGGTTGGGCCTGCTGTTAATACTGCTGGGGATCACAGCACCAGCTCTTGCCCAATCCTCAACCGGTGCGACGCTCTTCCCGCCGGATACACAAACCTTTCCCAGGGTTCAAACTTATCTGGATGTGTACGATTCAACAGGCAATTTTGTGCATGGGTTGGGCAGTGAGGATGTAGATGTCCGCGAGAATGGTTCGCTCGTATCGCTGCTGGAGTTTGAGGAGCTGCGACCGGGCGCGCAAGTGGTATATGTGATCAACCCTGGCGAGACGTTTACCACCCGTAACTCTCGGGGTCTATCACGCTATGATTTTATTGTTAATACACTGACGGATTGGGCCTCCGCCCGCCAGGGTTCATCAGTAGATGACCTCAGTCTGCTGGTCACAAATGGACCTGTGCGGACGCATCTAAGTGATCCTGTAGAACTGACCTCTACCCTGCAGGATTTCCAAATGGATACCAACAGCCTGAGCCCGAGCCTGGATATTTTGCTCCAGGCACTGGATGCTGCCTCAGATCCCTCGCCTCGACCGGGGATGGAGCGGATTATTTTATTCATTACCTCGCCGCTGCCTGGGGATCCGTCTGCGGGGCTGCAAGATATCATTATTCGCGCCCAACAACAGGGGACGCGTATATACGTCTGGGTGGTTGCTTTCCCTGAAGCTTTGGAACTGCCGGGAATCCAACTGCTTGTCGACCTGGCAGAATCCACCGGGGGAGAGTACTTTGCCTATACTGGGGATGAGACAATACCTTCCCCAGAGGCTTACCTGAGTAATGTGAGGGATATCTATCACCTGGCGTATGAGTCCAGGATCACTACTGAAGGTCCTCGCCAGCTACAAGCCGATATACAGGTAGGAGATGAAGTGATCACGGCGCCAGCAGTGAATTTTGATTTGAGCCTGCTGCCGCCCGACCTGGCATTCATCATGCCCGCGGTTGAGATTACCCGCAACCTGCCCGCCAGCCTGGAGAGCAGCCTGTGGAGACAGGCCGGCTTGGATGAGCTGGTGCCGCGCGAGCAGACACTGCCGATATTGATCGATTTCCCGGATGGTCGTATACGCCCGCTGCAGTGGACCCGTCTGTATATTGACGGGGAGCTGGCTGCTGAAAACGCTGAGCCGCCCTTTGATGAGTTCGTATGGGATCTGAGCGCTTATACCACTTCCAGCCAGCATGTGCTGCGCATCGAAGCACTGGACAGCCTGGGGATGCTGGGGAAGAGCATTGAAACACCGGTCGATGTGCGCGTCCAGATCCCAGGGATCAAACCTCTGGCTTACGTGGTACAGAACGGGCCGGTTATGCTGGCTCTGGCTGTGCTGCTCGCCGGAGCGCTGGTAGGGCTTTTCTTGATCCTGGGAGGCAAGATCGGTCCGCGTATCCTGCGCGCCCCGGCAGTTACGCGGTTCTCGCGTTCCGGGCGGACCAAGAACGTAATCGAGCCAAACCCGGCAGCCGGTGAGAGCCGCCTGAGGGCAGAAGCGACCGGCAGGCGTTTGTCCGGCTGGGTGAACCGGCTGCATTGGCCCCAACGCCGCCTCTCGCCGCAGGCGTATGCCTACCTTGTTTACATCTCAGAAGCGGAGGAGACCACCCCGGTCACACCGATTTCCATCTCATCCGACGAGATCACCTTTGGGCGTGATAAAAGCCTGGCGATGCTGGTCCTGGAAGATGCCTCGGTTGATATGCTGCACTCGCGGATGAAGCGCAACCCAGACGGCTCCTATCGGTTGGTGGATGAGGGATCAATCGCCGGCACATGGGTGAACTATACGCAGGTGGGTCAGGAGGGTATTACCCTGGAACATGGAGACCTGATCCATATTGGACGGGTGGGATTCCGGTACAAACTCCGCGATCTGCGGCGCGTGCGCAAGCCAGTGATCCACCCCGAGGAGAAAGCTCCGTGATCGCAGCCGAGCGTGCTCATCTGGTCGTCGCGACCGCTAGCCATCCCGGACAATCCGGAAAGAATAACGAGGATCGCTACGGGGTGTCAGCTTTCCAGCTTGAGGATGATCAGAGAACACCAGCGGTGCTGGCTGTGATCGCTGATGGAATCGGCGGTCACAGGGCCGGCGAAGTGGCTGCGGAGCTGGCGATCGAGATGATCAGCCGGAACGTGGCAGAGAGCGACGCCAGCCAGCCGGCGCAGATCTTAAAGTCAGCCGTGGTGCATGCCAGCCAGACTATTTATAAGGCTGCGCAGACTGACCCGGTGCTGCGCGGTATGGGATCGACGTGTGCTTGTGCCTGGATAATCGGCGACCGGCTATTCACTGCCTCTGTCGGCGATTCACGCATCTACCTGATTCGCGGGGATTGCATCCTGCAGCTGACTACCGACCACACCTGGGTCCAGGAAGCCATCGATCAAGGTACACTCAAGCCGGACCAGGCGCGCTCTCATCCGAATGCGCATGTCATTCGCCGCTATCTCGGCTCCCGGCAGGAGGTGATGCCGGATCTTCGCATGTCCCCATTCACCGCCGACAGCCACCCTTCGGAGTTGAACCAGGGGGCGCAGCTGCTCCCGGGCGACATCGTAATACTCAGCAGCGACGGTTTGACCGATCTCGTCCCAGATTCCGAGATCCTTGCCTTCTTCCATAAGCAAGGATTAGCGCATGCGCCAGACCAATTAATCAGGTTAGCGAACCAGCGTGGGGGGCATGATAACATCACAATCGTGGCTTTGGGCATGCCATTCGCCGGCCAACCTGCCTCTGCGAAGACCAGGGCTGCCACCCGCTGGCTGGCACCCCTGCCCTGCCTGGTTGTGGGACTGCTGCTTGTAGTCGGTGCTTTGATATTGGGCGGGATTTACTGGTATTGGGAATTTGGCAGGTCTTCGGTAGTCGGGCCGCTGCCTACCCAGCCGGCTGGCCAGGTCACGCTATTTCCAGAGGATGCCGGTCAAGGATTATCGGACACACCGCTTGCCCCAGCGGTCGCTCCCAGCCAGCTTCCAGCGCCTGCTGGCGGGATAAGCACCCAGGCGCCTGGCGATCAAGCCCATCCCGAAGAGGCTACACTGACCCCCTGGCCTACCAACACGCCTGAGTCTCCCTAAACCGCTTCAGTCCCAATGCTTTTATGGCGTGCCTGCATAAAAGACCCGATTGCCGACTGCCAGAAACGCAAGCCGCGCATCTGGAGTGAGCGTAAAGGCCGTCGCAGGCCTGGTCGCAATCCCGGTCGTTGCGGTTGAGCCCTGGCGTGGGAGTAGCTGACCGTAATAGGTCAGAAGGCGCAAGCTGAAGCGGTACAGTGCATGGCTGTCTGGCTGCAGATAATACAGTGATGGATCGGGGGGCTGAGTTGACAGCAGCTCGCCGAAAGGACTTTCGAAAGTCATCATTTGGCTCTCGCGTCCCGGCCGGGAATCGATATACGGCAGGAAATCTGTGCAGCGAGAGGGCGAAACGGACATTTCACTGTAACCACAATAGGTGGTGTGGCCATCTGCATGGAGAAGGTAGAGATCGGTTTTATCTACCGCCAGGTCTACGACATTCTCCATGGGGAATTCGGCGACGAAGAATTCCTCCGGCGGCGATGTATACTGACTGTCCCAATAGATCCAGACCGTCTTTTTCTCCTGATCGAGGATGAACAGGTTTCCCAGGTTGATCGTGAACGCCTGGGGTTTTCCCCATCCCTTAGAAGGAGGCGCAAGAGCTGAGAATTCGGGCGCTTTTCCGGGCGAGCACTGCAGCAGATTGCCGTTGATATCCATGGCCTGGACGGTTGCATTGAAGGTGTTCCCTTTGGGGGCAGCAGCGATATCCACCAGCTGGCCGGTCTGACCGGTGGGGAGGCCCGAAGCGCACTGGAAGGTAGAATCTACCTCGTAGCCTGTTCCGGTGGCAAGGGCGCGGATAACGGACCCACCTTCGCTATTTAAAAGGTACAGGTCGGTTTCGGTAGCCACCATGTGGCTGATATTGGCATTATCTGCCAGGCCGTTGACAATTGCTGGTTGATAATCCAGGCGGCGCACCGAGTTAAGCTCGTCGCTCACCAGGCTGGCTTCTTGACGCAAAGCCTGGGTATCTGAGGTCACCTGATACTGCTCGGCTTGCTCGACATAGTTGATAACCGTCTGCCAGGATTGCATCCTGGTGTTGGGATCGGTCTGGCTGCGAGCGTACCCGGCGGCCTGGACCGCCTGGGCTAAATATGCTTGATACTGTCCGGCCCGGCCGCGCTGGAAATAAACTACCGACGCAATAGCGACGAACACAAGCGGCACGGCAATGGCGACAATAAACATCGTGGCAGAAGGCAGCTGCATCAGGCCTTCGCCCGGCAGCATACGGAGGAGCAGGCTGCGGAAGCCATGCCCCACGCGATCTGCCGCAGCCTGGGAAGCGCTGCCGGCTGAAGCCAGGCCGCTGGCGATCGGTGTTGCAACCTGGGATCTTCGCCTGGCCCGGGCGGAAACGCTCACCGTACTTCGATCCGTCACGGGGGGGCGCGGTAAAGCGCTCGCTGGCGGCATTTCAGCGCTGGTTGGGACCGCAAACTCACTTGCCGACGGGGGGATAGCTTGCTCCACGGTTGGTGCTCGAGGATAATCTCGGGCGAGCTGCTCGATGCTTGAGACGGGCGGCTGGGTGGCTGTGACTTCGGGGGTCTCCAGGATGGCCGCCTGTACTTCAGGGAGAGGCATTTCAGCTTCAGGAGCGGGTGCTTGTGCGAGCGGGCGGACCGGGCTGGCAGGCTGCGCGGATTTGGGGCGTAGCATGAAGATTTTGCCCGCCCCAGTCTTGGCCTGGATGAGAACGGCCCTCAAGTCCTGTCCCGCCTGGCTGAGCAGATAGCGACGCAAGCTTTCAGGCCCCTGGTTGTGCAGACCGCTGAGCGTCTGGGCGCTCCAGGCGGCGGGTGGCTCTGCACTGAGCAAGAGCGTGTCGTTGGCCCTCAGCTCCGCCTGTGAGTAATAGATAGAGGTGGTGCGTCCCAGCCCAAGGCCTCTGCCGGGAGATTGAGGGTCGTAAAGATGCTCTGCCCCGGCGGCATTGATCAGGTAGCCATGGGTCGGGCCGCACTGCGCCAGATACAGGTGGTTATTGCGCACCGTTATGATAGCTAGCAGTCCAATCGCCTGGCGACCGCTGCTGGCGGCTTTCAGGTTTCGATCCAGCAGGTAGTCGTTGAGCGCTTCAGCAACAGCACGCTGGGCTGCTGTAGAAGAGCCGGGAGTTTTATAATAGGTTTCAGCCAGTCTTATCAGGAGCTGATTTTGCTGGTCGGGAACCAGGGGGGCGTTCCCGGCTATGACCATATACAGGATCAGCCGGTCAGGCTGGCGACCACGGGCTGGTCGGCGCGGTTGGGCAGGGATATACAGCCCGGGAAGCTCGGGCAGATCCTGTCCCTGTTGGCGGGCGAGTGAAAGGACGTTCAGGTCTAATTGATCCATTCCGCGTGTGACCTTATTGAGCTTATTTCGAGCAAACAATGAGCCCATCTCACGTGCATTCTGGGCTGAAACAGCCGCCTAGGGCACTCTGACATTATACTGGTAAAATGCTGATTGCGTGAAAAAGGGATTTTATTCGACTTCAAAATGATCTCCCTCAACCTCTACCTCAACCTGGAGCCATTATGCAGCTGGAACTGATCAGGACCCTTGATGCATTCAATACCCTGGCGGGTGAATGGAATGACTTGCTCATGCACAGTGCAAGTCACGTGCCGTTTTTGAGGCACGAGTATCTGGCAGCCTGGTGGCACACATTGGGCGGTGGAGAATGGGAGTCTGGGGAGCTGATCGTGGTGATCGCACGCCGCGAGGATGCTTCTTTGTGCGCTGCCGCTCCCTTATTTTTCACTGCCAACCGGGAGGGTAAGCCAGCGCTGATGTTCTTAGGCAGTATCGAGATCTCCGATTACTTGGATGTGATCTCATTCCCCGAGGATCTATCTCCCTTTTTGACTGCCTTACTTGCGCGCCTGGACGAGCCGGATACGCCGGATTGGCAGGTGCTGGATTGGTACAACATCCTGGATTGTTCCCCAACACTGGAGGCTTTACAGGTCGCCGCACGAGGGCGCGGCTGGGAATATACCCGGGAAATGCTGCAGCACTGCCCTTATATCCCTCTGCCTGGAGATTGGGAAACTTATCTGGCGGGCATCGACAAGAAACAGCGCCATGAAATCCGCCGCAAGATGCGCCGGGTAGAGAGCGCTGATGTACCGGTGCGTTGGTATATCGTGGAGGATGAAGCCAGCCTTGATGCAGAAATAGATGGATTTTTTCGTCTAATGGAGCAGGATGCGGAGAAACAAATTTTCCTGACCGAGATAATGCAAATTCAGATGCGGGCTATCATGCGGGCTGCCTTCCGAGAATCCTGGCTGCAGCTGGCTTTCCTTGAAATCGGTGGTGAGAAGGCTGCCGGTTATCTGAATTTCGACTACGGCAATCACATCTGGGTGTACAATTCGGGGATCGATTTCGGTTTTGGGGTTTACTCACCGGGCTGGGTGCTTCTGGGGTATCTGCTCCAGTGGGCTAACGAGCAAGGTCGCCGGGCCTTCGATTTTATGCGCGGCAATGAGGACTACAAGTATCGATTCGGGGGTGTAGATCGCTTTGTGGTCCGAGCAAAAGTCAGGCGTTAGCTTTGTTTTTATAGTTGCCTTGCACAGGAAAATCGAATACCAACCTGTGCAAGGCTTTTGGGCCAGAACTCGCTAATCGCGGATCGAGCGGGGCATCCCTATACCACCGATATGTACGGACTGGGGTTGGTCAGTCCACACGCCGGGTACGAGTGTATTGCACTTCGGGCAGGTCCCCTGAGGCGTCAGGTGATAGCTTAACAGAGTATAGCCATATCGCTCGACAACCGGAGTCTGACAATTTGGGCAGCAGGTGTTCTCATACTCGTTCACCCGCCCAGGTAGGTTGCCGGCGTAGACGAAGTTGAGGCCGGCTTCCTGGCCGATTTCAGCCGCTTGCAGCAGGGTTTTCGACGGCGTCCTCGGCGGATCAGTCATCTTATAATCCGGGTGGAATGCAGTTACATGCCAGGGGATGTCCCTGGATACCGTAGCGATGAAACGGGCTGCATCCATCAGCTCCTCTGTGCTGTCGTTGAAGCCAGGGACCACCAGCGTTACCACTTCTACCCAAAGTCCGAGCTTGTGAGCCTGGCTGATGCTGTCCAGTACATTTGCCAGCACGCCGCCCAGTTGGCGGTAGTGGCGGTCTTGCATGGTCTTTAGATCAATTTTGTAGCCAACCAGGTAAGGGCGCAGGTAAGCCAGTACTTCGGGGGTGGCATTCCCGTTTGAGATGTACACACATTTCAACCCGGCCTCGACCGCCTGGCGGAAGATTGCCACCGCCCACTCGGAGGTGATCAGCGGCTCGTTATAGGATGAGGCTATGATCTTTGCACCAGAATCCAGGGCATATGCCACCATCTGCTCAGGTGAGATGCGGCGTGTCCCGTAAATGGCGATATCCGAAGCTGGATCACGCAGCGCCTGAGAAGTGACATGATTCTGGCAGTAATCGCAGTGGAAATCACAGCCCAGCATGCCAAATGTCAGGGCATCGCTGCCGGGGAGAACGTGGTTGAAGGGTTTCTTCTCGATCGGGTCTACTTGCAAAGCGGCAACGTACCCCCAGGGAACGCGCAGTTTGCCGTCCTGATTAAAACGCACCCTGCAGATCCCACGCCGGCCTTCACGGATTAAGCAGCGGTGCCCGCAGGCGTAACAGCGCACCGAGCGGTCGGGAAGGCTCTCGTACAGCTCACCATCTATTGTCATTTGATCCAGTATATCGGCAAGAGTCGTCATTATCTTTCTCCTGAAATTTAACTACCGATTTACGCGTATATCATACCAGGTTTATCTTAATACCCCCCAACTCCCCTTGAACTGTGTAACTTCTAAAATTATAATCCTGCCATGCTAACGATTGCGATCCAGGCAGGTGGAGAGTCCAGACGGATGGGGCGCGACAAGGCGCTCATCTCATTCCTCGGGCGGACTTTGATCGAGCGTGTCATCTCGCGAGTGGGGCACATGGCGGATGAGATATTGGTGACCACCAATCGCCCTGCAGATTACGCTTTTCTGGGGGTTGATCTCTACCCGGACGTGATCCCGAATCGAGGCGCTCTGGGGGGGTTGTACACTGCATTATATGCCGCCAGCCAGCCGCTTGTTGCCGTGGTTGCCTGCGATATGCCATTCGTAAGCCCGCAGATCCTTACCTGTGAGTGCGACCTGTTGGTCGATCCAAAGCTCGCTGCAGCCATCCCAAAACTCGATACCGGAACGGAGCCTTTCCACGCAGTTTACCGGCGATCTGCCTGCCTGCCGGCGATACTGGATTCCCTGCAGAAAGACCTATGGCGGGTTGATTCCTGGTTTTCTCAGGCGAATATCCATTTCCTGTCGCCCAAGGAAATTGCTGTCTGCGACCCAGAAGGGCTGGCTTTCCAGAATGTGAATACCCCCGAAGAGCTGGCGCGTGCGGAACAAATCGCACGCCAGCGCCTGTAACCAAAATCAGTTGTCTCGTGCTCGCGAGGCCTTAAATCCAAAATAGGGGTCTGCGCGGCGTATGCCACATCCGCCCCCAAACACCCCCATATACCAACCAACTGCGTCAGTCCTATGAAGATCACTTCTCAGGTCGATTGACCCTCAAGGGATAGCAGATGTTCACAAATCCAGCCACATCGACCCGGTGTCTATAAGTTGATGCGGCTGGATTTACAGGCAGCTAGAAACACGCACCGGAAACGTTATATGGATGGTGATGTAGATGCTGCTAAGGAGCTTGGCGGTGACGAAGCCCGGCAGGTAATTGAAGCTAATTGGCGAAGGCGAGAGCGGCTTCCTTCTTCCCGTTGTGGTTGAATTGAGCAAAATTCGTGGACTTCAAACGAGTGACCAGTTCATTTTGCGCTTCGCACCATACCGATTGTATGGAGCAATCGTCGCCGAAGGGGCATGAGCCGCCGTTATCTGCTACGCACTCGTTCAACAGAATTGGCCCATCAATCGCCTCAACCACCTCAAGGATCGAGATCTGGTCTGGGGTACGCGCCAGTGATACACCGCCACGTGCTCCGCGCGAAGTCTGCAAGATCCCGGCTACCGAGAGCTGGGAAACGATTTTAGCCAGAAAGGATGGGGGAATGCGTTGTTCTTGAGCGATCTGGCTTGTGGCAGCGCGCTGCTCTGCTCCGATGTGAGAGAGATACAGCACCGCTCGAACTGCATAGTCTGCCTGTCTTGTTATTTGCATTGGTTAATACTCCCTATTTGGTCTTACGGATAATATTTATCAGTTATATTTTAGACTGATTTAGGCCAATTCTCAAGTGACAGAGATCATCCTATCTAGATGACTGTTGTCTCATTAATATGACAAGGATTTACGCAGCTGGAAGGTGGATGGGGGTGTTTGGGCGGGTGCAGAGCGGCTGCCCAAATGTGATTATCTGGATGTCAAGTATTTGGGCTCATTGGGAATGGTCGTGGTACCCCCCAGATATAGGGGTGTAAAATAGCGAAAATAAGGTTGGAACAGGTGAAGCGGAGAGATGAAACGAGCACAAGTAACGGTACCGTTGGACATTCCC
>Ga0105094_10000308_pt1 | contig 23568 bp, 23 predicted proteins | sample PPLLak1March2015_2_FD_87023 | JGI IMG/M metagenome (GOLD analysis project Ga0105094, IMG submission 87023) | Freshwater sediment microbial communities from Prairie Pothole Lake near Jamestown, North Dakota, USA - PPLs Lake P8 Core (3) Depth... | ecosystem: Environmental > Aquatic > Freshwater >...
AGCAGGTAGGCCAGCAGGCCTTTCCAGGGCCAGGCCAACCGCTGCAGATGGGGGGCCAGGGAGAAGCTGTAGAGCAGATGACGGAGGTTGATGACGAGCGTCGCCGCCAGGATGATCAGTGCAGACGCGCCGCCGTGAAGAAGCTGCACAGCCAGGAACTGCGCGGAGCCGGCGAAGACGAGGGAGGACATCGCCAGCCCGAGCCCGGCCGGCAGTCCGGCGCCCACAGCCACCACCCCGAAGATCAGGCCGAAGGGCAGGACGCCCAGGCAGATCGGCAGCTCCGCCCGAGCGCCGGCCAGGAATTCAGACCGTCCCACGTCTGACATCGCCGACCGTGGTGCCCTCCGCTGCGGCCGGCTTCGGCCGCGGCCGCCAGTTGACCACGCCAATGCCGAGGGCGATCAGCAGGGTGCCGACGATCAGTTGCCAGTCGGCCGCTTCCCGCAGGAATGCGACTCCCAGGATGACGCCGACCAGAGGGAATACGTAGGTGACCATGCTGGCGCGCGTCGGGCCGATATTGTGAAGCAGGCGGAAGTAGAGCAGATAGGCAGCGCACGAACCGAGCAGCCCCAGCCAGGCCAGCGCCAGCCAGGTGATCGGAAGCCGGGGGAGCACGATCGGCGATTCCACCGCCAGGGCCATGCCCCAGGCGGCCGCATCCGCGCCGATCAAGGGCAGGAAGGCCTGCGCGATCGGATCCACCTGGCGCAGATTGCGCCGGGCGAAGACGGCGCTGCCTCCGTACGACATCGCCGCAAGCAGGACCGCGCCTTGCCCAAGGACGTTGCCGTGGAAGCCGTCCGGACCAAGGTCGCGAGCCAACAAGACGACCACCCCGACGAATCCGGTAGCGAGCCCGAGCACGCGCGCCGGCGTGATGCGATCGTCATGCAGTGCCAGGTGCGCGATGACCAGCGTGAAGAGCGGCATCGTACCGTTGAGGATCGACGCCACAGCCGAATCGATGTACTGCTCTCCCCAGGAGATGAGCACAAAGGGGATGAAGGTGTTCGTCAGCCCCAGGATCCCCAGCAGGAGCCAGACGCGCCGCTCCGCCGGGAACCGCGGCCGGCTGGCGAGGACCACCACCACCAGACCGGCCAGGCCGAACAGCAACCGGAAGCCCACCAACACGAACGGCCCGACCTCCTGGACCGCGACCTTGATCCACAGGAACGACGAGCCCCAGATCAGTCCCAGCAACCCGAACTCGCCCCACTCACGCAGCTTCATGTCACTACCCTCACCGCAGGAATACCGTGTCTCTCACCGTCACACACGCCAATCGTACCGCACACCTTCGAGTTCGAGCAGGCGCGCCTTCGTCTTGACTCCCTCCCGGCCGGAATAGCCGCCCAGCGTTCCGTTCGAGGCCAGAACGCGGTGGCAGGGGATGATGATCGGCAGCGGGTTGTGGCCGAGCGCCTGGCCCACAGCCCGGGCCGCGCCCGGGCGGCCGATCCGGCGGGCGATCTGACCGTAGGTCGCCACGCTGCCACGTGGGACCTTCAGCGCCGCCATCAGCACCTGTCGCTGGAACTCGCGCGTCATGCTCAGGTCGAGCGGCAGCTCGAACGTCGTCCGCCGGCCATCCAGGTAGGCCCGCAGTTGATCGACAGCCTGGCCGGCCTTCTGCGACGAGCGCTGCAGCGGCGCGTGCAGCTTCGCCCCCAGCCGGTCGACGAACTCTTCCTCGGAAGCGGTGAAATCCAGCGACAGTACCCCTCGATCGGATACGGCGACGTACAGCGGCCCGACCGGACTGTCAGGCAGGCTGTCGTAGTAGATGGCCCCCGGCGTCTGCGATCTCAGCGTCTGATGCACGCGCTGGCGGGCCGCCTCGACCGCCGCCGGCTCGACCTCGACCGCCAGCAGCCGGTCCAAATCATGCAGCAGCGCATCAGCCGGCGCGGCGCCCTCGTCGTCACCCAGCCAGATCGAGAGACCCAGGTCACGATCCCCTCTTACCATTATTCGCCTCCAACCTGCGAAGCTGGCGAGCCCATCAGCAGGCGCAGCTTCTTCAATGCCTGGTACGCGTTCGCCCGCGCCGACTGCGGGCTGCAACCCAGGATCGGCCCGATGGCTTCGTAGGCCAGACCCTGGTATCTGCGCAGGAGCAACGCCTCGCGCTGCTTGTACGGAAGCGCATCGACCGCCGCGCGCAGCCTTATCAGGTCCGCCGACCGCTCGAGCTGCTCATCCGGCTGGATTTGTGGGTCTTCCGCCTCGTCGACCAGCCGTGTCACCCGCCCGTCTTCGCGCCCCTGCCTGCGCCAAACGCTGCGGGCAGTGTTGGTGGCGATCCGGTACAGCCAGGCGCGCCGGTTGGACTCCAGCGGCAGTCGGCCGTGGGCACGGAAGGCCTTCAGGTAGACCTCTTGCAGACAGTCTTCCGCAGCCTGCCGATCGTCGAGCAGGCGGATCAGGTAAGCCAGCAGCTCACCGCAGTGCTGATCGACCAGGCTGCCGAACTCCGGCGCAGACTCCATACCCGTCTCAGTCCCTCCACCCATATAACCACGCCCGCCGCGAAATGTGAAATCCCTACCGACTTCCGAAGTCCGTGGATTTCGGAAGTCGGTAGGGAGTCCGCCCGAGGCTGGACCGCCGGAGCGGCCTTACCAGCCCGTCGGTTCGGCTTGCCCTTCCAGCCGGCTGAGGAAGTACTCGATGGCTTCCCGCCCGCGCGCCAGGACTGGCGGACCGTGGCTGGGCAGCAAGTGGATGAAGTCCAGCTCCCCTAGCCGCCGGACAGAGGCCCTGGCCGTCTGCGGATCGATCGTCGCTATCCCGAACGGCAGTGACAGCTGACCGCCCAGGTGCATGACCGCGTCGCCGCAGATCATGGCCCGATCGGCCGGATGCAGCAGGCCAACATGTCCGGCGGTGTGGCCGGGCAGATGGATGACCGCCATACCACCGACCGACAGGCCGCCTTCCAGATCGCGAGCCACAGGGTATGACCAGCGCGTCCGGCGCAGGAAGAGGCGCCCCAGCCGATAGGCGCTGCTGTTGGAGGGGAGTCGGCGGTAGTCTGTCAGGCCGGTGACGATCGGCACCTCCTCGCGATGGCAGAGGAGCGCCGGGTCCCAGGCCTGCAGCAGGGCGGAGACGCCGCCGGCATGATCGTAGTGGGCGTGAGTGAGCAGGATGCGCACCGGACCCTGGCCGTTGGTGGCGCGTGCGACCGCCGCCACGACCTGATCGGCCGTCTCCGGTGGTCCGGAGTCGACCAGCGACCAGCCTTCCCGATCGCGTACCAGCCAGGCGGCCACAGGCGTTGTGATCGGGCCGACCACTTTCCAGGCTAGCTCCAGGCGCAGGATGTGCTCCGAGATGAACTCGAACTCAGGCATGTGTTTCTCTTCTTGGCTCGGTCCGCCCCATCCGGCGGATGAGGGCGGGGACCTCCGCCAACGTGGCCGCCACCGCCTCGGGGCTAATTGTACCCGCGTGGGCGCGATTGGCCGGATTATCGGCCTCGGCCGTCAGCCAGATCTGTCTCAATCCGGCGTTCTGTCCGCCCAGGATATCGGCGCCGAGCATGTCGCCCACCATCACCACCTGCTTGGCGGGCAGCTGCCACTGCTCCAGGACAAGCTCGAACAGCGCCGGGTTCGGCTTGCGCAACCCGACACTGGCTGAGATCAGGATCGGGTCGAAGTAGTCGCGCAACTCAGCCTTGTCGATCAGCCGCTGCACGTTCTCGGCATCGCCAGCGTTCGAGATCAACCCCAGGCGATAGCCGAGACCACGCAGTTCCTCGAGCATGGCGTGCACGCCTTCCATTGGATGCCAGCGCGCTTCGCTGACAGCATACATGCACGACATCGCCCGTCGCACGATCTCATCGTCGACGGACGGATAGCCGAAGCGGGCCATGACCTTCCGCAGCAGGAAGCCCGTGGTAATCTCAACGAATTGCTGATCCCGCTCGAGATGATAGGCCTCCAGCTCCCGCCGAAAATCCTCGGCAAAGGCCTCCCGATCGAGAACAAACCCTTCCTGGTGAAGCTGTTCGATCAGGATTCGCTGGCTTTCGGTCATCACCTGCGGCCAGTCACCGTCGAAGCGGATCAGTGTCGATCCGAGGTCGAATATCACCCCGCGAATCACTTCGGCTCTCGTCCTGCTTGTGGGGTCATCGGCGCTTCGCTCCGCTCCCGCCGGGGATTCGTCGCGCCCCCGGTTGAAGTGCTGCCGGCCTGGCGACGGTCCTTCAGTACCCGCGCACCGGGTCGTAGCGGTTCAAGAGCGGGCGCCCGGTCAGGTAGCGCTGCAGGTTCTCGGCGAACAGGTCGACGGCCCGCTCGTAATACTGGCCCGAGGCGCCGGCCACGTGCGGGGAGACGATCACACCGGGCATCTCCCAGAGCGGGCTGCTCTCCGGCAGCGGCTCGAGCGGGTAGACGTCCAACGCCGCGCCCGCCAGCCGCTTCTCATTCAGCGCCTCGATCAGCGCGCCATGGTCGACCACCCCGCCGCGCGAGATGTCGATCAGGAACGCGCTCGCTTTCATGCGGGCCAGCATCGCCTTGCCGATCATGCCGCGCGTGTCGGCGGTCAGCGGCACCGCCACCACGACGAAATCGCACAGCGACAGCATCGATCCCAACGCCTGCGGTGGATAGAGCCGCGCGACGTGCTCGGCGCGCGGATCTCCCAGGCCTTCCAGCGCGTAGCCGTCGTCGTCCACACGCATCAGGTCGCGCTTGACCGCCAGGACCTGCGCGCCGAAGGCCGTGCACAGCCGGCCGATCTCCCGCCCGACACTGCCATAGCCGACCAGCCCGACGGTGCTGCCGCGTAGCTCGGCCGGCCGAAAGCGCTCGAAGCGATCGTCCGCCCAATGCTTCCTGGCCTTGTCGGCCATGATCCCGGGCAGCCGCCGCCCCAGCGCCAGGATCGACATCAGCGCGAACTCGGCCATCTGCGGCATGGCCGCTCCGCTGAGAGTCGTCACCTGCACCTTCGAGCGCAGCAGGGGATGGCCCTCGGCATTGTCGACGCCGGCGAAGTGAAACTGAATCCAGCGCAGGTTGGGAACCGCCTCCGGATCGGGCAGGATCCGCTGCGTGTACAACACCTCGATCTCGCCCAGCAGATCCGCCGACAGTTCTTCGACCTTCTGCACCGGCTGGATCGTGAGGCGCAGGCGCGGCGATACGGCCTTCAGGCGTTCCACCAGTTTCTCGGGAAACGGAAGCGTCACCAGGACGGGCACGTCAGGCATGGTCGTGATTCTACACCTCACCCGCGATCGACTGAGCGCTCGGCCGCAGCGGAGCCGTTTGTCGCCCCCTCACACTTGCCCGGTAGTCTGCCTGTGCAGTTGCTCAGGGCAGCAGCTTCAGCCAGATCCACAGCGCCGCGGACAAGCCGCCCACCAGGACGGCACAGTAGAGCAGCAAGGGGCGCATCACCTCGCCCTCCCCCACCGCGCGCTCAGTGCCGGCCACACCCACGATCACCTTGGCCGGCGACGCGACCGATCCGATCGCACCGCCGGCCGTCTGCGCGGCCAGAATGCGCGCCGCGGGCAGGCCGAGCAGCTCCGCCGTGCGACTCTGCAACGGCACAAAGAGCAGGTTCGAGTTGGTGTTCGAACCGCTGACGAAGGCCCCCAGCGCGCCGATCCACGGGGAGACGAGCGGGAACACCAGGCCCATGCCCTGTGCCAGGCCGCGCGCCAGAACGTCTGTCATTCCGGACTGGCCCATGACCGCCGCCATAGCCACCATCGAGACAATCCCGACCGTCGCCGGAAGCACCGTTCGCGCAGTCCCGGCCAGGATCCTCGCGGGCGCCCCCGGCGCGTAACAGCCCGCCCGCCAGTAGACGACGTAAGCCAGGAGCGAGGCATAAGTCAAGACCGCCCCGGTGTGACGCAGAATCACGATCGGGCCGGCCTCGCCGGCGGCGATGGCGAAGCCGCGGCCCGTCTCGGTCGCCGCGAGCGGCGCCCCGATGGTCCACACACCGAGCAGGCTCCTCAACGGCGCGATGAATTGAACAGCCAGCGTAACCACCACCAGTGCGGCATACCCCGCCAGCGCCAGGACGATCTGGCGCGGCGGCACGGGCGCTGCAACCGGCCCCCTCCCGCCGCTGGCAACCCTGGCCACCACAATTCCGGCACCCAGGCCGGCCAGCCCGCCCCCGAACCCGGCGATGCCCCACAGACCGCAGGTCGCCAGGCCATACTGTGTCAGCCCCATGACCACAGCCAGGATCAGGATGGGCAGAGCCAGCCGGCGTCCGCTGCCTGGCCCGCCGGCAATGCGCGCCACCATCCACCCGCAGACCAGGCCAGCCAACGCCAGCAGCCCGGCGGTCTCCGCCGCCAGAGCGCTGGCGGGCAGTCCGCTGGCAGTGATCAAGGCCTGGAAGGAAGACGCCAGGGACCCAAAGGTCACCGACCAACTGTGCCCGATCGAGGGCACCAGGACCGCCGTCAGCGGCGCGAATCCGAGCCCCAAGAGAATCGGGGCCGTGACGACCACGGGCACCCCGAAGCCGCCCACTCCCTGAAGGAAGGAGGCGAACGCCCAACCGATCAGAAGCGCCTGCATGCCCCGGTCGGCGGTCAGTGCCGGAAGCGCCCGGGCGAGGGTCCGGATGACTCCGGCCTCATCGGTGACGCGATAAAGAAGGAAGGCCGCCCAGACGATCATGAGGACGTCGACAGCCAGGAAGAAGGATCGAACGTGCGCCACGGTCAGGGTATGGGCGCCGGCGCGGAAGTGCCAGGCGGCCACCACCACCGTCGCCAGCCACCCGGCCGGTCCGGCACGCGCGGCACTCCAGCGGCGAGACACCATCAAGGCGACCATCAAGAAGAGCGGCAGGAGCGCAAACAGCCAATCGAGGAGCATGGGGGAGGTGGGCCCCGGTCCGGCGCGGCGATTATACTCCGCCGCCTTGCGGCCGCCGGGCGACCAGTGAAGCGCCGCTGCGGTATCCGTGCGGGGATCGCGGATCCACCCAACGATACGTCTCGTGGAACTCGACCGTCAGGGTCGGGAAGAGCCTGGGCAGCTCACCTGCCGCCAGGGGATGGAAGTCGGCGTCGGCCGCCGCCTCGCCGCTGCCCGGGGGCCCTGCGGCCTGGTCACCCACGAAGGCGCGCGCAATCAACAGACCACCCGGCTTCAACGCGGCCGCCAGCCGCGCCGCCAGGCCGGGTCGATCCCAGCCTGGCACGAAATGCAGCACCGCCAGGGTCAAGACCAGGATGTACGTCTCAGCCTTGAACTCGTAACTGCGGAGGTCGCCCTCGAATACCTTCAGCCCGGTGCCCTGACCCAGCCGGCGCAACCGGGCGACCGCCCCGGCATCCCGTTCGACTGCCTCCACGCTGAAGCCCCTCTCCGCCAACCACAACGCCGCCTCCCCTGACCCCGCCCCCAGATCCAGCGCCCGGCCGCGCGGCAGCTGCGGCACCCACTGAGTCAGCAGGTCGTCCGGCGCCTCGAGGATCCGACCTTTCCTTCGCACGGCTGCTCTCCCTGGGCTGCGTAGGGATTCCGTAGGTTTGGCGTAGTCCCCCAGACCAGTATCCAGGCCGCTCGCCTGCTATAGTACGCTCGGAAGGGCGGATTCTCTTCTTCTCCTCCTTGCAAGAGAGCCGGGGTCGGCGTCCCCGGCTCTCACGCGTCCGGGGGTGCGGCCAACCCTTGCCACCCTCTCCGACCTGTGGTCTCCTCTGCAGGCGCCTGCGTTTGAGGTCCCCGGATGACCGACCCTGATTGCATCTTCTGCCGCATTGTGCGTCACGAAGCCGAGGCCAGCCTGGTCCACGAGGATACGGTCGTGGCCGCCTTTCTTGACATCCGCCCCGTCAACAACGGCCATGTCCTCGTTGTCCCGAAGGTGCACGCCGCCGATCTGGCCGGGTTGGATCCGGCGGTCGGCGGCCACATGTTTGCCGTCGGGCAGCGCCTGGCGGCGGCGCTGCGGCGCTCCGGCCTGCGCTGTGAGGGGGTCAACCTGTATCTGGCCGATGGCCGGGCGGCCGGCCAGGAGGTCCTACACATCCACTTGCATATCGTCCCGCGCTTCGCCGGGGACGGCTTCGGCCTGCGCCGCGGCTTCCGCTTCGAGAATCCCTCGCGAGGCGACCTGGACGGCACTGCCGCACGCATCCGGGATGCCCTTCAGGCCGCAGGCGGGGATGCAGATGTCCCTGGCCGCTGAGGGCCACACGGGCGTGATCGTCCGCCCGCTGGCGGCGGACGATGCCGAGTGGGCCCGGCGGCTCTTCGAGTCCCGTTGGGGGTCCAATCGCATCGTCAGCCGCGGCCGCGTGTACGACCTGCTAAGTCTACCTGGATTCGTCGCGGTCGGCCGCGCCGGGCTGCTCGGGTTGGCGACGTATCGGATCGAGAACGACGAGTGCGAGCTGACCAGTCTGGACGCGCTCGACCAGCAGCGCGGGGTTGGCACAGCGCTGCTCGAGGCGGTCAGCCTGGCGGCCGCACAGGCCGCCTGCCGCAGGTTGTGGCTGATCACCACCAACGACAACCTTCAGGCGCTGCGCTTCTACCAGCGTCGCGGTTTTCGCCTGACCGCCGTGCACCCAGAGGCGCTCCGACGCAGCCGCGAACTCAAGCCGGAGATCCCAGCCGTCGGCCGCTTCGGTATCCCCTTGCGCGACGAACTCGAGTTGGAGTTGCTCCTGGTAGCGGAGGCCACCTGAGCGCCATGCGCAACATCTGCGTCTACTGCGGATCGAGCGCCCGTGTGCGCCAGGCGTACCTGGATGCGGCCGCGGGAATGGGACGGGCGCTGGCGGCGCACGGATTGACGATCATATACGGCGGCGGGCGCACCGGTCTGATGGGATCCCTGGCCGACGCGGCCTTGGCCGCCGGAGGGGCCGTCATCGGCGTCATCCCCGACCACTTCCACACAGCCGAGTTGGCGCATCCTGGTCTGACCGCGCTGCACGTTGTCGCCGGCATGCATGAGCGCAAGGCGCGCATGGCCGGCCTGTCGCAGGGCTTCCTGGCCCTTCCGGGCGGCTACGGCACCTTCGAGGAGCTGTTCGAGATCCTCACCTGGGCGCAGATCGGCCTGCACGCCCGGCCGATCGGCCTGCTGAACGCACAGGGCTACTTCGATCCGCTCCTGGCCCTGATCGAGCATGCTGGCGCCGAAGGCTTCCTGGAGAAAGCCCGCCCGGTGCGGCCGATCGCCGAGGCCGACCCGGAACGACTCCTGGCTCGTCTGATGGAGTCCGATCCCGCCGCACAGGAGGACAGTGGATGAACGCCGCGCAGTTCTTCGATCACTGGAACGTCGTCTGGCGCGACCTGTTGCGCGCCGCGGCGCTTCTGCGGGACGAGCACCTCACGTTCCGTCCGGCCGTCAACTACCCCCGCACCGTGGGCGAGATCCTCGAGCATATCGCCGACCTGGAGGCGGGCTGGATCCACTATGTCGTCCGCCGCAAGCTCGCCGACTGGCCGCAGCCTCAGACCACGCGTCCCATCACGCTTGATGGCTACCGGGCGCGTCTGAACCAGGTGCACAAAGAGACGATGGACTACCTGGCCGCTCTGCCGGTCGAGGATTTCAACCGCATCATCCAGATCCCCGGCGACGGCACCCCGAAGCTCGGCTGGATCCTGTGGCATGTCTTCGAACAGCAGATCCATCACCGCGGCGAACTGTTCCTCTGCCTGAGCCTGCTCGGCCTGGAGCGCCCGGAAATCGACCGGCCCTCGTGACCGGCGCTGCCGCGCCAGCCGAGGCACTATAATCGTCGCCGTGTCCGATCCGATCCGCGTCCTGCACTTCGCCGACCTGCACGTCGGCATGGAGAACTACGGCCGGCTCGACCCCGTTACCGGCACCTCGACGCGCGTGCGCGACTTCCTGGCGCGCCTGGACGAGGTCATCGACTACGCCCTTGAGCACCAGGCCGATCTGGCCGTCTTCGCCGGGGACGCCTTCAAGAATCGCGATCCGGATCCGACCCAACAGCGCGAGTTCGCCCAGCGGCTGAAGCGCCTGGCCGATCGCGTCCCGACCCTGCTGCTGGTCGGCAATCACGACATGCCCGGGATGGCCGTCAAAGCCAGCAGCGTCGACATCTTTCGCGCCCTCGACGTGCCCGGCATCCTGGTTGGCCACCGGCCGGACAGCCGGGTGGTCGAGACCCGCCGCGGCCCGCTCTTCCTGGCCTGGCTACCCTACCCGATGCGCAATCGGCTGCTCTCGCGCGAAGAGCACCAACCCAAGACCATCGAGGAACTGGAAGCCGCCCTGCGTCAGGTGGTGTCGGATATTCTGCATGACCTGGCCGAGCAGGCCGCCGAGCACGACATGCCGCGCTTGCTGGCCGCGCACTTCTCCGTGGCCGACGCCCGCCTGGGCTCGGAGCGCAGCGTCATGCTCGGCCGCGACGTCGCCGTCCAGCGGTCGTCCCTGGCCGACCCGGTCTGGGATTACGTCGCCCTGGGCCACATCCACAAGCACCAGGACCTTAACCCCGGCGCGCACCCGCCGGTCGTCTACAGCGGTTCGCTCGAGAGGATCGATTTCGGAGAGCAGGACGAGCCCAAGGGCTTCTGCTGGGTCGAGCTGCAGCGCGGAAGTACGGCCTGGCAGTTCGTCCCCGTTGCCGCGCGCCCCTTCCGCACGCTGCGGGTCGACGTGCGCGGCCAGGAAGACCCGACGGCCGCCGCACTTCAGGCGCTGGCCGAACTGGATGTCGAAGGCGCGGTCATCCGGCTTCAGATCCGCATCGGCGCCGATCAGCGCGCCGGCCTGCGCGAACGCGAGATCGAGAAGGCCCTCGACGCGGCATCGAGCCTGACCATCGCCCTGGAGGTCGAGCAGGAAGCGCGCGCCCGCCTCGGCGACCTGGCGCCCGAGTCGCTCTCCCCGCTCCAGTTGCTCGAGCGGTACTTCATCTCACGCAGCGAGGACCCCCAACGCACGGCGGACCTGCTGGCCAAGGCCGAGGAGCTCCTGCGTGATTCCGCTTGAGCTCGAACTGGTCAACTTCCTGGCATACCGCGAGCCCGGGCCGCTGCGCTTCGAAGGCATGCACATCGCCTGCCTGGCCGGCCCCAACGGCGCCGGCAAGTCTTCGATCCTGGATGCGATCACCTGGTCGCTGTGGGGCAAGGCGCGCAGCGGCAGCCCCGACGAGCTCATCCACCAGGGCCAGACCGAGATGCGCGTCGGCCTGACGTTCCTGCAGGGGCCGGAGCGCTACCGCGTCCTGCGCCAGCGCAAGGGCGGCAAGCGCGGACAGTCCCTGCTCGATCTGCAGGTTTGGGATTCATCCCAGGAGGCCTGGCGCAGCCTGACCGAATCATCCATGCGCCAGACGCAGGAGAAGATCGAGTCGCTGCTGCATCTCGATTACGACACCTTCGTGAATTCGGCCTTCCTGATGCAGGGCCGCGCCGATGAATTCACCAAGAAGGCGCCGGCTCAGCGCAAGCAGGTGCTCGCCTCGATTCTCGGGCTGGAGCGCTGGGAGACCTACGAGGACCGAGCCAAGGAGCGCCTGGCCCACACCCGCGCCGACATCCAACGCCTGGAAGGCCGGCTGCTGGAAATCGAGCGGGAACTCGCCCATCGCCAGACCCACGAGGCGGAGATGGCGCAGGCCGAGGCGGCGGCGCAGGCGACCTCTCAGGCGCTCGCGGCTGCCGAGCAGCAGTGGGCCGGCCTGGAGCAGTCGCGCAGCCTGCTGGTCGGCCTGCAACGCCAGATCGACGACCTGACGCGGCGCATCAACGCCCGGCAGCGCGAGGTGGCCGAAGCGCAGGCCGAACGCCAGGAAGCCGCGCTGCGCGCCGACCCGGCCGCACTGCAAGCGGCTGTGGCCGAAATCCAGGCGGCGCTGCGCGAGCTCGACCCGCTCCAGCCGGCGCTGGCGGAGGCCGGCCGGGTGGCGCTCGACCTGGCCTCCGAAGCGGCGCGCCTGAAGGGCGTCAACCAGGCGCTGGCGCCGGAGACCGAACCGCTTAAGTCGCGCCTGGTGGCGCTGGAAGGAACCTCCGAACCGGCCTGCCCGACCTGCGGGCAGCCCCTGAGCGAGGCGCACCGCGCTCGCCTGGTGTCTGAGCTTCTCGAGGAAATCGGGACCCGTCGTTCGCAGTACCGCAACAATCAGACGCGCATTCGCGAAATCGAGATCCAGGCTGAGTCGCTCGATCGTCAAGTCGCCCAGCTGAACGAACAGCTGCGTGAGCGCCCCAGACTGGAGAAACGACTGGGCGAGAGCGAGGCGGCCCTGCAGCATGCCGGCCAGGCGGCACGTCAGGTCGCCCAGCTGCAGGACAAGATCAGCCGCTGGCTGGCCGAGACCGCCGCCGACGAGAAAGCCCGCCAAGCGCTGGAGACGCAGGCCGAAGCCGCTGAGCAGGCGCTCAGGGCGGCCGCATTGACGCAATCCGACATCGACCGGCTGCGGCTGGAAAAGCGCCTGGCGGACGAACGCGTCGGCGGGGCGCGCCAGAAGCTGGCCGCCCTGGTATCGCTCGAGAGTCAGCGCGCCGACCGCCTTCTCGAACGGGCGACTCTCACTGCGGACCAGGGGCTGTATGAGGATCTGCGGCTGGCATTCTCCAAGCAGGGCGTGCCGGCCATGATCATCGAGACCGTCGTGCCGGAGATCGAAGAGCACGCCAACGAGCTGCTCGGGCGTATGACCGACGGGCGGCTGAACGTCCGCATTGAGACGCAACGCGAGATTCGCACCGGCGAGCTGCGCGAGGCGCTCGACATCATTATCTCCGACGAGCTGGGCAGCCGCCCGTACGATCTGTACTCCGGCGGCGAAGCCTTTCGAGTGAACTTCGCCATCCGCATCGCCCTGTCACGGCTCCTGGCCCGCCGCGCCGGCGCCCAACTGCGCAGCCTGTTCATCGACGAGGGCTTTGGCACCCAGGACGCCAGCGGCCGCGAGCACCTGGTGGCGGCGATCAACAGCATCCAGGATGACTTCGACCGCATCCTGGTCATCACGCACATCGACGAGCTGAAAGACGCCTTCCCGGCTCGCATCGAAGTGCGCAAGACCCCGCACGGATCGGAGTTCAGCCTATCGTGAGCCGCCAGCGTGAGCTCCCGGACGGCCACGCCGCCCCTGGGCGAGTCTTCATCACCGGAGGCACCGGCTTCATCGGCCGACATGTCACGCGGCGCGCGCTGGCGCGCGGCTGTGATGTGGCGCTGCTGGTCCGCCGGGCCGACAGTCCCCGCGCCCAGCGCATGGCCGCCGAAGGCGCCCGGTTGATTCTGGGTGACGTAACCGATCGCAACGCGTTTCGCACCGCGTTGGAGGTCGCCTCCCCCGACCTGCTCCTGCACATCGCCGGCTGGTACGAACTCGGCATCCCCCGCCGCGCCCGGCGGCGAATGTGGGCCGTCAACGTCGAGGCCACCGAGATCGTCCTCAGTCTGGCGGCCGAAGCCGGGGTGCGGCGTACGGTCTACACCTCCTCGACGGTGGCGCTGGGCGATACCGGCGGCTCCACGGCCGACGAGTCCTTCGCCCGGCGCGCCCAGCCCCTGTCCTACTACGAGCGCACCAAGACCGAGGGGCACGCCATCGCCGTCCGTCATCAGTCGGCCGGCGAGCCGGTGGTGATCGTCTGCCCGGCGCAGGTGATCGGCCCCGAGGATCACTCGGCCTTCGGCATCATGGCCCGCCTGTATGCCCGCCGCCGCCTGCCGCCCCTGGGCTGGGCGCCGGAGAGCATCTTCACCTTCGCACACGTCGAGGATGTCGCCGAAGCGATGCTGCGGGCCGCCGAACACGGCCTGGATGGAGAGACCTACTTCGTGGCCGGCACGCAGCTGACCAATCGCCAGATGGCGGCCGTGTGGGGAGAGTCGTGCGGGCGGTCGAGGCGATTCGTGTGGCTGCCGCGCACGCTGGCGATGTTGCAGGCCAGCCTGGCGGCGCCGCTGCTGCGCCTCGCCGGCCAGCCGGCCTTCCTCTCCCCGGAGGTCATCCGCAGTTCGTTCGTCACTTTCGCCTACAGCTCCGAGCGGGCCACCCAGGATCTGGGCGCGGCGTTCCGCCCGGCCGAGCAGGCCTGGCGGGAGGCCCTGCAAGAGGCCGCCGGGCCCGGCCGATCCTAGCACCGGCCGGTTCACACCCCGTTGACACGCAGAAGGTGGGGAGCGAAGTCGGCTCAGTCAGCCAACGGCTGCAGCCAGACTGTGAATCGCGTGCCCTGCCCGGGCCGGCCTTCACTTTCCACACTCACCCGGCCGCCGTGGCGGTCGATGATCTCCTTGCAGATGGCCAATCCCAGGCCCGTGCCGGGCGCTTTGGTGTCGCGGCTGGCTTTGCCGCGGAAGAAGCGCCGGAACAGCTGAGTCTGCTCCTCGTAGGAGATCCCCAGCCCTGTGTCCTCAACCTCGACGATCACCCAGGGCGAGTCGCCCGCCTGGCGCGTGCGCGTCCGCAGCATGATCCGCCCGCCGCTCTGTGTGTAGTTCATCGCGTTGGTGAGCAGGTTGGTGAACACCTGCCCGAGCAGCCTTTCATCACCCATCACCTGCGGCAGCCGGGCTTCCGGATCCAGGCCCAGGCTCAGGCCGCGGCTCCCGGCCAGCGCCCGACGGTCTTCGACCAGCGCCGCCAGCAACGCGTTCAGGTCGGTCGGACGAGGGTTGAAGGCGATCGTGCCCGCCTCCAGACGCGAAAGGGAGAGCAGGTCGTCGATCAGATTGGTCAGGCGTTCACTCTCACGCCGCAGCGTCTCCAGGTAGCGGTGTTGCCGATCCTCGTCCGCCGCCGCGCCGAGGAGATCCAGGTACAGACGGATGTTCGTCAGCGGCGTGCGCAGCTCGTGCGAGACGTCCGAGACGAACTGCGACTTCATACGGTCGAGCTCCATCAGGGCGCTGATGTCCACTTCCACGCCCACCAGGTTGACAACGTGGTGTTGCTCATCCTCGATCGGCGCGACCGTCACCGCCGCGTCGTACTGCGTTCCGTCTTTGCGCCGACTGACCACCTGGCCGCGCCACGTCCGTCCGGACTTCAGCGTCGCCCACAGGTCGCCGGTGGAGTCCCCCGACTGCCCGCTGCCGTCCATTAGTCGCAGCCGAGCTTCCTGCCCCGTCGCCTCTTCCGCCGAGAAACCGCTCAGACGCTCCCAGGCCGGATTGACGTATTCGATGCGTCCCGCCGGGTCGGTCACCACCACCGCGTCGCCAATGTGGGTCAGGATGGCATGCAGCCGGTCGCGTTCGGCCCGCAGCGCCGCTTCCAGGCTCTTGCGCTCCGAGATATCCAACACCAGCCCGGTCACCCCTTGTGGGTTTCCGTCCTCGTCCTTGATCAGGCTGACGGCGAACAGCGTCGGAATGCTCTCACCAGCGGCAGTCTGCAGCTCGAAGTCGTAGACCTCCCTGGCAGGGCGGTCGCCGTGAAGCCTGGCCGCCAGCCGGTCCACGCTGATGGCTTGTTCGCCGGCTCCCGGCGAGCCGGGTAGGTGCAGTCGGGTGGACATCTCCGCCTGCGTCATCCCCATCATCCGGGCCAAGGCCTGATTGGCGTACACAATCCGACCCTGCAGGTCGGTCTGGAAGATCCCCGCCAGCGAGGTCTCCACCAGGGCGCGGTAACGGGCCTCCGACATCGCCAGCTGGTGTGTGCGGGCGGCTACATCCGCTTCCAGCCGCTGTGCCTGCGCGCCGATCTGCCCGTACAGGTGCGCGTTCTCCAGGGCCACCGCCGCGTGCGCGGCGAAGGCGTTCAGCAGTTCAAGTTCGCGCGGGACGAACGGCCGGTCTAGATCGAAGCGCAACACGGTCATGACGCCCATCGTCCGCTGGCGGACCTTGAGCGGCACCAGGGCGAGCACCTCCGGATCGTCTTCGGGCGTACCGGGGACGTGCATCGCGCGCAAATCCAGGCCGGCGTCGTTGACGATCAGAGGCTCGCCGCTCTGCAGCACCGTGCCGGTCAGCCCCTGCCCCGGCTCAAGCTGGACGCGCATGATCGCTTCGGCATCCGGCTGGACGGCGACCAGACAGCGCAGTCTCCCGGTCTCGGGATCGAGCAAGTGAATGCGGCTGCCATCGGCCTTGAACAGAGCCTTGGCCTGTTCACAGATTTCGGTCAGAACCGTCTGCAGATCCAGCGACGAGGAGATCGTCACCGCGCTGCGGATCAGCGCACGCGATTCTTCCGCCCGCCCGCGCGCCTCGGCGAAGGAGCGGCTGTTGCGGATGGCGATGGCCGCCATCTGCGCGAACGCCTCGGCTGCCTCGACCACCTCGGCTTGAAACGAGCGGCTGCGCTCCAGCGTGAACAGCCCCAGTGCCCCGATGGCGTCCTCGCCCACGACCAGCGGGAGACCAAGGACGGCCTGCACCCCGGCGCGTACCCAGGACGGCATGGCCTCAGGGCTGTGGGCGTAGTCGTCGGTCAGGACCGGCTGGCGGCTCTCGATGGCCCTCCAAACCAGGCCCTGGCCGCGCGGCCGGCGATCCCGCAGACTGTCCGGAAGCCCGTACAGATACTGGAACGTGACCGTCTCGCCGTCCGGATCTACCAGCGCGATTCCGCCCGCCTGCGCACCGGTCATCTCGATCGCCAGCAGCAGAACACGCTGCACGACCTCGGCCGGGTCAAGCGACGAAGTGATCAGCGCTGCCGCCTGGTTGCGCAGGCGCTCGCGCGCCAGCGACGCTTCCGTTTCCCGCCGCGCCTGGACCTCGCCGAGGGCGATGGCGGCGTGATCGGCAAACGCCTGGACCACCCGGGTATCCTCGGGTTGGAGCCATGTCGCAGCGACGTTGAGCACGCCAAGGATTCGTTCCCCCAGGACCACCGGTGCAGCGATGACCGGCGATTCGCCCAGGAGGTGGACGATGCGCGGCACCAGGGGCCGGACCGCCGGGGGAACCATCTGCGCGACCACAAGCGATCGGCGCTCGCAGTACACCGCTTGCCTGCCGGCCAATGCCTGGCGGTACAGATCGACCTTCTCAGGGTCGAATCGAAATCCGACGCTGTCCATCCCCGTCAGCCGGCGCAGCGTCGCTTCCAACTCGGGACTGAGTGTGCGGGTCCTGGTTTCCAGCAGGCCGTCAGGCCGCAGCAGGGACAACGTTCCGGAGACGTTCAGCCGGCGCAGCTCTTCCGTCACGGCCCGGGCGATGCCGTCCTCGCTGGACGCCGCCCGGCGCGCCACCTCCGCCGCCGCACGCAGGATGGCTTCCCACAGTGCCTCGCGTTCCGGTCGCGCAACCTTCCTCATTTGACGGTCCGTGTCCCGTGGAGGGACCTGGCGCGGAGTGTATCATGGAAGGCTTGCCGCCGCCTTTGCGCGCGGCTCATCGGCCCGGCGGCCGAGCGCGGCTAGAGCTCACCGGCCCGTCGGTACCAGGCCAGGGTGTCGGCTACGGCGCGTCGGAAGGACTGCGGGGCCTGCAGACCGAGCAGGTCGCGTGCCTTGTGGCCGTCGTAGTAGAAGTAGCGGCCGGCCAGCCTCAAGATCTCGGTTCCCACTGGCAGCGAGAACGCCCTCAGCAAAGGCCCGAGCACGCCGGCCGCGCCGTGCACCGCCTCGGCTGGCAGCTCCCAGCGCGGGGGCCGCCGACCGGCGGCCTCGGCCACCAACCCGAGAATGGTCGTCAGGGTCAGATTCTCGCCGCCGAGGATGTAGCGCTCGCCGCGGCGCCCGTTCTCCATCGCCGCCAGATGGCCAGAGGTCACGTCCTCAATGTGCACCACGTTCAGCCCGCCGCGAACGGAGACCGGGATCCTGCCGCGCGCCGCGTACCACACCAGGCTCGAACGCAGGCGATGGATGTCACCGGGGCCAATGACCCAGGCCGGGTTGACGATCGCCGCCCACATCCCCTCTTCGACAGCCTGAGCCACTTCCTGCTCCGCCAGATGCTTGGCATAACCATAGGGCCACAATTCGGCGCGGTAGTTCCAGCGATGGCCCTCGTCGATGAGTTGCGCGCCGGCCTCGTGCCTGGCCGGGTCCGGCACACCCAGCGCGGCGACGGACGACGTGTGGATCAGGCGCGCCACGCCCGCGCGGCGGGCAGCCTGCAGCACATACCGTGTTCCCAGGACGTGAGTGGCGGTGGCCTGCGCGGGGTTGCTCCAGCGGCCCATGTGCGCCGCGGTGTGAAAGACCGCCTGCACCCCGCTCATGGCGCGATCGAGCGAGGCGGGGTCCATCACGTCGCCGACAACAAGCTCGAGGGGAAGATCGCCTAGCGCATCGAGCGGGCTGGCCGGCCGGTGCAGCCCACGCACGGCATGCCCTTGCTGCACCAGCGCCCGGCACAGACTCGATCCGAGGAAGCCGGTCGCGCCGGTTACCAGGACGCGCACGCCGCGCTGCTCAGCCGATCCATTCGACCAGGGTGGCCTCGCCCTGGCCGACTCCCACGCACAATGTCGCCAGTCCGTAGAATGGCCGCCGCGCCTCGGGCGCCCGGCGGCGCATCTCGTGCACCAGGGTCGTCAGGATGCGTGCACCGGAGCAGCCAAGCGGGTGTCCCAGCGCGATCGCGCCGCCATTAACGTTGGTGATCTCACTGCGCAGGCCGAGCTCCTTCATCACCGCCAGGGACTGGACGGCAAAGGCCTCGTTGAGCTCGGCCAGCCCCAGGTCGTCGACCGTCAGGCCGGCCCGCGCCAGGGCTTTGCGCACCGCCGGGACCGGTCCGAGGCCCATCACGCGCGGCGCGACTCCGGCCGCGGCCGCAGCCACGACGCGCACCAGAGGCTTGAGCCCCAACTCAGCCGCCTTGCGGTCGCTCATCAGCAGCAGCGCTGCCGCACCGTCATTGATCCCGGAGGAGTTCCCCGCCGTGACGGTGCCGTCCTTGCGAAACGCCGGCCGCAGCCTGGCCAGCGACTCGGGCGTGCTGTCCCGCCGCGGCCGCTCATCCGTCTTGACCTCGACCGGCTCGCCCTTGCGCTGCGGGATCAGGACCGGCACGATCTCCTCGCCGAATTTGCCGCTGTCGATCGCCGCGATCGCCCGGCGGTGGCTCTCGGCTGCGAATGCATCCTGTTCTTCACGGCTGATCGAACGCGTCAATGCGTAGACATTCTCGGCCGTCTCGCCCATCGAATCGATGCCGTGCTGGGCCTCGATCTTGGGATTCGGGTAGCGCCAGCCCAGCGTCGTATCCCAGGCGGTCAGATTGCCCCATGGGTAGCCCTGCTCGGCTTTCGGAACGGAATACGGCGCCCGAGACATGCTCTCCACCCCGCCGGCCACGAACACGTCGCCCTCTCCGGCCTTGATCGCCCGGTAGGCGGCGTTGACCGCCTGCAGCCCCGAAGCACACAGCCGATTGAAGGTCACCGCGGCCACCTCTACCGGGAAGCCGGCCAGCAGCAGCGCCATGCGGGCTACGTTGCGGTTGTCCTCGCCCGCCTGGTTGGCGCAGCCCAGGTAGACCTCCTCAACCAATCCGGGGTCGACCCCGGCGCGGCGAACCACCTCCCCGACCACCAGGGCCGCCAGGTCATCCGGACGGACTGCGGCCAGGGCGCCGCCGTGGGCTCCGATCGGCGTGCGCACGGCTGCGACAATGACGGCCTCGGGCATGTGGACCTCCAGTTCAGTGGGGCGGAGCCCCGATTCTACCATCGCGGCCTGCGGAGGCTGACGGGGTTACATTGACAGGCTGACCGTCCCTGGCCAGCTAGCCTCGGCTGGACGGGGAGCGGCAGGCCCGTCGACGGGCCCGCCGAGCAGGGCCATGCCCGCAGGAACCCTTCTGGGCGTCCAGGTCCCACTCGGACGGTTGTGCGCAGAACGCGGATTGATGGAACTCCGCGGGCGGCCTTTGCGTAGATCACTAGGAACGCAGGATGGGGGTCGCCAGCCCGGCCCACAGCCTCGGGTGTACTCACCGTCACATTGCGCAAGAGGAGGAGACTGGCAATGGATCAGCAGCGCAGAACGCAGCTCGGCGGCGGGATCGTACTCGTCCTGATCGGCGCCGCGTTCCTGGCAGTGCAGTTCATCCCGTCGCTCCGGGCGTGGTACGACTCGATCGAGTGGGGCGGCGGTTGGCCGTTCATCATCATCGGCGTGGGCGCCTTCCTATTCCTGCTCGGCTTGCTCCTGGGCGCCCCAGGTCTGGCCGTCCCGGCCTGCATCGTCGGCGGCATCGGCGGGCTGCTGTACTGGCAGAGCGTCACCGGCAACTGGGACAGTTGGGCGTATGCCTGGACCCTGATTCCGGGCTTTGTCGGGGTGGGCATCCTGGTGGCCGGCCTGCTCGAGGGCAAGGTCCGCCAGGCGCTCTCCGGCGGGGGCTGGCTGATCTTCATCAGCGCCGTGATGTTCCTGGCCTTCGGCTCCTTCCTGGGAGGCCCGGTCCTCCTGGGTGACTATTGGCCGGTGCTGGTGATCGTCGCTGGCGTGCTCCTTCTGGGACGCACCCTGTTCCGCCGTTGACGAAAGGGAGGTCACAGACCATGCAGCGAGGCAGCTACTTCTGGGGGATTCTGCTGATCGGCGCCGGGGCGATTCTCCTTCTGGGGAACCTTCTCGGCGTCGATGCCTGGCGCCTGCTCGGCCCGGGTCTCCTGGTCCTGATCGGCATCTGGGTATTGTGGAGCGCCACCCTGGCGCCGCGTTCGGCGGAGGTACAGAACCTCTCCATCCCGGCCCAAGGCGCCGCCCGCGGCCGCCTGGTCCTGCGTCATGGAGCCGGCCGGCTGAAGATCGGACCGGGGGCAGGACCTGACGAATTGGCCGCCGGAGAGTTCGTCGGCGGCGTGACGCACAGCACGCGCCGTGAGGCGGACCAGCTGCAGGCCGACCTGCGCCTCCCGACCGACGGGCTGTTCTGGTTTTCAGCGCCCTGGGCCTGGAATCGCGGTTTCGCCTGGAGCGTGCGGCTGAACGAGTCGCTGCCAATCTCCCTGCGCCTGGAAACCGGCGCCGGGGAAACCGACATCGATCTGACCTCGCTCAAGATCACCGATCTGCAGCTCAATACCGGTGCCAGTTCGACGACCCTGCGGCTCCCGGCCGGCGCCGGAAGCACACAGGTACGCGTCGAATCCGGTCTGGCCAGTGTGCGCATCTTTGTGCCGGAAGGGGTCGCCGCTCGCATCCGAATGGCCGGGGGGTTGGCCGACCAACGGGTCGACCGGGCCCGCTTCCCTCGCACCGGCGCGGTCTATCAGTCCGCTGACTACGAGACGGCGGCGAACAAGGTCGATCTCGATATCCAGACCGGGCTCGGCTCGGTCGAGGTCCACTGACATCCCGCAGGCGCCGATACCGGATGGAGCGGGCAACCCGATCAGGGTTGCGCGCGACCGCCGGCCGGCGCACTCGCAGACGAAAGCTGAGGAGGACGGCATGAAGCGTGTGGACATCGGTGCAGCCGCCGGCGTGTTGTTGATCGGCGCCGGGAGCCTGCTGTTGCTCCAGAACCTGACGGAGATCCGCTTCGCCTGGGATTTGATCTGGGCGCTCCTGTTCGCCGTCAGCGGCATCCTGTTCCTGCTCGTGTATCAGCGCGACCACGAGCATTGGTGGTCGTTGATCCCGGGTTTCACTTTGCTGGCCATCGGCGCCCTCATCGGGTTGGAGGGAATCCTCCCCGGGGAGATCGGCGATTGGGGCGGGGCGATCGTCCTGGGCGGAATCAGCCTGGCCTTCTGGGGCGTGTACTATGCCCGGCGCGACTTCTGGTGGGCGCTCATCCCGGCCGGTACCTTGCTGACACTGGCCGTGGCCGTCGGGTTCTCATCCGTCCTCGAGGGAGACCTGTTCGTCGGGGTGTTCTTCCTCGGATTGGCGCTGACCTTCGCCGCCCTCTCGCTCGTCCGCCGGCCGGAAGGCAGTATGCGCTGGGCGCTCATCCCGGCCGGGGTCATGGCTGTGATGGGCGTCATCTTCCTGGCCACCGCCACGGACCTGTTCGGCTTCGTCTGGCCGGCGGTGATCATCCTGGGCGGCTTGCTCCTGCTCTACCAGGGCCTTCGCAAGCGCTGAAGTCCGGGGCTCTGCTGCCCCGAGTACAGGGAGGTGTTGCATGCAGACGCGACTGTATCGCAGCCGGACCGATTCCGTGATCGGCGGCGTATGCGGCGGGCTGGGCCGCTATCTGGGCATCGACCCGACGCTCGTCCGGCTCTTCTTCGTTTTGCTGGCCTTGGGCAGCGGGATCGGCCTGTTCGCCTACATCTTGATGTGGATCCTCATCCCGCCCGAGGGCGCCGAGACAGCGGACGTCAGCCAGACGGCCCGCGACGGCGCCAACGAGATCGCCGAGCGCGCCCGCAGCATGGGCGAAGACCTGCGCCGGGGATTCTCCGGCTCGGACATGCGCTCCGGGGCGATCATCGGCGGGGCGCTGATCCTGGCCGGCGTGTACTTCTTGATGCGCACGCTCGACCTTCCGTGGATGCGTTGGCTGGACTTCGATCTGCTCTGGCCGGCGCTGCTGGTCGTTGCCGGCGTGGTGCTGCTCTGGCGCCGCGCCAAGGGAGGCTAAGGTGGAGGAGCGTAGACGTCGCGGCGGTATTATCGGGCCGGTGATCCTGATCGGCCTGGGCGTGATCTTCCTGCTCAGCAACCTGGGCTGGCTGGATGTGAACTTGTCGTCGACCCTGACGCGCCTGTGGCCGGTTCTGTTGGTCGTCGCCGGCGTCGCGCTGCTGTGGCGCCGGATGAGAGGAGCCTGAGATGGAGAATCGTGAACCGCACCACGGCGTCGTCGGGCCGGTGATCCTGATCAGCCTGGGCGTCATCTTCCTGTTCAACAATCTGGGCTGGCTCGACTGGAGCGTCTGGGCGACGCTGTTGCGGCTGTGGCCGGTCCTGCTCATCGGCGCCGGGCTCGACATCCTCATCGGCCGCCGTTCGGTCTGGGGTTCTCTTCTGGTGGCGCTGCTTCTCCTGGCGGTCGTGGCCGGCGCGATCTGGTTCGACCAGACCCGCGCCTCCGCTCCGTCGGCGACGGCCGAGTCAGTCGAGCAAGACCTTCAGGGCGCCAGCCAAGCCCGCGTAGTGATCGATCCCGGGGTCGGCCAGCTGCACCTGAATGCGATGGATGATGCGGATACGCTGCTCTCCGGGCGAATCGACCTCGAGCGCGGCGAACGCCTGACCACGGATGCCGACCTTTCCGGCGACACGCTCGATTACAGCCTGTCCACCGACAGGGACGAGTGGAACTTCTGGGGTCCCTGGGGAATGGACCGCAACTGGCAGATCTCGCTGACCAGCGAGGTCCCGATCGGACTCACCGTCGACACCGGCGTCGGCTCGGCCGAGATCGACCTCAGACAGCTCACCATCACTGACTTCGTGTTGAATACCGGGGTCGGCAGCACGGTGGTGACGCTCCCGGCAACCGGTGACTTCTCGGCGGCCATTGACGGCGGCGTGGGCCTGCTGGTCGTGCGAATCCCCGAAGGGGTGGCCGCGCGCATCGAGGCCAATGGCGGCCTGGCGCCGGTCTCTGCCTCGCCCGGGTTCGAGCGGCGCGGCGATACCTACTTCACCCCCGGCTACGAGGAGGCACAGGATCGCCTGGATGTGCAGGTCGACCTTGGGATAGGCA
>Ga0105094_10000310_pt1 | contig 23401 bp, 20 predicted proteins | sample PPLLak1March2015_2_FD_87023 | JGI IMG/M metagenome (GOLD analysis project Ga0105094, IMG submission 87023) | Freshwater sediment microbial communities from Prairie Pothole Lake near Jamestown, North Dakota, USA - PPLs Lake P8 Core (3) Depth... | ecosystem: Environmental > Aquatic > Freshwater >...
GATCGTTGTGATTGGAGCCTGTTTCGGCTAGGATTGGCTCTGCTCGATCATTTCTTGAATGAAGATTTGCCTATACCTGTTTCGTTTACCCTACTGGATCCGAAAAGTGTCCGGTAATCAATCTGGTATTAGGATATTCTGGAAGGCAAGGGCTGGCTTAATCCAGATAATAGGTCATGCGCTGCAGCAGGGTAACGGGATCGGCATGCTGGACACGCACGCCTTCTGGAACATTGATGGAGAGCGGCGCGTAGTTCAAGATTGCCTGGACGCCGGCTTTCACCAGCTCATCGGCGACTGCCTGGGCATTCGCGGCGGGCACGGCGATCATGGCAACCTTTACGCCCGCTTTTTGGATGGCTGCTACCATATGGGCGGCGTCTTGCACGACGAAGCTGCCCACCTTCGTGCCGATCTTATTTGGATTGCTGTCGAAGATCATGGTGATCCGGTAGCCCCGGTCGGTAAAGCCCTGATAGCGTGCCACTGCGCTGCCGATATCACCTGCGCCGACCACAGCTATATCCCAGACCCGATTCACTTTCAGGATCTGGCTGAGCTGGTTCATCAAATACTCGATGTCATAGCCAGTGCCCTGTTTACCAAATTCACCGAACTGGGAGAGGTCTTTGCGTATCTGAGCAGCAGAAATGCCCAGACGCGCTGCCAGATCTTGCGAGGAGGTAACCGTCTGATTGGCGTCGTGCATACGCTGCAGCGCACGCAAGTAGAGCGGCAGCCTGCCGACCACGATATCGGGGATGTTTTTCAATGCCATAGTTCCCTCCTCGCCTGGATATGTGATGAACGCGACTACGGGATTAGAGAAAAGGCACAGTTTATGAGCTGTTCAGGGCGTCTGCGCCCCAAACATCTCATAAGACTGCTTATCCCGCGCGGTTGTTGATCAGATAATGAAATTTACCACAAGTTAGTGGATTTTTCCATAGAAATAAACTACCCGACCTGGTGATTGCACTTACCTGTTTGGGCTGCTGGATCCTTAGTCAGTAGTATCGTGTTTGATGCGCTTTTCGATACCCTGCTTGATTTGTTTCACCAGCAAATCCCAGACCTCGGGGTGGTAAGTTCGGCAATCAGCCAGCAGCTTCTGCACCGGTTCAACCGGCTGCGAAGCCGCCAGGTCGCGTGTCGATTCAGGCAGTTCGTAGCGTGTAGTGGTGAATATCTTGAGCTTCTTCTCCTGGATCACGTCCAGAAGCTGGCGCTTGCCCAGTCCAGACTGTATGCGATCAATCGCCTCAGACCAGGGTGAGTCAACATCATGGATCAGCCAGGCATAGACCAGCCTCCAGATCTCGTTCTGGTCTTTATTGAGCTTGTATTCGGTTGCGAGTTCGAAGAATTTTGCTTCCAGGCTGCCAGAGGGGAAATCGATCGGCTGCAGCGGCTCGGCATATAGAGTGGTCACTTTAGCCAAACCCAACAGCGCCTTCTTCTGGCGCACTTCCAGGCGGATAGCCCCGGCATCTTGGCTGGCTAAAAGTGCGGCCGCGACGATACTCGTGACCAGTTCAGGGCGTGATACTTCCTGATCGAGGTGAATCAGTTTTTGCTTATTCAGAAGGCCGGCTTTTGATGCAAACTTTTCCCCATGCAAAAACACCATTTCGCTGGCAGTCAGAGATGTGATGGATGTGTCAGTCATAATCTCCCCATTTCTTGTGTCTAGGATGTCCATTGAACCTGGCTTGATCTTATCATCTATTAACCCGGAATCCCTGGATTACCTGCTGGAGATTACAGTATTGTAAACACCCGTACACGGCTGTTCTATTGCGTGGGAAAGATGTTGATTGGATCATTACCCGGCCAAATTAGCTGATAGGAAGTGACAGAGTCTTGCAATCGGAATCCCATGCCAAAATCCGAATTCTCCGGACCTGACCAACCAGCCATGGTCGAGATCGTCTTGGACCCATCGTCACCAAGGATATGGATCGTCCCCTGGGTACTGTCCTGGACCATTGCCTGGAAATCTTCGAGTGAAAAATTACCCGGCTCCAGCTTTTTTCCACCCGGTCCGGTCAGCATGATCAGCAGCAGCTTCTGGTCTGGAGCGGGTTTAACGCCGTTAACTTCATCCACGAACCGGGAGGCGGCAATGAGGAATTCACCCATAGGAGTGATAATGGACAACTCACTGGATGTTGATGGTATACCTGCAGCCTCCGTTATCTCCGCAGTCGTTTGTGGAGTGGAAGTGCTTGCGGTACATGCTGAAACTCCCACGGTGAAAATCAAAAGCAACAGGTGGATCTGACGCTTCATTTTGGAACACCTCTCAAAAGATTCTAATGTAAGCCTCGAATTGTGGTCTATTGGGGATTAAAAATTACCACCCCGTCTTGCCATCAAGACGGGGTGAGGACTATCAGTTTTTTAATCCCTGATGGTGGGATGTGTGACCGTTAATCTGTCTACTTGAAGACCCGCTTGCAGTCCAGGTAGTCGGTCACGCCGTCTTTCAGACAGACAAAAATGGAGGATTGTTTGTTCAGCGCGCTGGGCATCCTGAAATCATCGTCGAGCTCGCCGCTCTTATCGCTGGCGGTTTTACCCAACTTGTACCAGGTCATGGCGTCTACGGCGCGCACCTTCACGATGAAGGGGTGTGTCTTCTTGAAATCTTCACCGGTGATGACAACCCGCTGGTTGCGGATGGCAGCGCTCCAGGTATAGTCGGAGCTGGGCTGCCGGGTCGCAGGGATGCACAGCTCTTGCCCGACGGTCAGGTGGTAAGGCCGTTCCATGTTGTTGGCTCTGGCGATCTTGGCGATGGTGGTTTCGTACTCACGAGCGATGCGGCGGATGGATTCACCTGCTTCAACGGTGTGATAATCATCGCAAACTGCAGCCTGGGCCGGTTTGGGCAGCGCTGCGGCTGCGATAGCCAGAACTGCCAGGGCAATTAAGCCCATGTATACAAGTTTCTTGACGGGGAGTTGAATATTCATCCTTTCACCTCATGAAAAATTATGTAACTTATCGGTCTGTCCAATTTAATTGTACCCCTTCTTTATACCCAATCCTGACGATGTTGTCAATGGACAGAGGGATGAGTAAATCTGGTACTTAAGTAGGAGAGGGGGTATGACAAATCTGGCCGTTGCTGTGGTCAGATATCCCTATGGAGGGTGAAGAGCTTACCCCCAGGACTCATCCACACGAAGGAGATATTAAACATTTCGTGGCTTCGTGGTGATATCTCTTTTATCAGAATAAGGGCCAAATCCCTGGATGGTATAATCTCCAATCGATATGTTTATTGATGAAGCTGTAATTCACGTCATGTCGGGTAAAGGCGGAGACGGGGCGGTGCATTTCCGGCGCGAGAAATACGTGCCTTTCGGCGGTCCAGACGGCGGAGATGGCGGCAGGGGTGGGGATGTGATCCTGGAAGTCAAGCCAACCCTGAACACCCTGTCCGCCTTTCGACACCAGACACGCTTCCACGCCCAAGATGGTAAGAACGGCGCCAAGCAGAACATGACCGGTCGTTCCGGTGCAGACCTGCTGATCCCGGTGCCGCCGGGGACGATCGTCTTCCGGCAGGCAGACGGGGAGGTGCTGGGCGACCTGGTCGACCCCGGACAACGTCTGGTGATTGCCTCGGGAGGGCGCGGCGGGCGCGGCAACACCCACTTCGCTACCGCTCGAAACCAGGCGCCGCGTATCGGCGAGCGCGGCGAGCCGGGTCAGGAGCTGACTCTGCGCCTGGAGCTTAAATTGATCGCCGATATCGGCATCGTAGGCGTGCCGAACGCCGGCAAATCCACATTTCTATCCGCTGTGACCAATGCCAAGCCGAAAATCGCCCCTTATCCCTTTACCACGCTTGAGCCAAACCTGGGTGTGGCTGAGCTGGATGAAGACACCAGCCTGGTGCTGGCGGATATACCCGGCCTGATCGAGGGCGCCCATCATGGATTGGGCCTGGGGCACGACTTTTTACGCCACATCCAGCGCACGCGGGTGCTGATCCACCTTCTGGATGGGCTGTCTGAGGATCCACTGTCCGATTTTGCCCAGATAAACAGCGAGCTGGCATTGTTCGATCCCGAGCTGGCGGAAAAACCACAGGTGGCCGCCTTAAATAAGATCGATATGCCCGAAGCCCAGGAGCGTTGGCCTGAGATCTCTCGGGCGCTGAAAAAGCGCGGCTATGAAGTATACGAGATCTCAGCGCTGGCAGGCACGAATGTGCGCCTGCTGCTCTACCGGGCGGCTGAGCTGCTGGAAAGCCTGCCGGCAGCGCCGGAGCCAGCCGAGATGCCGGTCTATCGAGTGGAGGCTGACCCGCGCCAATTCACCATCCAGCGCCAGGCAAAGGGCTGGCGCGTTTCCGGCGAGGCGATCGAGCGAGCGGCTGCCATGACCTATTGGGAGTACGACCAGTCCGTCGAGCGCTTCCAGCGTATCCTCAAGACCCTGGGGGTGGAGGATGCCTTGCGTACGGAGGGAATCCAGGTGGGTGATACAGTGTTCATCGGCGAGTACGAGCTGGAGTGGCAGGATTGAAATGAGGATCGGCGTCTTTGGCGGCACATTCGACCCGCCGCACTACGCGCACCTTGTCCTGGCAGCCGAGGCGCATGACCAGTTGAGACTCGAAAAGGTGCTGTGGGTGCTCACGCCCCAACCGCCGCACAAACCGTACCGGGTGATCACCGATCTGCCAATCCGGCTTAAGCTGCTGCAGGCTGCAATTAAGGGAGAAGCGGCTTTTAAGCTGTCGCGGGTGGATGTCGACCGCCCACAACCGCACTACGCCGTGGATACGATGCGCCTGTTGAGTGAGCAGTTTCCCGATGGCGAGCTGGTGTACCTGATTGGGGCCGACTCGCTGCGCGATCTGCCCGGCTGGCACCGACCGGCGGACCTTGTTGAGGCCTGCCATGAGATCGGCGTGATGCCCCGTCCCGGCGCCCAATATGACCTGTCCGCCCTGGGGGAGATCATGCCGGGATTGGTAGAGAAACTGCGTTTTGTAGACGCCCCACTGCTGGAGATTTCCTCCAGCGATATCCGCCAGCGCGTCCAGCAGGGTCGAATGTACCGCTACTTCGTGCCTGAGGGGGTATGGCGCATCGTCCAGGATGAAGGGCTGTACCTGGATCAATCAGACCGGCATTAAGCCGGCTTCCGCCTGACTAATTGTACTCATAGATACTTAGCGAACCAGTTCAGCGTGCGCTTCCAGGCGTCAGCAGCGGCTTCCGGGTTGTAGCGCGAGCCGGTGTCATTGTGGAAGGCGTGATCCACACCGGGGTAGATCACTTTCTCGTATATTTTATTGTTCTGTAGCATGGCTTCTTCGATGGCGGGGATGCCCTGGTTGATGCGCTGGTCGTTCCCGGCGTAGATCGCCAGCACTGCTGCCTGGATGTCGGGCACGTTCTCGACAGCAGGGTGAGGCCCGTAAAATGGGACAGCCGCGCGCAGCTCGGGCATGCGGGTTGCCATCAGCCAGGTTACCCCGCCGCCGAAACAGAAACCGACCATGCCCACACGCTGCACATCTGCATTGGGCAATCCCTGCAGGTAGCTCCAACCGCTGCGAAAATCGGCGACGAACTGGTCCGGTGAGGTGTTGCCCAGCTCTCCCGGAACATCGTCGGAGCTTAGCATTGCCGTGCCGCCCTGGCGTGAGAGCAAGTCGACCGCCAGGGCGATATATCCGGCGCTCCCCAGGCGGCGGGTCACATCTTTGATGTGCTCAGTCAGGCCTCGGTTCTCGTGACAGACCAATACCACGGGGTGTTTCTCATCGCCGCCAGGTAAGGCCAGGTAGCCGAGCAGAGTTGCCTCATCGGCTGAAAACTGAACTTCCTGACCCTCGACTGGCTGGTCGGCGGCGTTTGAAGGCGTCTCCTCGGTGCTGGCGGGCGTCTGCGACGGTCTCTCGGCTGGCTGGGTGGTGCTTGCTGCAGGCGCCTGTGTGGGTGTAGCAGCGGGCATATCGGTTGGGCCTGCGGCAGACAGCACAGCTGTGGATTCGGCTTGCGGTGGTGCAGCGCAGCTTGCCAGGATGGAGTTGGCGATGATCAGGCTTCCCGTGACGCCGGCGATCATCTTCAACGCCTGGCGGCGGGAGATATGGCCTTCCTGGTAGTCTTCGGCGAACTCTTCGACCAGGTATTTTTGGAACAGGTTCATCTTTGTCCTCCTTTCTCAGCACTTCCCATTTTTCAGGCACAGCGCCTCACTCAGCTCATTGGCAGGGATGACATCCACCTGCTGTCCGCGGATCTGGATATACAGGGACGCCGTGTTGTTCGTGTAATTGGACTCCAGGACGGCGGCGGTTGGGTTGGTGGTAGACATCAGCATGTAATACCCATCGGGCAGGCCGGTGAGGTCAAGAGACTGCCCATCGAGGTTGGCCTTGTATGTGTCTCCCCAGCCAGCCGAAAGGCCTTGCAGCGATCGTCCGCAGCCCGCATAGCGCTTGCGGGGAAGATAGGCAGGGTTGTTGGGATCGATGGTATCGGTGTCGATAACGCAGTAAGAGAGCTTGTCGCTGCTGGAGATTACCCGGAGCTTATTTCCAACCCCGTCGATGGTCCACAGCTCGTACAGGGTGAAATCTTCGAAATGCCAGTGGTCGTGGGTGGGATGCCAGACGAACTCACCGACGAAGTGCTCAAGGGTGAGATCTCCGTGCGTATAAATGTGCTGACGAACCCGGGTTTGCCTGGCGCGGAAGTCGAACTCACCAGCCAGCTCCAACGGACCATCTCCGCTGTTCCAAAGCGTGTTCGATAGCCTGAGCGCCCGGCTGCCATCCTTCGCCACTTCGATCTGTACGCCGGATGGAGGCAGGGTGCGCAGATCGGGCAGCCGCAGGGCGGATCTGACCGACAGGATCTGGCTTTCATTTGGGTAGGGCCTTTCCTGGTCGAGTTCGGGAAAAACGTCTGGATCGAAAGGATCATCTACTCCGTAGATATGCGTAGCAGGGGTCTGCATGGCGCCGGTAGGCTTGAGAATGACGAGGTGCGATAGCTGGGACAGCTCTCCAGGCCAGGAAACCAGCGCGATGAGCGGCAAGATGGGGCGCAGGCGCCTTGAACTGGCGCCCGGAGCGATATGGATCAACCGGAGGAAGTGGCGAACTTGCCTGTTCCAGTGCAGTACGATGCGCCTCCAGGCACAGTTGAGGAAAGTAAGACTTGCTAGGCGACGGCTGAATGGTGACACGACAGCTTCCTGGGCAGTGGATGGATCCGTTGGTGATTAATCATACAGAAAATTGATCGATGGTAAATTAGAGTATTCTGAGTTAATTGGGGGTGTTTGGGTGGGATACGCCCGCCCAAACACCCCCAACCGCAGTTCCGAAGCTCAGGATTCTTTACTTGACTAAATGGGGGAATGTACTAAGATTAATATGAAAATATCAATGGGAGGTGCATGTGGAACCAGTCAACCGTGAGCAGCAGCTGGAGCAGATCGAATTCGAGAACGGCAGGCACGCCTTGATGGTCCGAGCCAGCCGTGGTGACAGCCCCTATGAGCTGATCGAGCGCCTGAAGATCCGCCCGCCCGAAGCGATCATCCTGGTCTGCGGCGGGGCCGACAGCCTGGACGCCTCCATCAAAGAGCGCCTGGAACTGGTATTCAACCGCGGGGTGGTGCGTGCAGCCGCCGACCGGGGCGCTGCGCTTCTGGATGGCGGTACTCAGTCGGGTGTGATGGCGCTGCTCGGGAAAGCCGTGGCTGAACAAGAAGATCGCCTTGTCCTGCTCGGGGTTTCACCTTCCGGTAAAGTATATTACCCTGGCGTGCCCAAAGGCGAGCATGGCGAACACAGCGCCCCGCTGGATCCCAACCACACCCATTTCGTCCTGGCGGATGGAAACACGTGGGGCAGTGAGACGGCCACTCTATTTTCGCTGGCGGACGCATTGTCGAAGATAGGCCCCGAGGGCGTGGTGGAAGCTCGCCAGGGCTTGAGAGAGCGAGTCCCGGCAGCGAATGCCCTACCCGCCGCCCCGCCGGTCGAGCGACCTGCAAAAACCGCACCCGAGACCTTACCGGTGGTGACCATCCTGGCGGGCGGCAATCCAGAAGGCATTGCACTCAAAGAAGTTCGCCAGAGTGTGCGCCGGGGCTGGCCGGTGATCGTGCTGGAGGGCAGCGGTGGATTGGCGGATGAGCTGGCCTGCCTGCTGCGCGAGCGCCCGGCCGATGTTAGAAGTGCTGACCTGCTTGAGATTATCGAAGAGGGCAACCTGCAGCTCTACTCGATCAGCCAGCCTCCGGCGGTGCTCAGGCAGCAGATCCTGCGCCAGCTTGGCGAGAACGAGCTACTCACTTTGGCCTGGAAGCGCTACGGCCTGTATACCACCCAGGCCAGACGACACCGCTCCACCTTCCAACGTCTGCAGAAGTCCATCCTGTGGCTGGGGGTGGTGACCACATTTTTCGTGGTGCTTCAATCCGCCTTACAGGCGGAGGGAGCAGGCAGTCGGCTGCAATTTCTTACACCGCAATTCCGGGATTGGTTATCCCAAAATGTGTTGCATTATGTTGTATTGATTTTACCGATCTTGACCGCGACGCTGATCGCTGTGTCTGCTCGCCTGAACGCCGGTAATAAGTGGGTGCTCCTGCGCAGCAGCACGGAGGCGGTAAAACGCGAGATCTATCTTTACCGCACACGACCGATGGTCGGAATTACGCCTGAAGCGACGAATGACGCCGATAGCGCCGCCGATAAGCTTGCAAAGGATGGGGAAGACACACTCCTGGATGGCTTACTGACCGACGAGATCGAAGCGCGCCGCGAGAGTGAGCTGTACCGCCGTCTGGAGCAGGTGGATAACGAGCTGATGCAGAGTGATGTAGTCACATCTGCCCTGCCGGAGTACACGGGAAAGATCCCCCCCGGTTCGGTCGCCAGCCGGGGTGATGATGGGCGCAGCTTCCTGACCCCTCAGCGCTACATCTACCTGCGCCTGGACGACCAGCTGGAGTACTACCGCAAACGCACCCAGGAGCTGGAACACCAGGCGCGGCGCCTGCAGGGTCTCGCAATCGGTATCGGCGCCCTGGGGACCTTCCTGGCAGCCGTGAGGCTCGAGCTGTGGGTAGCCCTCACCACTGCCGGGGTGACCGCTCTGACTGCTTACCTGCAGTACGAGCAGACCGAGAATACCCTGGTGCGCTACAACCACGCCGCCAGCAACCTGGACAACATCAAGATATGGTGGGCGTCGCTGACGCCTGCCGAACAGGCTGATCCACGCAACGTGCGCAGCCTGGTGGAGACCACCGAGCGCGTCCTGGAGAGCGAATCGCGTTCCTGGCTGCAGCAGATGCGTGAAGCCCTGGCGGATCTGTCGAAGCGCCCCACAAGCGATGAAGAAATCACTCGCCGCGGAAAAGTGAAATAAGGGCTTGACAGATTACCTGGTCTATCTCAAATGGCAGATACGCTCGGGGTGGATGCGCTCCGCCGGAGGAAGCCTGCGCTACCCCTATCGGTATGCCTCCGACCAGGTGCGCTTCAACCCCATGCGCGGCGATACGGTCTGGGTGGCAGCCTGCCCACGCTGGCAGGCGCAGCGCCTTCCGCCCACCCTGGTAGCACGCCTGGAGATCATCCAGGATTGTATCGACCTGGAGCGTGACAGCGATCTGGAGCCCCTTGACCGGGCCTTTACAAAGTTCGGGCGCTACCTGGCGAAGTCTGATGAGGCCCATGCGGAGTATTTCCCGGTCAATAATTTCTACGCTACCCTGATGAATCTGGAGTTTGTTGGGGGACGACGGTTAGGATCCTGCCCAAAATGCCAGCAGGTGGATCTCGAACCGGGCAAACAGCTTTACTATCACATCCCTTACCACCTGCAAAGCGTGCGGATATTGGCAGAAAATGGGGATAGCCTGATGCGCGCCCACGCCCATGCCGTGACGGAGCAAAAAGTATTTTTCCTCAGCTACCGCCACCGCGAGGCCGAGCTGCAGGTGCGTGAATTCGCCGCTGAGCTGGCGCGACAGGGCGCCGTCTACTGGCTTGACAACGAGATGATCCGCTGCCGCGCTCGCACCCCGCAGGATTACATCCCAAGGGAGAGGTTGGAGCAATACCTCAGCGACGCGATCCGCCAATCGTTTATCTTTGTCGCCTTCGTATCGCCTTCCTACCTGGAGCGGGAGTGGATCCAATATGAGCTGGAGCAGGCCAGGCAGTTCGTTGACCAGGGGCACGTGAGGCGTGTGGCGGCAATCTACCTGGCTGAGGGCGATGACCCCATACCAGGAACGACCAACGAATGGCATCTGGCCGGACTGCCGAAGGGTAAGCAGAATCAAAAGCTGCGCCAGATCGTCTCTGTATTGATCCAGCCTCCGTTTGATCTCGACCTCTAGGTGCGGCAAAGCTCGTGGGGAACTTGCAGATTCCACCACAGCGCACAGAGTCCACAGAGATTTTTAAAGCGTTTTTCTCTGTGATCTTGGTGTGCTCTGTGGTGATGCTTTTACTGGCTCATGTGATTAGCCGCTGGCCCTCCCTGGATGGCATGCTACGCTCCTTTCAACGTGTTAGAATTGGGTGGAATAAACCAACCCCATTCTGGAGGATTGCATCCATGTCCCTGGCGACCTATCTCATCTTTGCACTGATTTCTGCCAGCGATTTGTACTCTCTGCGCGCCCAAGAAGTGTCCGACCTGCCCGGTGGGCAGGCGCTGATCCTGCTGATCGTCCTGATTGCGATCCTGGTGATCGCCCTGTATTGGAACGCCCGCACATATACCCCGCCGCACATCGCTCACGAGCAATCTACCACGGAGCTGCCGGTTAGCGAGCGTGCAGCCGAGATCGCGCTGCCTGAGGATGACCTGACTCTAATCGAAGGCATCGGGCCTAAGATTGCCGGGGTGCTGCAGGCTGCCGGCATCACCACTTTTGCACAGCTGGCTCAGACCGATCCTGCCCGGCTGGCGGACATCATGCGGTCTGAGCGGCTGCGCCTGGCCGATCCTGCCACCTGGCCCGAGCAGGCCCGTCTGGCAGCCGATAGGGATTGGGAGGCCTTCGAACGCCTGACCAGCCAGCTCAAAGGCGGTCGTAGGCGATAAATGCACCGCACTGTGTACTCAGGGGGGGAAAGTCGCGCCTCGAAGAGTAAAGGTTAGCGCCTGGATCTCTGCAAGAGTATAGATTGCCTCTTGACAGTCTCCCTTTTCTTTTGTAATATGTTGTTATACGACATATAGATAGGCGACATAAGAGAGTCTCGGGGGAAGCGAGCCCGTCTGGCGTGCTGCACATTGACCGGGCAGGCGAAAGTTGATAAGGAGTTTATAATGGGCAGTCAGATCCAGATCACCACAAATGAGCTAGGGGATGAGCTCTTACCGGGAAGAAAAGCGCCAGCCAGCAGCTGGGGAGAGATTTTCCTGGGTGTGCTGCCTTTTCTGCTGCTCTTGCTGAGCGATGGGCTGCCCAAGCTGTTGGTTGAGAGCGGCCTGATGACCTGGGATGACGCCGGTATGCGTATCTTGAATACCGGCTTGATTATCCTGTCGATCGGTTCTGGTCTGGTGGCCTTTGCCCTGGCCTGGCGCCGCAGATGGCCTGCCTGGTCTGCCACATGGTATCCGATTTACTGTCTTCCGCTGCTGCTGCTGGCTGTTGGGCTGTCGTCGCTGCTGACACATGGGCATTTCGATCCCACGATCACCCAGGAGGTGGTGATGTTTGTATGGGTGCCGTTGTTCATTGCCGTGCTGCTGTATGCCGTATCTCGGAAAAATCCATTACGTGGCATGCTGGCGGCTTTGCCAGTCATCTACGGGCTCTGGCTTAGCAACATGGAGTTTGTCCCGGATACGATAGAGATGGCGATCAAGATCCCCATCTTCGCCCTGATCTGCCTGGCAATTGCCTTCGTCCTGAGAAGGGGAGACTGGCGCGCAGGTTTGTTCGCCATCCTGGCGATGAACCTGGTGGTTGGGGCGCTGTTTGCATACGCGGGCATCTATTACGGCGGAACGCTGCCGTTCACTTCGCCAGGACCTAACCCGGTAGAGGTGGCACGCAGCCTGATCCCACAGTACCTGGCGACCAGTGCCATCGTGTTGGGGCCGATGTTTGCCTGGAAATTTCGCCAGGCAGGACTATCCGCAGGCCGGGCTGGAAAAATTGCCTATCACCTGGCCCTGGCCGGTCTGCTGCTGGTGTTTATGGCCAATCTGGCTGGGTTGAGTCTTACCATGGAGGTCGACGCGCCGAGTCTTGTCAGCAATTCGATGGCCCCACTGATCATACTGGGATTGGGAATCTACCTGGTAGGGGTCATCTGGCTGTACCGGTACAGGACATTTCCTCGTACGGCCTCCGGAGTTGCAGAGGGCATCTTACTGGTGCTCCTGCCGTTGGGAATCCCGATTGCATTGATGCTCCCATTTATCACCTGGAAGTGGCCGGTCAGCAACTTATACGGGATGCCGCTGCTGTGGGTGCTTCCTCATGCAGTCTCCCTGTCGCTTGGATTGGTGTGGCTGGTAGTATCCGCCTGGGTGGTGGCGCGTGATGGAGGATTTTCCACTCCGGCCACATCTACGGAAAAGGCTTCCGAGGCGCCTGTTTTCGTTCAATAAAATATGAATTCCGGATTTGACATATAGAGCGGTCGGAGGAAATGATCGTGGTTACTAGTAGCAGCCTTCAGGTCAGACCGTGGCTGAGCGGCCTTTTCAGACTTTTGATCGTGCTCGTGGTGATCGGCGGGTTGGCTGTCCTGGGCTTGGGGTTTATCCGCTCCTTGTTGATCATGACGATCGATGGCGGAGGGCCTTACCACAATACCAGCGATGTGGCTGACCTGGAGGGCGACGGCGACCTGGACGTGATCCTGGTGAACCTGCGTCAGGAATCAGAGTCCACCCTGTGGCACCAGATCACCCTGTGGACCAACCGGGGCGGCGGGCGATTCACTTCGCAACTGTTCCAAACGCCGCCGTTCTTGTATCTCTCAGCAGCTGCCGGGGATCTGGATAAGGATGGTGATGCGGACTTGATGCTGCTCAGGTCAGACGGCCTGGAGCTGTACCTCAACCAGGGCGGCGACCAGGGTGGTGTGGCCGGCGAGTTCAAGCGCCACGGATTCACAGGTCCATCTCAGAACACGGGCACCCCTGGGTCGATCGTCCTGGGTGACCTGGACCGCAACGGTTCCCTGGATGGTTTTGTCGCCGGCTGCTGCAGCATGTTCATGGAAGGGCACGACAGCTATCCTGATCTTTATTTACCTTCGATCTCGTGGGCCTGGGTCAGCGCCTGGACGCCGGAGAGCTGGCTGCAGGGTGAGATCATCCGCCAGGGGGAGCTGGATGACCTGCGCATGCGCGATGCCGCACTGGGGGACGTGGACGGCGATGACGACCTGGACGTTTATGCCGCTCATCTGGCGCCAAGGATGGACCCCGGCGGCGATGCTGCAGACCGGGTGCTGCTAAACGATGGATCGGGCAGCTTCCACGATTCAGGCCAGCGGCTGGGTGATACGGACAGTCTCTCCGTTGCCCTGGAGGATATCGACGGCGACAGCGATCTGGACGCCCTGGTGGGGAAGCAAGATGGGGCTGCCGTGTGGATCAACCAGGGCGGGGGTGCGGGTGAATATGTCGCATCCGGGCAGGAGCTTCCCTGGGATGAGACCCACTCCGTCGCCCTGGCCGATTTCGATGGGGATGGCAACCTGGATGCCCTGGTTGCCGGGATAAAGCAGGCCTCCGTCTGGTTGAACGATGGTCAAGGCAGGATGGCTCTGGCACCACCGCGCTTCCGCTACTCAGAACGACACGCCCTGGCAGTCGGAGACTTCAACGACGATGGATATATGGATATTTTCGCCGCGGCGTATACCGAAGCTTACAGCCTGTGGCTCAACCGCGGCGATGGCACCTTCCGCATCGGGAAGCTGTGGTAAGCATCGTATTTCATTCCTAGCGATTTCACTTACAAACGGGTTTCCAGCCCTGCATAATCGGTTATGATTGTCTCCTGAACCGACTGAGCCTCGGCATCCACGGAGCATATCGATGACTTACGCCACACCATCCCGTACTGCCCGCCGGCAGGCCCTGCACAACCAGATCCGCCGCCTGGAAGCGCGCCTGGTCCAGCTCGAAGCGCTCAACCAGCGCTTCTCCTGGTATCGCCTGGGCGTGCTTGTCCTGGGGGTGATCGCGGTCGCGGCGGCTGCTATCATCGAGGCTGATATCCGCCTGCCGCTGTTGGGCTCAGCCCTGGCGTTCTCTGTCGTGGTCATCCTGCACCGGCGCCTGGAGAGCTGGATCAAGCGCTTCTGCATCTGGCTGAAAATGCGCCGCAGCCAGGCGAGTCGTATGGACCTGGACTGGGAGAATATCGGTCCAAACCCTCCCGCGGCTCAACTGCCGACGCGCAGCTCGCTGGATATCGACCTGGACCTGAGCGGCCCGCGCTCACTGCACCTCCTAATGGACCAGACGTCCTCGATAGGAGGCAGCCACCTCCTGGCGGAGTGGCTGGCGCAGCCCGTCCCGCAGGTGGATGAGATCGCTGCTCGCCAAAGCGTGGTGCGCGAGCTGGTCGACCTGCCGCGCTTTCGCGACCGGCTGCGCCTCAACTTGCGCCTCATCTCTGACGAGCCGCTGAACGGCGAGCGCCTGCTGCGCTGGCTGGATGCCGATTTCCCGGTGGAGCGCTTGAAATGGCTGCTGCTCGTGGCAATCCTTTTCACTCTCTTGAACGCGGTGTTGTTCTTTTTGAATATCAGCGGCAGGCTGCCGGTCTATTGGCCTTACAGCCTGGCGCTTTACCTGGTCTTCTACTTCGCCAACGCCGGCGTGGTGGGCGGATTCCTGGAGGCGGTGGTCGAGCTGGACCAGGAGCTGGAAAAATTTCGCCTGGTGCTGCGCCACCTGGAGACTTTCCCCTACAAGGACCGCCAGCACCTGCGCGGGTTGTGCGCTCCCTTCTGGGCTGGCGATCGACCTTCGCACTACCTGCGCCGCATCCGGCTTGTGACCGCCGCCGTCGGATTGCGCTCCAATCCCCTGTTAGGGCTGCTGCTCAATGCTGTGCTGCCCTGGGATTTCCTGTTCGCATACCGGGCTGGGGGTTTGCGCCAGCGTGCCGCAGCTGTGATTCCGGCCTGGCTGGATGCCTGGCACCGCCTGGATGCGCTGTGCTCGCTGGCGAGTTTTGCTCACCTCAATCCTGGGTATGCTTTCCCTGAATTTATCGCTGCTGATGGGGAAGCTGAGCCGGTCTTCGAGACGCACGACATTGGGCACCCGCTCATCCCCGCTGAACGGCGTGTGGGCAACGATTTGACCATCCCTGCCTTAGGCGAAGTGTTCCTGATCACCGGGTCGAACATGTCGGGAAAAAGCACCTGGCTTAAGACGCTGGGGATCAACCTGTGCCTGGCGTATGCCGGGGGTCCTGTCTGTGCTACCAGCCTGCGCCTGCAGCCCCTGCGCCTGCATACCTGCATGCGCATTAGCGACTCGATTGCCAACGGTTTCTCTTACTTCTATGCCGAGGTCAAGTGCCTGCGCAGCCTGCTGGATAAGCTGGGTGATAACCATCCCCTGCCGCTGCTCTATCTGATCGATGAGATCTTCCGGGGCACCAACAACCGCGAGCGGCTGGCGGGCAGCCGTGCCTACACCCGCACCCTGATCGGCGCGCGCGGTGCCGGGCTGATTGCCACCCATGACCTGGAGCTTGCCAGCCTGGCGGAGCACAGCTTGCAGGTGCACAACCTCCACTTTCGCGACGAGGTATCTGCGGGGCAGCTGGTCTTCGATTACCGCCTGCGTCCGGGCTCCAGCCCCACCACCAATGCGTTGCGGATCATGCAGCTGGAAGGCCTGCCCGTAGACGGCGAATCCCAGCCGGATCCATGGCAGACATCCCACCCGGACCAGGACAAGCTGCTGCGCTCGCCCGGAAAGGGCATCTTTTTCGTGTAAAATTGGCACATTTGGAGCTCTGCAAATTAGTAGTAAGTCAATGTAATGATGATGGATACTACCTTAACGCTTGCACAAACTATGTCATTCCGAACCCTGGTGCTCTTTGCCAGGGTGAGGAATCCCTGCACATCCAGCCTGTGAACGCCAACGTAGGATATTCGGGGTTACGGCTTCAGGGATTCCTCTCCCTTCGACTTCGCTCAGGGCAAGCCTTCGCTGCGCTACGGGTCGGAATGCCATATCCTTCAAGATTATATTTACTGACCACGAGTAGGTAGGAGTTTAGAGTTATGGACAATCGAGTCTTGCGTCTCTTGCTGGTTATTCTCAACGTTTTTTTGGCCTTGACAGCCATCGCCGGTGGGATCGGCTTGATGACCGGCAGCCTCTCACTGCCCTTGAGCTACCTGGAAGGTTCATTCTTCACGAACTACAACATCCCAGGTCTGTCTCTAAGCATTCTGGTGGGGATCATGGCGCTGATCGCGGCGGTGCTCGTCTACCGCCGCCACCCGTTTGCTACGCTGGCATGTTTTGCATCTGCTGGCGCCATCATTATTTTCGAGATCGTGGAAGTGCTGGTCATCGGCTCCCCGGCAGGCATCGCCCGCACGCTGCAGGTTTTCTACATGGGCCTGGGAGTTATCATCCTTGGACTGGCGTTGGTGCAGTGGAATCTCGAACATAAATTCACTCCATAGGGACATAAACATGACTACAACTACCGACCTTAAAGGCGCATTGGACGAGGTCAGCGCCAGCTCAGCGGGTGGGGCGCCGTTCTTGATCGCCTATGGAGCGACTTTCCTGATCACGGGGATCATATCGTTTTTCATCCCGCGCCCGGCGGCGGCAATGATTGCCATCTTCCAGGGAGCCGCGGCGCTGCCGGCGGCCTTTTGGCTGGAGCGCCGCCTGGGTACCAGGCGCATGTCAGTCGAAAATCCATTGCGCTCGCTCTCGGGGTTGCTGGCTGTCTCCCAAGCTCTGGGGCTGCCGGCTTTGATCGTTGCCTACAGCCTCAACCCAGGCGCAGTGCCTGTACTGCTGGCGTCCCTGGGCGGGGTGCATTTTCTGCCCTACGCATGGCTGCACCGCACCAGCCTGTATACCTACCTGGGATGTGCGCTTTCCATCGGCGCTTTTATCCTTCAGATCGTTCTAGGATCAGTTGCGTTCACGTATATCTTGCTGCTTGTGGCAGTGGTGTACGGGATATCCGCGCCACTGGTCTACAAACATGCCGCCAGGTTGGTTAGAAGTGCTGACCTGCCACAGGCAACGGGCAAGTAAAATATTATTTCCAGGAGGGATATATTGAGCAGGATGCTGAACACGACCAAAGGGACCATCACCATCCGGGTCGCAGCGACAGACGATGCAAGCGCTGTGCGCGAGCTGCGCCTGGAGGCGCTAGCCAGCAAGCCGGTTGCTTTTTCTGCCGACTACGCTCTCTCAGCCGCGCAGTCTGCCGGTGATTGGGCTGATCGAATAAGGATCTTTGAGGCGGAGAAAGCAGGCGCCATCTGCATCGCCCTGTCGGATGAAGGGCCGGTCGGCATGGCAGGGCTTGCCTTAGGACATTGGCTCAAGATCCGCCATAATGGGAACATCTGGGGCGTGTATGTGCGTCTCGGTTGGCGTGGCCTGCATATTAGCGAAGCCCTCCTGCAGGAATGCATCGACTGGGGGAAAGACCATGGTGTGGCGATCTTTAAGCTGGGTGTCGCCACCACAAATTCGTCTGCCATCCGCTGCTACACACGCGCCGGATTCAGGACCTACGGTGTCGATCCCCAGGCGGTCTGCGTTGACGGCGCCTACTACGACGAGCTGCTGATGGCAAAGCCAGCCTGACCTCTACGTCAGGCGCGGCGTAAATCAGAGTTTAGGGGTAAAATAAATTTGATTGTCACCGTGGGATCACCCAGAAGAACCCAAATGGCAGAAGATCCATCAACGAACAAAACCCACAAGAAATCCAGGGGGACCCGGGCAGATCTCAGCGCCTATTCGCCGGCTACTATCTTTCGCACCCGCCACTACGACCGCGCCTCGGCAGAGTTGATCGAGCAGACTGCTCGCAAGCTGGTGCCGGCATTCCTGCTGAACTTAGATCCGCTCATGCAGCGCATTGAAAGGGCTGCCAGAAACGAGTTGCCAGCGGAGCTCCTGGATCTGGGCGATGAGGTTACGGGTTTGACTCGTTTTGTATGGGCGCAAAAGGTGTACCAGCTAGGCCCGGGGATCATCTCCCTGGTCCAACAACGACTGTCTGACTGCCAGACGGAGTCTGATCGTGATGCTTGCCGGGCAAGGAATGAGAATCTGATCGGCTTGCTGCGCTGGCATGTTGGTGAGGGTGCAGGGGCGATTCTTGACGTCTTCGATCGACTGGATGGGTACGGGAAAAGCCTGGCGAGCGTCAGCCTGGGGCTGTTGGGCGAGGGGCGTGCGGCTGGAAAGATATGGGATTTTTATCACCGGGCACGCGCTGTCCCATTGATTGCAGATTGGATTGGGGCTTTATGGGCCTTGCTTGACCTGGAAGATACGGGTTTAGATCACGAGCTGGCAGAGCTGCTGACTGAAAGGCGTATTTTCCCCGAACTGTTCGGTTTCATCTCCCGCGCCGGCGGCGAAGAGACAACCTTGCCGCTGCTGCTGTACGCCATCGAAGTTGAGGAAGACCTGCGTCCGGATGCCTTTATGGCTCTGGTAGGCATCGTAAATCGGCTTGGCAAGCAGCGCTTCGCACAGCTGCTTGCCAGAATGGTGGAGGCAGACGCCCCACAGGAGGAAATCGAAGCCGTGGTGGCTGAGATCCTCACCTACTCGGAGACCAGGGTCAGGGAGTATTTCCCAATTTACTACCGGGGTATGCAAGCCACCGATCTGCAAAGCTTCATGCTGAGGCAATGATGGATCACGACTGCCGGATAGTCTCGATATCAATAAAAGCTCGAAGGGTTGAGTGGGGTTATGGAGGGTGAAACTCTCAAACAGGTGAACCACGGCAGTCCAGCCGGTGACGAGCTGCGCGAGCGTGAGCAGTTCTATGCTGCGCTGATGGATCGCTCGTACGACGGTCTGACGATCATCCAGGATACGCTGCTCGTCTATGCCAACCAGCGGCTGGCAGATATGTTCGGCTATCCACTCGAAGAAATCCTGAATACGCCCTATACCCGGTATATCTATCCGGATGACCTTCCCCAGGTGATGGAATACTATACCCACAGGATGGCAGGCGAACAGGTGGCTGACCTGTATGAATCAGCGATACTGACCGGGGACGGACGCCGGTTGGAAGTCGAGGTGAACGCCGGCGTGATCAGCTACCAGGGCAGGCCGGCTGACTTTGTGTATGTGCGTGATATCTCTCAGCGCAAGCAAGCCGAAATTGCCTTACGGCGCAGCGATGAGGAGCTGCGTGCTCTGGTCCAGAATCTGTCGGACCTGATATTTGTCATCGATGAGCAGGCCTGTATTAAATTTGAGACACCCTCTGTCTCCCAGACGCTTGGCTACCCGCCTGGATATCTGATCGGTAAAAAGGGTACCGATCTGATCCATCCAGACGATCAAGAGCGTGTGAAGGCCGACCTGGAGGAGGTTCTTACCCGGACAAATCCGTTCATGCCGACCGAATTCCGATTGCGCAGTGCGGATGGCAATTGGATTATGATAGAAGCAGTGGGCAACAACCTGCTGGATCACCCGGCTGTACAAGGCGTGGTGATCACCGGTCGCGAAGTCACCACACGCAAAAAAAACGAGCTTGAGCTCAAGCGGCTAAAAGAATTTAACGAGCGCATTGTGCAGAGCATGGTGGAGGGCATCCTGATCCAGGATAAGGATGGATATTACACCTTCTCAAATCCAGCGGCTTGCACGATTCTCGGATACGAGCCTGGCGAGATTGAAGGGAAGCATTGGAAAGATATCACCCCGCCGGATTACCACTCAGTCCTAGCGGCAGCTATAGACCGCCGCAAAGATGGCTTCTCGGACAGCTATGAGACCCAGATGCTGCGTAAAGATGGAGGACACATCATCACCTGGATCAGCGGCAACCCGATTTTCGACCAAGATGGCTATGCAGGCGCAGTGGCAGTTTTTGCCGATATCACAGGGTTAAAGACCACTGAGCTGCGCGTCCGGCGGCTGCTTGACCAGCAGATCACCGTCAACCGGCTGGCTTTAACCCTGGGAAATCTGACGGACCTGGAGGATATTTATACAACAACCGCTGAGCTTGTGCAGGACCTGGTGCCAGCGGATGTCTTCATTGTTGCCCTTTACGACCATGATAAGAAGCTGATCCGGGCGGGATATATCAGTGCTTATGGCGAACAATTCCCGGCAGGGCAGTTCCCGAATATCGAGTATGGAGATGACCACCATTCAGTCTTCAGGCAGGTGTTAGAAGACGGTCTGCCGGTGTTTCTTGGCGATCACCAATTGCGGACTGATGCGTTTGATAGAGCTTTTTCTGCTGCCCCAGAGATGAGCCCAGACCACCAGCGTTTGCTGAAATTGATCCAGGCGAACTCTAAATCTTCTCTAGCAGTGCCGATGAAAGTCGGCGGGGAGACGCAGGGAGTCTTATTGGTGCAAAGCCGCGAGCAGGACGTCTACGACCGCGAGGATATCGACCTGCTCTCCGCTCTGGGAAATATGGCAGCCATTGCCGTCCAGAATGCATTGCTCTTGGAGCAGGCTCGCCAGCAGTCGCAGGCGATCCAGCAAATTATTGATACGGTGCCCGAGGGTGTGCTCCTACTTGATCCCGAACACCGCATCCTCCTGGCGAATCCGATAGCACAGGTCTTCCTGCAGGCACTATCGGGATCGGACGTAGGAGAACGGCTGACCACATTGGGAGATAACCAGCTAGACGAACTGCTTGTCTCTCCCCGTAGTGGCATCTGGCATGAGGTCAGCTCCGCCGGTCGGATCTTTGAAACGGCGGCACGTCCAATCGAAAGCGGACCCAGTCGCGGCGGCTGGGTGGTGGTAGTGCGCGAAGTCACCCGGCAGCGAGAGGCAGAGCGGCGTATCCAGCAGCAGGAACGGCTGGCGACGGTGGGCCAACTGGCGGCAGGGATTGCGCACGATTTCAATAATATTATGTCGACCATCGTGCTGTACGCGCAGATGTCCACCCAATCGCCATGGATCCCCGCCCGTGACCGGGAACACATCTCCACGATCTACCAGCAAGCCATGCAGGCTACTGAGCTGATCCGCCAAATATTGGATTTCTCCCGGCGCTCAGTGCTTGAACGCCAGCCGATCTCTTTACGACCGCTTTTGAAGGAACAGGTGCGCCTCTTCGAGCGCACATTGGGTGAGGACATCATCATCGAGCTGGTTGGGATGCGGGAGCGCTGTCTGGTTTTTGCTGATCCAACCCGTATGCAGCAGGTGTTGCTCAATCTGGCGCTCAACGGGCGAGATGCCATGCCCGGCGGCGGAGTCTTGCAGATCGGTCTGGACCAGATCGAGATAAAGGAAGGCGATAAATCTCTGCTGCCAGAGATGCCGGCTGGCAGGTGGGTGCGCCTGACGGTCACCGATAGCGGAAATGGGATCGAGCCAGAGCACCTCCCGCATATCTTCGAGCCTTTCTACACAACCAAAAGCCCGGGAGAAGGCACCGGCCTGGGCCTTGCGCAAGTGTATGGTATTGTCAGCCAGCACGATGGCTTCATTGACGTTCAGTCAACGCCAGGGAGCGGATCAACTTTCACCATTTACCTGCCAGCGCTGCAAGAAAACCTGACCGGCATCCCCGATCTGGATACCGGACCTCTGTTGAAAGGCCATGAGGAGACCATCCTCGTCGTCGAAGACAGCGTTTTCACCCGCCAGGCCCTGGTGGACAGCCTGGAGCTGCTCAATTATCATGTGCTCACGGCTTCGAACGGGCGCATGGCACTCGATGTGCTCACCCGGCAGACGAAGACGATCAACCTGGTGATCAGCGATGTGATCATGCCCGAGATGAGCGGCCTTGCGCTGGTACGTGAGATGGTGGATAACCGGATCGATGTGCCGGTGGTGCTGCTGACCGGGCATACGCTGGGCAAAGACCTGGAAAACCTGCGCGCCGAAGGCAGGGTGGAGCTGCTGCCCAAGCCGCCCAGCCTGGAGCAAATCGGGGAAGTAGTAGCGCGTATGGTCAGGAAGACTGGGGGGAGCTGATAAATTCAAGCCCGCGCAGCAAAGCTGGCTCGTAGGTCGAATCGAAGTCGTGACCAGCTGCGGGTACCACCTCCTGGCTGCATGGAAGTCCGGCGTGCGCCATCATTTTTACCAGTGAGTGGATGCCGTCCCGGTGGATCCTGCTATCATTTTCGCCGTAGATAAGATAGCCCTTCAAGGGGGCAGCCCCAGCGGGGGTGCGAGCCACAGCCTGGTCGATCAAATCTTGCCACTGCTGCGGGTCCTCCATGATTGGGCCGGTTGGACCAAATGCCAGAAATCCGATTACCGGTAGAGCGCCGCTGAGGGCCAGCCAGATAGCGACCTCACCACCCATCGTGTGACCGGCAAGGACGATTGAGCGCTGATCTACGGCATAACCCTTGAGCAAGGATTGGTAGTGATGGATGACGTCTTTATGGGAGATCTCAAGATCATCCCAGATGTACGCGTCTTTCCACATCGCCTGTGAGGAACGAGGCGCTGCCACCAGCCATCCTGCACTCGCCGCCAGGCGCCAGAACGGCAACACGGCCTCAGGGGTGCTGCCGTTGCCGTGAAGGGCGATCAAGGTAGGGCATGGAGCAGCCCCCTGAGAGCATGCCCCTTGTGAGCGCAGCGTCATCAGCGGATACCCTTGGGCCTGGTCATCGTGCTGTGACAGGCGATTCTGCTCCACCAGGTGTTCAAATTCCGGCAAGCCCTGCATTGTTTTCAACGCCGGAGACTTTCTCAGCAGTATCTCGTTGTACCACAGACCGTCCTGGATGGCCGAATCCAGGAGCTGGATGGCCGCATCGGCTTGTTCCAGGCGAGCGTGAAAGCAGACGCGCCAATAGGTGAATAATGCTGCCTGCTCTGGGAACTTCCTGGCAGAGTTTTCTGCAAGGGCTAAAGCTTGCGGATAATCTCCAGCCTGGTAGTAAGCCTGAATTCGTGTCTGGGTATCTTCGAAAGATGGTGAATGGCTGCTCATCGGAAAAGATTGTAATCCCGGCGATCGGGTAAGTCAACTTAGTTAAAGAATGATCTTAAAATAATCCAATTAAGGGTTGATTAATCTAATTTCAGTAAATCACAGGTTTGACAAAAAGGGCATCTTTGGTAAGGTTAAGTCGCCAAAACCAACCCAAACCAAAGAGGCCCAAACGAATGATACCGCAATACGTGCTAAAAGCTGAAGA
>Ga0105094_10000312_pt1 | contig 23344 bp, 16 predicted proteins | sample PPLLak1March2015_2_FD_87023 | JGI IMG/M metagenome (GOLD analysis project Ga0105094, IMG submission 87023) | Freshwater sediment microbial communities from Prairie Pothole Lake near Jamestown, North Dakota, USA - PPLs Lake P8 Core (3) Depth... | ecosystem: Environmental > Aquatic > Freshwater >...
GTTGAGACGGACGGATTCTCCATGGCGTGCGGCGATCCTGCATCTTCACTTTCGACCTGCGGGTGGAACCAACCCATTGAGAACCCAACTCCGAACAACACTGCCGCCACGGCGGCTATCCCCAAGCCAATCAGTAGCCGGCGGCTTTTCAGCAATGACTGCTCTTCTTTTTTGGTTGCCACGATTAGGACTCCTTGTTCGTTCTGAATCGTTGTCGCGCGATCCTTGGTTTGATCGCATGGGAATGTGAGGAGAGAGACCCAGCAGGTCCGTCGGGCATGCTAATACCCCGATAGCGGTGGGGTACAGATGAATGGATTGCTTTTCAGACCAGTGGATTTCAAGTGCAGACAACGGGGCATGGCAGGATCGATGTCGGCCGCCAACGAACGTTAGCGGCACTCGCCGACTGAATCGACGCTACACACCCGGCCATCGGTCCAGATTGCCCGGCCGAGTTTGGCGCCGCTCAGGCTCACGCCATTCAGGTTTGCGGCCTGAAGATTGGCGTAGCCGAGATCGGCATCGCGCAGATCGCTCAGCGAGAGGTTGGCGCCATACAGCAGCGCGCCTTTGAGATTTGCCGCGCGCAGGTTCGCGCCACGCAGGTCGGCACCTTCGAGGCTGGCATAGCTGAGATCAGCGGCGCGCAACTGTGTGCCTTGCAAGTCGGCGCCTGTCAGCTTGGCGTTGGAGAGATTTGCACGGCTCAGATCCGCGTGGCGGAGAATGCGGCCTGGCATCTCGCAGTTGTTCCAGTCGACCGCCGGGGCAGCCGCGGCCTGACAATCGCGCTCGGCCAGCGGTACCGCCGGACGATACCAGAGGAAATACGTGGCGAGAATGAACAGGGTGATCATGATCACCGCCGCCGGCAGCAGTAGGTTACGCTCTTCCTTTGTTCCTTCCGCCGCCCAGCGCGTCACGCGCTCGCGATGTGCGACGACGTCGAAGGATTCCACGGTACGCCGGTCGCCGTGACGCTGGTTACGGTCGGCCAGGGCATGCCCCGGACCACGCCGGTCGTGCAGACGCTCGTCTTCGCGCAGGCGCGCGAGCAGCAGGCGTTGCTGCCCCTCCTCCGTATCGGTGTGCCGCATGGCCTCCGGCACAAGCTGCGGCAGGGCACTGAGGAGTTGCCAATGCTCCCGGTCACTGCTGAGTTCGTCGCTTTCACGAATGCGGCCAAGGAGAATCTCACGTGCAATCTGCCCAGCCGGAAACGGCCCGCGAATCCGCCCGTCCTTGCGCACGAACCACAGACCCTTGCCTGCCTGGACAGTCATGTCGTTATCGAAGTCGTACTTCGTTCGTCATGTGATGTTTCTTAATGTACCACAGCCGGCCGGGTCGCCCGCGACATGCGTCTGGGCCAGCCCGCGTTACGCTGGTAGACTGCGCCGCCATGTTGCGCTTCACCGACATCTCCCTGCACCGCGGCGGTCGCGCGCTGTTCGCCGACCTCACGTTCACGCTGCACGCCGGCTGGAAATGCGGCGTCACCGGCGCGAACGGTGCCGGCAAGTCCACTCTGTTCGCGCTGGTGCGCGGCACGCTGCACGCGGACGGCGGGACCATCGGCCTGCCGCCCGGCTGGGTGATCGCGCACGTGGCACAGGAAACTCCCGCCAGCGAGCGCGCCGCCATCGACTACGTGCTGGATGGCGACGCCGAGCTGCGCACGATCGAAGCGGCGCTGGCGCGCGCGCAGGCGGCCGGCGACGGGCTGGCCGAGGCCACGCTGCATGCGCAGCTCGACACCATCGATGCCTGGACCGCGCGCACCCGCGCCGCGCGCCTGCTCAACGGCCTCGGCTTCGCACCCGCAGACGAGACCCGGCCGGTCAGCGCCTTCTCCGGCGGCTGGCGCATGCGCCTCAACCTGGCGCAGGCACTCATGTGCCGCTCCGACCTGTTGCTGCTCGACGAGCCCACCAACCATCTGGATCTCGACGCCGTGCTGTGGCTCGAAGACTGGCTGCGCGCCTACCCGGGCACGCTGCTGCTCATCTCGCACGACCGCGATTTTCTCGATCGGGTGGCGGACCACATCCTGCACCTGGAGGCGCACACCGAAGCGGCGCGCGCCACGCTCTACACCGGCAACTATTCGGCCTTCGAACGGGCGCGCGCCGCGGAACTGGCGCGCGAGCAGGCAGCGTCCGAAAAGCAGCGCCGCGAGGCCGCGCACATGCGCGATTTCGTCGAGCGCTTTCGCGCCAAGGCCAGCAAGGCGCGCCAGGCACAGAGCCGCCTCAAGATGCTCGAACGCATGCCGGAAATCGCCGCGGCGCACATCGACTCGCCGTTTCATTTTGAATTCCGCGCGCCCGAAAAACTGCCGGCGCCGCTGCTCGTGCTCAAGGACGGCGCCGCCGGCTACGGCGACACCACCATCCTGCACGACGTCAACCTGAGCCTGGCGCCCGGCGACCGCGTCGGCCTGCTCGGCCCGAATGGTGCCGGCAAGTCCACGCTCATTCGCCTGCTGGCCGGAGAACTGGCGCTGCGCAGCGGAGAACGCATTGGCGCGCGCGATCTCAAGATCGGCTACTTCGCCCAGCACCAGCTCGAACAGCTGCAGCTCAACGACAATGCCCTGACCCACCTCACGCGCCTCGATCCGCGCGCACGCGAGCAGGAGCTGCGCGACTTCCTCGGCGGCTTCGGCTTCGTCGGCGACCGCGTGCTGGAACCGGTGGCGCCGTTCTCGGGCGGCGAGAAGGCGCGCCTGGTGCTGGCGCTGCTCGTCTACCAGCGCCCCAACCTGCTGCTGCTCGATGAACCGACCAATCACCTTGACCTCGAAATGCGCCACGCGCTCGCACTGGCGTTGCAGGAGTTCGACGGGGCGATGGTGGTGGTGTCGCACGATCGTTATCTGCTGCGCAGCGTGACCGATCGCTTGGTGCTGGTCGCGGACGGCACTGCCGAAGCCTTTGACGGCGACCTCGATGAGGAATACCCGAAATGGCTGGCGGCACGGCGCGCGCGTCAGGCACCCGCCAGCGCGGACACGACACGCCCGGCCATCAACCGCAAGGATCAGCGCCGTCAGGATGCGGATAAACGCCGCCAGACCCAGCCGCTCAAGAATCGTCTCAAGACCCTCGAACAGGAACTCGAACGTCTGGGCGCAGACAAAACACGTATCAACGCGGCGCTCGCCGACAGCACCCTTTACGCCGGCGCGGAAAAGGACAAACTCAAGGCGTTGCTCCTGGAACAGGGGCGCGTGCAGCTGGCCCTGGCGCAGACCGAATCCGCCTGGCTGGAGGCCTGCGAAGCGCTCGAAACGGCGGATCGCGCCGACATCCACTAACCGTTGGCCTGCCGAGGCGCTCCATGGAAAACCGTCTGATCGAACTCGAAACCCGCCTGGCCTTCCAGGACAACAGCTTGCAGGAACTGAACGCCGTGGTGGTGCGCCAGCAACGGGAAATCGACGCCCTCACCCGCGAGCTGGAAACGCTCAAGGCCCAGCTCAGGACACTGGCGCCGGAGCTGGTGGCCAACCGCGCCGACGAGGCCCCGCCACCGCATTACTGAATGCCTACTATTTAACCAACCGGCTCTGGATACACTTTCACGGCTTTGCGCGCAGCCATAACGGCAGTAACCCGGTTAACCCTGGCAGAATTGCCCCGCACGCCGGATTTTTTGCTATCTTTATAAGGCCGCAGCCGCCATGCTGAACAATACGGCGGAATCTTCGTAACCCAATACCTGCGCGCCACACAACGGACATCCATGGCACAGACCAAACCAGGCAGCAAAATCCTCCGCGTATTAATTCTGGACGAGTCCCCGGACGACGCCGAACAGGCCAGCGCCGCCCTGCGCCAGGCCGGTTACATGCTCAAGACCCAGCGCCTCGAGACCGGCGTGGCGGTTGAACAGAACCTCGACAGCAGCCAGTGGGACCTGATCCTGTGCGCGCACGGCCTGGCCAATCTGCCGGCACGTCAGGTGGTGGAACTCGCCGCCCGCAAGCAGCCGTTTACCCCGGTCGTCGTGCTCGCGCGCCGTATCGCCGACGACGAACTGCACCAGCTCATGCAGGCCGGTGCGCGCGACGTGATCATCAAGGGCCAGTGGGGGCGCCTACTACCGGCGGTCGAACGTGAACTCGCTGTTGCCCACGAGCGTCGCGCCTGGATCGAGACGCGCGAGGCGTTGCGCCAGCTCGAATCCCGTTACCGCACTATGATCGAAGCCTCGCTGGAATCGATCAGCTACGTGCAGGACGGCATGCACATGGACGCCAACCCGTCCTACCTCAGGCTGTTCGGCTACGAGAATGTCGAGCAGCTCAAGGAAATCCCGCTGCTCAATCTGATCGACAAGCAGGACCAGGCGCGCTTCAAGGCGGCGCTGCGCAAGCCGGAAGGCGCGGACAAGACCCAGGAGTTCCTCGCGGTCACCGCCAGCGGCACCCGTATCCCGGTGGAAGTGGCGATGTCCCCGCTCACCATCAATGGTGAACTGAGTGTGCAGGTGGTGGCCACGGACGTGTCCAAGCGCAAGGCGCTGGAGGTCAAGCTCCAGTCCATGCACCAGCGCGATCCACTCACCGGCCTTTCCAACCGCACCCACTTTCTCAATACCCTCGGCGATATCCTGAAGGTGCCGGGCGGCGTGCTCTTCGGCCTGACCGTGAACCAGCTGGCCGCGCTCAACCAGACGCTCGGCCACACCGCCTGCGACCGGCTGCTGGTGCAGATCGCGCGCCAGTTGCGCGAGCTGGCCGGCAGCCAGACACCGGTGGCGCGCATCACCGGCGGCCAGTTTGCCGTGCTGCTCGATGCCAAGGGTGCGGCCGAGGCCGAGACGTTGGCGAAAAAGTTTGACGACATGTTCGCCGCGCTGACCGCCAGCGAAGGCGACCGGACCGTGAAACCGGACGTGACCATCCAGCAGTTGCGGCTTGAAGCCCAACACAAGGACCGGCAGGCGATCATGGATCAGGTCTTCAAGACCGAGGCCCAGCCGGCGCCGGCAGTCGTCACGCCACCGCCCGCAAAGGCCGCCCCCACACCGACCGCGCCAGCCACAGTTGCGGCACCCGTGGCACCGGTGGTGACAGCCCGCACACCGGCCCTCGAACCCGCCGCACCGCACACTGGCGCGGATTGGCGCGAGGCCGTGCAGAGCGCGTTGGCGCACAACCAGATGCAGCTGCTGTTCCAGCCGATCATCAATCTGCACGGCGAGCCGCGCTGCTTTTACGAGGCGCAACTCATGCTGCGCACGCTGGATGGCAAGGTGATCCCGTCGGCCGAGTACCTGCCCTCGGCCGAAGCCGCCGGGCTGGGCGGCAAGATCGACCGCAGCCTGATGCTCAACGTGATCGACACCCTCTCGAAGTACCACCTGGAAGGCCGCCCGGGCATCGTGTTTGTCCGCCTGTCGTCCACGGCGGTGCAGGACAGCGCCCTGCTCGCCGCGATTCAGATGCACCTGAAGGCCACCGGCCTCGACCCGTCCAATCTCATCCTGCAACTCGACGAAAGCGTGCTGGTGCAGCACCTGGAGGCGGCACGCAGCTTCATCGAGAAGGCGCGCGCCATGGGGATAGGCATTTCCGTGGACAATTTCACCGGCCAGGCCTTGAGCCTGGAAGTGTTGGCCGGCATACCCATCGACTTCTTCGGTGTGAACTGCGGCCCGAACGGGCTCGAGGAGGACGCGCTGGCGACCGCGATCGATGCGGGGCTCGCGCTCGACCGGATGATCGTGGCCAAGGGGATCGAGGAGGCCGACATCTTCACCGCACTCTTCAGCCGCGGCGTGCACTACGTCCAGGGTGATTACCTGCAGCCGGCCAGCCCCGGGCTCGACTACAGCTTCGAGGCCGAGCAGACGCTCGCCTCGGACGAGCCGCTCGCGCCCAGCTGGCGCGTGGCTGGTTGACGCATTAGCCTGCTGCGAACAACTTTAGGAAATACGGCGCCCACCAGAGCACGAGCGCGGCACTGAATACCAGGTTGACCGTTACAATCCGCCGGTAGCGCGCTCGTTCCGCCCCCTTGCTGCTGCTCATCATCACCCGCCCCATCAGCGCATCCAGCAGCAGCACCTGCAGCAGAATCGGTGCGAGCACCGGCAGGATCAGCGTCGGCACCACTTCCCAGCCGCTGTAGACCGCCGCCGTGCCCGGACGTGGCGAAGCCAGCATGTCCAGAATGGCCAATCCAACCAGCACGACCCGCAGCACGCCCATCTGGCGCAGCAGGTTTTCTGCGCGCGGTGGTGGTGCCGCCGCACGTGATTTTTTTGCTGAAGTCGGGCGGGCTTTCTTTGGCATGGCAGGGGTCTCGGGTGAATGCGGCGCGAGCGTAGCCGTTCCGGGAGGCAATGAAAAGCACGCCGGCATCGAGCGCGTCGCGGCGAAGAACCGGCATAAGGCTCATGGCTGCCTTCGGGCTGGCCGCCCTGTCCATCATCATCTGCTAATGGTTGCCGATCGTTGCGTAGTGACCGGTTGTCAGCGCCCATCCCCGGCCGGCCGGGCCGGGGGCTGCGTGCACGGTAAAAATGGATGACAATGACTGTCCCGAGACAGACCAGACCCAAACACAGGTAAGCCAGGCGCTCTTTTCCAAGCCATGCGTATTCCCGCCTATTCCCCGAGCCTCTACCCCGTCGACCGCGCGCGCCGGGTCACGGAACTGCTCGTCGATCCGCCCGCGCCGCTGCCCGATCGCTATCCACAGCAGAAACCTTCAGCGCGTCCACTGGCTGAGCGCGTCTTCGAAGGTGAAGTACTGCCCCGGCCGCCGGCCGCGCACGCCCTGCTGGCCGATTACCGCACCGGAATGTTGACCCGCACGGCAAGCCGCGCCGCGGCGACCGCCGACGCCGCCCCGCAAACTGCCGCCCCCTCCCAGCTGCTGTTCTATCTGCTGCACAGCTCGAGTGAAACCCTGACCGACGGCAACGTCGGACGGCACATCGATCAACGCGTCTGACCGGCTCCACACCGTACTCCGCGGCCAACACACCCGCCTTTGGCTTTGCCGTACACCCTGCAATAATCCGCCACGCGAATTGCGCGTGTCGATATTGGTTCATGGATACCCTACACACCCTGATCGCTGCGGATGGCGCCGCCCTCGCCTATCGGCGTTGGCGCGCCCCGGCAGCCGTGCTGCCACTGGCGCCGCTCGTTCTGCTGCATGGCGCCGCCAGCAACCTGACACGCTGGTCGGAATTCACCGAACAAACCCACCTGCGCGAAACGCGCGACATCCTGCGCCTCGACCTGCGCGGACACGGGCAATCGCTCTACCGCGGCCGCATCGGGCTTGAGATCTGGTCCGACGACATCGCCGCGATCCTGAAACAGGAAGGTTGCGCGCGCGCGATTCTGATCGGACACTGTCTGGGCGCCAACATCGCCGCCACCTTTGCCGCGCGCTATCCACTTATGACCGCCGGCATCGTGTTGGTCGAACCGATGCTGCGCGACGCACTCACCGGACAGTTGCGCACGCTTCACCCATACTTGCCCTTGCTCAAGCTCGCGGCTTTCCTGCTGCTCGCTGCCAATCGCCTCGGCCTGTACCGCCGCCGTCTCGAATCCCTCGACCTGCGCGCGCTCGATCGCGAATTCCGCGCGCGCCTTGCCGAACCGGGCGGTGGCGAAGCATTGGTGAAGCGCTACGCCTCACCGCTGCACGACCTCAAGATCATGCCGAGCGCCAATTTCCTTCAGGATCTGGTCGAGGTCGAACGACCGTTACCGCTGGAGAAAATCCGCACGCCGTTCCTGGCGCTGCTCTCCACCGGCCGCACCTTCGCCGATCCGGACATCACCCGCGCCCTGCTGTCGCGCCTGCCGCAGGGCGAAATTCAAATGCTCGATGCCAAACACTGGATACCGACTGAACAACCGCAGGCCATGCGCGAGCGGATCGAGGCTTGGTGTGAAAAAATTGATCACTGATCGACCCACCCTCTCCCTAACCCTCTCCCCGCTTGCGGGGAGAGGGTTAGGGAGAGGGGATATAATTTACCGTTGACAGCGAGTCGAACTAACTGGTCGTAGCAGAAGCAATGCGTCTAAACAAATACCTAAGTGAAACCGGCATGTGTTCCCGCCGCGAGGCGGACGCCTGGATCGCCCAAGGTCGCGTGTCCATCAACGGCAAGCGCGCCGAGCTCGGCACCCAAGTGACCGACGGCGACGAAGTGCGCGTCGACAACCGCGTCGTCGGTGCGCGCAAGAAGAAAAAGAAAATCTACCTCTGCCTCAACAAGCCGGCGGGCATTACCTGCACCACCGAGCAAGGCGTCAAAGACAACATCGTCGACTTCATCGGCCACGAAGAGCGCATCTTTCCCATCGGCCGTCTGGACAAGGAATCCGAAGGCCTGATCCTACTCACCAACAACGGCGACATCGTGAACGAAATCCTGCGCTCGGAAAACAATCACGAGAAGGAATATCTCGTCACCGTCGACAAGCCGGTGACCGACGCCTTTCTCGCCGGCATGGGCAGCGGCGTGCGCATTCTCGACACCAAAACCAAACCGTGCAAGGTCAACCGCGTCGGCAAATACGAGTTCCGCATCGTTTTGACCCAGGGTCTCAACCGCCAGATCCGCCGCATGTGCGAGGTGTTCGGCTACGACGTGAAACGCCTACAGCGCGTGCGTATCGTCAACATCAAGCTCGGTGGACTCAAGGTTGGCCGCTGGCGCAATCTGACGGAGTCAGAGCTGCGCGGGTTGCTGCCCGGCCGGAAGGATTGGTAGGGTGCGCTTGCGCACCATCTCGTATCGCCTATGGCGACTCACACCTTCCGTCGTCCCCGCATGCTTTTAGGCGGGGATCCACTCACGCCGTCATCCCCGCATGATTCTGGCGGGGATCCCTCACGCCCGGCCGGGGCGAGAAGCGCAGGAGTTTTTAGGCGGCTCTGGGGCGGCCTTCTTTTTGGTTACTTTTTCTTGGTCGGACAAGAAAAAGTAACCCGCCGCCGCGCGGCCAGCGGCACCTTAGCAGTTCAAGCATCGCCGCAGGCGATACATCTCCACCCTCTCCCTGGCCCTCTCCCTCAAGGGAGAGGGGATGGTTAAGGTTGGTGCGTGGAACGCACCCTACACAACTAAGTTCGCCGCTTGGCGCGCGCCGAGAGCGTAGCGTCCACGGATCGCCCGGCCACGGGTGTTGGGATAACGGCCCTTGATCTCCTTCTTCACTTCCGCGTAGGTCCGTTCCCAGAGTCCCTTGAGGTCCTGTGTCACCTGGATTGGCCGGCGCGCAGGTGACAATCGCGACGCGGCTGCCCGTGGAGATACGCTGCGAGCCTGCCGAGTTAGGCGATGGCCGAAAGCACGTCAGGGCGCAGCCTTGTCGCGGGTTGGCGGAATCTCGTTGGCGAGCTTGGCGAAAGTGATCAACGGCAGGAGGCTGGTGCGCACTACGGCACGCAGGTCGTCATGCCGGCGCAGGACGTCGGCGAACGGAGGGCTGTAGCGGTAGTAGAGCCCGACCAACCAGCGTCCGAGAGGATGGGGTGCCAGGTAGCGATCGCGGAACGCGCGCAGATGCTGTACCTGTGGCGCCAGCGACGAACCGAACGCGGCCGTGGCGATGAAGCAGCTTTTGCAGTTGATCAGCGTCCTCTCCTCGGCACTGTTGTTGCTGGTATCCGGATCAGTCTCGGCAGCCCGGACACTGGCGAAATTCTTAAGTTCGTCAACCTTATCGGCCGTGACGTCGATGGTCAGAGTGGCGACGGCCCCGGGACTGAGGCTGCCCAGGGCACAGGTCAGCGTATCGCCATTTTGATTGCAGGCGGGACTGGTCGAGACCAGTGTCACGCCGACGGGCAGGATGTCGGTAACCGTGACCACGCTGGCGGCGCCGGGACCGTTGTTGGTCACCCTGATCGTGTAGATCAGGTGTTCGTGCAGCGCCACGCAGTCGGCTTGGTGGAGGTTGCTGATGCTGAGATCGGCCGGCGCCGTCGTCTCCAATGCGCCAATATCGCAGACCGCAACACTGTCGCTATCGCCGTCCACCGGTCGTACAACACGGCGTTGGTCGGTGGCCGGACAACCGGTATTGTCGGCCGCGTCAATGGCCGGGCTGCCGGACGACAATGCGTGCGTCGCCGTCTGGCCGCCGTTGTCGGTCAGGGCGCCGAGCAGCGGATTGACATTACTCAGGTCGCCCGTCGCGCCGAAGGCACAGCTCGTGCCGCTGTCGAGATTGTTGCCGTTCGAGCTGACAGTGCCAACGCAGTTGCTGCCGGTGTTGGCGTTGAGCAGAGTACTCTTGAGGGTGACGCTACCGGCGTTGTAAAGGCCGCCACCGGATGTGTCGCCATTGAGCGCGAAGGTTGCGTGCAGCACGGTGGCAGTGGCGCTCGTAGCGTTGTACAGGCCACCGCCGAGCAAGGTGGCGGTGTTACCGCTCAACGTCGTGTTGTTGATCGCCACGGTCGAGGCATTGTACAGCCCCCCGCCGTTGCCGCTCGCGGTGTTCGCACTGAGCGTGCAGCGGTTCAAAGTCAGGGTCCCGGCGTTGTTGATCGCGCCACCGTTCGCATCGGTGTGGTTACCGTTCAGGCTGCAATCATTGAGGACGACGGTTCCAAGATTTATGCGGATCGCGCCGCCGGGACCACCGCTCGCCAGACCTTTGCGAATGGTGAGGCCGTTGAAAAAGACACTGAGTGGTGCACCGTTCGGCCCGACGTCGAACACGCGGTCGTGGTCGCCACCGTCGATCGTAGTCGATAATGCGCCGGCGCCGTTGATGGTGAGATCGTCGGTGATATCGAGGTCGCCGGTGGCAGCCGCGTCCTCGCCTGTGCCGGTGAGCGAGAGTTGGAACAGGCCAGCAGGAAGAGTGATGGTATCGGCGCCCGCCAGTTGATTGGCCGCCTGAATCGCCGCACGCAGGGTGCAGTTGTCCGCACCGGCGGCGCAGGCGCCGGTATCGACCGCATCGGTGTTGCTGTTGACAATGAAGTTCTGGGCCTGCGCCGTGGCCGAGACCAGCATGGCGGTGGCGAGCTTCGCCCACAGCATGCGCGCGCAACGACGGCTACGATACCTGGCCATGGGAGGTCCTCCGTTCCGCCGCGCGCCGTAGCGGCTGTGATCCATAGCTGGCGACTATATAGCCCTTGGTGTTCCCTGGTAAAGGGACGCGGCGCGTCGTTACAAACGACGTCGTAGGTACCGGCGTGAAGTCGCCATTATGTTCGCCGCTTCGCGCGCGCCGTCGGCACGGCATTCCACGGATCGTCCGGCCATGGGTTGCTTGGGATAGCCCGCGTAGGGCGCAATGAGCATCGCGAATTGCGCCGAATGTTCCAATTATCGATCGGTGGGTTACGGCACTGCGCGTCTAACCCACCCTACGCATAGGATACAGGCCTCTATGTTCGCCGCTTCGCGCGCGCCGTGGGCACGGCATTCCACGGATCATCCGGCCACGGGTGCTTGGGATAGCGGCCTTTGAGTTCTTTCTTCACTTCTGCATAGGTGCGCTCCCAGAAACCGCGCAGATCCTGGGTCACCTGGATCGGCCGGCGCGCGGGTGATAGTAAATGTAGCGTTACCGGTACGCGCCCACGCGCGATGCGCGGTGTGTCGGCGAGCCCGAACATCTCTTGCAGCTTCACCGCCAACACCGGCGATTCACCGGGTTTGTATTCGAGCTTGAGCTGCGAGCCGCTCGGTACGGCGAGATGGGTCGGTGCATCGCTGTCGAGCTGCTGGCCCTGCTTCCAGTCGAGACGCGCCTTGAGAATGCCAGTCAGATCGAGGCGCGCGAGATGCTCGCGGCGCGTGATGCCGTCGAGATACAGCGCGAGCCAGTCGTCGAGCGTGGCGGCGAGCGCGCTATCCGACACATCCGGCCAGTTTTCCTCCGGGAACCACTGGCGTAGGCTGAGCACACGCGCCTGCCACTGGTGTGCTTCATCGGTCCACGGCAGTACGTCCAGCCCCATGCGTCGCACACCTTCGAGCATGGCGGCGCGCAGTTTCTCGGGGTCGGCCTTCTTCAGCGGCGCGCTGTCCAGCACCAGCGCGCCGAGGCGCTCGACGCGGCGTGCGACCACGATCTGCTGCTCCGTGTCCCAGCGCACTTCTTCCTCGCTTTTCACATGGCCAGGCATGAGCATGGGCAGTCGCTCTGCACGCAAGGTTGCGGCCAGATAGATCAACCCCTCGCCTTCTCCTGCATCCAGCGTTGCTGCTACCAATAACGGTTGGCGCAAGCGGATTTCCCATTCCGGCAGACGCGCTCCGCGGCCGTTGGCGAGCAGATAGGCCGGGCCGTTCGGCGCGCGCTGCTGAGCGATGCGGTCCGGATAAGCCAACGCCAACAACTGGCCGACATCATCGGGATCGAAGCCTGCGGCTTCATCCCGCGCGCCGATCAGGCGCCGCCATTGACGTGCAGCTTGATCCACACGCGCACAGCCGTTGGCATCAGCACTGCGCGCCTCCGCGCCCTTGCGGCCTTGCTGGCGGAACACGCGCAACACTTCGAGACGTTCGGCGAGATCGCAGGAGCGGCGCGCCTCGCCCATCAGGATGTCGCGTTCGGAGATGAGTGCGGCGATATCGCAGGCGAGCGCACCGCGCTGCATTTTCTCGGCGGCGCGCAGCATGTGCGCGAGGCGCGGGTGCAGCGGCAGCTGTGCCATGGCACGGCCGGCATCGGTGATGCGGTCCTGTTCGTCCAGTGCATCCAGCTCCACCAGCAGATCACGCGCCTGCGCGAGGGATGCAGCCGGTGGCGGATCGAGCCAGGCGAGACTAGTGGCGTCCTGCACACCCCAGGCAGAAAGTTCTAGTGCCAGCGGCACAAGATCGGCGCTGCGGATTTCCGGAATCGCCTGCGGAATCAGGCCGCGCTGCGTGGTCTCGCCCCACAGCCGGTAGCAGATGCCGGGCGCGGTGCGGCCGGCGCGGCCGGCGCGCTGCTCGGCCGAGGCGCGTGAGATGCGCTGGGTTACGAGGCGCGACAGCCCGCTCTTCGGATCGAACTGCGGCACGCGCGCGTAGCCGGAGTCCACCACCACACGCACACCGTCGATGGTCAGGCTGGTTTCGGCGATGGGCGTGGCCAGCACCACCTTGCGCCGTCCCGTTGTGCCACCCGGACGGATGGCGCGCTCCTGCTGCTCCCACGGCAGGTCGCCGTAGAGCGGATAGATATCGACGTTGTTGCTCTTAAGCGCCGCCTCGATGTTGCTCTGGGTGCGGCGGATCTCCCAGGCACCGGGCAGGAATGCGAGCACGTCGCCTTCATGTTCACCAAGCGCCCGCTGAATTGCCTGCGCCACAATATCGGGCAGCCGTCCTTCTGGATCGCGCGCCAGGTACTGCACTTCCACCGGATAGCTGCGGCCTTCACTGGTAATAATTGGCGCATTGTTCAGCAGGCGCGACACCGCCGCGCCGTCCAACGTCGCGGACATGACCAGGATCTTGAGGTCGTCGCGCAAACCGCGCTGACTGTCGAGGCACAGTGCCAGCGCCAGATCGGCGTGCAGGTGGCGTTCGTGGAATTCGTCGAAAATCACCAGCCCTACACCTTCGAGTGCCGGGTCGTTCTGCAGGCGGCGGGTGAGAATGCCTTCGGTCAACACCTCGATGCGCGTGCCCTTCGACACCTTGCTCTCGAAGCGGATGCGGTAGCCGACCGCTTCGCCGACCGTTTCGTTGCGCAACTGGCTCATGCGCCCGGCGGCGGCGCGCGCCGCCAGCCGGCGTGGCTCGAGCATGACAATACCCTTGTCCTTGAGCCACGGCTCGTCGAGCAGCGCGAGCGGTACCATGGTTGTCTTGCCCGCGCCCGGCGGCGCTTGCAACACCACTGAGGGATGGTCAGCCAGCATCTCGCGCAGGCGCGGCAGTGCTTCTTCAATGGGAAGAGTCATTGATTGTTTTAAAAAGTCCAAGGCAGCCACGGATGAACACAGATAGACACAGATGATTACTTCTTGTTGTTCCTATTTCCATCTGCGTTTATCTGCGTTCATCTGTGGCTAAAGATCTTACACAACACGATTACGGTGTTCGCCACGCAGGAACGCCGCGATGTTCTCCACCACTTCGTCCGCCATTCTCTGTTGCGCCTGGCGGCTCGCCCAGGCGATATGCGGGGTCACGAGCAGGTTGGGCAGATTCGCGCTGAGCAGCGGATGATCCGCCGGCGGCGGCTCGGTGGTCAGCACATCCACTGCTGCGCCGGCCAGCCGCCCGGTGCGCAACGCCTCGAGCAGCGCCGCTTCGTCCACCACCCCGCCGCGTGCGCTGTTGATGAGGACGGCGGATGGCTTCATGCGCGCCAGTTCGGCGACGCCGATCAAATAGCGGGTCACGGGGGTGAGCGGCACGTGCAGACTCAGGATATCGGCCTCGCTCAACACTTGTTCGAAGGCCGTGCGACCGGGGCGCAGGGGCGCGCCACGCTGCTCGGCCAGCAGCACGCGCATGCCGAACGCCGCGCCGAGCTTTGCCACCGACTTGCCCAGCGCACCGCCACCGACGATGCCGAGCGTCGAACCGGCCAGGTCTTCGATCGGCCAGGTGTGCAGACAGAACGCGTCGGCGCGCGACCAATCGCCATTCTTCGCGGCCGCGGCATACGCGATCAGGTTGCGACGCAGCGCCAGCAACACCGCGAACACGTGCTCCGGCACGCTGTGCGTGGCGTAATCGCGCACGTTGCACACGCCGATGCCGAGGCGCGTGGCCGCATCGAGATCGATATGGTCCACACCGGTGGCAGCGACGGCAACCAGCCTCAGCCTCGGCAGATTTTCAAGCAACGCGGCGGGCAGTCTGACCTTGTTGGTCACGACCACATCGGCCTCGGCGGCATGGTTTAACACGTCGTCGCGTGTGGTGCGTGCATGCTCCTGCCATTCTGCAGAGAGGCGTGAAACCGGGAAAGTGATTGAGTCAGAAAATGTGTTTCGATCCAGCAAGACAATTTTCATGGTTGCTATTCTGCCGGCAGCGTGCAATTCGTCTCATGGCCCGGCGAAGCCAAGGGTGATGCGCTCGAACGGCGCCATATCGACTTCGATCCGATCGCCCGGTTTGACCACGATCGGCTCAATGATCGCGCCACAGATGATCCAGTCGCCGGCCGCGAGGCGTTCGCCATGCTGGCCCAGTATCTCGGCGGCCAGTCGCGCCAACTCGCCGAAACGTTCCGGCAGACGCAACGGCTCGCTCTCCCCTGCCGGCATGCCATCGACATGCAATCGCGCCTGAATCGCCTGGCGCGGTGCGGACGGTATTGCAACCTGTTCGGGACCGATCAGCACCGCGGCCTGATACAGATTGCCGCGCAACACTGCCTCGATGCCGTCGAGTGGCTGGGTTACATCGACGACCTCGACCGCCGGCGCGAACGCGGCGATGGCGGCTTCGGCCTCTGCCACCGTGGCGCCGGCCGCGACATCGCGGCCCAGCCGGATCGCGACCTCGACCTCCGCCTTGATCACGGAATTCACCGGCATTCGGAAGACGCCGCCCGATGCCAGCAGGCGATCGCGCCGCAGGAAGCCGAGCACCGGCGCCGCGATGCCCATGCGTTGCTGCGAGGCGCGATCGTTGAAACCGATCTTCCAGCCGAGACGCTGGCCGTGTGCCTGCACCGTGCGGCGCCAGAGCGCAAGTTGTGCCTCCATCCCGCGTCGCTGTGCCGCGGTGATGGCGATGGACGTCCCGGCGGCGGTTTCACTCATATTGCATTCTCCGCGCGTTGTGCAACCGGAAAATCTCCAAGTCGGCGAAACGAACGCGATGGGGCATAGTGTTCATGTGCAAACCGGCAAATTCCGGGAGTATTCATCTTAACTCTCTATCGGCTGGACGCCTATCTCCAACCCGAGATTAGGACAAAAGAACACCGCGGTCGCGAACAACCCTCGCGAATCGACTTCCTGAATGCGTATGAAGAGAGAGGAAAAAACGCGAGGTGCTTCAGGTGTCGTTCAGCACCCGACTGTCCAGGGGCAGTGGCTGAACCAGTCGTTGATGTGCGCAATACTCATCGGACGACCGGAATAATAGCCCTGAATGCTGTCACAGCCGAGCGAATCGAGCAGATCCCAGGTTTCCTTGTTCTCCACGCCTTCGGCCACTACCCGGTAACCGAGGTTGTGGGCGAGATCGATGGTTGAACGGACAATGACCGCGTCGTTCTCGTCACGCGCCATCTCCAGCACAAAGGACTTGTCGATCTTCATGGTGTGTAGCGGCAACTTCTTGAGGTACGCGAGCGAGGAATAGCCAGTGCCATAGTCATCGATGGTGATCGTGAACCCGGCCTCGTTCAGTTTCTGCAGAACCTGCACACCATGCTCGATGTCGGCCATGAGCACATTCTCGGTGATTTCGATTTCGAGACACTGAGGTTGAGCCCCGACGGTGCGCACCAGCTCCTGAATCTTGTCGACCAGGTCAGGCTGCTGGAAGCTGCGGCCCGCCATGTTCACGGCGATGCGCAGCGGATGTCCGTCCAAGCGCCATTGCCGGCACTGCTTCAAGGCCTCCGCCATCACCCAGTCGGTGATGGGATTGATGAGGCCGTGGCGCTCGGCCATGGGAATGAACTGGTCCGGCGCCACCAGGCCGCGCTGCGGGTGCTGCCAGCGAATCAACGCCTCGACGCCGACCACACACCGCCGCCGCAGATCGATCTGCGGCTGGTAATGCAGCACAAACTCCTGATTCTCGATCGCGCGCCGCAGCTCGCCCGAGAGCTGCAGGCGCTCCGGGGTGTGTGGATCGCTGGCGGCATCGTAGAACACATGCGCGATATCCCGATGCTTGGCACCGTACATCGCCACGTCCGCGCGGCTCATGAGCGTATCCATTTCTTCGCCATGTTCGGGAAAAACGGCGATGCCGATGCCGGCACCGAGATACAGCTCTTGCTCGGCATGCGGGAACGGCTGCGTGAAGCAGGCAAGAATATTCTGCGCGACCTTCTCGGCGGTCTTGCGTCCGTCTCTGGCGTCGGGCAGGAGAATGGCGAATTCGTCACCGCCAAGGCGCGCAAGCGTATCGGCCTCGCGCAACACGGCCTTGAGACGGTCGGCCACGAGTCGCAGGATTGCATCCCCGGCCGGATGGCCGAGTGTGTCATTGATCTCCTTGAAGTGATTCAGGTCCATGAGCATCAACACCACATGCGGGCGACTGCTGCTGCGGCGCGCCGAGGCAATGGCCTGGTCCAGCCGGTCGAGAAACAGCGCGCGGTTGTGCAGACCGGTCAGACTGTCGGTCGTGGCCAGGCGGTGCAGGCGCTCGATGGTGAGTTTGGCATCGGTGGCATCCTCCATCAGCCCGTCGATGCGCACCACCCGGCCGCTGGCATCGCGGAACGGCTGGAACACGCGCCGGAACCAGCGCACGCTCTCGCCCGGCGCGTGCACGCGGCTTTCGACCTCGACCTGCTCGCCGAGCAACGCCTGCTGCCAGGCACGTTTTACAGTCTCGCGGTCCTCCGGCACGGTCCAGCCGAGGCAGGGAATGGGCATCTCGATGTCGAGACTGCAGATCTTGCGCGTCGACGGACTGACGTACAGCGGCCGGTTGTTCAGCACATCCACCGACCACAGGATCTGCGGCAGGTTGGCCAGCAGGCTCGTCACCTGCCCCTGCAGGTCTTCCAGCAAGCGGTGTTCGGATTCGACCGCCTGCATGGCGGCGTCCCAGTAACCTTCGAGCATCAGGCCCATGTCGCGGAACAGGAACTTGGTGACGGCATCCTCGAGCTGGTATTTCTCGACCTCGGACATGGCCGCATCATTCTGCATGCGCGCATGCAGATGATCCCAGTAAAGCAGGTACGCGCCCATGACCCACACCGGCTCGATGCCGAAGCGCTGGTGCAGCTCGCCGACATGGGCAAGGCGTTCAGCCGATTTGTCGTCGGTATTGCCGGTCAGGAAATTCCAGAGGTGCTGCAACTGCGTGCGCACCAGGCCGGCAATCTCGCCGCCGCGTTCCTCGTGGCGTTTCAGGATCTCGGCCGTGGCGGGATAGGCCTGCAGGTAGGAATAAAAGGTCTCGGCAAATTCCTCGCTGTCTTCGATCAGCGTGTTATGGAATCGCTTCAGAATGCGCCGGTCGGTTTCCTCGATACCGAGGAACCGGTTGAATGCCTCATTGATACTACGTTTGTCGTAGTGGCGGGTAGCGGGTTGGGGACGGATGTTGCCGGATTTATCGGTCACAGCAGCTCTGGGTCTGGTTTGTTGTAGTTATCAGCAACAACATTCACCGCCCGTCCCTGTTAACGGTATCCGTCTGTTGCCATCTGTTCTGTTATCAATAGCTTGAACGCTAAATTAGCCGATATTGCTGAGATAAACCACAAGAGAGTTGTGGAAACAGTAAATCAGAGATTGCTGATATAGACAGCCCGGAAAAGCGGCCAGCGCCCGGTTCAGGCACGCAACATCCGCCAGACGCGCTTCAGGCCGCGTGCCAGTTTTTCGAGGCGGGTGCGCCGATAATACGCCCGATCGGTCGCGCTGATCTGTTCCAAGCGACCGCGATATTTGAGTTTCGCCCACTGATTGAAATCGAGACGCTCGGCGAAGCGGTAGTGAGCCCGATTGAACGGTGCGAATCCGGATTTGCGGATCACGGCCGCACCGAAGTCGAGCAGGCACGGATGCTGTCCGTCCACCAGCAGCAGATTGTCCTTCTTCTGCAAATCGCTGTGTGCGACGCCGCGTGCGTGCAGTGTCTTGATGTGCGCCAGCAGCTCGGCAAAGAACGCTTCGCGATCGGTGATCTCGGCATAGCGCGCGGGCGCACCGTCGATAAACTCCAGCACCAGATAGCGGTTGCGCAGCAGGCCGTAGCAGCGTGGTGCGGCCGGAAAATCGGTGAGCCGTTCGTAAACGCGCGCCTCGTGGCGCAGCATGAGCATGGAGACCCACTTCCGGATTCCGCGGCCGCTGGGGGCCTTGATCACCAGACGCCGGTTGTCGTCCCGATAGAGAAGCGTTTGGCCCTGATAGCCGCGCGCCAGACGGTGGGTGCCGCTGGCGAGGCTGTCTTCGATCCAGCGAGCCAGCGTGTCTTCGGAAAGACCGTTGAGGCCGCGGAACATGCCCAGGCTCAGAGGAAACCGAGCGCGAGGTAGGCGAGACAGAGAACGAGGACGGTGATGATGATCGGCTCGCCGTTGTGCCAGCTCTGGGCCAGCGACCATTCGCCCTTCGCGCCGGGCTGGTACGGCGTGAGTCGCGGAATCAATGCGCGCGTGACCGCCCGCCAGCGTTCCCAGGACTCGCCGAACAGGCGATGCAGCACCTGGTCTTCATGGGCGATGGTGCCGGGATAGAAGAACAGTGCGATCACCGCCCACGCCGCGAAACTCCACCACAATCCGGAGGCGAGACAGAAGCCCAGGGTGATGAGGTGGTTGCCGACATACAACGGATGGCGGACGTAGCCATAGGGTCCGGTGGTGGTCAGCACCTTGTCCTTCTTGACGTGCCCGGAAGCCCACAGACGCACGAGCATACCGAGCAGCGCGAACACGACACCGATCAGGAGCATGGTCCGGCCGGCACTGCCGAGTTCGACCGGGCGGCCGAAGGCAGTGAGCACGAACAGAAAACCGACGCCGACGAACTGGCGAAAGCGATAGCGGCGATGGACGAGATCGTGCGCGAGCTTGTCGAATCCGAGCGAGGATGGAGCCTTGAGGCGACGGAACATGGACATGGTGGGGCGCCCTGTGGTTATGCGGTGGCGTTCCGGAAGCTTGCGTCGTCCGGCGCTAATGGGCGCGGATATTAAAGGCAATTACCCGGGAAAACAATCCGCTCAGGGCGAAGAACACAGGCAACAGCGTTAGCCACAGATGAACGCAGATGAACACAGATCAAAACGCCCGTAGACGGGTTTTCGGTAGTCCATCTGTGTTTATCTGCGTTCATCTGCGGTTGCAACAATAATACAACCTCAACTGGCCGCGGCCTTCTTGCGCGCCTTTTCCTTGCCGAAGCCGATCGCGCCGTCCACCACATCCGCCAGGATCGTGTCGCCCGGTGCAAATTTTCCGGACAGGATCTCTTGCGCCAGCGGGTTCTCGATCTGCTGCTGGATGGCGCGCTTCAGCGGGCGCGCGCCGTACACCGGATCGAAACCGGCCTCGGCGAGCTTGTCGAGCGCCGCGGGTGTGAGCGCGAACCCCAGTTCGCGCGCCGCCAGGCGCTCGCGCAGATAGCGGATCTGGATTTCGGCGATGCGGTGCAGCTGTTCGCGACCGAGCGGGTGGAACACCACGATGTCGTCGATGCGGTTCACGAACTCGGGACGGAAGTGCTGACCGACGATCTCCATCACCGCTGATTTCATGCGCTCGTAATTTTCCTCTCCCGACATTTCCTGAATGGTCTGCGAACCGAGGTTCGAGGTCATGATGATGACGGTGTTGCGGAAATCCACGGTACGGCCCTGCCCGTCGGTGAGCCGGCCGTCATCCAGCACCTGCAACAACACGTTGAACACCTCGGGGTGCGCCTTCTCGACTTCGTCGAGCAGGATGACGGAATACGGCTTGCGGCGCACCGCCTCGGTGAGGTAACCGCCCTCTTCGTAACCGACGTAGCCCGGTGGTGCGCCGATGAGCCGCGCCACCGAGTGCTTCTCCATGAACTCGGACATGTCGATGCGCACCATCGCCTCATCCGTGTCAAAGAGGAAACCGGCGAGCGCCTTGGTGAGTTCGGTCTTGCCGACGCCGGTCGGACCGAGGAACAGGAACGAGCCGTTCGGACGGTTGGGGTCGGACAGGCCGGCGCGCGAGCGGCGGATGGCATTGGACACCGCCTTGATGGCTTCCGTCTGGCCAATCACGCGCTGGCTCAACTCGTCCTCCATGCGCAGCAGTTTGTCGCGCTCGCCTTCCATCATCTTGGAGACCGGAATCCCGGTCCAGCGCGACACCACCTCCGCGACCTCATTCTCGGTGACGGCGGTGCGCAGCAGTTTCGTCTGCTTGCTTTCCTGGGCACCGGCCGCGGCCAGCTGCTTCTCGAGTTCCGGGATACGGCCATATTGCAACTCGGACATGCGCGCCAGGTCGCCGGCGCGACGCGCGGTCTCGAGTTCGAGGCGCGCGCGCTCGAGCGCCTCCTTGACGTGTTGCGAACCGTGCACCGCGGCCTTCTCGGCCTTCCAGATCTCGTCCAGATCGGAGTATTCCTTCTGCAGCTTGGCAATCTCGCCCTCGAGCACGGCAAGGCGTTTCTTCGAGGCCTCGTCGGCCTCCTTCTTGAGCGCCTCGCGCTCGATCTTGAGCTGGATGAGCCTGCGGTCGAGCTTGTCCATGACCTCGGGCTTGGAGTCGATCTCCATGCGGATGCGCGATGCGGCCTCGTCCACCAGGTCGATGGCCTTGTCTGGCAGCTGGCGGTCGGTGATATAGCGGTGCGAGAGCATCGCCGCCGCGACGATCGCCGGGTCGGTGATGTCGACGCCATGATGCACTTCGTACTTTTCCTTCAGGCCGCGCAGGATCGCGATGGTGTCCTCGACATTCGGCTCGTCCACCAGCACCTTCTGAAAGCGGCGTTCGAGGGCCGCGTCCTTCTCGATGTACTTGCGGTACTCATCGAGCGTGGTGGCGCCGACGCAGTGCAGTTCGCCGCGCGCCAGGGCGGGTTTGAGCATGTTGCCGGCGTCCATCGCGCCCTCGGCCTTGCCGGCGCCGACCATGGTGTGCAGCTCGTCGATGAACAGGATGATCTGGCCTTCCTGTTTGGCGAGATCGTTGAGCACCGCCTTGAGGCGCTCCTCGAACTCGCCGCGGTACTTGGCGCCGGCGATGAGCGTGCCCATATCGAGCGACAGCACGCGCTTGCCCTTGATGCCTTCCGGCACTTCGCCGTTCACGATGCGCAGCGCCAGGCCTTCGACAATGGCGGTCTTGCCAACGCCCGGTTCGCCGATCAGCACCGGGTTGTTCTTGGTACGGCGCTGCAGGATCTGCACGACACGCCGGATTTCCTCGTCGCGCCCGATCACCGGATCGAGCTTGCCCTGCTCGGCGCGTTCCGTGAGGTCGATGGTGTATTTCTGCAGGGCCTGGCGCTGATCCTCGGCGCCGGCGTCCTGCACCTTCTGGCCACCGCGCAAGGCATCGATCGCCTTCTCGATCCCGCCCTTGGAGACACCGGCTTCTTTCAGCAGTCGGCCGAGCTCGCCCTTGTCTTCAAGCGCCGCGAGCACGAACAGCTCCGAGGTGATGTACTGGTCGTTGCGCTGCTGGGCATATTTGTCGGTGAGATTCAGGAGCTTCGACAGGTCGTTCGAAATGTGCACCTCGCCGCCCGCGCCCTGTACCGAGGACATGCGGTCCAGCACCTGGCCGACTTTGGAGCGCAGGACATTGGCGTTCACGTCGCACTTGGCAAGCAGCGGGCGCGTGGTGCCACCGTCCTGGTCGAGCAGCGCCGCCATGACGTGCACCGGCTCGATGAACTGATGATCGCGGCCCAAGGCCAGGCTCTGCGCCTCGGCCAGCGCCATCTGGAACTTGGTGGTGAGTTTATCCATGCGCATACGAGTACCCTTTGAAGCGAAAAGCGTTAGCCGCAGATGAACACAGATGGACGCAGATCGACACCGTCACCCCCCGCGCCTTTTCCGGCCTGAGCGATTTTATCTGCGTTCATCTGCGTTCATCTGTGGCCCCAAAATCTTATGCTGTTGTTTATGGGGCGCAGCCTTGGATTTTCAACCCGCCAGGCCAATCAGGCCTTCCTGAGCGCGGGCGCGTCGTTCGGATAGGGGAAGAGCACATCCAGCGGCAGGCTCTTGCCGGCGGTCTGGACGATGCGCGCATGCCGGCGGCGCAGCTCGCGCGCATGCAGCACCCCGCAGGAATGCGCGATCATGTCGATCTCGTGGTTCAGGGCGTGCACGTAATTCGCCACGCGCTGCGACTTCTCGCCCACCACCAGCCCGCGTTGCAGGCGTTTGTTGTGCGTGGTGATGCCGGTCGGGCACAGGTTGGTGTGGCATTTGAGCGACTGGATGCAGCCGAGCGCGAACATGAAACCGCGCGCGGTATTGACGAAGTCTGCGCCCAGGCACAGGGCCCAGGCGGCGCGTGCCGAGGTGGCGAGCTTGCCGCTCGCCACCAGCTTGATGCGCGGCTTCAGGCCCGCGGCAATCAAGCGGCTGGCCACAGTCGGCAACGCCTCCATGATCGGCAGGCTCATATGGTCGGCGAGCGCCTGCGGCGCGGCGCCGCTGCCGCCTTCGCCGCCATCGAGGGTGAGAAAATCGGGCGCATCCTGCCGGCCGCGCCGCAGCA
>Ga0105094_10000314_pt1 | contig 23242 bp, 20 predicted proteins | sample PPLLak1March2015_2_FD_87023 | JGI IMG/M metagenome (GOLD analysis project Ga0105094, IMG submission 87023) | Freshwater sediment microbial communities from Prairie Pothole Lake near Jamestown, North Dakota, USA - PPLs Lake P8 Core (3) Depth... | ecosystem: Environmental > Aquatic > Freshwater >...
CGACGAACACGAATTCGATGAAAAACTGGGGCTCCATGCCATAGCGGCGGAAGAGGGCCAGCGCCAGGAGCCCTGCCATCGCCTCCACCATCGGGTAGCGCGGAGAGATCCATGCACGGCAGTGTCGACACCTTCCTCTCAGGATCAGGTAGCTCAGGAGCGGAATGTTGTCGTAAAAAGCGATGTCTTCCCCGCACTGGGGACAATGGGAGCCCGGCAGGACCAGGGACTGCTTCTGGGGCAGTCGGTAGATCAACACATTGAGGAAGCTGCCGATACAGCAACCCAGCACGAAGACCATCACCTGTTGGAACCATGACACCGAGAGATCCATGCTCATCCAGTTCTCACGTTGGCTGCGGCCTCAGGCTCCGGCTCCCCAGTCAACTGAAAGCCGCACGCCGGATTGACACAAACCCATTTCGTCGGCCCCTTCTTGCTCTGTTTCTCCAGGAGCACGGGAGCCCCACACGCAGGACAGGTTTTCTTGACCGGCTGTCCCCAGAGCACTGTTTTACAGTCCGGATACCGATTGCATCCATAGAATCGCCGCCCTCCGCGACCCACACGGGGCACCAGCTCCCCGTCACAGCCTTCTCTTGGACAGGGCAGTCCGGATCCTGGGGTTTTGGTGTTCTTGCACGCTGGGTAGCCACTGCAGGCAAGGAATGTGCCATACTTGCCCTTCTTCTGAACCATGGGGCGCCCGCACTTCTCGCAGCTTTCGTCGCTGACCTGCTCCCCCATCAGATGGATCACCCCTTTTTCATCCCGCTCGTAGTTCGAGCTGAAGGAGCATTCAGGATACCCACTGCAGGACAAGTAGGCTCCATTTCGGCTCATGCGGATGTGCAGAGGGCGGTCACAGTTGGGGCAATGGATGTCGGTCGGAAATCCCAGGGTCTTCAGGTTGAGCATTTTGGCTTCAGCCGTTTGAACACTTCCTGCGAACTGCCTGTAAAAATCCTCCAGCAGCTGAAGCGACGGATATTTGCCGTCTTCGATTTCATCGAGGCTCTTTTCCATCCGCGCCGTGAAGTCAAGATCCACGATGGAGGGGAAATTTTCCACCAGCAGATCATTGATGATCCAACCCAATTCTGTCGGATGGAGTCTCTGCTTGTCGAGAGTCACATAGTCCCGCTCAACGATGGTCGAAAGGATAGTTGCGTAGGTGCTTGGCCGCCCGATGCCCTTTTCCTCGAGCTCCCGAATGAGGCTGGCCTCGGAAAACCGCGGCGGCGGCTGTGTGAAATGCTGTTTGGGCAGCAGCTCATTCAAGGCGAGCAACTCTCCCCCCTGCAGCTCGGGCAGGGTCGTCGCAACCGATTCTCCGTTCTCGTCCTCTTCCTGGCTTTCCACATAGAGCGTCATGAATCCCTGGAACTCGGTGACGGAGCCGGTCGCTCGAAGCACGAAGTCGCCCGCAGAGATGTCCACCGTCGTCTGGGCGATCACGGCCGGGCTCATCTGGCTCGCCACGAACCGCTTCCAGATGAGCGTGTAGAGCTTCAGATGCTCGCCGCTGAGATAGGGGGCCACCTGCTCCGGGCTCCGATGAACATCCGTGGGCCGAATCGCTTCGTGGGCATCCTGAGCCCCCTCCCTCCTCTTGTAGGTCGCGGGCTTCTCCGGGAGATACTCCTTGCCAAACTGCGCCTCGATGTACTCGCGGACTTCCTTCACGGCGTCGGGCGAAAGCCTCGTGCTGTCGGTTCTCATGTAGGTGATGAGCCCGCTCGCGCCCTCGTCCCCCAGCTCGATCCCCTCATAGAGCCTCTGGGCCACACTCATGGTCTGTTTTGCGGAGAAACGCAGCTTCCTGGCGGCGTCCTGCTGCAGGGTGCTGGTGATGAAGGGCGGAGAGGGATTCTTGCGGCGGCGCTTTCGATCGACCTTGTCGACCTTGAATTCCTGGACTTTCAGGGATTCCACCAGGCCGCTCGCCTCAGCCTCCGAGGCGATTCTGAGCGCTTTTCCGCGGACGCGATGCAGTGCAGCCTTGAACTGAGCCGCAGGAATAAGAACAGCGTCGGGGGTCTCCGTCGTCACGAGAGCATCGATGGTCCAGTATTCCTCGGACTCAAACTTGCGGATCTCCGCCTCACGATCGCAGATGATCCGGAGCGCAACGGACTGGACCCTTCCCGCGCTGAGGCCCCTCTTCACCTTCTGCCACAGAATGGGAGAGATCTGATAGCCCACCAGGCGATCCAGAATCCGTCTCGCCTGCTGAGCATCGTAGAGGGACTGATTCAGGTGGTCCGGATGCTCCAAAGCCTCCCGGATGGCCTTCTGGGTGAGCTCATAGAAGAGCACCCGATAGACCGGTTTGTCCCCGGACCGCACTTCCTCGGCGATGTGCCAGGCAATGGCCTCGCCTTCACGGTCCGGGTCGGGACCCAGATAGACCACGTCCGCCCGTTCAGCGGCGGCTCCCAGCTCGGAGAGGATCTTCTTCTTGCCCCGAATCACCTGATAGTCCGGCGCGAACTGGTGCTCGATATCTATACCCAGCTTGTTGTTGGGGAGATCCTTGACGTGCCCCACGGAGGCCATGACCTGGAAATCCTTCCCCAGGTACTTGCCCAACGTCTTGGCCTTCGTGGGGGACTCAACGATCAACAATGATTTAGGCATTTCCAACCCTCTTTTCATTGACAAGTTGCTCACGTATCCAAAACAAAATACTTCCCCACCAATTGCCGGACAACCCCCCTCAGCTCAAGTCCAACCAGGAGAGCCGACAATTGGGACGCCGGCAGCGCCGTCATCCGGGCGATCTCGTCGATGTGGACCGGACTCGAGCCCAGAACCCGGACGATCCCGGTTTCCTCCCGAGAGAGCTCCAACGTCGAGCCGATGGCTGCAGGGGCTGTCGCGCAGGGGGGCCGACAGTCCGGAGCGGCTGTTCGAAGAAGGGGCCTGATCTCCTCCAGAATGTCCTCGGCACTTTCCACCAGCTTGGCTCCCTGCTTGAGCAGGCCATGCGGCCCCACACTGCGAAAATGCCTGGCCATGCCCGGCACCGCGAACACCTCACGTCCCTGCTCGAGGGCAAAGCGCGCCGTGATGAGAGAACCGCTCCGGTGGGCTGCCTCCACGACGACCACACCCAGAGACAATCCGCTGATGATTCGATTGCGCTGGGGAAAGTGCGCCGGGGCGGGAGGTGTTCCCAACAGGAGCTCACTCAGGAGCGCTCCCTTTTCCACAACCTTTTTCCGAAGGTCGGCATGGGGTCTGGGGTAGGGAACGTCGATGCCGCATCCCAGCACGGCAAGAGTACGGCCGCCACCACGGAGAGCACCTCTATGGGCAGCCGCATCGATCCCCACTGCAAACCCGCTCACCACGGTCACCCCGCTGGAAGCCAAATCGGTGCACAACCGCTCCGTAAAACACATGCCGGCGGGCGACGCGGCACGAGACCCGACCACGGCGATGGCGACCAGGTCTCGGGGCTCAAGATCTCCCAGGCAGAACAGCACCGCGGGAGGATCCTGGATTTCCTTCAGGTTGGCCGGGTAGTCGGCATCCAGAATCGAAATCAGCCGGATTCCCAAGTCACGGAGACTTCGCCACTCCTCCACCGGAGGTGCCGGGCGACTGCCCTTCCTCAAAACGTACCGGGCTTTGGACCGCAGCCCCGGTATGCGCGCCAGGGCTTTCTCATCCGCATCGAGCACAGCTGTCGGAGAACCCAGGGCCTGAACCAGCCTCAGAAGCGATCGATTGCCCAAATCAGGGATTCTTTTCAGCGTGAGCCAGGCGATTGCAGCTTCGTCATTGGGAATCGCCTCGGAATTCATGCCCTCTGCACCTCTGCTCGTCTCAAACAACTCACCCTTTCTCCCTGTCTTGTCCGACAGTCGTCCTCATGCTAATTAGGAGCGGCTCAGGAGAATGTCAATTGATCGCAGGAAACATGCGCAATGTCCGTCTCCAGCAGGGAGGACTGATCTACTTATCGGCCGCAGGTGGAATGGCGTGAATGCTTATCAGACTCATGCATCAGGGAGCAAGCCCGAACTGCTCGCCCCAGGGGGCAGCTACGAAAAAGCCCGCATTGCCTTTCTCTATGGCGCCGATGCGGTCTACACGGGTGGAAAGAAGCTGAACCTCAGAGTGCAGGCGAAGAACCTCGACGACGAGCACCTGGCCGCCCTGACCTTTTTAGCCCGGAGCTCGGGGAAGAAGCTCTATGTCACCCTGAACAGCCTCATGCGCACAAAGGATCTGGAGCTTCTGAAGACCACGCTGGAATACCTGACCCAAATCGAAGTCAGTGGCATCATTTTATCTGACCCGGGCGCCCTGCTTCTGGCCAGGGAGATCAGCCCCGGCATTCCTGTTCACCTGAGCACCCAGGCCAGCACCACCAATCACCTGGCCGTCCGCTTCTGGGAGGAGCAGGGGGTCCGGAGGATCAATCTGGCCAGAGAGCTCTCTTTCAATGAAATTGAAGCCATTCGCACCCGCACCAGCCTTGAGCTTGAGGTGTTTGTTCACGGGGCGATGTGCGTCTCCTATTCCGGCCGCTGCCTGCTCAGCAGTGCGATGACCGGGCGCAGTGCCAATGCAGGGACCTGCGCTCAACCCTGTCGCTGGACGTACCGTCTGGTGGAGGAGAAGAGACCCGGCGAGTATTTTCCCATTGGAGAAGACGCTCAGGGCTCCTACGTTCTCAACTCCCGAGACCTCTGCCTCATCGAGGACCTCCCTCAGCTTCTGGAACTGGGTGTCGACGCCTTCAAAATTGAGGGGCGGATGAAAGGCGCCCACTACGTCGCCAGCGTCGTGAGGGCGTATCGCCGAGCCATGGATTCCAGTTCCGGGCAGCGCGCAGCATGCAGTCCGGATCCTTCATGCTGGGCAGACCTGCTTGCGGTGAGCCACCGCCCCTACACGAAGGCGTTCACGTTTCCCGGCTGCTCCCCGCGACCACCCGACGTGGATCGCTCGACATCACGGGTTCAGACCCACACCCTTGCCGGCATCGTCCGAACCCTGCCCGAACTTCTGTGGGAGCCCATCCAGGATCCATCCCACAAACCCATCCTCGAAGCCGACTGGACCTGCCTCGAAGTGCGCAGCCCCCTTCATCTGGGCAGCACGCTGCAATTCCTGTTTCCGGATGGTCGAAACCTGGAGCACCTCGTGACCAGTATGGAAAGCATAACAGGTCAATCCGTCGATGTCGCCCACCCCAACACGTGGATCCGAATCCCCGCTCCATTTCCTACCTTTCCATTACAGGTTGTCCGTCTCTCCACATGTCTCTGATCGTGGGACTGCAACACAGCCCCCCGGTCTGTTGCACCACTCCGCCAAGCGTTGATCCAATACCTTTTTTGAGACCAAAAGAGCCGGTGATGCATCCCTTCGCATCACCGGCTCTTTGTACTTTGCTTGAAACCATGCCCTGAGGGGCTCCTTTGGGAACCTCTCAGGAGCTCGGTCACTCTGCCTATCGCACCTGTCTAGATCTTCGCAGCGAAGAAACGGAACTTCACCTTTCCATCCTCGGGAAGAGTCAGCCGTTCCGTCCCGGGCCCTGCAGGGGTGACCGGCCACTGCAAACCGTCGATGCTGATTTGGGCAGGATCCACGCCGCTCAGCTCCGTCATCAGCTGTACCGCCTCAACAAAGGCCCCTCCAAGGCTCTCCGTCTTCAGCTCAGGCTTGAGGACACCCAGAAGACCGTTGATGAGCTCGAAATCAGTGCTGGCCTCTCCGGGGCTGTCCATGACTTTCTCCAGGATCTGGACCCGCCGCTCACAGTTGGTGGCCGTTCCCCCCTTTTCGATGAAGCTCGAAGCGGGCAGGACCACATGAGCCAGCTTACAGGCCTCGTTGGCCACACAATCCTGCACGACGAGGAACTCAAGTCGCCCGAGCGCAGCCGTAACCTTCTCCTGGGGAATTCCCAGTTCAAACGGATTCGCCCCCACAAGATAAAGCGCCTTCAACTCGCCTTTCTCGATGGCGGCGAACATATCCGGCCAGCTCAATCCGGCTTTGTCTGCAGGATCGACTCCCCAGAGCTTCCCCACCACCTTGCGCGCAGCCGAGGATGTGGCAGGCCGATAGCCGGTGAGGTACTTGGCCACCGCACCAAAATCAGCGGCACCCTGGGCATTGCCGGCGCCGCCCATCACGTTGACGCCACCCCCGATCGCTCCGACTGAGCCAAGGAGCAGCTGCAGCGCACAGCACATCCGGTAGAAACCCTCGCTATGGGGGGAATTCCCATCGACCCCGTACACCAGGCATGCGGGTCTCTGGCTCGCGTAAAGCCGCGCAGCTTCCTTGATCTGCTCCTCTCCAATCCCCGTCTTCTCGGCCACATCGGCCAGGTTGACTTTGTCGAGACTTTTCGTGAGCTTCTGAAGATCCTGCGTGTGCTGCTCAACGTACTCCTGATCAAAAAGCTCCTCCGCCACCACCACTTTCAGAAGGCCGAGAAGGAGATGATCCTCGGTCCCGGCATTGAGTCTGAGATGCAGGCTAGCGGTTTTGGTCAAAGGAACCGCATCCGGATGACCAACGATCAGGATCCCTTCATCCCGGCGAGCCTTGCGTGCCCGGAGAGCTGCGATCGCGTGTTTTTCCAGAGTGTTGGAGCCGAGCACCAGCACAGAGCGCGCTTGGGCGATATCGTCCAGCGTGTTGGTCATAGCCCCCAGCCCCAGGCTGTTGGAGAGCCCATCGTAAACGGCCTGCTGCCATGGCCCCGCGACATTGTCGACGTTGTTCGTCAACAACGCCCCCCTGGCCAGCTTCTGCGCCATGTAGTACTCTTCGTTGGTCAGCATCCCACCACACAGTACCCCGATAGCGGCACCACCGGAGACGTCTCTGACTTTCTCGAGCCCCGCAGCTGCAGCCTTCAGAGCTTCCTCAACACTCACGGCACCGCCGCCCTTGACACTCGCCTGGGTGAGGCGCTCGGGCGAGTTGATGAAGTCGAAGTTGAAGCGGCCCTTTTTGCAGAGTGCCCCGCTGCTTGCCGGCGAATTGAAATCGCCCTTCACTCGGACAACCTTCCCATCGTGCGTTTCGTAATCGGCTCGACACCCGGATGCACACTGAAGGCAGACGGTCGAGGTCTTCCGCAATTGCCATGACCGGAATTCTCCTCTGCCCCCTCGAAACCCTATGGCGTCGACCGGACAGAAGTCGGCACAGTGGCCGCAGAACTCGCAGCCGGCCTCTTCGAGCGGAAGATCGAAGGCCGTGGCGATCCGCTGGTCAAATCCTCGCCCCACCTTGGTCCAGATGTCGGCGCCTTCGATGTCGTGGCAGGCCCGAATGCATCGACGGCAAAGGATGCATTTGTTCATGTCCAGATGCAGGAAGGGGTTCTTGTCATAATCAACGGGATACTTGTGGCGCGCTCCCTTGTAAGCCTCACCTTTGATTCCGTATAGATGAGCCATGTCCTGCAGTTCACATTCACCCGTGGCATAGCACGTCATGCAGTCGTTGGGGTGATCTGAAAGCAGAAGGTTCATGATGGTGCGGCGTGCATCCACCACCATTTCCGAGTCGGTTTCGATGACCATTCCATTTCGACATGGGAAGACGCACCCAGCCACAAGGGTGGACCAGCTGCCCCTCACGTCCTCCACGACACAAACCCTGCACGCCTCCTCCAGAGGCAGGTTAGGATGGTAGCAGAGTGTCGGAATGTAGACGCCTATTTGCTTCGCAGCTTCAAGAATCGTTGTGCCCTTCTCAACTTCCACTTCCTGCCCATTGATTTTAAGCGTGACTTTTGCCATAGCAGCTTATTCCTTTGAATATCTTCGTAGCTTTCAGATCGTTCTGAGCCCCTGACTCACCCTCCAGCCTTATTTCTTCTTCTTCTTCCCTTTGAGTCTTTCCCTGATCGCTCGCTTACGCTGTATCTCGACGAGATCTGCACAGACTCCCGCAGGGCATTCCTGGCGCTCGATGTGAGCCCTGAACTCGTCTTCGAAGTGAGTCACTGCACTCAAAACGGGACGGCTGCTCGTCATGGCAAATTCGCACAAAGGCGTATCCAGCATGGCCTGGCAGAGGGACCTGACCTGCTCAAGATCCTCCATGGTTCCTTTCCCCGAAACCATGAGCTCCAGGCACTCCAACATCCGCATCATGCCGATACGACACGGCACACACTTGCCACACGACAATCCAGATTCGAAGTCCAGAAAATACTTCGCCACCTCCACCATACACACCTTGTCGTGGAGGGTGGCAATCAGCCCTGTGTCCTTTTCATAGATGATGTCGTTGCGGTACGAACGGTCCGGACCGATGGAGAGGTAAGGGAACAGAATGTAGCCGTTCACGATGGTCTCCTCGACCACCTCGGCAACGTTCCCGGGCTTCACTCCCAGGTAAAAGAATTCCTTTCGAGGAAACCCGACATAAGGTCCGTTCTTGCACTTGCCGCCGCACCCGACCTTCCCCAGGCCTACTTCGACCGGGAGTTTCTTCTTTTCGAGCTCTTCGATGAAGGCTGCCCTCACGGCCTCAGCACCGCAGTCGCACCCGTCCTTCGATGAGCAAACCGTTATGCAGGGCACCGTAGCTGAAGGGGCACAGAAGCTCTCGCGGACTTCGGCCCGCGCTCCGGCCTCACCGGCAGCGGATGCTTGACTGCCCCTGGCACCAAACGGAAACCAAGCCTTCTCTCTCCCTTGTGTCTTGCTCTTCAACAATTCTCCCAGCATGGCTTTTGTTCGCTTTCTCTTCTGTTGATACGCGGCCAGGTTTCTGTCACCTTCAGACCGGCGCGCAGATTCCCACTCGACTGTGAATCAGAATCCCCGCGAACGTTTATCTCAGCTAAGGCAAGCTGCGAGCAGCAGCCTCGGTCAGTGCCACAAACTGGTCAGGGAAGATACCCAGGTAAATCATGCCCAACACCAGGATGATGCACATCGCCCGAGTCCAGGTATCCACTGCAACACGCGGATACGGTCGCAACGGCTCGAGAAGATAGGCAGCCTTGATGACGATGAGATAGTAGTACAAGGATATGGTAGCGTTGATCATGGCGATGATCGTCAGAACCAGATAGCCCTTTTCCAGGGCGGCAGCAAAGACCAGAAACTTGCCGGTGAAACCAACCGTTGGCGGAATCCCCGCAAGCCCGAACAAGCCGAGCATCAGCGTCATGGCCAGAAGCGGCGACCTCTTGTGAAGCCCGGCCAGCTCCTTGATTTCAAGGTTATGCCCGTCATCGGCGATCTTCATAACGACCATGAAGCACGCATAACCCATCACCAGGTAGGCGATGGCATAGTACATCGCCGTGGCATAACCGCGTTCCGTCATCGCCAGGATACCGATCATCATGTAGCCGGCGTGCGCGATGCTCGAGTAGGCCAGAAGCCTCTTGATGTCTTTTTGAATGATGGCGACGAGATTGCCGAATGTCATGGACAACACGGATAGAGCATAAAGCACGTTCACGAAAACCGGGCTTTCACCACCCGAAAAACCGACCAGCCGGATCACCAGAGCGGCCGCAGCCATCTTGGATGCCGTTCCGACATAGGTCGTGACCTGGTTGGCCGCACCCTGGTAAACATCCGGAGCCCACACGTGGAACGGGAAGAGGGCCTGTTTGAAAAAGAACCCCGAGAGAGCCAGAACCAGCCCTACAATGGCTGCAGGCTCCGTGATCACTCCAGGCAATATCTTGCTGATGCCCGCGATGTAGGTGGTGTGCGTGACACCGAACAGATAGCTGATGCCGAAGAGCATGAAGGCCGAGGCCGTCACGCCCACCATGAAGTACTTGATGCCCGTTTCCACAAACCGGTCTTCACCCCGCCGCATGGAAACCAGGAGGTAGAGCGAGTAGGAAGAAAGCTCAATGGAGACGTAGATCGTCAGGAGCTCCACAGCACTGACCAGCATCATCATGCCAAGGGTGCAAACGGAGATGAGCAGGTAAAATTCGGGATGATTCCGCCCGTCGATTCCCTTCAGTTCCGAACAGCTGAAAATGACCAGGAAAGTGCCGACAGCGAGAAGAATCTTGAACAGCTGACTGTATAAGTCTATGCGATAGGCATCGAAGAAGAGCATGCCCTGTTGCGTCGCACACAGCAGCGCGGCCACCAGGCCCACCCCCGAGAGCGCCAGGGCGAAAAAATAGGCTCTCCTTTGGTCCACCTTCTTCTGGATGGCAAGCCAGAAGAAGACCAATGCCATCAATGTGTAGCACAACTCAGGCGCAAATAGGATCCATTCCTTCATCGTCGACTCTTCCCCTCATCAGGCCTACAATTTGCCCACAAATGGGATCACCGCGCTCTGGATCACGTCCAATATCACTCGCGGGAACATCCCGAAGAAAATGATCACACCGACCAGGATGATTCGAGGTGTCGCCAGGAACAGCGAAACGTCCGGGATGTGTTCCCAACGTTCGTTCTTCTCACCGTAAAACGTCTTCTGAACCACGCGAAGCATGAAGAGGGCGCTCACGGCAAGACCGCTCACGGCAAGGATGCCGCGCACGGGGTAGGTCTGAACCGACGAGATGAAGACCAGCAACTCAGCCCAGAAGCTCGCCATGAAAGGAACACCGATCCCTGCGAAGGCCGCAATGATGAAAAACGCCGATGCGATGGGCAACGTCCTCGAAAGTCCCCCCAAATCGGGAATCATCTTAGTGTGGGTGCGGTCGTAAATGTATCCGACAGCGGAGAAGAGAAGAGCCGTCATGACGCCATGGGCGAACATCTGGAAAACAGCACCGTTGATCCCGTTCACCGTCATGGTGGACAGGCCCAGTCCAACGATGCCCATGTGCGAGACGCTCGAGTAGCCGATCACGTACTTCAAATCCGTTTGAGCCAACCCGACAAAAGCCCCATAAACGATGCCGATGGTGGCCAGGAGCGCCATGAAGTCAGCCCAGTAGGCGAGCCCTTCAGGGCAGAGCGTCATCCCCAGCCGCAGGATTCCGTAGGCACCCAGCTTCATCAGAACGCCCGCGTGGATCATACTCACCGCGGTGGGAGCAGCGACGTGGCCAACCGGCGACCATGTATGGAACGGCCAGACACCCGCCAGGATGCCGAAACCCAGGTAGAGCATCACAAAGGCGACCTTCTGGACATCAGCCGAGAAGCCGATGCGCTGGAGCTCAAAAATGTCGAACGTGTGCGCGCCACCGTGGACCCACATATAGATGATGCCAGGCAGAATCAGTGCGCTGCCCGCCAGAAGGTACAGGGTCAGCTTCATGCCACCGTATTCTTTACGAGTACCGCCCCAAATGGCGATGAGCGGGTACATGGGGAACAGGGACACGTCGTACCAGACAAAGATCCAGAAGAGATCCATGGAGATGAACACGCCATAGACACCGGCCACCAGGAGGAACATGAAGGCGAAGAACTCCTTCACACGCACCTCGAGATCCCACATGGTCAGCACACCCGTGAAAAGCACCACGGATGTCAGCAGAAGCATCGGGGCATTGATGCCGTCCAGAGCGTTGAACCAGTAGATCCCCAGGCCCTTGACCCAGAGATACCGCTCGACAAACTGGAGCCCACCCTTCTCGATGTCGTAGGCCTGATAGACCCAAATGCTCAACACAAGACCGACGCCAGCCCAGAACAGGCTCACCTGCTTCACAAGCTTGGGGCGGTCGTCAGGAATGAACATGATCGTCAGCAACCCAAGTATCGTCGACATCAGGATTGCCGAAAGGACCGGAAAATTAGCCATTTCCATCGCTGTCATAAGCAAGCCCGCCCACACTGGTAAGAGGTTCTGTAATCGAAGACTTTGCCCATTTTCTCTCTCAAAGGTTACCGCGGGACACTACAGCCCCTCTAACTAAACAGGAAGAACAGCACCACCAGCCCAACCGCCGCAACCATGACCAGCAGGTTCTGCTGAAGCATTCCGGACTGCAGGAAACTGAAGAACCGGCCACTTCCGACGGTGAATTCACAAATCCCGTCGATAGCGCCATCGATGATTCTCCGATCGTTTCTCGTGAAAACGCTCGTGAGGCCGGAATACACTGCCTTGTCGAGCGCCTTCCTGAGAAAGTCATCCAAATACCAGCGACGCGCGAAAAGCTCTTCCACGGCAGGGAACTTCTTGAGAAACCCCTCCTGCTTGGAGCCCTTCCTGCCAAACTCCATGTACGCCCACACAATACCACCCACCGCCATGCTCACCGCAGAGATGAGCAGCATGTAATGGCCGGCCCCGTGCCCCTCTCCGTGAGCGTCGGCCGCCGCCTCGCGTGCTGCTGCACCCAGAGCCCCCGGCACGGTGCTCATGATGAAATGCTCCAGCGACGAGTGCGAGAACCCGAGCACAAGCGTGATGCCGGCCAGAACCATCACCGGCACAGCCATGCACCAGAAGATGTACCCGTGATGTTCGCCCTCCTCTTCCCCGTGACCGTGATCGTGCGAGGCATGGCCACCATGATGCTCCGGCTTGCCCTGAGGGAAAACCATGAAGAAGATGAGCCTGAAAGTGTAGTAGGCCGTCATGAGCGCACCGAGGAGCCCGGCTCCCAGCCAGAGCTTGTTCGGGTGCTGGGCCAGCACACCCAGGATCGCTTCCTTGCTGAAGAAACCGGAGAACGGGAAAATGCCGGACAGGGCCAGAGCGCCGATGGTCATACAAACCATCGGGATGGTGAGCGACCTGCCGCCGTGTTTGCCGATGACCCTGAAATCGTTGGTGTGGTACTCGTGGATGAAGATACCGGAGCAAAGGAAGAGCAATGCTTTGAATCCGGCATGGGTCGTGAGATGGAAAACTCCGGCGAAGTAGCCGCCGGCCGCAAGGCCCATCACCATGAACCCCAGCTGGCTCACCGTCGAATAGGCCCAGACCTGCTTCAGATCATAAGTGGCCATGGCCATCGTGGAGGACAGCAGCATCGTGATGGTTCCAATGGCCAGCGCCATGGACATGGCTTCGGGCGACTGGGAATAGAAGGGGAAGATGCGGCTGAACATGTATACACCGGCTGCGACCATCGTGGCCGAGTGAAGCAGGGCACTGACGGGGGTCGGGCCCTCCATGGCGTCGGGCAGCCAGGTCAGGAGCGGGAACTGCGCACTTTTACCCATGACGCCGCCGAAGATGAGGCACGCCGAAATCGTGATCAGGTAGGGCGGAAGCCTGTGCGCCTGGGCAGCGTCGTTCATGCTGATGATTCCGAGGTTTCCAAAACCCAGGACCAGGATGATCAGGCCCAGGAAGAAGAAGATGTCCGCAGTGCGGGTCATCACGAAAGCCTTCTTTCCCGCCTGCGATGCGCTGTATTTTTCGTAGTAGAAACCAATCAAAAGGTAAGACGCCAGGCCGACCATCTCCCAGAAAATGAACAGCTGGAGCATGCTGGGGGCGATGACCATGCTCATCATGGCCCAGGCAAAGAGGGACTGGAAAGCGTAATACCTGCTGAAGCCCGGGTCACCGGCCATGTAACCCAGCGAGTAAACCTGAACCAGAAAGCTGATGGTTGCGACGATGCACAACATGACGAGGCTCAGGGGGTCGAGCAGGTATCCAAAGGGAATGACGATGTCATCGGCGATCAGCCACGGTGCCTGGTACTGCACAGCCGCCCCCGCACCCCACAGCTTGACCAGCAGGAACACGGCGCAAACCCAGGAGGTGGCAATGGCGCTCACCGAGATCGTGGCCGATACGCGCTGATCATGCCTCGTGAAGATCAGGATCACTGCCATGGAAAGAAGCGGCAGCCCGGAGCCCAGCGCAGCGGCAAGCAATACAGGATCTTTGAAGAATTCAGTCATATCCTTTTAACCCCTTAGTTGCTGAGCACGCTCAATGTTGATCGAACGCATCTTTCTGAACAGAGCCAGGATGATACTCAGTCCGATGGCCGCTTCCGCAGCAGCCAGCCCCATGACGAACAGCGTGAAGATCTGACCGACCGTAGGATCCGGAGTCAGAAACCGGTTGAAGGCCATGAAGTTGATATTCGCCCCGTTCAGCATGAGCTCCACCGAAATGAGCATCCCGATGAGATTCCGGCGCTGCAGAACCCCCAGCAACCCCAGACTGAACAGCAGTGCCGCAATGATGAGATAAACGCCCAGCGTATTCACGAGCTTAACCTCCGAGTGAATCCTGCCGTTACAATCGCCCCAATGATCGCCACCAGCAGCACCAGCGAGATCACCTCAAAGACCAGGTTGTATTTCGTGAGCATGGCGTGGCCCAACGCCTCGACGGACCAATCCCCGCTGCGTTCGGCAGCCACCATCCACCGGCTCTTGAGCCCAACCCCGACGAGCGCCAGGAACACGAGCAAGCTCGCTCCACCGGCCGCCGCAACCTTGGGCATGCGTCTCTCGGGTACCTCCAGGTGAAGCGGCCGTGAGAGCATGATCGCAAAGACGATGGCGATGGTGATGGCCCCGACGTAAATCAGGAGCTGCATCAGCGCAACGAACAGGCTCCCGAGAAACAGGTACAGACCGGCTACCCCGGCCAGGGCCAATGCGAGGCCCAGAACATTGTAGAGAATGTTCCGCGGGAAAACCGCAATGCACGCTCCCCCCAAGGTCAGGCCCACCACGACCCAGAAGGCCATTTGCGCAAAAGATTCCGTACTCAGAAAGCTCATGAGATCCCCTCTTTTCCTCACCGTCTCGAGTCAGGACTGACTCTTTTCCCTTTCCAACCGGGCTACCAGGTCCAGCACTCCATCCCAGCGGGATGCCCCCTCCATCTGGTATTCCGTCGAGAATTTCAAGGTTTGGGTCGGGCAACATTCCACACACAATCCGCACAGGCTGCATTTGGTGTAGTCGATGATATAGTGCGTAGCGATCTTGGGACTCTTGGCGTGCTGCTTGATGCCCTGGACCTTGATCAGCTGGGACGGGCATGTCCTCTGGCATGTGCCGCAGGCGATGCAGCGATGGGTGCCCGTCTCGGGAAATCGCTTGAATTCGATATGTCCCCGATAAGCAGGCGACATCGTGAGCTGTTTGCGTGGATACTGGACGGTGACAACCGGCCGGAATAACCGGCGCACGGTCACTCGCATCCCTTCGACCAAACTCCAGCCACCTTCTACAATCTCTTTCCAGTAAGCCATAAGACCTCTTTCAGTGCGCTCTGTCCAGCTCGAGTCGGCTGTAACCTGTGAAACCCTCTGCCCAGTCCATATTTCACCGGCGACCTTCCATGCCGATGCAGCTCAAAAAATGCTCCCGTCTTCTCAGACGAACTTGACCACCAGCGCCGTCAGCATCAGGTTGGCGAGACTCAGGGGAATCATCACCTTCCAGGAGAAATTCATCAGCTGGTCGAACCGAAGGCGCGGGAAAGTCCACCTCACCCACATGATGATGAAGATCAAAATGTAGGTCTTCACAAGAAACCAAACGACGCCGGGGATATTCAGATCAAAACCGAACGGCCCGTTCCAGCCGCCGAAGAAGAGGCTGGTGGCGACGGCGCACACGATGAACATGTTCGTGTACTCGGCCAGGAAGAAGAGGCCGAACCTCATGCCGCTGTACTCGGTGTGGAAGCCCGCAACCAGCTCGGACTCGGCCTCGGGAATGTCGAAAGGCGCACGGTTCGTTTCGGCCGTGGCACAGATGAGATAAATGATGCCGGCAACAGGCTGCAGGAAAATGAACCAGAACCTGTTTTGAGCTTCGACGATGTGGGAGAACTGGAGCGAGTTCACCATCAGAACTACGCTCAACACCGCCAGGAGCAGCGGGATCTCGTACGCGACGTTCTGAGCAACGGATCGCACGGCGCCCAAAAGTGCGTATTTGTTGTTCGAAGCCCAGCCGCCAGCAAGGATGGCGAGAACCGAAAAAGTGGAGAACGCGAAGATCAGCAGAACACCGACGTTCATATCCCGGATGATCAGGTCGGGACTGAAAGGAAGAACCAGAAATCCCACCAGAACCGGCATGAACACCAGGATCGGCGCAATGGGGAACAACTTCCGATCGGCCGCTGCGGGACTGATGAGCTCTTTGCCCACCAGCTTGATGCCATCCGCTATGGTCTGCAAGATTCCAAACGGGCCGACCTCCTTGGGGCCTGGCCTCAGCTGAATGTGCCCGGCGACCTTGCGCTCCAGCCAAACCAGAAAAAGGGCATTGAGCTGAGAGAAGGCCAGCACGATCACCAGGCCTACAATCAGTCTGACCCAATCTGAACCATCCGTGTTGCCCATAATCCTGTTCTCCTTCGTGTCTTAAAACGAAACCCCGCCCAGTTTATCGGCCGCCTTCCACACCGCCGGCTAACGATCGATCTCCGGGATGACCACATCGATGCTTCCCAGGATCGAGATGGCGTCGGCCATCATGGTTCCTCGCAGGACTTCGGTCAAGACATGCAGGTTCCCGTAGCTCGGAACGCGAATATGACACCGGTAAGGATACGGAGTTCCATCGCTGACCAGATAGTAGCCCGTCTGGCCCCGCGCGCTTTCAAATCCGAAGTAAATCTCACCCTTGGGCGGTCTCACCTTGAACGTAGCCGCTTCATTCCAGAACGGCCCGCCGGGCATCCTGTCCAGCGCCTGCTCGATGATCCGGCAGCTCTGCTCCATCTCCTCGAGCCGCACACGGTATCGATCGAGAGCGTCTCCCTTCGTGCCGATGGGAATTTCGAAGTCGAACCGGTCGTAAATCTCGTAAGGCTCGATCTTGCGCATGTCATAAGGGATGCCGCACGCCCGAAGATTCGGCCCCGTCACGCCGAATTGCCTGGCCTGGTCCACCGTGATCACGCCGACTCCGCGAGTGCGGTGAATGAAGATCACGTTCTTGGTCACCAGGTTGTCGTAGTCGTGATAGCGACTGCGAAAGCGCTTCAGGAACGATCGGGTCGTGTCCACGAACTGAGCGTCCACATCCTGGCAGACACCGCCGAACCGACAGTAAGAATAGGTCAGTCGCGATCCGCTCACCCGATCCAGGATATCCAGGATGTGCTCGCGATCATCGAAGGCGTACAGGAACGGAGTAAACCCGCCCAGGTCCATGACATAGGTCCCGAACCAGAGGAGGTGGCTCGATATGCGGTTGAGCTCGGCACACACCGTGCGGATGTACTTGGCGCGCTCGGGAACCTCGATGCCGGCAAACTTTTCGACGGCCAGGACAAACCCGTGGTTGTAGAGCAGCCCGGAGAGGTAATCCATCCGGCTGGCATTGGGGAGAAACTGCTTGTAAGTTCGGTTTTCCCCCATCTTTTCATGGCCGCGATGTCCATAGCCAATCACCGGATCCGCCTTGACGATGAACTCACCGTCGAGGTCGAGGAGCACTCTCAGAACCCCGTGCGTGCTGGGATGCTGAGGACCCAGATTCAGCGTGTACACACGTTCGACAATTGGTTCTCTGAATTGATCAGCCATAGATCTCATCTCTTGTCCGGTAGGCGTGAACTTTACCAAAGTCCTTCTTCAGCGGATGATAGTCGGCATCCTCAGGCAGCAGAAGGTTCCGCGGATCGGGATGTCCTTCGAACTGGATTCCATAGAACTCACGGACTTCCCGCTCCAGCCAGTCGGCAGCCGTGAAGACCCCACTGGCCGTGGGAACGCTCACGCCATGCCCCACCAGAACCCGCAAGGACATCCTCGACATGGGCTCGAAACAGTTCAGGTGGTACACGATCTCCTGCGTGTCCTGAAAATCCAGGGCCGTCATCGTCTCCAGATAGAACCCGGTGTCCTTGAAGACACCGAGCGCTTCCACAAGCTTTGCCGCCGGCGCCGTGGCCGCACTGACGACCCCCGCGCCGTATTTGTCGTCCACGCACACCGCGTCGTCGCCCAGCATGGAGCGGAGCTTTTCGATCATCACGTCCTTGTTCGCCATGGCTAGCTCTTCCCTCCCTTGCGATGGAATCGCCGCAGGATGTTTCGATCCTCACCCTTGGTGATCTTGTCCTCCAGCGCCAGGAAGCCCTGAATGAGTCCTTCGGGGCGGGGCGGGCATCCGGGAATGTAGATGTCCACCGGGACCAGGAGGTCGGCGCCGGGGATAATGGCGTACTGTCCGTCGTATTCGAAAGGCCCCCCCGAGATGGCGCAGTTCCCCATGGCGATGCACCACTTGGGGTTCGGCATCTGATCCCAGAGCATCTGAATGGCGGGACCCATCTTCTTGGAGATGGTGCCCGCGACGATCATCAAGTCCGACTGCCGCGGCGACGGGCGGAAAACCCCCGCTCCGAAGCGGTCCAGGTCAAAGCGCGACGCCCCGGCGGCCATCATCTCGATGGCGCAGCACGCGAGCCCGAATGTCATCGGCCATAGGGAGTTGGCCCGAGCCAGGTTCAGAACGTCATCCAAGAGGGCGAATCTGATGACCGGCTCACCCGGTTCTATCTTTTGGTTTCCCACTCAAATACTCCTTTGCACCAGGCATAGACTATGGCCAGAGACAAAATGCCCACAAAGATCGTGACCTCCACCAGATCCCGCAGAGCGTATTTGCCGTAGGCAAGGGCGACCGGGAAGAGGTAGAGCACGTCGACGTCGAAGGCGAGAAAGATCAGCGCGTAGATGTAGTAGGCAACCGTAAACTGGATCCACGCGCTGCCGATGGTCTGCATGCCGCTTTCGTACGTTTCCTCGCGCCTGGCCCCTGCACTCCGCTTCACGATCAGAGACGAAATGATGATCGGAACGACGGCAAAGACCACTCCCACGAGAAGGAAGAATGCAATTGCCAGAAAATCGGTCATTAGCTCTTTGGGAAGCATGCCCCTCTCCATTCCCTATTCGATGAAAATGGCGCCAAACTTACAGCTCTCAATGCAGATACCGCAGCGCACGCAAAGCTCGTCATCGATACAGTGGCATTCTCTCTTTTCCCCGATGATGGCGCTCTCCGGACATTTCCTGCGGCACACCCCGCACCCCGTGCACTTTTCCGTGTCGATCTCGTAGTGAATGAGCGGTTTGCAGACCTTGGCCGGGCAACACTTGTCGTTGACATGAGCTTCGTATTCGTGCCGGAAATACTGCAGTGTGCTGAGAACCGGGTTCGGTGCGCTCTTGCCGAGGCCGCAAAGGGCCGCTTCCTGCATGGTGCTGCCCAACCGCTCCAGCTCGTCGATATCGCTCGGTACTGCGAGACCGGAGCACATCCGGTCCACAATCTCGTACATCCGCTTGACGCCCACACGGCATGGGACGCACTTCCCGCAGGACTCCTGAACCAGAAAGGTCAGAAAATAGCGGGCCACGTCCACCATGCACGTGTCTTCATCGAGAATGATCATCCCTCCCGAGCCCATCATGGACCCGGCCTGCTTGAGCTTCTCGAAGTCCACCGCAAGGTCGATGAGGGACTCGGGAACACACCCCCCCGAAGGACCACCGGTTTGAACGGCCTTGAACGCTTTGCCGCCAGGAATCCCGCCACCGATGTCGTAGACAATCTTCCGCAGTGGCGTACCCATCGCCACTTCAACCAGCCCCGGGTTGTTGATTTTCCCGACCACGGAGAAGATTTTGGTCCCCTTGCTCCGTTCGGTGCCGATGGAAGCAAACCACTTGCCGCCGTTGTTGATGATCTGAGGGACGCTTGCCCAGGTCTCCACGTTGTTGAGGTTGCTGGGACGGTGCCACAGCCCTTTCTCAACGGTATGGATGTGCTTGCCCCGGGGCTCGCCGATCTTACCCTCGAGGGAAGCCATCAAGGCTGTGGATTCGCCGCAGACGAACGCTCCTGCACCACGGGTGATGAAAATATCGACCCCGAAGGGAGTACCCAGGATGTTCTCTCCCAGGAGCCCGTAGTTCTTGGCCTGCTCCAGAGCGCGCAGGCCGTTTTTCACGGCAACAGGATATTCATAGCGGCAGTAGATGTATCCCTCTTTGGCGCCAATGGCGTAAGCGCCGATGATCATCCCCTCGATCACCTGGTGCGGGTTGCCTTCCAGGAGGGCTCGATCCATGTAGGCCCCCGGGTCCCCCTCGTCGGCGTTACACATCACATATTTGATATCCCCATGAGCCTTGCTGCACGATTCCCATTTGACGCCCGCCGGAAAACCTCCACCCCCACGACCGCGCAAACCCGAAAGCTTGACCTCCTCGATCACCTCCAAAGGCTTCATCCCGGCGAGCACCTTTGCGAGCGCCGAATATCCGCCGCGTGAGATGTAGTCATCGATTTCGGTGGACCAGTTGAGCCCCGTGTCGTTGAAGATGATTCGCTCCTGGCCGGCATAAAAAGGAATGTCCTTTTCACGAACGACCTTCTCGCCCGTCTCGGGGAAGACGTAGAGAAGATCATCCACCAGCTCATCACCCAGCACCGTCTTCTCAAAGATCTCCGGAACCCTGTCGTCCTTCACACGCTCGTAGAATATGTTCGCGGGCTCGATCACGACAATGGGGCCACGGGCGCAAAAACCGTGGCATCCGGTCTCCACGACCTGATACTGCTGGCTCACCCCTTTATCGTCGAGCAGCTTCTGAAAGGCCTCCCTGAGATGCGCTCCGCCGCCGGAATGACACCCGGGGCCCCCACATATCCTGATTCGCTTTCGTATCGATTTTCTCTTCTCATTGATCTGCTCACGCAGGACTTCCAGATCCCGAACACTGTTGAGCCGCATGATGATCTCTCCGTTAGACCTCTTCTTTCAACGCTTTAACTACGCTCGTTACTTTGCTGGGCGTCACTTCGGAATAAGTTGTCTCACCCACCACCACAACCGGCGCTGCAGCGCAGGCCCCCACGCAGTTGACCGTTTCCAGGGTGAACATCAGGTCCTCCGACGTTTCCCCCGGCATGAGGTTCAGCTCAGACTGAAGCCTCTCGATGATCTTCGGACCTCCCTTGACGTGGCAGGCGGTTCCGGTGCAAACGTGCATCACATAGCGTCCCCGGGGGGTGAGGCTGAACACCTTGAAGAAATTGGCCACCCCGTAGACTTGGCTGATGGGCATCTTCAGCCGTTCAGATACTCGCTGCATGCTTTCCCTGGGCAGGTAATGATAGCGATGATTGATATCCAGCATGATCTGAAGGAGGGATGCTGGCTTCGGCCCCCACTGATTGATGATCGCATCAACGTCTTCGATGTTGTACTCCATTCAGTTCCTCCATCCATGCCTCTTGAAAGCACTGCATAAGACGATGGATTCCGTAAGGGAATAGTCCATTTGGGCGGGTTCTTCTTTCGCACAATGCCCTCGACCGGTCAAGTGAAAACTTGCGCATGGTGACCGCCGGTCAAGGATCAGCCCTGTTCAGATAGACCGAGAATGTGGTGCCTTTCCCAAATTCGCTCTTCACTTCGACCTTGCCGCCGTGGGCGCGCAAAATCCTCTGAACGATGGTCAGACCCAGGCCGGTTCCCTCCTGTTTGCGCACATCCTTGTCCTTGCTGCGAAAGAACTGCTCGAACACAAAGGAAATCTCCTTCTCCGCAATCCCAAGGCCCGAATCCTCCACATCCACCACCACCCAGCCTTCCCGCTCTGCGGCCCGGATGCGGATATACCCCCCAGGCCGATTGTACTTGATGGCGTTGGAGATGAGGTTGCTCAGCACCTCCCGGAAGGTGCCGGGATCGACATGCACATTGGGCAATCCCGGCTGGAGCTCCTTCGTGATGGACAAACCTTTCTGCTGTGCGACAAAGTCCAAGCCGGCCATCGCAGCGTCGATGCAGGAGGCGAGAGGCACGGATTGAAGCCGGTGCAGGATCTCCCCGGCCTGAATCCGGCTCATGTCGAGCCAGTCATTGATGAGCTGCAGCAGACCTTCGAGCCTCTCACGGGCTCGCTCCAGCATCTCCCGCTGCATCTCGTTCAACTCACCGCCCATGTCGCCCAGCAGCACCTCAAGATATTGAAAGATCGCCCCCAATGGAGACCTCAGCTGGTGGCTGACCATGGTGATGAAATTCCTTTCCATGGCCGCCTTCTCTTCGCGGAGGGCTCGTGATTCCTGATCGAGGCGCCGCTTTTCCAGGCCCCGCCGTACGACGATGATGAGCTCATCCGGGGTGAACGGCTTCGGAAGGTAGTCGTAAGCGCCCTCCTTCATCACCGCCACGGCGCTCTCTATGGTGGCATACCCGGTGATGATGATGGTGACGATATTGGGGTCGTAGGACCTCACCCGACGGGCGACTTCCACGCCGTCCATTTCCGGCATCTTGAGATCCACGAGGACCAGATCAGGGGGCTCCCGCATCATCATTTCCAGGCCCTCGCGGCCACTGGAGGCCATGGCGACCTGGATGCCTTCGCGCTTCAGTACGCGCTGGCAGGAAATCCGACCGATTTCCTCATCATCGATGACAAGCACCTTCGGAGGAACCACCTTCACCCCTGACAATGAACCGACCGCGCCCTGTGGGGGCAAAGGGCCGTCCATGCGGTTTTCAACAGCTGGATTCAATGGAAGCCGGCTACTTGGCCCGGCTGACGAGGGTAGCGACCTTCTCCAGGAGCTCCTTGGGTCTGAGCGGTTTATCCATGTAGTCGTCCGGCTGCGGGATGTCGCCCATGTCTTCCTCATCGCCGAAAGAAAAGCGTGATCCCGTATCAGTCTTGACACTCGAGACCATGAGTATGGGCGTGCCTTTGAGCGCTTCGAAGTCCGGTGAAGTCCGGAGTGTCCCCAAAAAGCTGAACCCTTCGAAGAGGCTCTCCATCATGATGTCCAGCATGACCAGATCGGGCTTCGCCTCCTGGATCACCTTGAGACCCTCTTTGCCATCGCTCGCGGTCACAATCTCGTAGCCATCTGTCATGAGGATCATTTTGGTCGTTTTGATGAAGTCCGGATCGTCATCTACAATAAGGATCTTACCCTTGGCGGCCATGCACATACCTCCGGGGACTTGGGGAGAAAAAGTTCACAAGTCAACGCGTAACCTGACATTTGGGCCACTTTTACTAGCGGAATCGTCCTTGCCTGTCAACTGGAAATCTAGTAACCTAATTCACAAGCTAGGGGTCGCCTCCCCGCTCAAACCCAATGGAAAAGCCGGCAGGCACATCCCAGGCCCTCTTCCGCCCCCGATCGCGGGGGCGTTGACGGAAGCTCCCCGGAATCGTTGTGCATCCAACTCCAAGCTGATGGAGGGGGCTTTATGTGGTTCAAACAGCTCAACTGGTACAAGCGCATTGGCGTCAAGATCAGCGTTCTCACGAGCGTCCTCGCCATCGGCTTTCTCAGCGTGCACACCTTTTTTTCGATTC
>Ga0105094_10000317_pt1 | contig 23172 bp, 20 predicted proteins | sample PPLLak1March2015_2_FD_87023 | JGI IMG/M metagenome (GOLD analysis project Ga0105094, IMG submission 87023) | Freshwater sediment microbial communities from Prairie Pothole Lake near Jamestown, North Dakota, USA - PPLs Lake P8 Core (3) Depth... | ecosystem: Environmental > Aquatic > Freshwater >...
CAGAAACCGTTCACTTTTCCCTACCTCAAAGTTCCCCGGGGAGACAAAAATATAATATTGAGCTTCCATACTTATCATCCATATTTCGTAACTCATTATAAAGCTCCCTGGTCAGCAGCTAAATTCTATAATGGCCCAGTTCAATACCCTGGTCAATGTATTACAGAAGCAGATTACAAAAAATATGTTGATACAGCAAACAAACCGCTTGTATCCAGGTTAGAGGAAGAAAAAGCACTGGAGTTCTATGATAAAGAAAAACTTCAGAAAATTGTTCAGGATGCTATTAATAAAGCAAAAGAAGCCGGGCTGCAGCTATACTGCAATGAATTCGGCTGCCTTCCTAATGTATCCCGCGAAACTCGTTTAAAGTATTACCAGGATATTACAGATGTGTTCAGGAAAAATAATATAGTTTATGCAAACTGGGATTATAAAGGAAACTTCAGTATTGTGGAATGGGATAGAGATAATTTAAAAAATTCCAAACCTGATTATGAATTAATAAACATATTGACAAAGTAAATAATTATTGCAATACAGCTAAGGATGATTTGATTTAATTTCAAGCAAGACCAAAAACATTTTTGGGGAAAAAATGTATATAATCAAACCGGCAATTATTTCATCGTTCTTGACTGCAACGTTCAAATGAAACTTTTTTTTAATTTAGTATTACGGCGAAAATTCCGTAAAAGGGGTTATAGAACTTGAACTTTTTGATATTTTGGGGAGAAAAATAAGTACTTTGTTAAAAGAGGAAAAAGATCCCGGAGCATATACATATAATTTAAACCCGAAAAACCTGGTAAGCGGGATATACATAATCAGGTTAAAGTCTGCCGGAATATCTGAAGCAATTAAAATAATGCTGATGAAATAAGTTTATTTGCATTGACTAATTTCATCTAACTTTCCTTACGCAATCCTATCCGACCCTTCTCTTGCTTCCAAGTTATTTTAAGATTTTTAATATTGAGGATTAAATCGGATAAAAAAAGGCGGCAGAAAATTTCTGCCGCCTGCTTCTTTTAACTTACTCTTACCTTCTGCCGCCTCTCCCTTTAGGACCGGTTCCATCGCATTCACCTGTTCCGGTACCGGTTCCAGGTCCAAAACCTGTTCCATCCTTTGGTCCAACACCGGTTCCTGTTCCGTCACCGGGACCAAAAGCACCTTTGCCTGTTCTATTCTGGTTTCCATTACCATTCATATATTTATTGCCTGAACCGTCTAAAGGTTTCTTGTAATCGGGGTCCTGCCCGTTAGGAATCCCATCACCATCAGAATCTGCTGCATTATCATTTATGCCATCGCCATTCAGGTCTACAAATCCTTTACCGGTTTTATTTTCTGTTTTGACTTGTTCCTTGGTTTGAGTCTTGGTTTGCATCTTTAATTTATTCTGATCTTGTTCCTTTATCTGAATTTTTGTCTTGTTTTGTTCTTTAACCTGAACTTTTTCCTGGTTTTGCTCTTTCACCTGAAGTTTAGTTTTGGTTTGTTCTTTTAATTGAGTCATATTCTGACTCTGCTCTTTAGTCTGGACTTTAGCCGTGCTTTTCTCTTTTACCTGAACTTTGTTCTGGTTTTGGTCCTTCAACTGAGTTTTTGTTTTATTCTGTTCCTTTATCTGAGCTTTATCCTCGCTCTGTTCTTTCAGCTGGATCTTATTTTGATCCTGTTCTTCAGTTCTTACCTGAACCTTTTTCTGATCCTTGGTTTGTTCTTTTATTTGATTCTCTTCCTGGGCTAATAAATCACTATTTACTACGACCAGTAGTATTATCAATCCCGGGATAATCGTTTTGAAAAGTGCTTTCATTTTATTCTCCTTATTAATTATTTCTATTTTAATAGAATTGTCCAACAGTTATGCCATTAAAATGATTGCAGATCGGAAGTTTCTTATAAAGAATTATCATAAGAATTCGACTATAATGACGATCCGGCGACATTAAAGACGAAGGAGACTATTCAATGAATTTTTCATCTAACCAGGCAGTTATTGTTTAATATTTTTATTTTTAGGCATGAAATTTAAACTTCGTCCGGCAGTAGTGATTACAATATCTATCGTAATAGGGATAATAATGATAATTTCCTCTTACTTTGAATTAAGACAAAGCAGAGAGGAAATATTTCACCTTCTTAAGGAACAGTCAAAATCATTAATTGAAACCATATCGTTAAGCAGCATCAATACTTTAAATTCCGGTGTTGAACTGGAAGACATGATAACAGAAAGACTCCTAAATAATGCCTCATTAATAAAAAGTCTTGACAGCCTGAATCTTCTCAGCAGAAAGAAACTGATAGAGATTTCAGATCAAAATGATTTATACAGAATAAATATTTTTGACAGGAACGGAAACAGAGTTTTATCCAATAGAATACCTGAAGAAGGGCATCTGCACGGACCTGAAAAAGTAAACAGGTATGAAGAAGTAGGACCTATTCTGGAAGGTGAAACCGAGGAATTAATCATAGGGCTAAAAGATGCTGAATATGTTGATGAAAAAAGATTTGCCGTTGCAGTATCAAGAGCAAAGAATAAAGGCGGTGCTATCGTGCTTAACTTAAATGCTGCGGATTTTATTGAATTCAGGAAAAAAATCGGCATCGGGAAAATAATACAGGATATATCGGATAATGAAGGTTTGGTTTACCTGATCCTGCAGGATTCGATCGGTATCTTAGCAGCAGGCCAGGGAGTTAATGAAGCTGCGCCTGTTGAGGGAGATAAATTTTTAGGTGAAGCTTTTAATTCCGACCTTACTTTTTCAAGAGTAAATGAGTTTAAAGATGAAGATGTTTATGAAGTTGTTAAAAGATTAAAGTATGATGATGAAATCATAGGAATTTTCAGGCTAGGGCTCTCCTTAAATGAAGTGAAGCTTGTTGAAGAGAGAATGCTGAGGAGATTAATAATAATTTCCCTGGTTCTTGCCGCGATATCCGTAGTGGTACTTAGCATAGTTTTTACAAACCAAAACCTCAAATCTGTGTCTAACGAGTATTCTAAATTCAAATCTCTTACCTGGTCTGTTTTTCAGAATATGGATGAAGCTGTAATCGTAGTAAATAAAAATAAAGAAATAGCGCTCTTTAATATCGCAGCGGAAAAATTATTTCAGAAACCGGGCAGCAAGGTAATCGGCAAAAATCTGAATGATATTTCATCTGCAAATTTTGCGTTCCTTAATGAACTGCTTGCCGGAGCGAATTCCGATTCCGTATTTGAAGAACGAGCCGTTGAAATTTCCGGAAAGCCGTATTCTATTATCTTATCGCTTACTAAAAATTATGATGAATCTGGAGTGCCTCAGAATTACATTATTGTTATAAAAGATATAACTTCAATAAAGCAGCTCCAGGAACAATCCAGGAGAAATGAAAAACTAACTGCAATGGGAGAGCTGGCTTCCGGTGTGGCACATGAAATCAGGAATCCAATCAATGTCATCGGGATGGTCGCACAGAGATTATTAAAAGAATTTAATCCCGATGAAAACAGGGAAGAGTATCTGTCGATTACTTCATTATTAAAAGATGAGGTAACAAGAATTAATAAAATAATAACCCAGTTTTTACAGTTTGCAAAACCTCTTTCCGTAAGCAACGAAGAGGTAAAAACGGGCGATTTCATTGAGGGGATTTTCAGATCATTTATTGGCCAGGCTAATCAGAAAAAAATTAATTTTAGAATAGATAATGCCGGAGATTACGCAGTCAATACGGATCCTGATTTGCTGAAACAGGTTCTCCTGAATATTGTACAGAACAGCTTTGATGCAGTAGAAGAAAACGGTGAAGTTTCTTTAAACTGCCGTAAAACGGACCGGAAGATAATTATTGAAGTGAAAGATAATGGGAAGGGAATACCCGAAGAAGTTCAGTCGAAAATTTTTGATCTCTACTTTTCAACTAAGAAAGAAGGGAATGGATTAGGATTAAGCATTTCACAAAAAATAGTAAATCAGCTTGGAGGAAGACTCTCCTTTACAAGCAGAAGAGATGAAGGAACAACTTTTACAATTGAGCTGCCATCATGAAAAATTATAATATTTTACTTATTGATGATGAAATAAATCAACTCGATATTCTTTCAGGATTTTTAAGAAAAAAGGGGTATAGAGTACTTACCTCCTCAAGCGGCGAAGAAGGAATAAAAATTTTCAAAAATAATTTAATCGATATAGTCCTTTCCGATTTCAAAATGCCCGATAAAAATGGGCTCGAAGTCCTGGAAGAAATTAAAAAGATAAATCCGGAAGCAGGTTTTATTATGATCACCGCTCACGGTACAGTTGAGAATGCTGTTAAAGCAATGAGGATGGGAGCAGAAGATTATATTTCAAAGCCGATTGATCTTGATGAGCTGGAACTGCTCCTTGAAAAACTTATTGAAAACCGGAACCTGAAATCGGAAAACCTGGCACTTAAAAATCTTCTTGAAGAAAAAAGTAAAATTAACTCTATAATTCATAATTCCCCTAAAATGCAGGAGGTAATAAGCATTGCTTCCAGGGTTGCAGATAGTAAAGCCTCGGTTTTAATAACCGGTGAAAGCGGAACAGGAAAAGAAGTCTTGGCAAAAGCCATTCATCTGATCAGCAGCAGGAAAAATAACGCTTTTATTGCAGTTAATATTCATGCTCTTTCGGAAAATCTACTGGAGAGTGAGCTGTTCGGGCATGAAAAAGGCTCCTTTACCGGTGCAGATAAAATGAGAAGAGGCAGATTTGAACTTGCAGATAACGGCACAATTTTCCTCGATGAAGTTGGAGACATTCCTGTAGGCACACAGGTTAAGCTGCTTCGAGTTTTACAGGAACACCAGTTTGAAAGAGTCGGGGGAACCGAGGTAGTTGATGTAGATGTGAGAGTTGTTGCTGCAACAAACCAGCATCTTCAGAAAAAAATAAAGGAAGGGACTTTCAGGGAGGATTTATTCTACAGGCTGAATGTGGTAAATATAAATATTCCTCCATTAAGAGAAAGGAGAGAAGATATTCTCCCGTTGATCGACACTTTTATAAAAAAGTATTCCGAAGAGAATAATAAAGAAAGATTGGAAGTAACTAAGGAAACGGCGGACATTTTATTGAAGTACAGCTACCCCGGCAATGTTCGCGAGCTGGAAAACATAATTGAAAGATCGGTTGTCTTAAGCCGCAGCAGAATGATTATGGCTGCAGATCTTCCTTTAACTGTAAAAGAATTAAATTATGAAAAAGATATAAACCAGAGTACTCCCCAGACACTGAATGAAAAAGTTGAAGAGCTTGAGAAACACCTTATCTATGATGCCCTCAAAGAGGCTAACGGGAACCAGACAAAAGCCGGAAAGATTTTAGGGCTTACTGAAAGAAATCTCCGTTATAAACTGCAGAAGTATAATATCAAACACTGAATGTGGATGACTAGTTGTAGTGTGAAATGATCAACGACTAGCGACAAATGATCAACTACTACCGACAGGCGGCTAATGATCGTATAGTTCAATAGCTCCAGTCAAGACCAACTAAAATAAGCTGGTTATCAAAGTCATAAAAGTAATCGTTGCTTGTATTTTTTATATAATTATAGTTTAATACAAGTTCAAGTCCATCCATAAAATTAAATAAATCATACTTCAGCCCGATACCGAAAGAATATTCCTTATCCTTTCTGTAAATATCCAGCGAATTGCCGTTTATATCTGCCACAGGAAGGTTCGAATAGTTTCTGGTCTTGTAAGAAACCTCGGTGCCTAATGTTAAGTTGCCCCCAATCAGCTGCGTAAAATTTAAACCATATTCCATTCCTTCGCTGCTGTACAACGTATTTATTATTTCCTCCTCGTAATAGATATAGGTATCGTCACCGATATACCTTGTTCCCTCTGTTAAATTCAGTCTGCCGAGTGCGTGCACTGCTAGTCCTGTATTTTCGGATAAAGATTGGGCAGCATTCAAGTAAATATTCAATTGAGAATTTTTATTGGTCATTGATGGGTCAACGGATTTTTCAATATAGTTTTTTAAATTTACTTCGCCGCCCAGCATCAAAGATGTTCTTGTTTCAAATGAAAAGGCTGTTCTTGCGAAAGCTTTATTTTCATAATAAGAAAAAGAAGTAAGATTATAAAAATCATTTCTGCTGAATAAGTATCCCAGAATCAGGTTGCTTCCTTCAGTGAACGAATGGCTGTAGTTTGCATAACCTGATATCTGCCTGATATCATAAATACTGAAGTAATCGCGGTTATTCCTGACAATTAAATTAACTCCTGCATTTAAAGGATTTCCTTCTTCCGAAAATAATCTTGTATTTACAAGTCCCACTTTATGCGAATAATTCGTTTTTAAAATATTCTTCTGATAGTAATTATAACTGCCGATGTAATAAACCTGAAAATTATTTGTTTCACCTTCTAAATTGTACCCGCTGCCGAAAGTAATACTGTTTATGAAATCTTCAACTTTATAATAATTTTTATAGATGTTATCATCATAATAATTATTTGAACTTAAATCTATCCTGAACTGGGGCATTGCTTCGTAAGAAAAAGAGAGAGCAAGAATAACCGCTGCTGTAAAAGTATTCAATATTATTTTCATCTCTTATCTCCCACCACGTCCGCCGTTTCCATCTCCGCCCTGATTCTGACCTTGTCCTCCGCTTTTACTTCCTCTGAATCTTTTTCTCATCTTATCCAAGCCCATTCCGCTTGCTCTCTGATCGCTTATTCCGTCTCCGTCTTTATCAATAAAAACATCCATTTTCCTTTTAGATTTTTTTTGGACCTGTTCCCTTCCGCCTAGTTCATCGCCGCCAGTATTATCTTCTTTGATAACCTCCTGGCTTTTGTCTTTTTCAACATCAACACTATCAGGTTGAACAGCAAGTAAACTTCCGCTTACGATCAGCAGAAAAAAAGATATAAATATTGTTTTCATAATTTTTCTCCTTATTAAAACTGCAGCAAGCATTATACCGTTCTTCCCAAATTCTAAAACCAGAATTTTGAGAGAAATTGAAGACAGATTTCGACTTTTTTGTTTATAATCCGACTTAATGGGCGATATTTAGTAGTAATGCAAATAAAATTTTTAGAAGATTTTAAATATTTTTAATAATTTAATGGATGGGGAAATCAATGAAGAAAGAGAAAAAAGAAAAAGGGAAGAATTTTATTACAAAAACTTTTTATTATCTGAAATTTAGTGTTATGAAAAAGTTAGGAATATTCTTTTTGACTGCATTAATGGTTTCATCATGTTCAACCAACAAATTAATCTTAACACCTGCAGATTCAAAAAGAGGTGATGCGGTTTTTAGTTCAATTTACCCGGACCGGAACTATGCTGAACTAGAGGATATCCTTCTTGATACCTGGACGCAGCAGGGAAAACTAAATATCAATAGAGTCCTAATTGATTTTAATATTGAAAAAATATCTCCAGATGCAATTGTTGACAGTGCTTATTTAAATTTATATGTAAATGCTAATTCTTTTTATAGCAGGCCCGGAAAAAATCAAGGCAAAGACAGCATCGTGATTAAAAGAGTAACTTCAGAGTGGGATGAAAAATCCGTAACATGGAATAATCAGCCTGAAACTACAACGAAGAACCAGGTAATTATCGCAAGCATCCCGGGCTCACAGCCGAATTATGAAGATATTGATATAACTAAAATTATCCGGGATATAGTCAGAGAAAAAAATAACCGGTATGGTATTATGATCCGGTATAAAACGGAAAGGCCATATAATGTCGTATTTTTTGCATCAAGCAATCATCCTAATAAGAAATTACATCCTAAGCTAAAAATATACTCCAGGAAAAACTAAATATTTCAATTCTCTTAATAAGGAAATCTATCAATTTATTTTATGATTCCAACTTTCATTACAATAATTTTTCTGCTCCTTCTTTTCCCTAGAAAATTCAGGGAGAAACCGTAAGGCCTTTTATATTTTTAAGCTATATTTATCATTTATGATTAGATTTTTTCTGGAATTCTTTTTTGTAACAATTGCTGTTTTGTTTTTAAGATTAATCACTTTCGGGAAATTCCCCTCGCCTGAAATAAAATCAAGAGGTAAAGAATTTCTCTTTAATACCGGTATAATTATCGCTGCGATTACTCTTGTTTTATTGTTTTATTTAATGAAATGAAAATTGTAAAAACATATATTTATTCTTATCAGGCGCATTTGGATCTGGCTAAGCTGTCAGATGAAGGAATCGATGCAATTATAAGAGATGATAATATCGTTTCAATAGACCCCGTATTCGCTCAAGCCGTCGGGGGAATAAAATTATTAGTGCAGGATTTAGACTATGATAAAGCTTTAGAAATTCTAAATACAAATGATTACAGCAATTTAAAGAATGAATTCCGGGAAGAAGAAATCAGCGGGCAGAGAAAATGTCCTAATTGCGGAAGCATTAATCTTTTCCAAAAAGGTTCCTTGCTGGTTGGATTAATATTTTTACTCATAAGCTTTATTCCATTCACAACAAAAAAATCGATGTACATATGTCTGGATTGTTCACATAAATGGAAAGAATAGCTAAACAATTTTCTTTATTAAATATAATACCATTTCGGGAAAATTGATCTAAAACTTATCTTATCACCTCTCTTATCAAAGTCATTCCGCTTTTGAAATAAGGAAATATCCCCCAAAACCTTTATCTTTGAAATCAAAATTTTATTAAAAGATTTAGAGGAAGAACCGGTTATGAGCATTCTTGTGGATAAAAAAACACGGCTGGTAGTTCAGGGGATAACCGGAGGCGAAGGATCATTCCACACAAAGCAGATGATCGATTATGGCACAAAGGTAGTCGCCGGCGTTACCCCGGGAAAAGGCGGAACTGAATTTTTAGGCGTGCATGTTTACAACACAGTGGAAGAAGCGGTAAAAGAACAAAAGGCCAACACATCGGTGATCTTCGTACCCCCGGCATTTGCTGCCGATGCAATTCTCGAAGCTGCATTTTCCGGAATAAAAGTAATTATCTGCATTACCGAGGGAATTCCGGCCAAAGACATGATAAATGTTTATAACCTCTTAAAAGATAAAGAAACTGTTTTAGTAGGCCCGAACTGCCCGGGAGTAATTTCACCGGGGAAAGCAAAAGCAGGTATCATGCCCGGATTCATACATAAAGCCGGGAAGATAGGCGTAGTTTCCCGCAGCGGCACTTTAACATACGAAGCTGTAAAACAATTAACGGATACGGGGCTTGGGCAGTCAACCTGCGTCGGTATTGGCGGAGACCCGGTTATCGGATCAAGTTTTGTTGATATAATCAAAATGTTTAATGAAGATCCGGAAACCGAAGGAATTGTTATGATAGGAGAGATTGGTGGAACAGCAGAGGAAGAAGCGGCTGAATTCATAAAAAAGAATGTAACTAAACCTGTTGTCGGATTTATCGCCGGGAGAACTGCACCTCCCGGGCGCAGAATGGGTCATGCGGGCGCAATTATTTCCGGTGGAAAAGGAACTGCAGTTGAAAAGATTGAAACAATGAGGAAAGCCGGGATTAAAATTGCCGAAAGTCCTGCAAACATCGGTTCTGCTATGCTTAAAGCAATGGAAAAAAGAAAAAGTGTGAAGTCAAAAAAAACCAAAACTAAACCTAAATTAAAATCAGTCGGAAAGAATAAAACCAGGAGAAAATAGTTGAATAACAAAACTTTAGCCATCATTAAACCTGATGCAGTAAGAAAAAATAATGTCGGACAAATAATAACCAGGATAACTGAAGCAGGCTTCAAGATTAAAGCAATGAAAATGGTGAGGGTCAGCAAGTCATCAGCCGAAGGATTTTATAAAATTCATAAAGACCGGCCCTTTTTCGGAGAACTTATAGAGTACATTACTTCGGGACCTGTGGTTCCGATTGCACTTGAAAAAGAAAATGCGGTTGAAGATTTTAGAAAATTAATCGGAACAACCGATCCGGTAAAAGCAGAAGAAGGTACAATTAGGAAACTTTACGCAAAAAACATCCAGGAGAATGCTATCCACGGCTCCGACTCAAATGAAAATGCCGCAATTGAAATATCCCATTTCTTTTCGCGTCATGAACTTTTAAATAATTATAACGATTAAGTTTTATAATGAAACATCTATTATGTTTTGCTTTATTTCTTTTAATCATTGCCGGATGCAGTGAAAAAGAGGGAAATGGGAGAAAATCCGAAGATCAAAAACCTGATTCTTTAAATGCAAAAACAGTAATACTAGATAATATTAATCAATCTTTTAATCTTAAATATAAGCTTGAGACAGGAAAAGATTATAAGTACAGATTGACTACAAACCAGATCGAGAATATCCAAATTCAAAATAGCGATACGTCGGTTCAGAACAATGCATTTCAGCAGGTAACATACTTAATGAATTTTTTAGTGGAAAAAATTGATAATAACAACACGGCCGAGCTGACCTGCAATATTACCTCAGTAAAATTAAACGCGGATGCTAACGGCACAAAATTCAGTTTTCAAACAGGGCATGCTAAAGATGAAAAGGAACTAAGAAATTTTGCGCAGTACGAATCATTCATGAACAATACTTTCGGTTTAAGAATCGGTCAGTACGGAGATATAGTTGAAGTATCCCGCACCGATAAAATTATTAATAAATTCATTGCTATTAATAAGATGCAGGATACAATTACCATCGAAGACAAAGAAGTATTAAGAAGAGACTTATCTGAAGCATTGTTAAAGCCTTTATTATCGCAGATATTCAGAAAATTTCCTGAAGACAAAATGGCTAAAGATTCAAGCTGGTCTATTCCCCAGGAACCTATACCGTTAGCCTCATTAGTAATGAGAAATACAAATGTGTTTAAAATTACAGGTGTTGAAAAATCAAAATCGGATACTGTTGCTGTAATAGAAGGAGAAATGAAATCGGAGGTATCGGGGCAGCAAAGAGTTACAGACCGGGGAATACAATATTTCTTCGAGAAACCAAGAACCGCCGCATCAGGGAAAATTTATTTTAACTTAACTAACGGTACAATTCAAAGCTCAAGAACTTCAACACGGATAGAAAATTCCTTTACAGCAGAGGCTTCTTCCCCACAGGGATTGGTGAGGGAAACACAGAGAAGGAGTGTGGAGAATTCAGTTACTGTAGAATCTCTTTGAGCATCAAAATTGTTGAAGAAATAAGAATAATCAGACTTGCACTTCCTTTACGACTACCTTAATTCCTTCGACCCTAATTACTTTAATCTTTTTGCCTTTCACAATGTAATCCCAGTCGGCAACTACATCTATTCTCTCACCATTAAATTCCGCTGAACCGGCAGGGCGCAAATCGGTTAATGCAATCCCCTCTTTTCCTATAAGTTTCTTATCTGAAGGATAAGAAACAAATCCTTTGTCGGCAGATTCCTCCTCAGATAGGACCAATCTACTGAATGTAGAACTTTTAGGAAGATATTTTAAAATAATTAAGAAAATCAGCAAAGAAAGCACCAGCGCTCCTGTGAGCTGAAAAATTGCTATTGAGACCTGATCCCAATCAATAAACGGATCTGCTCCCAAAAGTGCTAGAAAAAGCGCGGCAACAATTAATACTATTCCGCCGATGCCTGCAAAACCGAATCCGGGAATTACAAAAATTTCCACCGCAAGCAAAACTAATCCTGCAACAAAAAGGAGTATTTCAACGATTGAAGCAAGTTCCAGTATGTAAGATGAGCCGAAGAATAATGCAAGAGAGATTAATCCAATTGTACCGGGAAGACCCCACCCCGGAGTTTTAATTTCAGTATATAAACCAAGCAGTCCAACCATAATTAATAAAGAGGAAACGATCGGATTATTTAAAAACCTAACAACATCCTCCGCCCAATTAGAATTTATTCTTTTAATTTCCGCCCCTTTAAGGTCAAAAGCTTCAAGCACATCGTTTATATCATTAACCAGCGTGTCGGCTATCCCGTATTTTTTAGCTTCATCGGATGTTAGTGTAATTAATTGCGTGCTGTCATCCAATCCCTCAACAACTATCCTTTCATCAACCATTCCTTGTGCAATATCCGTTCTCCTGCCGTTTCTTTCCGCAGTTGAACGCATTTCGGAACGCATATAAGACTGGTATTTTTCTCCTACCTTTTGCCCGGTTTGATCCACTACAGTTGCGGCCCCGATAGAACTGCCGGGAACCATTGTGATTTTTTTGCACGACAATGCAATTAAAGCTCCGGCCGAAATTGCCCTGTTATTAATAAAAGCGATGGTTAATACTTTGCTTGCTATAATTGCATCTTTAATTTGAGTAGCGGCGTCTACCCTTCCGCCGAAAGTGTTAATTTTAAAAATAACAGCATCTGCATTTTCTTCTTCAGCCTCAGAGATTACTCTAGCTACATAGGGAGATAACCCAAGATCGATCTCGTCTTCTATTATTCCAAAATAAACCGATCTGTGTTGTGCATATCCCAGTAAACTAAAAATTATAACTAAAGAGGAAACTAAAATTTTGTTCAGGTGAAACATCTGATTTTCCCGTTTTTATTGCACAAAGTTAAGAAATTTTTAGTGAAGGGGGAAGAAAATTTTATAATGGAAGTATTATTCAGTACGGGAAAAAATGACTCTGGAGATAATTCTTTTACTGTAAAATGATATGCCCCAGTTTATCACGTTTGGTTTTCAGGTATCTTTCATTATTATCATTCGGAGGCATTTCGATAGGAACTCTTTCTACTATTTCCAGGCCGTAACCCTGCAATCCCACAACTTTTTTCGGATTATTAGTCAGCAGCTTAATTTTTTTCACTCCCAGATCCAATAATATTTGAGCGCCGATTCCATAATCCCTCAGATCAGGTTTAAATCCGAGCGCCTCGTTTGCTTCGACAGTATCTTTCCCTTCATCCTGAAGCTTGTATGCAAGAATTTTATTTGTTAATCCGATTCCCCTTCCTTCCTGGCGCATATAAACCAAAATTCCGGACCCGTTTCTTTCGATCATATCGAGAGCCGCATTTAACTGATCATGGCAGTCGCATCGCAAAGAGTGAAAGACATCCCCGGTTAAGCATTCCGAATGCATTCTTACAAGCACCGGGCTGTCATCATTAATATTACCTTTTACAAGTGCAATTTGTTTTTTATGATCGACTTTGCTCCGGTACAAATGAAGCTTGAATTTTCCGTGCATTGTAGGGAAATTTATATCGGTTATCTTTTCAATCAGATTTTCTTTCTGCAGCCTGAATTTGATTATATCTCTTACCGATGTAATTTTTAAATTAAACTTTTTTACTACTTTCATTAAATCAGGAAATCTTGCCATTTCCCCGTTTTCTTTTAATATTTCACAAAGCACACCTGCCGGATTCAAATTAGCAAGCCTGCAGAGATCGATTGCCGCTTCAGTATGACCGGCTCTTCTTAACACTCCTTCATCAAATGCACGGAGCGGAAAGATATGGCCCGGACGGGCAAAGTCCTTTTCGGTAGATGTTTTATCGATAAGTTTTTTTATGGTTAAAGCTCTATCTACTGCGGATATGCCTGAAGTTGTCCCTTCTTTTGCATCAACGGTTACGGTAAACTGGGTACCATGCAAAGCAGAGTTGGAATCGACCATTAAGGGAAGTCCGAGCTCATCCAGTCTTTTCCCTGTTAAGGCAACGCAGACCATTCCTCTGCCGTGTGTAACCATGAAATTTACAATATCCGGAGTTACATACTCGGCGGCGCAAACCAAATCTCCCTCATTTTCACGGTCCTCATCGTCAACAACGACTACTATTTTGCCGTTCTTTATTTCTTCAACGGCTTCTTCAACGGTACAAAACATTTATCTGCCTGGTTTTACATTGTATCTCTGGATCCGGCCACAATAGAAGCAATAGCCGATCTTTCAAATTTCAATTTAACCTTATCGCCCACATCCAAAAGTACTGTCTTATCATCAATGCCGGCAACAACGCCATGCAGACCGCCGCTGGTAATTATCCTATCTCCTTTTTGAATATTGGAAAGCATTTTTTCTCTTTCCTTGGAACGCTTCTGCTGAGGCCTGATTATCATAAAATAGAAAATCAAAAAAATCGCGCCGAACATTATTAAGGTACTAACCAGTCCCCCGCCGTTTCCTCCTTGAGGAGCCATTGCAATTAAATTAATCAATTAATCCTCCAATTTATTTTATTCTGATACTGAATCAGCTTCACGCTGAGCTGATATTTTTTTAATTATTTCAGATTTCCAGTTTTTGAAACTTCCTTCAATAATTTTTTCTCTGGCTTTTTTCAGAAGGTTTATATAAAAACTAAGATTATGGATGCTTGCCAATTCCAGAGCTAAAATTTCTCCGGCAACAAAGAGATGCCGCAGATAAGCCCGTGAATAATTCAGGCATGTATAACAGCCGCATTCATCATCAATTGTACTAAAATCATCTTTATATTTTGCGTTGCGCATTGCCAGAATACCTGACGAAGTAAATAAATATGAGTTTCTTCCGTTTCGTGTCGGCATTACACAATCAAACATGTCAATTCCTCTTTCAATGGCTTCAAGAATATTCTCCGGCCTTCCCACACCCATTAAATATTTGGGCTTATTTTCAGGCATAAAGTCAGTTGTAAAATCCGTAATTTCGTACATCATTTCCACCGGTTCGCCAACTGCAAGTCCTCCGATTGCATAACCGTCAAAGTCAAGATTTACAAGATCCCTGGCCGACTTTTCGCGAATATCTTTATAAACGCTTCCCTGGATTATCCCGAATAAGCTTTGCGGATGTCCATAAAGTGAATTTGTGTGCTCGAAAAATTTTTTATTAAGCATTCCCCATCTTAAAGTTAAATCGGCAGATTTTGCTGCATAATCATACTCGCACGGATACGGAGTACATTCATCCAAAGCCATCATAATATCCGAGCCGATGCAGCGCTGAATACGGATTACTTTCTCCGGAGTAAAGAAGTGTTTCGAACCATCTAAATGGGACTTAAATTCAATCCCATCTTCCTTGAAACTTCTTAACGCTGAAAGGCTGAAAATCTGATATCCGCCGCTGTCGGTCAAAATGGTTTTCTCCCAATTCATGAACTTATGCAGTCCGCCGGCTTTTTCAAGAACCTCAATCCCGGGTCTTAAATAAAGATGATAAGTATTTGAAAGAACAATTTTTGTTTTAATTTCATTCTTAAGAAAGTATCCGCTTACTGCTTTAACACTGCCTTGAGTACCTACAGGCATAAAGACCGGAGTTTCTACAATACCGTGGGCAGTTTCAAAATATCCGGCTCGAGCTTTTGAAGCGGAATCTTTCGCTGTAAGCTTAAAATTTAACAAAATTATCTATTACACATAGAGAAATCAATAAAATTATCCTTTAAATTTAATGCAAATTATTTTTATAAGCTAAGATAAAAAGCATTTATGAAGGATTTGAGGGTTTTACAAACAGTCTTACCACGTCAATTTTATTCTGATTAGCCCGGGGAATAAAGATGCTGAAATTGTTTATTTCAAGGTTTTCACCCTGAAGGGGAATTCTTCCGAGATACGATGTAATATAGCCGCTAATTGTGGTATAATCGCCGGTAGGAATATTTAAGCCGAATTTTTCATTTAAGAAATCAATTTCAATTTTCCCGCTGAGCAGGTAGGTATTTTCATCAACTTTTTTGCAGATATCCTCTTCAATATCGTATTCATCCCTTATTTCTCCGAAAAGCTCCTCAATAATATCTTCCATCGTTATTATCCCGGCAGTTCCGCCGTATTCGTCTATCACTACCGCAATGTTTGTCTGTTTTTTCAAAAAGTCATTTAAAAGTTCGGAGCTTTTTTTTGTCTCAGGTATAAACATAACTTCCCGAATAATACTTTTTAGGTCAGACGGCGATTTGAAAAGATCGTATGCATAGACAATTCCTTTTATATTGTCAAGGTTTTCTTCATAAACTGGCAGCTTGGAGAAGCGCGATTCTATAAATGCCGATAACACCTCATTTATAGTTTTGGTAATCTCAACCCCGACGATTTCAGTCCTAGGCCTCATACACTCGTATACTCTTTGTTCGCTCAATGAAAGTACCCGGTTTGTTATGCTCGTTTCTTTTTTGCTTCCGCCGGAATGCTGCATTTCTTCGCTAAGCTGACTAATCTCTTTTTTTCCGAACAAGACGTTCAGCCGCTCTTCCCCAACAAGCACCGAACGGGAATAAATAAACGATGCCAGTTTTACGAATGGGTATAAAACAAAGTAGGCAGATTTAAGCAGCAAAGCAAATAGATAAACTAATTTATCCGCAATCTCATTGAGAAAAAATAAAGGGAGCAATTCGCATAAGATGAGAACCATGACCGACGAAATTAAAAAAATTGCCAGCGGGCCGGCTCCGAAAACAGATCCAAAAAACAGGATGATCAATCCAATCAACGCAATATTTACAAAGTTATTCCCGATTAAGGAAGTAAAAAATAGATTCTGCGGATTAGTTATAAAAAATTGGGCGCTCTTTGCAGCAGGATTATTTTTCTGGATTCCGATTTTTATACGGACTTTATTTGCCGTCATAAAAACTGTTTCGGAAGCAGCGAAAAATGCGCTTAAAAGGATTGAGATAAGGAGCAGAATAAAAATAAGAGTCATGAAATTTCAGTATTAAAAAATTTTATACAAAATTAATGTAACTGCAAGAAAATAAAGCAGCACATTAATTATCATCGGCAGATCCGTAACCATAATTTCAGACGTATTTTCGCCTTTTTTGCCGAGATAAACAAGATACATATATCTGAAAATTCCGAAAACAACAAATGGTGTGGTATAAATTAAATTTTCCGTACCGAATACCGATACTGTTCTTTGAGCCACAGTATAAAGAGCATAACAGATTATAACTCCCGCAGAGGCAACTGTCGCCATTTGACTTGTAAAATCGGATGAGTAATGCATCAAGACTTTCCTTGTAGCAACGGTAGAATCAACAGCGGAGATATGCAGCTCCGAGTGGCGTTTCATTACACCGAGAAACAGCGATATGAACATTGTAGTTAATATAAGCCAGCTCGATATTTCAACATTTATAACGAATGCGCCCGCAACAACTCTCAGCATGAAACCCGCTGCGATAACAAATACATCCAGAATTACAATATGCTTTAAAGAAATTGAATAAAAGAAATTCAGGAAGAAATAAAATATAACGGACAGATTAAAAAGGTAATTAAAGAAAGGCATCTGCGAAACAATCAAAATAGAAAGCACAACTGAAGAGATAATTCCGCTTTTCTTGGAAATTTTTCCCGATGCGAGCGGCCGTTTTTGTTTCTCCGGATGCGCTCTGTCCGCCTCGATATCTATAATATCATTTATAACATAAACGACACTGGAAGTTAAACAGAATAACAAAAAACCATGAAGGGTTTTAATGAAGTAGTCTCCCTTAAACAAATTCTGGGAGAAAATCAGCGGAACAAAAACAAATAAATTTTTAATCCACTGAGGAATCCTGAATAATATGAGATATTGTTTAATCATTTAAAAAACCGATGCCTCCTGGTAAGTGCCGAAAACTTTTTTCAGTTCATCAACCATTTCTCCGAGAGTAACATAGTTGTGAGCCGCTTTTATTAAGACAGGCATTATATTTTTTTCATCTATTGCAGCTGATCTGATCTCTTCAAGGCTTTTTCCAACCTCAGCGGCACTCCGGCTTGATCGAAGGGCAGCAAGCCGCCGGTTCTGTTTTTTCTGAACCTCGGGAGAAATTTGAAGAATGGGAATTTCAATCTTCTCGTCCGGTTCGATAAATTCATTTACACCGACAATAAATTTTTCTTTTGCTTCAACTTCTTTCTGGTACCTGTAAGATGCATTTGCTATTTCTTTTTGGAAAAAACCGGCTTCAATAGCCGGGATTACGCCGCCGAATGAATCTATCTGTTCAAATATTTCTTCCGCTTCTTTCTCCATCTGTTCGGTAAGAGATTCTATAAAGTAGCTCCCGCCCAGCGGATCGACTGTATTTATTACGCCGGTTTCATATGCAATTAATTGCTGGGTGCGTAAAGCGATTTTTGCTGCTTTCTCACTGGGCAGTGCAAGCGTTTCATCCATCGAATTTGTATGAAGCGACTGTGTTCCGCCAAGTACGCCGGCTAAGGCCTGGAATGCGGTTCGAACAATATTATTTTCCGGTTGCTGTGCTGTTAATGTACAGCCTGCGGTTTGAGTATGAAATCGAAGCCACCACGACCGGGGACTCTGTGCTTTATATTTTTCTTTCATCCTTTTCGCATAGATTTTTCTAGCAGCCCTGTATTTTGCAATTTCCTCAAAAAAATCGAGATGCGAGTTAAAGAAGAAAGAAATCCTCGGAGCGAAATCATCAACCTTCATTCCCCTCTCGATACAGGCTTCAATATATGCAAACCCGTCTGCTAAAGTGTAAGCAAGCTCCTGTACTGCGGTGGATCCGGCTTCCCTAATATGATAACCGCTTACGGAAACGGGATTCCATTGAGGGACTTCTTTTGCACAGAATTCAATCATGTCGACTATTATCCGTAAAGAAGGTTTCGGGGGAAAAATATATTCTTTTTGAGCAATGTATTCTTTAAAAATATCATTCTGCAAAGTACCTCTGAGCCTGCTGAAATCAACCGACTGTTTTTGAGCTACAGCCAGATAATATGCAAATATCATAGATGCCGGAGAATTTATAGTCATCGAAGTGGAAACCTGATCCAGCGGGATTTTATCGAAAAGAATTTCCATATCTTCGAGAGATGAAACCGAAACTCCGCAGATACCTACCTCTCCTTCACTTAAAGGAGCATCTGCGTCCCAGCCCATTAAAGTGGGTAGATCGTAAGCTACCGAGATTCCGGTTTGACCATGACTAAGCAGGTAATGAAACCTTTCATTTGTATCTTCCGGCGTTCCGAAACCGGCAAACTGGCGCATAGTCCAGATTTTTCCTCTGTATCCGTTTGCATGAATTCCTCTTGTAAAAGGATATTGACCGGGGAAACCGATCTCATTCAGGTAATCAATATTTTCAACATCATCGGGTGCATATATATTTTTTACATCTTCGCCGCTGACGGTAGTAAATTTCATTCCGGTATCGGGAGAATCATTTAACTTCTTTATATAATCAGCTTTCCTTCTTTTATATTCTTCGTTAATCATAATTATCCTTATCAATTTAGTTCTTGTGAAACTAATCCCTTTAAGCGGGAAAACTTTGAATACCTTTTGGGTTAATATTTAATTTACAATTTTACAGAAGATTCAGGTTCTGCCGAATCTCCTGTCGAATTCATCCAAAGAAATTTTAACAACAATGGGTCTTCCATGCGGACAAACATACGGCATTGATGTAGCGAAAAGCTGATCAATAAGCAGCCTCATCTCCTTTTCAGAAAGTTTATCTCCGGATTTAATTGCAGTCTTGCACGAATACGATTTCGCAACATTATCGCTTTCCTCCAGCCGCTTCTCCCGCTGATTGACTGCATATTCATCAATCATCTCCAATAAAACCTTCTCTTCCGAACCGGGCTTCACATCATCCGGGACACCTTCAATTACTATCGTATTCCTACTGAAATATTTTATTTCAAACCCAAGTTTAACTAAAAAAGGATTAAGTTCTTTTATTATAGAATATACTCCCGGATTAAGTTCCAGAGTTTTTGGGAAAAGGAGATGCTGTGAGAACGGAAGATCGGCTTCAAGCCTGGAAAGCGCTTTTTCGTACAAAATTCTCTCATGCGCTACATGCTGATCAATAATCATTAATCCTGACTTTATCTGCGAAAGGATATACCTGTTGTGAAGCTGAATTATAAAACTTGTTTCCTGCGGAACCGAACCGCTTCCCGGAAATGCTTTTTCCACACTGGGTTTAGAAGTATGCATTACTTCCTTCACATCCTTTTCTGCAAATGGATGAATAGGTGTAACATCCCCCGATTTTTTTAAATCGGTTGTAATGCTGCTGAAAATCTGATCAATATCTTCATCTGAAAATCTGATATTTGCCGCTGTTCTTCTCTCGAATTCCTTTTTTTGAGATGGCCGGTCTGAAAAATCATTTTTTTCAAGTTTCCTGTAATTATCAAATTTAAGCCTTTCAGCCTCTGTGTGCTGAGCATTCAATCCATCCTGAGAAACAAAAGACATGGACGGAACTAAATCGTGCATACCCAAACCTTTTCTAATAACAGCAAGGACAAAATTGTAGATATCTTTTTCATTTTCGAATCTAACTTCCAGCTTGGAGGGATGAATATTTACATCAATCCTTGAAGGATCAAGCTCAAGGAATAAAATGAAAAAAGGATAATCTCCTTTCTCCAGGATATTTTCAAATGCAGTAAATACCGCATGGTTGAGCTGCTTGCTGATTACATAGCGGTTGTTCATGAAAATATACTGCTCGCCTTTGCTTTTCTTTAATAGAGTCGGTTTGCCTACATACCCGGTAACATTCAGGAATTCGGTTTTTTCTTCAACAGGAATTAACGCATCTAGCATATTATCGGCAAAAACCTGTTTTATCCGTTCCTCGAGTGAACCTTCGGCATAAACAAAAATTAAATCATCGTCATTATACAATTTGAAATTAATTTCAGGATGGCTCAAAGATATTTTATTAAATGTGTCTATGATGTGCTTTAACTCGGTTGCATCCGATTTCAAAAAATTTCTCCTGGCCGGAACATTATAGAAAAGATTTTTTACCGTGACGCAAGTTCCTTTTGGAAAAGAGCCTTTCTCCTTTTTTATAATTCCGGTTTCCTCCAGCCTTAAAAAAGTTCCTATTTCCTGGTCTCTCGTTTCTGTTTTAATTTCCAGGCGGCTCACCGCAGCAATAGAGCTCAATGCTTCTCCGCGGAATCCCAATGTTTTGATTGCCTCAAGATCTTCCAAATTAAAGATTTTACTTGTAGCATGCTTCTGAATGCAAAGGATTGCATCCTCTTCAGTCATCCCGGTTCCGTCATCGCAGACCTGTATTAAAGATTTACCGGCCCGTTTAATCATCAGCTCAATAGTTTTCGAGCCGGCATCTATGGAATTTTCAAGAAGTTCTTTAACCACCGATTCCGGGCGCTGTACAACTTCTCCTGCTGCAATTTTGCTCGATAAATTTTCAGGCAATATTTTAATTCGATTTCCCATCTCTTCTCACATAGTGAACAATTTCAAATTCGCTTCTATCATCTCTTGAAACTTCTTCCCATTCTTCCGGATTTATTTCAGGAAAATAAACATCTCCCTCGGCATTAAATTTCATTATAGAAATAATCATTTCATCTGCCGTTTGAATTGCTTCAGGAAAAATTTGTCCGCCGCCGATAATAAATATTTTTTTATAGTTATTTTCTCTGCAATAATTATAAGCTTCATTAAGTGAAGATAGTACTTTTATTTCTTCCTCAATATATTTTAGATTCTTTTTTCTTGTTAGGATAATATTGAGCCTGCCTTTTAACGGTCCTTCCAAAGATTCAAAAGTTTTTCTCCCCATAATAATTGGAAAACCAAGCGTAGTATTTTTAAAATGCTGGAATTCTTCACTTGAATGCCACGGCATTTCTCCGCTTGATCTTCCGATAACTCCGTTTTGCGCTACCGCAGCAATAATTATTTTAAGCATTATTTGTTACAAGTGTTTCGGATTTCCATGGAGATTCGATATTTAATTTTGCCAGCTTTTCTTCAAACTCAAACAATTCCCTGTTCATGGTTTTTTTGGTTCCGTCTTCCTTCAGCCAACCGAATTGTTTCCCGAGTCCGTCAACCAGATCTTTTTCTCCCCTCAGCATTGCAGTAATAATTTTTATTTCCAGCCCGGAAAAAGTCATAGAGTTGATCATATAGTCCCAGAAAGCCTGCCAAGTAACGGGGACCCATCTTTTAACGACTTCATTGCAAATAGTTTCTGCATATTTTCTTATCTCAAGCTGTGCATTGGTTTCCATTCTTAAGGATAGGAAATGCAGAAGATTATGAAGATCAATTTTCCAGTAAGCTTCCGTATAAGTAGAAAGAGTTAAATCTTTTCTTGCCTGCTCGCGCGCCACACCGGCTTCAATTCTCTTATTATAAATTTTTCTTGTCATTTCATGTAGCTCCATCTCTTCATTCGTCAACTGCTCGCCGAGAGACGAATCTAAATATCCGCCGCTCCCCTGCCTGTTTATTGCAGACTGGAATCTCCATTCATCCGGTTTAGTAGTTTCGGCAGAATCAATAGCAATTGAATAGCGGGTAGAATATTCATTTATGTTTGCCGTACGATGACGGATCCATTGGCGCCAGCAATCCATAGGAACACGGACATGCAATTTGATTTCACACATTTCAAAAGGGGTTGTATGCTGGTGGCGGAGTAAATAGCGGATAAGCGCTTCATCTTCACGGATTTTCTTTGTCCCTTTTCCGTATGAAACCCTTGCCGCCTGAACGATGGATTCATCCGTACCCAGATAATCAATGACCCTTACAAAGCCGTCTTTAAGAACCTTAAACGGAACACCAAGAACTTCATCCAAAGCCGGGACCCGAAGTTTTTCTAATTTTTCAAAATTGTCGCTCATCAAAAATCTCCATTGTTTTGATTGAATAAAGGCAGGTGTAAAATATTTATTTTAAGTATTACAAAGTAATAAAAATTGAGGAAGGTTAAAATGAAGTATTCTTCAGTTGTTTAAAGCTGCAGAATTTTTTTTATTTCAATACATGCTGATTCTATCCCTTTTTCGACATTCTTCATGGAATCTTCTTTACTATTAAAGAATTTCGTTAACTCAATGGGAATTATTGACGGATTTAGCTTAATTTTTATTTCATTTTTAATTGTGCCGCAGCACAAAAATATTTTTTCGGCTGAGTTTTGAAAATTCCGGATAATGATCCATGTCCCTTTTTTCATTAGACTTTGAGAATCAAATGATCCCTCCCCGGTAATTAAATAATCGACTTTGCTTTTAATTTTTGCGAACTCTAAATGTTTAAGTATAAAATCCTCTGCTTTAATAATTTCAGCGTTTAAAAAAACTATTAACCCTGCCGCCAGTCCGCCGCCCGCTCCCGGTAAAATTTTATAATCTTTAATCAATCCTTTTTTACTAAAAATATTTACCAAATTAGAA
>Ga0105094_10000321_pt1 | contig 23011 bp, 23 predicted proteins | sample PPLLak1March2015_2_FD_87023 | JGI IMG/M metagenome (GOLD analysis project Ga0105094, IMG submission 87023) | Freshwater sediment microbial communities from Prairie Pothole Lake near Jamestown, North Dakota, USA - PPLs Lake P8 Core (3) Depth... | ecosystem: Environmental > Aquatic > Freshwater >...
CACAGGTTGATCTCGCGGTAGCGTTGCGAGGCGACAAGCTGGCGCGGCCGGAGGCGGCCCTCGGGCATCCCCCAAAGGGAATTCCCGGCGTCCATCACCGACAACAGCAGCGCCCTGCCGGCTTGACCCTCCGCACCCCTCAACCCCAACTGCTCGGTCTTGGTGATCAGCGTCACCAGCGCGTATAGCGCACGCGCCGGATACACACTCAGCGCCGCCTCCGCGTGCTCGCGGTCTGGATCATCTGCCGGGGCCACCTGCTCGAGCGCCAGCGCCTGCTGCAGGCCGCGCCGGGTGTAGACCTCCGCCCGGCTGCGGTCCAGATCGCTCGCCTCGTCCTCCCCGGCATACTTGCAATGCGGACAGATCAGCGCCTTGGCAACCATCCGGCCGGCATCCCGATCCCAGATGAAGTACTCAGCCGAGACCTGGCCCGCACACTGCGGGCATTCGGTGGCGTATAAGTCAAGCAGGAACGGCTCGAGCCGCTGGTGGTCCTTCGTGCTCGAGGCCAGCCGGGCAAGCACCGCCTGCAGCTCGGGCTGCGAAGGCGGCTGCAGCGTGCTCTCCAGCACGAAGCGCGTGATCGGGTTGTTGCAGGCTACCAGCACCGCCCATCCGGCTCGAGCAGCCTCGACCACCAGGCGCGGGCTGGTGCCGAAGGGGTCGAAGGCAAGGCCGGGGCGCAGGCTGAGATCGGCGAGTGCGCGGGTAGTCATCCCCGGCTCGAGCGGGGGGATGAACCGACCCAATGGCCCGGGAGCGTGGGCGCGCTCGGAGGCGGGAAACGGGATGTCCATCAAGGCCAGTATACGGCAGGGAGCCCGCAGAAAGGACCCGCGCGGCGAGCCCCCTATGGCAGTCTGACAAGGACTGCTCACCTCGGGTCGACATGCTCCACGGCCAGTGCCTGGCAGGGGACCTGCGTACGTCCGGTCAGGAGTTGGCGCCGGGGGAAAACCGATCCCTCGCTTCCCCTCCGCTGCGGGGCGGGCGCTCGGGATGACACCTAGGGAAGGCGCAGGATGACCTTCCTCACGGCGAGGTCATCCCGAGGCGGCACGATCGACCAGCACCTGCTTCCAGGCTCACGGCTGCATGTGCGGGTCTGAGTGTGGCGTCCGGAGGCGGCCTGCGGCCGGGCCTGGCTCAGGGCGAAGGGGTCTCCGTCGGAGTGGGCGTCGGAGTCGGCGTGGCAGTTGCAGTTGCTGTGGGGAGAGGCGTAGCCGTCGGTGTCGGCATGGGAGTCGGGGTCGGCTCGGGAAGATTCAGGAACACGTGCACCCGCCGCTCGGCTAAGCCCCCATCCTTGCTGCGTGCCGACAGCCGCAGCGTAACCGGTCCGTTACCGACGCCAGCCATGTCCCACGCATAGAGCAGGTCGGCCTGCTCCAATTGCTGCTCGCCGCGGGCCAAGTCCGGCCACGACTTGGGTTCGTAACCCTCGCCGACCTCGAGCACCCAGTCGCGGAAGCGTGCGGTGGCGCCGATCCGAGCGACGACCTCGAGCGGGCCACTGTTAACCACCGCACCTTCGACCGGGGATAGGATCTCGATGAACGGCCGCGGGCTGTCGTCCGTGCAACTCTCACCCGGAACGAAGAACACCGGCTTGTCCTCGAATCCATGTTCCTCCGCCCATTCCTTGCCAGCGTCGTCTTCGGTAAGCCATTCGCGCGCCCACGGATCGGCGACGTCCAACCCCAGCTTCTGCCTGGCGAAGTCCTGACACTCGCCGGAGGCCAGCAGCAGCGTGTAGCTGTCGACCCAGGGTTCCTGCCACAGGTCCTGCTCCTTCGGCAGGGGCGGCTGATCGGCGGCAAAGACCTCGATACGATCGTCCGGGCACCACTCGGAGGGCTCGGCGCCCGAGAGGGCGCAGATCGTCCGCTCGATGATCCCGGCGGGGCGCTCGAAGCCAGCAGGTTCGCCGCCGCTGATGTAGGGCACCGCCGCGTTCATGTAGGCGTTCCAGATCGGCGCCGCACCGGAAAGGCCGGTGGTGTTCTGCATCGGTGTGTAGTCGGCATTACCCACCCACACGCCGGTGGCGATCTGCGGCGTGTAGCCCAGCGTCCAATTGTCGCGGAAGTCATTGGTCGTGCCGGTCTTGGCAGCGGCGGGGAACGGCAATCGCAGCAGGGAGTCGCTGCCGAACATCGGACGCCGGGCGTCGTTGTCCGAAAGGATCGAGGTGATCAGGAAGGCATGCTCTGGCCGCAGGACCGGCATCGGTCCGGCCGGCTTGTGCTCGAAAGCCAGATTGCCCTGGTGGTCGATGATGCGTGTGATCGAGACTGGCGGGTTCCGGTCCCCGCGGTTGGCAAAGACCGAGAAGGCCGAGGTGAGTTCGAGCAGGCTGACATCGCCCCCACCCAGGGTGAGCGACAGTCCGTAGTCATCCCGATTCAGCGTCGTGATTCCCATCCGCCGGGCGAAGGGGACCAGGCCTTCTTCCTGCGGCGTCGCCGGGTCGTCATAGATGCCGATGAAGTCCAGCGTCTTGACGGCGGGGATGTTGTAGGAATTGGCCAGGGCGCTGCGCACGGTCACCGGGCCGTGAAAGCGCTCGTCGTAGTTCTCCGGTTCGTAGGGCGGGCGCGGGTCGCTCGGATTGCCCGACGGGGGAAACTCGCTGGGCACGTCCCAAATCAGCGTGCCGGGCGTCCAACCCTGTTCAAAGGCGTGGGCGTAGGTCAGCGGCTTGATCGACGATCCGGGCTGGCGCGGGGCGACGGACATGTTGATCTGTCCGTCGATCTCGGCGTTGTTGAAGTCCGCCGAGCCAACCATGGCCAGGATCTCGCCGGTCTGCGGGTCGAGCGAGACCAGGGCACCGTTGGTGACATGACGGTCGGCAAGAGCCGTCACCTGCTGCGTCACCAGCGTCTGCGCCAGATCCTGCAGCTGTGGGTCGAGGGTGGTGTAGACGTTGAAGCCAGAGCGGTAGATGGTCTGCGGATCGTACATCTGCTCGAGCTGGGTGCGGATGAAGTTGACCCAATGCGGGTAGCGGATCTGGATGTCGGCCGGGCGGAAGGCAAAGGTCTCGATCTGGGCAACGGCCGCCCCGGCTTCCTCGGGCGAGACGCATACCGGTTCCTCGGCGTTGCTGACTCCGATGCAGCCTTGCTCCTGGCTGGTGAGAACCATCAGCGTGAGCACCTGGCGGTGGCGATCGAGGGCCGCCTCGCGGTTGGTGAAGATATCGTAGACCGCCGGCGCCTGGATCAAGCCGGCCAGGAAGGAGGCCTGCGGCAGCGTCAGCGCGCCGGCCGTTGTGCCGAAGTAAGTCTGGGCGGCCGCCTCGACGCCGTAGGCCAGGTTGCCGAAGTACACCTGGTTCAGGTACAGCTCAAGGATCTCTTCTTTGGCGTAGCGTCGGTTGATCTCCGCCGCCAGCAGGATCTCGCGGATCTTGCGGATCGCCGTACGCTGCGAGCGTTCTTCCGGCGTAAAGAGCAGGTTGCGGGCGATCTGCTGGGTGATGGTCGAGGCGCCGGAGACGGTCTCGCCGCCCTGCAGGTTCTGCCACACGGCGCGTCCGATCGCCAGCGGGTCGAAGCCGGCGTGGCTGTAGAACTGCGAGTCCTCTGTCGCCAGCACGGCGGCGAGCATGGCCGGGGAGATCTCGTCGAGCGTGACGTAGGTGCGGCGGCCGGCCTGTGGATCGAGGATTTCGTACAGCAGGTTGCCGGCGCGATCGTAGATGCGGGTGGTCTCGAACTGGGCAGCGTTGGCGCGCAGGTCATCAACGGAGGGCAGCGTGGAAGCCAAGGAGAAGTACTGCAGCAACCCGAAGCTGAGCAGCAGGATGGCGCCTGCCACCGCGGCGAACAGCGCCAGGATCGCCATGCGCGCCAGGCAGCCCGAACCGCCGGCCGGCAGGCCGCCTCGCGGCCCGCTCGGCGGAGCCGTCGACCCCGGCCCCGACCCGGAGGTGAAGGCCGCCGGTGAGACCGTCGTGGCGCCCCGGTCGGTCTGAGGCACCCGGCGCGGGAGGGCCGGGTTGGACTCGCTCGGCGCCGCGAGCCGGGGAATCGGCTGCGTGTCCTCCGGCGGGGGTGAGACGAAGGCGGAGGCCGATCCTTCGTCGGAGCCGGCCGGGCTGCTGGGCGGAGAGGGTCGGGAGGCTTCGGTCATTGGCGAGATTCTAGCCGCTGGGGATTAAGCCGGGATAAGCCTGCAAGCCAGACCCGGCTTCAGGAGGCGGCGGGACGGCTCTGCACCAGAACCGACCACACCCCCTTCATCACCGTCTCCCCCGCCTGATTGCGCACGTCGACCTCGAGCCTGACCTGCCCGCCGCCCAGACGGGGCATGGGCTTGGTCTCCTGAACGGCCAGCACGGCGTGCAGCGTGTCCCCGAACAGGACGGGCTTGCTGAATTTCCATTCCTGAATCTCGCGAAAAGCGAGCACAGTTCCTTCGAGCACGCCGGTGCGCGCCGCAAGCCCGCTGACGATCGACATGCAGAGCAACCCATGCGCCACGCGCTGGCCAAACAGGGTGGTGCGCGCATACTCGGCGTCGGTGTGAATGGCCATGTAGTCGCCCGACAGGCCGGCGAAGGCGATGACATCCGCCTCGCAGATCGTGCGGCCGGGGGTCGTGATGCGCTGGCCAACGGTGAACTCCTCGAAGTAGCGGCCGCGCGGCGTCAGATCGTCTGAGCTCATGTTGACCTCCTCACCGAGGTCGGATTCTAGCACGCCTGCGGCCGCCAGGGCGCGCTGGCCACCAGCACGTCGTCCCCGTACAATCCAAGTATGCGCAGTTGGCAATGGGCGGCCGACGATCCCTGGACCTTGAGCCTGGCGGCTGATGTCCGCTTCGGTGCGACGGACTACGCCGAGGACCAGATCTGGGAGCTGCAGTTCCGCGGTGCGAAGCTGGCCGGACTGGCGGCCGCCAGCTGCTTCGGTGGGCGGATTCGTGGCATGCACATCTTCCCCTCCTTCGCGCTGGAGGGCAGGGTAGCCGTCGATCCAGCTACATTCCACCGGCCGGTGATCATCGAACAGGCGCTGCCGAACTACGCCCGCCTGGCGTTCTGGCCGCTGGCCGAAGTGGAGGCGGCTGCAGAGTACTGGGTGGTCGACTCGCGGCGGCTGGTCTCGCGCATCTGCCTGACGGCCCGCTCCGAGCGCTCGCTAGCGCTGGACCTGCGCCTGCACGTGGCGACGCTCCCCGGTTCCGACGCTGATCCGATGCGCCCGGTCACCCGCCTCGGTGTGGTGGCGCTCGAGGGGCGCGTGGCCGGACTTCGGCCGGTCATTTTCCTGAGCGGGGGTGCGGCTGCCTTCCGCTCGACCTTCCCCAGCCTGCATGTGGCAGCCACGCTCGCCCCCGGCGAGGCACGCAGATGGACGTGGGCGCATGCGGGCATGACTGATCCTGAGCGCGGTTTCGAGGCGGCGCGCACGGCGACCCAGCTCCCGCTGGACGCCGTCGCTGCGCGCATCGAGCGCATGGCCGAAGGGATCGTCCAGGTTGAAACCGGCCATCCGGAGTGGGATGCGGCCGTCCACCTGTCCCAGGTGGCGGCGTTGTCCAGCTTTGTTGGGCCGACGCGCCACCTGCCGTCGCCTGCACCGGTGCTCCGCCGATGCTGGCTCGATGGTCATTCGCCGCGCGGTGACGGCAGCGATCATGACTGGCGCTGGAGTGGGCAGGAGATGTCTGGCGCCTGCTACCTGGCGCGGCAAGTTCTGCCGGCGGCGCCCGAGTTGGCGCAGGGTGTTGTGCGCAATGCCCTGGCCACGCAGGGCGCGGATGGGGCGGTGGATGGTAAGCCCGGGCTGGCGGGGCAGCGCCTGCGCATGGCGGCAGCCCCAATGCTGGCGCAGTTGACCTGGCAGATCTACCGGCAAACCGAGGACGCGGCCTTCGTCGCCGAGGTTCTGCCGAGGCTGACCGAGGTTTTTTCGAGCTGGTTTGACGCCGCGCGGGACCGCGACCAGGATGGCTTCCCGGAGTGGGAGCATCCGCTCCAGGCGGGCTACGAGGCCCACCCGGTGTTCTCCCAGGCGAACGCCGCCGGCATGTGCGCTGAGTTGCGCTGGGTGGAGTCTCCGGACCTGGCTGCCCTGCTGCTGGGTGAGGCCGAAGCGCTGGCCTGTCTGGCGGGGGTCGTCGGAGGCGCACAGGACGTGCCGGCCATCGAGGCTCGCAAGCACGGACTGCTCAAGGGCCTGTCACTGTGCTGGGATCCGGTGTCAGAAATCTATCGGCGCATCGACCACAGCCTGCATACCACGCCGCACGCGGCGGAGATCGCAAAGCTGGTTGGCAACGGCCGGACTGAACCGGAGGTTACGCTGCGCCAGCCTGCGCGCCTGGTCGTCCGGGTGTCGGGGCGGGAGAGTGAGGCGCGTGGCCTGGAGATCATGCTGACGGGTCGTCCAGTGGCTGGCCGCGAGCGGACCTTGCGGCTGGGGGTGAATGATCTGCGCTGGTCCTGGGAGACCGGATGCGCGACCACGCCGGAGGCATTTGGCGCCCTGTCCCGCCTGCAGGTTCGCGGCGTGGCAGACGGCGTGCAGACCTCGGTGGTGGTGCCCGATCTGGGCCGCGTCGACCTGGCGATGCTGCTGCCGCTGTGGGCGAAGGCGCCTGCCCCGGAGGAGGTCACGGCGCTGCTGGATGGCCAGCTGCTCCGGCCGGAGCGGTTCTGGCGCCCGCAGGGCTTGCCCTTTCTGCCGGCGAGCGACAGCGAGTATCAGGCCCAGTTGGCCAAGGGCGAGGCTGGAGTGGGCATGGCTTGGAACGCCATTCTGGGGGAGGCGCTGGTGGACCTCAGTCGGGGAGAGCAGGCCGCTGCCCTCCTTGAGCGGCTGATGCATGCGATCGTACGGGCGCTGCGCACAGATCACGCATTGTGCCAGTCGTATGATCCGGAGACGGGTGAGGGCCGGGGGGATCGGCACGCCGCCTGTGGCGGGGCGCCGTTGAGCTTGCTGCTGGCGTGCATCGGGGTGCAACTGATCTCGCCGACGAAGGTTGGCCTGAGGGGGCGGAATGCGCTGGATGGCCCGGTGACCATCGCCTGGCGCGGATTGCGGGTGACGCGCAGCGGCGAGGTCAGCCGGGTGGTGTTTCCCGACGGGCAGACTGTCGATTTGCAGGGGGAGGAGCGGCTGCTGATCGAGCAGCAACCGCGGCCCCGCGTCGGGATGAAGTCTGGATAGCTCTCCGCGCTCGAACGCTCTGGCTGTAGGCAAGGAGGCCGGGCATGACCGTCAGCAAGGTAATGAAGACGAGAGTGATCACGATCCCGGAGACGGCGACGCTGGAGCAGGCGGTCCGGTCGTTCGTCGAGAACCGGGTCGGGACGCTGCCGGTGCTTGCTGCCGACGGTGAATTGGTGGGTGTGTTGGACATGCAGGATGTGCTGGCGCTGGCGTTCGGCGTGGGTTTTTAGAGGGAACGGCACGATCATCGGCTCGACGGCCGGCATTATCGTCGCCGAGATCTCCACCAAGACTCCCACCCCGATCAATTCCCGTACCTGGATGCGCCTCGGGCCGGGGGCCTTGATCCTGGCGTGCCTCATGGCCACTCTGGCGCTGGTGGTCGCCTACCCATTCTTCGCCCGCTAGAGTGGCGGCAAGGGCGGACCGCGCGTCATCTCCCTGATCTCACAGCTTCGATCCAGGCGAACCATCGTATTTCGCGAAGACCACCTGTCGGCGGGAAAGATTCCCCCCGCGTGCGCTTCAGGACCCACGCGGGAGGGAAGGGGCATTCACCCGCTGCGGGGATGAGCTCCGGTTCGACGGGCCGAGACGGCGGGATTGCGCCTGCGGGCGTGACGTTGGACCAGCGGGGAAGGCCCGGACTTCCGGCGTTGATTTGAGAGGCCCTGCCCACAGGTGGGGTGAGGGTTGGCCGTCAGGTCAAGAAGGACGGTGGAGCGCTCTCCTCGAACTGCTCGACCTGGTAAGTTAGGATCTCGATCCTGCCGGTACGCCAGGCGTCAGGTGCGAGCGCGGCCTTCTCGCACAGCAACTCGAGGAAGACCTCCGGCGCAGGAACCTTCTCCCACACCTGGGGCAGGAACGTCGCCCGCTTCCAGCCCGACTGCACGATCACCCCGTCGACCCCGGGGCGCAAGCGGCGCAGCAGATCGTCGGGATCCTGATACGCCAGTGGCTGCGGAGCCGAGAGCACGGAGACCTCGATCTGGAGCGCGGCGAGTTCCTCGGGCCGCACTGGCGGGAAGCGAGGATCCTCTCGCGCCGCGGCATACGCATGCAACTGAACGTCTTCGACCAACGGATCCGTCGCATATAGCCCGCCGATACACCCGCGCAGCGCTCCGCCGGAAGTGAGCGTGACGAAGGATGCGAGCGGGCTCCGCAGCCAGGCGGACAGCGAGGCAGGGACATCGGCCGCCAGTGGCTGGCCATGCGCAGCACGCTCGACGGCCCGGCGCGCCAGGGCGAGCAGCGTGCGCTGGTCAGCCTGGTTGCCGCTGGCAAGGTCCATTGTCGCCTCCTCGGTTCCGGGTCTTGCGTTCGCCAGCGAATCGGCACAAAGCCACGCCACGAATCCTGGGCCCAGTCCTCACTTTCCGCCGAGCGCCCGCAGGATGGCCGGTGCGAATCCGGTGAGATCCTGCAGCCCGTCGAGGAATTCCCGGCGCGCCGCACGGGCCCCGATCACCAGTGCCGGGACCGGGTTGCGGGTGTGGCCGCGGGCGTGCAGATCCTCGAGGTTGCCGTGGTCCGAGGTCACCACGATCAGGTCGCGGGAGGTGTCCCACACCTCAAGCAGGCCGCCCAGCACGGCATCGAGCGACTGCAGCAAATCGACCGCTTGCTCGAGCGTACCCCGGTGACCGGCATAGTCGCTCAGCCAGTAGTCGAACCAGGCCATGTCAACCTGGCTGGCGAGGTGGCCCCACAACCTTCCGGCGGTGGCGGGAGCATAGGTCGGTGCCGGAGGGAATCCCGGCTGGGCGAGCCAGCCCTCGCCGGTGAAGTCAGCCGAGAGAGCCTGGCCGCGGCGTAGGTCGTCAGCGGTGCGCAGGGCGATGCCGGCGGCCGTGACTGCCAACGGGATGGACGAGTAGATGCGGCGCCGCGTGCGGATGGCATCGAAGTAGCGCGGCGGATAGGCGTTGAGCAGCGCCGAGGCCAGCCCGCGTGCCTGGGCGCGCAGGAAGAGATTGTCGTGCTGTAGACTGGCGATGATGGCCGGGTTCGGCTTGGGCCCGTAATGCCCGCCGATCTCAGCCGGCACGTTGCGCCCGGTCAGGAGTGCGGCCTGGCCGCTGGCGGACTGGGGCAATCCGGGGACCCCCAGGCAGGCGTCGGCCGCCACCAGGGAAGCGTGTTCGCCCTCGAAGGGAACCGACTGGCTGGTCAGTTGCCGCCCGGCCAGCAAGCGGTCGAGGGTCGGCATGCTGGCCGCAACCAGCGGATTCCGTCCAGGGTCGGGTTCGCCCAGACCCACCCCATCCATGAACAGCATCAACAACCGGCTCATGGGGGAATTGCCACGAAGGTGAACCAGGCCGAGGAACGCTGCCGATCGAACCCTGCGGCGAAATCACACAGGCGCATGAACTCGGAAAAAGTGGACGTGATCTCCCCGGGCGTGGGCCAACGCGTCGAGCCAATCGTGTCCTCAGTGAAGATGGCATACAGCAGGTAAGTCGTGCCCTGACCAACGTGACGACGCAAGTTGCGGGCGTAGGCCGTCCGCCGCCGCGGCTCGAGACTGTGGAAGCAGCCAATGTCGAGGACCAGATCATATTGGCCGGAGGCAGCCGCCATCTCGGCCACGTCGCCGAGGGCCAGCACGCCGGTCATCCCGGCGCGGGCGAAGCGCCTGCGCGCCGCGCGCAGTGCACGCGACGAGAAGTCGATCGCGGTGACTTCCCAGCCGCGCTCGGCCAGGGTCAGGGCGTTGGTCCCAGTACCGCAGCCCAGGTCGAGCGCACGTCCTGGCGGATGGCGGTCGAGGAAGGCCAGCAGTTCGGGAGGCGAGATGCCGGTGTCCCACGGAACGTCGCCCAGCAGGTACCGCAGTTCGAAGCGGAGGCGCTTCATTCAGCGGCGCTCAGCAAGCGCTCCACTGCCTCGGGATCAATGGCGCCGACACTGCGCAGCAGGACCTGCCCTTGGCCGTCGAACAGCACGAAGGTAGGCGTGTACTGCACGCCGTACTGTCTCGCCAGGGGCTCGGTGGCTGCTTCCTGCAGGTTCACTCGGATCACGGTCAACTCGGGGGCGAACCGTTCTTCGAGCCGGTCCACGACCGGCTTGGCGGCCATACAGGCCAGTCAGTAGGGACTCTGGAACTCGAGCAGCGACGGCGTTCCGCCGCCGATGGCCGTTGCGGGGCCGCCGCCGGGCAGGGGGGAAGATGCCTGCGGGGCGAACAAGAAGAGGGCCAGCCCACAGCCCAGCACCAGGGCGGCAACCGCCACCAGGCGCTCGGTGCGCACGCCGCGGGCGATAGCCCACAGCAGCAAGCCTGCAACCGCCAGCCCAGACAAGATGAGGAAGGAGTACTGATTGAGAAGCATGCGCTCGACCGATCAACCCCGGCGATTGTAGCATAGGGCTAGGTCGCGATCGAGGTCAGACCGGAGCTTTTGACAACCCCCGCCACCTCCTTTAGAATTGAAAATCTGACAATCTCCGCTCGAAGGACCCACTGCGCATGAAGGAATACTCAACCGAATCCCTACGAAACGTCGCCCTGGTCTCACACGGCGGCGCAGGCAAGACGTCGCTGGCAGAGGCATTGCTCTTCCTGACCGGCGCCGTCAATCGCCTGGGAAAGATCGAGGAAGGGAACACGGTCTCCGACTTCGAAGACGAAGAGATCCGTCGCAAGCTTTCCCTCTCCACCGCCATCCTCAGCCTGGAATACAAGGACCGCAAGGTCAACCTGCTTGACACTCCGGGTTACACCGACTTCGTCGGCGAGGTGATCTCGGCGTTGCGCGTGGCGGACGGCGCGTTGGTGTTGGTGGACTCCGTCGCCGGCGTAGAGGTCGGCACAGAAATCGTCTGGCACTACTGTGATGTCTTCAAGCTGCCGCGCTTCGTCGTCATCGCCAAGATGGACCGCGAGAGCGCCAGCTTCCAGCGTGCGCTGGATGCGGCGCGACAGCTCTCGGGGGATGTCACTTTCGTCCCGATCCAGCTGCCGATCGGGGAGAAGCATGAGTACAAGGGCGTGATCGATCTGTTCACCATGACCGCCCGCAGCGGCGCAGGCGACCAACAAGATCCGATTCCGGCCGACCTGCAGGCGGAGGCCGACGCTGCCCGCCTGCGCCTGGTGGAAGCAGCCGCCGAGGGCGATGACAGCCTGCTGGAGAAGTATCTCAACGGCGAAGCGCTCGGTGACGACGAGGTGCTGCGCGGTTTCCGCGCGGCCGTGCGCTCGGGCCGGTTCGTCCCGGTGTTGACCGCAGCCGGGACGGCGGGCATCGGCGGTGCCCCGCTGCTGGATGCGGTGCTCAACCTGATGCCCTCCCCGGCCGAGGCCCCACCGGCCGCCGCCGTGGGCGGGAAAGGGGAGGAGACGCTCCCCACCAGCGACAGCGGCCCCCTGGCAGTCTACGTCTGGAAGACGACCGCCGATCCATTCGTCGGGAAGCTAACCTACCTGCGGGTGTACTCGAGCGCGTTGCACTCGGACAGCCGACTCTGGAACCAGACCAAGGGCAACGAGGAGCGCATCGGCACGCTGCATGCGATGCGCGGCAAGGAACAGATTCCGGTCAAGGTGCTGCACGCCGGCGACATCGGGACGGTGGCCAAGCTGGGCGCCGCCGGGACCGGTGACACGCTATGTGAGAAGGCTCATCCGCTGACACTGCCGGTTCCAACCTATCCGAATGCGCTGTATGCCGTGGCCGTGCTGCCGAAGACCCAGGCTGATTCGACCAAGATGGGCACCGTGCTGTCGCGCCTGTCAGAAGAGGATCCGACGATCGCCTGGCGCCAGGAGCCGACCACAAGCCAGACCATCCTGCAGGGCATGGGCGATCAGCACATCGACGTCGCCATCCGGCGTGCCGAGAGCAAGTTCCAGGTGGGGTTGCAGACCGAGACGCCGCGCGTCCCCTATCGCGAGACGATCACCAAGCCCGGTCAGGCGATGTATCGCCACAAGAAGCAGACCGGCGGCGCCGGCCAGTTCGCCGAAGTACATATGGCGATCGAGCCGCTGCCGGACGAGGACTTCTCGTTCGAGAACAAGGTGTTCGGCGGGGCGATCTCCAACTCGTTCATGCCCGCCATCGAGAAGGGAGTGCGCGGGGTGCTGAAGTCCGGCGTGCTTGCCGGCTATCCGGTGGGCAACATCCGGGTGATGGTCACCGACGGGAAAGAACACCCGGTCGACTCGAAGGCTGTCGCCTTCGAGGTCGCCGGCCGCGAGTCCTTCAAGCTGGCATTCCGCGAGGCGGGCCCGGTCCTGCTCGAGCCGATCATGACCGTGCGGGTGACGATCCCCGAAGCCAGCCTGGGCGATGTGATGGGCGATCTAAACACGCGCCGCGCCAGGGTGCAGGGCATCGACACCGAGCGCGGTCGAACCACGGTTACGGCACAGGTGCCGCACGCCGAGATCCTGCGCTATACCAGCGATCTGCGCTCGATCACCGGTGGGCGCGGCGTGTTCACGATGGACTACAGCCACCATGAAGTGGTTCCGGCGCACACCGCGGAGCAAGTCATCGCCGCCCGTCAGAAGGAGATCGGCAAGCAAGAAGCCGAATAGCCGGGATCTCTTCCGGGTCCAGGCCGAGGGGATCAAGGTTCCCTGCCGGGACCGAAGTGCGAGCCTGACGGAGGAGGGCGATGGAGGGCTGGCGGCCAGGGCCGTTCATCGACGCGGCAGTACAGGTGAACTTCGATCAGCCTCCAGCGCTGAGCAAGACGCCAGACGCGCCGAGTTCTTTCGTCTGGAATGGCGCGGAATTCCAGGTCGAATCCATGCTGGCGAGCTGGAGCGACTACCGCCGGCGCGGACGGATGGCGCGCAACATGGCGCCTGCGCACAAGGCGACGGCCGCACGCCGCGGCTCGTGGGGCGTGGGCCGCTTCTACTTCCGCCTGCAGACCACCCAGGGACGGGTGTTTGACCTGTACTACGACCGCGCGCCGGAACATGCTGGCGATCGCGCCGGACACTGGTATCTCTGGCGCGAGTGGGTTGCCTGACAGGGATTCCCCCTCACCCCTTCCCGCTCCCCCAGCGGGGGAGCGGGCGAGCGGGGGATTGCATCCCCCGCACCCCTGCAAGCAGCGGGCGAGGTAGACCTGCGCTCGCCGGGAGCGACCGCCGCGCGAGTGCCGAATCGTTCTGGGACCCCTCGGGCGCTTTGCGCCTCTCCCTCAATTGCCTGATGCGTGATCGAAGCTGGTCCACGCCCGTTCTGGGTGAAGCATGAGTCCGGGGCGATAGGTGGAGGATTGATGGCGCGAATTGCCCCTGGTTGCGTGGGACGGAGCGGCACTCGTGCGGCGGTTCGCGCCCGGCAGGTGGAACTCAACACCGCCCGCCGCTTGAAAGGGTGGGGGGAAGGGGTCCAGGGGACATGGGGGGAGGGGATGTCAATCCCCGCCCCCAGTCCCCTGGAGTAGATCACCCCATCGGCGTGCGCGTGGCTCCATCGTGATGTCCAGTTGGGCCTTGCGCCGCGCCGGTACGGCATTCCCGCCCGGGTCAACCCGCGCCAACGCACCAGAGCGCCTCGCGGCCTATCCTCGGGTCACGTGAGAGAGGATTGAGATCGTGCCTAGGGATGCTTGACGGGCAGGGGTCAGGGGTCCAGGGGGACAAGGGGGGAGGGGAATGCCCCCTCCCCCCGGTCTCCTGGGAGCGTGGATCGCCTTGCAGGCGAACGCTAGATGAAGATGATCTGCGCGCCTTCGGTCATATCCATGAAATCGCTGGCCGTGACGACGCTCTCGATGCAGGGCAGAAAATCCTCTCGCTTGATGCCGAACATATCCACGGTCATCTTGCAGCCGTACATCTTGGCGCCCCCATCCGAAAGCATTTCAAGATACTCGCGCACGGGGGGAACACCCAGGCCTTTCATCTTCGACTTCATGAACCAGCTGGCGAAGGCAGTCATCCCGGGGAAAATGCCCATGGCATTCGGGATGCCCAGGTTGCCGGTCGGCAATCCCATCATGCTCATCTTGAAACTGGTGTTGGCGACAGGCGCAATCTCCAGTTTGTCCACGCGTTTCTCGGTGACGAGGTCGAGACCCCAGAAGGTGAAGAACATGGTCACGTCGATGCCGTTGCCCAGGGCAGCCCAGCCCATGATGAGGGCGGGATACGCCATATCCAAATCGCCTTTGGAGCAGATGAATGCGATCTTGCGGTTTTCGTCAGCCATGGTCCATTCTCCCTTGCTTGGTGTGGCGTGGCGGGCGGCTAGACGCAGCCTTCCGGTTTGCCCAGCCCCGAGATCCGGGCGACCTTCTTGGCCGGTCCCTTCGGGTACAGAGCGAACAGGTCCTTGGTGGTGACGCCGGTGCCGGTCGTGATCTGGCGCAGGGTCGGCGCTTTGCCGGAGCCCTGAGCGCTCTGGCGGCAGAACTCCACCACATTCCAATGGGCTTCGCTGAGTGGATCGATGCCTTCCTCTCGGGCGAGTTCGACGGCGATCTCGCGCGTCCACTCGGCGGGATCGGTCATGAAGCCCTCGTCGTTGACTTGTACGGTCTTGCCTGCGATGGTGCGGGTGGCCATGCCTCTCTCCTGTAGATGTGTGGATGGTGTCTCGGGTATGAGATGGGTGTCGGCTTCCTCAAGCGGCGGCCGTTCTTCCGGCGTTGGGCGCCGACTCGCGGCCCTCGGCCTGGGTGCCGACCACGTGCAGCACGCGCAAGGTCAGGGCCAAGCCGCGGCGCACGGCCGGGTCACGCGCCTGGCGCAGCAAGGCGCCGTAAGAAATGTCGATCGGTTTGCCGATCTCCTGTTCGGCCACCTGCAGCGAATTGCGCACGAACAGCAGGATCTCCGGCTGGGTCAGGTCCTTGATGGTGCTGGCGATCAGGACGATGTTGTCCCCCAGCCGGCGGACATCCTCTTCGCTGAAGGATGTGACCAGCGCGTCGAGAATGTGCGCTCCGCCCCGGGCAAAGGCGAAGTAGCCTTTACGTTCCATCTCGGCCAGTGCCTCCACGGACTTCTCGAAGGCCTGGTCGGTGAGGGGGCCGAGGGTATCGGCCAGGTCGCTGACCGCCTCCAGTTGGTCGAGCATGCGCTCGAGGTTGCGGGCGTTGCGCAGCAGGCGCTTGAGAAGGCGCAGCAGGTCGGCCAGGTCGACGTACTCCTGCACCTCCTCCAGCTGCTCGATGGCGAGGTGGAAAGCCTGGTCGGCGATGGGGGTTACGTCGCGCACCAGTTCGGCACGCTCCTGGCGTTGGCGCTCGGCCAGGCGCGCCTGGGCGCTCAGGTATTCGACCTGGGCGGTGAGGGCGTCGATCTTGGCGGTCAGCTCGGCGGAGGCGGTTTCCATGGCGGCCTCGCTAGCGGTACAGCTTGCCAGCCATGGTCATTCTGGCCGGCAGCGGAAGTTCCTGTCCCTTGAGCAGCAGGTTCCAGTACATCCAGCGGAACATCATCTTGCCCCAGTGGTTCATCTCGGTTTCCTGGAGCAGGCTGAACGGGCCGATACCCGGCAGCGGGTAGTGGCCCGGGAGGGGTTCGACGTCGTAATTGAAGTCGATCAGCAGCCCCTTGCCGAACCCGGATTCGATGAAGCAGTTGGCGTGGCCGTCGAACGTCGGCAGCAGGTCCAGACCGTCGATCAGGCGCAGGAAGTTGTCGGCGAAGCAATCGACGGCGAAGTGAGCCACCGAGCCGGCCTTGGACGTCGGCAGGGAGGCGGCGTCGCCCAGGGCGAAAATGTTGGGGAACCTGGTCGACTGCAGCGTGTGCTTGTCGACCGGGACATAGTTGAGCTCGTCCCCCAGGCTCGAGCGGGCGATGGCTTCGTCGCCCATGTTGAGTGGGACGCTGATCAGCAGGTCATACTCAAGGCTCTGCTCGTCATACGCGACGATCCGCCGGGCGTCGGGGTCGACGCGCTCGATCAGGAAGTCGGGAACCACCTTGATCGACTTGCGTTCCAGGATGTCGCCCAGGTGGCGCGAGGCGATCGGCTTGGTGAAGGCTCCGGGGAGCGGGGTGGCATAGGTGATGTCGACCTTGTCCCGCAACCCGTGTTCGGTGAAGAACGAGTCGGCCAGCATTAGGAACTCGAGCGGGGCCACCGGGCACTTGATCGGGTTGTCGACGACGTTGACCACCAGCCGCCCTCCCTGCCAGGTGCGCAGGTGCTTGGCCAGGGCGACGGCGCCGTCGACGGTGTAGAACTCGTGGATTGTGCTGCCCCAGGCGTTCTCCTTCAAGCCGGGCGTGTTCTCGGGTCGGATCTGGCAGCCGGTGGCGACCACCAGGAAGTCGTAAGCCAGGATGCGCTTGTCCTTGGTCAGCGTCACCCGGTTGTGCTCGGCATCGATGGCCTCGATCGGTGACATGATCAGCTCGACGCCGGCGGGGATGAAGTCGCGCTTGGGCTTGACGACATCGTTCTTCGAGTAAATCCCGAACGGGATGAACAGGAACCCCGGTTGGTAGTAGTGGGTTTCGTTCTGGTCGACTAGGGTGATGCGCCACTGATCGCGGTCCAGGAGTTGGTGCAAGCGATTGGCGACGGTTGTGCCGGCTGTGCCGGCGCCCAGTATCAGCAAGGTCCTCATGCTCTCAGCTCTCCTCGGCCACAACCGCCGGCAGCGGCTGGTTGGCGCTGTCGGCCAATTCTGCCTGGGACTTCAGCGAGTCGGCCAGCACCGCCCGCATCAGATCGAGGGCCTGGATGATGCGCAGGTCGGCGACGGCATAGTAGATCGACTGCCCCTCGCGTCGAGTGGTGACCAACCCGCGCTCGCGCAGCACTTTGAGGTGCCGCGACACGGTCGGCTGGGGTGCCCCGACGGCGTGGGTGAGCCCGGTGACGTTGTGTGGGCCATCGACCAGGGCATACAGCAGCAGGATCCGGGTTGGGTCTGCCAGGCCGGCGCACAGGTGGGAATGCAGCTGGTGGACTTCCTTGTGGAGCGAGGGGAGCATCCGTCCTCCAATCTCTCTATATACACATAGCCACATATGTGCCACGAAGTCTACCCGATGCAGGTGAGCAGGCTAAGTGACAGTTGTCACAAGGGGCGGGTGATGACCGATCGTAAACCGGAGCGATTGGGGCCGAATTTGCGCCCGAGCACCTGTGACCCGGGCTCCAGGTGGAAGGGATAAGGCGGCGCTAGGCGAGCCTCAACCGGACAAATGTCCAGGGGGCGCCAAAGGCGATCCACAGCCCGACGGCGGCGTAGTTGGCGAAGCGCAAGACCTGCGCCAGGTAGTCGGCCCCAGGGGGGCGCAGCGCGCCCAGGCCGTAGTAGATGACCAGGATTCCGAGCAGGCCTGCGATCATGCGGGTGAGGCGCTGTGGGATCGGACCCTGGGCGGAGAAGCGGCCCCATCCGCGGAGCAGGACGGCGCCCACGCCGAGGCCGAGCAGCGTGCCAGAAGCGGAGAAGATGCCGTTCGGGCTATTGGGGTCGATCGGGTCCTCTTCCGGGAAGGCAGCGTCGGCGGCGACGCTCCACGTAGCGGGAACCACACGGTCGGCCGTCTGCTGCGCAACCCAGACCCCGGCCGCCAGCAAGCCGAGGGAGAGGGCGACCGGCGCCAGGATCTGCACGCCCAACGGACGGCGCACAAGCCAGGCTTCCACCGGGCGTTCAGCCCAAGCGATTGCCAGCAGCAGGATCGCGGCGATCGCCCACCCGCCGAGGACATCGCTTGGAAAGTGCACGCCGAGGTACAGGCGGGAGAGCGAGATCAGGAAGATCAACGTCCCCAGGGCGATGACAGCCCCGCGCCGCCGCAGGACCATGGCGAGCGTGCCCCACAAGGCGAGCGCGTTCTGGGCGTGGCCAGAGGGCATCCCGAAGGAGCCTTCATGTGCAAGCGCCTGCACTTGAGTGCTGACCCAATACGGTCGCGGCCAGCCAAAGGCCAGCTTGATGGCGTTGTTGAGCGACGCGCTGGTGAGCAAGACCAGTCCCATGCGCAGCCCAACCCTGACGTCCAGGCACCACACGACGGCTGGCATGACCAGCAGGAAGAAGGGTTCGCCGCCCAAGAAGCTGAACAGCTGCATGGGGGCCAGCAGCCACTCTCCGGCGGACTGCAGCGCCACGATGATTGGGATTCCCCAGTTCAGCCAGGCGTCCATGGGATCTCCTCGGTTGTCCTTCGGGAGGTGACCGGGTAAGGCCGCCTTCCCGCCTCAACCTTACTCTCTCGCTGCATTCTCCAACTCGTCGGGTGCCGGGTGCTGGCGCACAAGCCCGACCGCCACGGGAAGCACGGATCACTCGCCGCCAGGGATCCGCTCGACGATCACCGATTCGACGGGTACGACGGCCGGGTGGGTGCGGCGCACGTAGATTGCTGTGGTGGCAAGGGCGAACAGGATTAGCGCCAGCGATACCGGATACGGTAGATCGGGGCGGATTTCGTAGAGCACCCCCGCCAGGGGCGGCGCGCAAATGATCACCAGCGCGCCAACGGTCTCCATCAAGCCGAAGGCCACGCCCAGTTCGGCGCGGCCGACGAAACCGTCGACGGTGGCAATCATCAGGCTGCGCGCTGAACGGAAAGCGCCGGCCAGAAAATAAGCCAGCGCGAAGGCGGGCAAGGCTGTTGCGCGCCAGAAAATCAAGACGGATACACCGACGAGCAGCTGGCTGAGCCCGAGCGCAAGTCCGGGAGCGCGCCTTCCCAGGCTCAGGTTGAGCACCACCACGCCCAGCGCGTTGAAGGATCCGAATGCCCCCAGCGCCGCGAGCGTCACCCCGTGGGTGGTCTGTAAGTAGTTGGGTGTAAGCGGCCAGCTGAGGTACATGGCGAAGAGCGCCAGGAATGCCAGCGGCAGGAAGCGCGCCAGACGTCCGTTGCGCAGCAGTCCCCGATACCGCTGACCCGGCTCCGAGGCTTCGCGCGGCTGCGCCCGAATCAGGAAGATCATCAGAGTAGAGAAGATGAAGATCAAGCCGGCGATCCCGAACAGCGGCCGCACTCCCAGGCGCGGCGCCAGCAGCCCGCCGAGCAACGGACCGACGATTGCCCCCACTGAGTAGCCGGCGTAGACCGTGGTCAGGGTGCGCGCCGCCGACCATTCGCCGCGGCCGCTGGCGATGTAAGACGACAGCGGCGCCATGACGAAGCTGCTCATGTAATAGATGACCAGCCCGATCGAGAACAGCGTCAGGGTGTCGGCGGCGAACATCAGGAAGGCAGCCACGGTGGCCAGCGCCCAGGAGAAGATCATCATCGCCCGCCGGCTGACAACATCCGACAGGGCGCCTGCCGGCAGATGGGTGACGGCCAGCGCTGCTCCGGCGATCCCCAGGATCCCACCGATCTGCACCGGAGTTGCCCCCAGCGACTCCAGGTAGATCGCCAGGAAGTACATGAACATTCCCTCGCCGAGGCCCCAAAGCAGGAGGGAGGCCGAGACGAGTCGCAGATCACGGGTCATGGCGCATCACAGGTGTGTCGGGAAATGAACTCAGCCACGCGTTTGAACACCAACTGCCGCGCGGCGTCACAGGTAATGATGTGGTTGCTGTGGGTCACGAGCGCGGTTTCAACCCTGCTGGCTGTGATGTTCCCGGCGATCAGCCCCATGTTGTCCGGGCGCACGAAGTCGTCCTCGGCAGAATGCATCAGCAGGACCGGGGCTCGGATGCTCTCCAGCGTCGAGCGCATCGCGGCCAACGTTGCATCGACCTCGGCAATCGCCCGCAAGGGGTAGGCAGGATAGGCGACGCGCTCGGCCTGCGCCTGGGGGTCACGCCAATCTGGCGGGCCCTTGCGCCAGAAGCGCACAATCCAGGTCAGGTGGCGTAGCACAGCGAGTCGCCGGTCGGGGGGTTGGCGGTAGGGCGTCGACAGGGCGACGGCGGCCGCGACCGGCTGCTCGGCGGCGAGCCGCAGCGCCAGCGCCCCGCCGAGGGACAGGCCCACCGGCACGATCCGGGCGCACATATCGCTGAGCAGACATGCCCCGTCCAATGTAGCGGCGTACCAATCCGTCCAGCGCACACGCAGCATGTCGGTCAGAACCGTTGCATGGCCTGGCAGGCGCACGCCCAGGACCGTGTGCCCTTCGCCGGCCAGGTGATCGCCCAGGCGGCGCATCTCCTGTGGCGAGGCGGTGAAGCCGTGGATCAGCAAGCAGCCGGTGCTGCCGCCGGGAAGGAAGAAGGGCTCGCCACCTGGAAGCAGTTGACTCATCGAGTGCTCCGGGCGAGGCGCTGGACGAAGGCCGCCACGGCTTCGAAGACTGCCCGAAGCTCGGTATCCCTGGTGACCACATGGCCACTGTGCTCGAGCCAGAGGGACTGCTTGTCCTGCGAGCCGAGCTTCGCCATGAGCGCTTCGCCGTCGGAAAAGCGGACGCTGCGATCCCGCCGCGAGTGGACAACCAGTACGGGGCAGCGAACCTCGACCAGATGCTTGCGCATCTCAAGGATCAGATCATACAGCTCAGCCGCAGCCCGGATCGGATACTGCGGGTACTCGAGATGGGTGGATGCCGCAGCAGGATCGTCAAAATCCGCCGGGCCCTTGTCGGCGAAGCGCCGCAGCTTTGACACGATCGGGGCGACCGGCCGCAACGGTCTCATGCGCCGGTCGGGCGGATGAAGCGGGGTGGACAGCGTCACAGCGCCGGCGACCGGGGAAGCGGAGGCTAACAGGAGTGCCAGCACGCCTCCCATGGAAAGCCCGATCGGGATGATGGCGTCACAACAGCCCGACAGCAGGTGATACCCGTCCTCCGCGGAGGCGAGCCAGTCCTGCCAACGGGCCCGCGTCAGGTCCTCCTGGCGGGTGGCATGGGCGAACAGACGCGGGCCGAGCGCAGTGAGGCCTGCGCCGGCCAGATGCTCGCCGAGGCCCCGCATCTCGAAGGGGGTCCCGGTGAATCCATGCAGCAGCAGGCATCCCGTCCGGCCGGCGCGGAAGAAGAAGGGCTCGGCGCCAGACAGGATGGCCAGCTGCTCTTCGGTCGATCGGTTTGGGTGCGCAGAGCCGGACTTCATCAACCCGGTGCTCGGTGGCTAGGCCACGGCGCGCAAGTCACGCAGGGCATCGCTCAAGCTGGCGCTACCTTCCTGGGTGACCAGCACATCATCCTCGATCCGCACCCCGCCGCGATCTTCCAGGTAGATCCCGGGCTCGATGGTAAAGGTCATCCCGGGGTCGAGGGCAAGAGAGTTGTCCTGCCGGATGTAGGGCGGTTCGTGCGCCTCCAGCCCGAGGCCGTGGCCCGTGCGGTGGCTGAAGGCCGGACCAAAGCCCGCGGCTTCGATCACCCGGCGGGCGGCGAGGTCGATGGCGCCGGCGGTTGCGCCCGGCTGGACGGCATTGCGCCCCGCTTGATTGGCTTGCAGGACGATCTGATGGACGGCCGCAAGCTCCGCATCCAGGGGTGGAAGGAAGAACGTCCGGGTGAGATCTGAGATGTACCCCTGATAGGTCGCTCCCCAATCCAGGATCAGGAAGTCCCCGGCTTGCAGGGCGCGGTTCGTCGGCACGGCGTGGGGCAGGGCGCTGTTGGGGCCGGAGGCGACAATCGGGGGGAACGGCAGCTCGGTGTCGGAGCCGGCCCGCAACATCTGTACTACCAGTTCCGCCGCCAACTCGCGCTCGGTCATCCCTCGCCGAATGAGGGGCAGCGTGCGTTCGAGCGCTTCCTCGGCGATCTGGACTGCCCGGCGCATGGCCTGGACTTCGGCCTCATCCTTCGTCTGCCGCAGCCGAGCCAGCACTTCCCCCGCGGCTACGAGGCAGGTGTCCGGGGAAGCCTCCGTCAGCAGACTGAACTCGAGGAAGCGCAGCCGGAGCGGCTCGATGCCGAGACGGCGTTTCCCCAGACTGGCATGGTGAATGGCAGCCTCGAATGCCGGTCGCCGAGAGGCATCCGATTCGTCATAGGTGAACAGGCGGATTGGGTAAGGGATCGCTTGCCCTTTGGAGCGCTCGAACGCTGGAAGCACCATGACCGGCTCGGCGTCGATCGGGAAGAGGGCCACCACCGGTCGCTCCATCAGATGGAACGACTGGCCGGTCAGGTAGAACAGGTTTGGGCCGGGGATGACTGCCAGGCCATCCAGCGCCTCGTCCCGCATCAACTGTGCTAGGCGGCTCAGCCGTTTCCCATGCATAATGACCTCCAGAGTGGCGGGATTATAGCGGTGGGCACGATGCCCAACAAACCGCGCTGTCCGTCGCCTTGACAGCTCTTCCTTTCGTCGGCTACAATGCGCGGACCCATCGCTGGGGGCCTGTAGCGCAGTTGGGAGCGCGCTTCAATCGCACTGAAGAGGTCGAGGGTTCGAATTCCTCCAGGTCCACTGGATTGCCAAGGGCCCATAGCGCAGTTGGGAGCGCGTCTCAATGGCATTGAGAAGGTCGTGGGTTCGAATCCCACTGGGTCCACCTGACAACAGAACAGCGGCCAGCACAGGAGTAGTAGGCCATCCGTCAGAGAGCCGGGGAGGGTGAGATCCCGGCAAGGCGCACCCGGCGAGCGCCCCTTACGCGCCGTATGGGTGTGCTGCAGCCAGGCGGCTGCGGCGCCAGCGGAGCGCAAGGCCCAACTCGCCTGTGGCCCCTCGGGGCAAGCTTCGCCGGTGAGACCGTGAGCTAGCCGGCGACGGGATCCGCCCGCTAGCGCGGCATCAAGCGGCCCCATTGAATGGGGCAATCAGGGTGGTACCGCGGAGTTGCCCCCTTCGTCCCTGGAAGGCGAAGGGGGTTTCTATTTACCGGGTGTGTTTCCACGAGCCGCTGTCGCAGGGCGGCGAGGAGTATCAGGCATGGCAAAGTCGACGAAGCCGGCGAGTTCTGCGGCAGCGGGGAAGCTGGAGCGCTACCATCC
>Ga0105094_10000326_pt1 | contig 22579 bp, 22 predicted proteins | sample PPLLak1March2015_2_FD_87023 | JGI IMG/M metagenome (GOLD analysis project Ga0105094, IMG submission 87023) | Freshwater sediment microbial communities from Prairie Pothole Lake near Jamestown, North Dakota, USA - PPLs Lake P8 Core (3) Depth... | ecosystem: Environmental > Aquatic > Freshwater >...
CCTCGCGCTTGAGCTCCAGCCCCACCAGGAAGAAGAACACCGCCATCAGCCCGTCGTTGATCCACAAGAGCAGCGGCTTCGCGATCTCGAAGGCGCCGGCGCGCACCTCGACCGGCGTGCCGAGGAAAGCGCCGTACCAGCGCTCCAGCGGCGAGTTGGCGAGCGCCATCGCCGCGGCCGCCGCGAGGGCGAGCAGGATCCCGCCCGCCGCCTCCAGGGCAAGGAACTCGCGGATGGCGACGAGCGGTCGCATTGGCTACCATTATCGCGATGAACAAGCCCGCCGACCTGAAGCTCGAGACCGTTCCCGCCTGGATCAACGGCAAGCCGCTCGTTCCCGCCGGTCGCACCGGCGAGGTCTACAACCCGGCGACAGGGCAGGTGACGAAGCGCGTCCCCTTCTGTAACGAAGAATTCATCGATAAAGCCGTGCAATCGGCGACGGCCGCGTTCCCCGCCTGGCGCGACACGCCGCCCCTGCGCCGCGCGCGGGTGATGCAGAAATTCCTGCAGTTGCTTCAGGCCAATCACTCTCAGCTCGGGAAAATCGTATCGGAGGAGCACGGCAAGGTCCTCGACGACGCGATGGGCTCGGTGCAGCGCGGCATCGAGGTGGTGGAGTTCGCCTGCGGCATCCCGCAGCTCCTGAAGGGCGAGTTCGCCGAGAACGTCGGCACGCAGGTCGACACGCACACCCTGCGCCAGCCGGTGGGCGTGTGCGCCGGCATCACGCCGTTCAACTTCCCGGTGATGGTGCCGCTGTGGATGTTCCCGATGGCGATCGCCTGCGGCAACACCTTCATCCTCAAGCCTTCCGAGAAAGTGCCCTCGGCCTCGATCCGCATGGCCGAGCTCTTCAAGGAGGCGGGGCTCCCCGACGGCGTCTTCAACGTGGTGCATGGTGATAAAGAAGCTGTAGATTCAATTCTGAAAAACAATGGTGTGAATGCGGTGAGCTTCGTCGGATCGACCCCGATCGCCAGGTACATCTACGAGACGTGCGCCAAGGCCGGCAAGCGCGTGCAGGCGCTCGGCGGGGCGAAGAACCACGCGGTGGTGCTGCCCGACGCCGACCTCGAGTTCGCCGCCGATGCGCTGATCGGCGCCGCCTACGGCTCGGCGGGCGAGCGCTGCATGGCGATCAGCGCGGTGGTGGCGGTCGGCGCCGCCGCAGACCCGCTGGTGAAGTTGCTGGAGAAGAAAGCAAAGGCGATCAGGCTCGGCGTCGACATGGGGCCGCTGGTCACCGAGCCACACAGGAACAAGGTGGCGTCCTACCTGGATATTGGAGTGAAAGAAGGCGCCAGGTTGGTCGTCGACGCGCGCAAGCAGGAATGCCCGAAGGAGGGCTTCTACCTCGGCACTTCGCTGTTCGACGACGTGAAGCCCGACATGGAGGTCTACAGGAACGAGATCTTCGGCCCGGTGCTGGTGGTTCTCAGGGCAAAGACGTTGGAAGAGGCAATTGCGCTGGTAAACAAGAATCCCTATGCCAACGGCACCGCCATCTTCACCGAGTCGGGCGGCGCGGCGCGGCGCTTCGTCGCCGAGATCCAGGTCGGCATGGTCGGCGTCAACGTGCCGATCCCGGTGCCGGTCGCGTTCTTCTCCTTCGGCGGCTGGAAGAACTCGCTCTTCGGCGACCTGCACGTGCACGGGGTGGAGAGCGTCAAGTTCTACACCCGCACGAAAGTCGTCACCTCGCGCTGGCCGCACCAGGACACGCCCGCGCCCGGCCTGAACATGCCGACCCTCGGCTGAAAAGAAATGGGCGCCCTCGGGCGCCCGTCTCAGCCCGGTACGAACCGCTACGCATGAAGCTCGCCGATTGGTCGCTGCACTTCTATCGCCTGCCTTACCGGCGGGCGGTGACCTGGGCGTACGCCGCCGAGAGCTGGAGCGACTACGCGCTGCTCAAGCTGACCGCCGACGACGGCACGGTCGGCATCGCCGAGGGCGTGGTGAAGCCGGCGCGCACCGGCTTCTCGCCGCGCTCGCTCGCGGTCACGCTCGAGGACGTGATGCTGCCGCGCCTGCGCGGCGTCGAGCTCGCCGATGCGGCGGCGGTGGCGCGCGCCTTCGACTGGGTGGACGGCAACCGCAGCCCGCGCGCGCTGCTCGACAACGCCTGCTGGTCGATGCGCGCGGCGGCGCGCGGCAAGCCGCTATGGCGCGAGTGGGGCGGCGCGCCGGAAGTCGCGCTGTCGTGGATCGTCACGCGCCAGGCGCCGGCGCTGATGGCGGCGGAGGCTGCCGAGCTGTGCGCGCGGCACGGCCTGCGCTCGCTCAAGCTCAAGGGCGGGCAGGGCCGCGACACCGACCTGCGCGTCATCGCCGAGGTGCGCGCGGCGGTGGGCGAGGGCATCGAGCTCTCGATGGACGCGAACCGCGCGTATCCGCAGGAAGGCATCGCCGGCTACCTGAGCGCCATCGCCGACGCCGGCGTCGCGGTGGCCGAGGACCCATGTACCATCGCGCCCGACCGCGCCTTCGAGCGCCTGCAGCGCGACTGCCCGATCCCGCTGCTCGTCGACTACGCCTGCACCTCGCGCGACGACGCGGCGCTCTTCATCGACCGCGGCGCGCGCTCGCTCATGATCAAGCCCGGCCGCACCGGGATCTCGGAAGCGCGCGAGATCGACGCGCTGTGCGCCGCGCACGGCGTGCGCGTCTCTCTCGGCATGTACTACGAGAGCGCGCTCGGCACGCTGCTCGCCCTGCAGGCCGCGGCCGGGCTGAACAGCCCGCTCGTGCTGCCGCCCGAGCACTCGTTCTTCCTCATCCTCGCCGCGCAGGTGACGAAGCAGATCCCGGAGATCAAGGACGGCAAGCTGCGCCTCCCGGACGAACCGAGGCTCGAAACGATGGTGGACTGGAAAGCGGTGGAGCGCCTGAAGCTCTAAACCCCTAAATCGGGGTCAGAGCCCGATTACGTCAACCGGTGTGCCGGGTGCTCGTTTCTGGATTATGCCCAGGCAGCCGCGTTTGCTCGTTCCGGAGATCGCCGTCCATGTGATCCAGCGCGGCAACAATCGCCAAGTGTGCTTCCGACACCACAGCGACTACCTGCTGTATCTGCTCCACCTCCACGAGCTATCAGGGAAGACCGGATGTTCGCTACACGCCTACTGCCTGATGCCGAACCACGTGCACTTGCTGTTGACTCCCATGGACGCCGATGGCTGCACGGTATTGATGCGCGATCTTGGTCAACGGTATGTCCAGTACTTCAACAAGAGGCACGGCAGAACGGGAACGCTGTGGGAGGGAAGATTCCGCTCGTGCCTGGTCGAGTCCGCCGACTACGTGCTGGCCTGCTATCGCTACATCGAGTTGAACCCGGTTCGAGCCGGGCTTGCGGCCACCCCAGCTGAGTACCCGTGGTCGAGCCACGCCGGCACCGCGGGCATGCGCCATGACCGGCTGCTGCATCCTCATCCGGAGTATCTCGCGCTCGGGACCGAGACGGGCTCCAGGCAGGCGGCCTACTGCGAGTTGTTTGGCCTAACGCTCGAGTCGCGCATCGTTGAATCGATACGTTATGCGACCAACAGCGGATTCCCGCTGGTCACCGAGTCGTTCCGGTTTGAGCTGGAGGCGCGCCTCGGAAGGAAACTCGAGCCCGGGCGTGCAGGGCGTCCGGGGAAATCGGGCTCTGACCCCGATTTCAGTGCAGGTGGGGTTTCTTGAGGAAGTCGGCGCGGTCGCCTGAGACGACGCGCGCGTCGACGAACTTGCCCTTACGCACGAGCTTGAGCGCGATTTCGCAGCCCGCGGTGCCGCACTTCCAGATGCGCTGGAAGAGGTCGGCGAGGCTGGAAGGCTTGGTGCCGCCGACTTCGGCGACGAGGTCGCCGACCTGGACGCCGGCGCGCTCGGCGGGGCCGCCGGGCGCGAGCCCGGCGATGGCGAGCTTCGCGCCGGCCTCGGTGGCGTAGATGCCGAGCCACGGGCGCGGCGGCCGGTTGGGCCGCCCGAGGCGCACCATGTCGTCGAGGATCGGCTCGAGCAGATCGATCGGCACCACCATGTTGCCCTGAATGGTCCCGGCGTCGATCTTCTCCTGCACGAGCAGCGAGCCGATGCCGAGCAGCTTGCCCTCGGAGCCGATCAGCGCCGAGCCGCCCCATTGCGGGTGCGCGGGCGCGGTGAAGATCGCTTCATCGAGCACGTACTCCCAGTAGCCGGCGAACTCGCGCTTGGCGAACACCGACGCCTTGAGCGCATGCGGACGCCCGCCCTGTCCGGCCACCACGACATTGGCGCCGACCCGGCAGCTGCCGGCGCTGCCGCGCCCGATGGCGCGCACGTCGAGCTTGCCCAGGGGCTGCACCAGGCCGAAGCCGGTCGCCTGGTCGTAGGCGACCGGGAAGCCGCCCGCCACCGTGCCCTTGTTGGTCGTCAGCCAGATGGTGCTCGCCTCGGTGATCAGGTACCCGATCGTGAGCACCAGCCCGTCGTCGCGGATGACCACCCCGTTCCCGGCACGTTCCGTGCCGAGCAGCGGCGCGGTGAAGGCGTCGTCGGGAATCTCGGCGCGCAGCAGCACGACCGACTCCAGGGCGCTGTCCAGGTCGAAGCGCCAGTCCTCCGGGCGCGGCCGCATCTCGGTCGGGAAAGCCCAGTCGGTCCTCTTTTCCGCCATCGCCCGATTCTAATCGGGGATACTCCGCGCATGACGGTCGAGCTCACGCGCGACGGCGCGGTCGCGCGCCTCATGCTCAATCGGCCCGGCAAGGCCAACGCGCTCACCTCCCCGATCCTCGACGAGCTCGCCGCCGCCCTCGAGGCGCTCGCGGGCGACGCGGGCCTGAGGGTGGTGGTGCTGGGCGGCGCGGGAAAGGCTTTCTGCGGCGGCGCCGACGTGAACGAGCTCGCCCGCCTCGACGCGTCGAGCGCAGGCGCGTTCGTCGGGCGCATCCACCGCGCCTGCGCGGCGCTGCGCCGCCTCCCGGTGCCGGTGGTGGCGCGCCTGCACGGCGCGGTGATCGGCGCCGGCCTCGAGCTCGCGGCGGCCTGCGACCTGCGCATCGCCGCCGAGGGCACGCGCTTCGCCATGCCGGAAGTGCGCCTGGGCATCCCGTCGGTGGTCGAGGCGGCGCTCCTGCCGCGGCTGATGGGCTCGGGCCGCGCCGCCTGGCTCGTCCTCACCGGCGAGGCGATCGACGCGCGCCGCGCCTTTGAATGGGGGCTGGTCGAGGAAGTCTGCGAGCCCGCCGCGCTCGATGAACGGCTTTCGGTCCTGGCACAGGCACTGCTTGCCGGCGATCGCAAGGCGCTCGCCGTGCAGAAGCGCCTGCTCCACCTCTGGGACGAAGCGCCGCTCGACGCCTCGGTGGCAGAAAGCATCGAGCGTTTTGCTTCGTGCTATCCTTCCAACTGGTTGTCTAGTTGGACGGGAAAGCGATGACTACGGTAGGTTCGTTCGAGGCGAAGACCAAGCTCGCCGAGCTGCTCGACAAGGTCGAGGCCGGCGAGACCGTGACGATCACGCGGCGAGGCAAGGCGGTCGCGCGGCTGGTGCCGGCGGCTCCCGACGAGGCCGAAAGGGCTCGCCGCCGGGCGCTGATCGACGAGATCAAGCGCAAGCGGGCGGGCTGGGATCGCGGCGCGAAGCCCGGCTCGACCATCGCCGAGCTGATCAAGGCGGGCCGGCGCTACTGATGGCGGTCGTCTTCGACTGCTCGGTTACCCTGGCGTGGTTCCTCAAGGATGAGCGCACTGCCTTTACCGACGCCGCGTTCGAGCTGCTCGAATCCGCCGAATGCTGGGTGCCTTACCTCTGGCGCCTCGAGTTTCCCAATGCGCTGCTGATGGCCGAGCGCAGGCGCCGCGTCGGCCGCGAGCAGCGCCTCGAGATCCTCGACAACGCCGCGCAGCTCTCGCTGCGCACGGACCAGACGATGCCCGACATCCGCACTCTGAGCGCGCTTGCCGACCGGCGCGGGCTCACGGTCTACGATGCCTCCTACCTCGAGCTCGCCGCACGCTCGAATTCAGACCTGATCACGCTCGACCGGAACCTCGCCCAGGCCGCCGCTGCCGAAGGCGTAGCGGTCCTTGCCCCGGGCCGCTCCACCGCCGCGCAGGCGCGCAAGCGCTACGCCGCCCGCGCCGCATGAGGAACCTGCACTGATGGCAACGAAACCGGCGGTCTACGACGCATCGGCGATCCAGGCGCTCAAGGGGCTCGAGCCCGTGCGCCGCATGCCCGGCATGTACACGCACACCGTGCATCCCCTGCACATCGTGCAGGAGGCGATCGACAACGCGGTCGACGAGGCGCTCGGCGGCTTCGGCAGGAAGATCTCGGTGCGGCTTTTCAAGGACGGCTCGGTCGAGGTCGAGGACGAGGGCCGCGGCATCCCGGTCGACATGCACCCGGTGGAGAAGAAGCCCGCGGTCGAGGTCGCCTTCACCATGCTGCACGCCGGCGGCAAGTTCTCGCGCGCGGGCGACGGGGTCTACCACATCTCCGGCGGCCTGCACGGCGTGGGCGTGGCGGTGTCGAACGCGCTGTCGAAGCGCTGCGAAGTCACGGTGTACCGCGGCACCGAGAAGCACACCATCGCCTTCGAAGGCGGGGAGCTGAAGAACAAGCTCAAGTCCGAAAAAACGAAAGAGAAGCGCAGCGGCACCGTGGTGCGCCTGTGGCCGGACCCGAAGTACTTCGACTCGCCGAACATCCCCGTCGCCGAGCTCGAGCACCTGGTGCGCTCGAAGGCCTATCTGCTTCCGGGTCTCACAACCGTATTGACTGTAGAAAACAAAGATACCAAGACCTGGAGGTACGAGCGCGGCATGGCGCAGTACTTCGAGTTCATGCTGCAGGGGCGCGAGCTGGTCGCCCCGCTCTTTGCGGGCGAGCGCTTCTTCGACGAGAAATCCGTCTCGAGCATTTCGGACATCGAGCCCGGCGAAGGCGCCGCGTGGGCCATCGGCTGGGTGACCGAGGGCGAGACCTTCGCCGACAGCCACGTCAACCTGATCCCGACGCGCTCGGGCGGCACGCACGAGGCGGGCTTCCGCTCCGGCATCTTCGACGCGCTCGCCGCGTTCATGGAGACGCGCGCGCTCGCGCCCAAGGGCGTGAAGGTGATCGCCGAGGACCTGTGGGGGCGCGCCTGCTTCACGCTCTCGGCGCGCATCGTGCGCACGCAGTTCCACGGCCAGACGAAGGAGAAGCTCACCACGCGCCACGCCGCCAGGCTGCTCGAGCTGTGCGTGCGCGACGGCTTCGAGCTGTGGCTGAACGAGCACCCCGACGAGGGCCGGAAGATCGTCGAGCTCGCGGTCGAGCAGGCCTTGGCTCGGTTGTCCAAAGGAAAAAAAATAGAAAGAAAGAAGAGCAGCGGCATCGCCACGCTGCCGGGCAAGCTCGTCGACTGCGCCTCGGGTGACGTTCTGCGAAATGAATTGTTTCTGGTGGAGGGCGACTCGGCGGGCGGCTCGGCGAAGGAAGCGCGCGACAAGGAGACGCAGGCGCTGCTGCCGCTGCGCGGCAAGGTGCTGAACACCATGTCGAAGGACAGCCGCACCGTGCTCGCCAACAAGGAGCTGCAGGCGATCGCCACGGCCATCGGCGTGGACCCTCATTCTTCCGAGGAAAATCCCGACTTGAGTGGACTGCGTTACGGCAAGGTCATCGTGATGACCGACGCCGACGTCGACGGCGGCCACATCCAGGCGCTGCTGCTCACGTTCTTCTTCATGCACGCGCCCCGGCTCGTCGAGACCGGCCACCTCTACGTCGCGCAGCCGCCGCTCTACAAGGTCGAGGTTCCTGCGCAGGGCAAAGGCAAGCCGGCGCGGCGCCTCTACTGCCTGGACGACGACGAGCTCGAAGAGGTCCTGAACCGGCTCAAGAAGGAAAAGGTCAAGGACGGCAGCTGGGAGATCTCGCGCTTCAAGGGCCTGGGCGAGATGAGCCCGGAGCAGCTCTGGGAGACGACGATGAATCCCGATACCCGCCGCCTGATCAGGATGGTCCTGAGCGCAAAAGAAATCCGCAAGGTGCGCGAGACCTTCGAGAAGCTGATGGACTCCGGCGAGGCCGAAGGCAGGCGCAACTGGATGCGCGAGCACTGGAAGACCGTGGAGGCCGACATCTGAGCAAGAAGAAGAAAAAAGAAAAGCCGGTCTGGGAAAGGGCGTACAAGGGGCATGTCCTGTGGGCCGGCAAGACGAAACTCGGCAAAGTGACCCTGGTCGAAAAAGAGCGCTATTCCTGGGAAGCGGCGGGAAGGGTAGGCGCGGCGGACGACCTGGGGAAGGCGAAGCGCGCCGTCGAGCTCGCGGTGGCCATGGCGGACAAGCAGCTGGACCTCTTCCAGTGAAGAAGGCAGGAACCGCTTTCATTTTTCTCCTCGCCGCGTTTCCCGCCGCGGCGCAGATGCACGAGTGCACGCTGAACCCGAATGACCCGCAGGTGGCGGTGAAGGTCGCGGGCGAAGGCAGTGTGCTCGAGCTGCGCAAGGCGGGCGAAGGCTGCCGCCTGCAGCTCGACTGCAAGGCGCGCGCCGCGCCGGCGCGCCTGCGCTACGACCTCGCGACGCTCAAGGGCCTCAAGACCCCGCCGGTCGCGAGCCAGATCACCAGCATCACGTTCGACTACGCCGACGGCACGAAGCAGACCTGCAAGGTGGTCGGCGCGCAGTCATTGCAAGGTACGCCCTGAACTAGGAAGCCACGATGGACGACACCCAGACCCTCGACCTCTTCACCCCCGACAACGGCGACGAGGCCGCGCCGATCGAGCAGCACGCCTCGCACGCCTACCTCGGCTACGCGGTCTCGACCGTCAAGTCGCGCGCCCTGCCGGAGATCGCCGACGGCCTGAAGCCGGTGCAACGCCGGATCTTGTTTGCAATGGATGGTTCAACAACATTCTCGAAGTGCGCGCGCTATGTCGGCGAGGTGCTCGGCAAATACCACCCGCACGGCGACAGCTCGACCTACGAGGCGCTGGTGCACCTCGCGCAGCCCTTCTCCATGCGCTACCCGCTCATCGAGGGCCAGGGCAACTTCGGCTCGCGCGACGGCGACGCGCCGGCGGCGTACCGGTACACCGAAGCGCGGCTGTCGCGCTACGCCGAGCTCCTGCTCGCCGAGATCGGGGAGGGCACCGTCGATTTCCAGAAGAATTACGACGGCAAGTTCCTGGAGCCGGTGCTGCTGCCCGCGCGGCTGCCCTTCGGCCTGCTGAACGGCAGCTTCGGCATCCCGGTCGGCTTCTCGACGCGCATCCCCTCGCACAACCTGAAGGAAGTCGCCGCCGCGGCGGCGCACGTCATCAGGCACCCGCGCGCGAAGCTCGAGGACGTGCTCGAGATCCTCCCCGGGCCGGACTTCCCTGGCGGCGGCCAGGTGATCAGCCCGCCGGAAGAGATCAGGCAGGCGTACGAAACGGGGAGAGGCTCTTTACTTTTAAAAGCGAAATACGAAAAGGAGTCGCTGGCGAGAGGCCAGTGGCGCGTGGTCGTCACCGAGCTGCCGCACGGCGTGTCGACGAAGCAGGTGCTGGAGGAGATCGAGGCGCTCGCCAATCCCAAGCCCGGGTTCGGCAAGAAGGAAGTCACGCAGGAGCAGAAGCGCCTCAAGCAGTTCATCCTCGACCAGATCGACCAGGGTGGCGTCCGCGACGAGTCCGACCGCAAGTCGAAGCTGCGCCTCGTGATAGAGCCTCGTTCTTCTAGGCAAGATTTTGAAGAACTCGTTGCAACCCTGCTGGTGCACACCTCGCTCGAGAGCCGCTACGCGGTGAACTTCACCTGGATCGGCCGCGACGGCCTGCCCGAGACCAAGGGCATCGTCGAGGCGCTGCGCGAGTGGGGCGAGTTCCGCATCGACACGGTGCGCCGGCGCACCGAGTTCCGCCTCGGCCGCTGCGAGGAGCGCCTGCACATCGTGATGGGCCGCCTGATGGCCTTCGTCAAGATCGACGAGATCATCAAGCTGATCCGTGCGTCCGAGGACCAGGGCGAAGCAAGAAAAAATCTTCAGGCCAAGTTTCGTTTCTCGGAGCGGCAGGCGGAGGACATCGTCAACCTGCGCCTCGGCCAGCTCACCAAGCTCGACGGCGTGAAGCTGAACGAGGAGAGGAAGGGCCTCGAGTCGGAGAGGAAGGAGCTGAAGGCGCTGCTGGGCGACGAGAAGGAGCTGAAGAAGCTCGTCGTCTCCGAGCTCGCCGACGACGCGAAGAAGTACGGCGACGAGCGGCGCACGCTCATCAAGGCGGGCGAGCGCGCGCAGATCGAGCGGCGCGTGGTCGAGGAGCCGCTCACCGTGATCCTGTCGAAGAAGGGCTGGCTTCGGGCCCGAACAGGTTTTGGTTTGGATGTCTCATCTCTTACCTTTAAAGATGGCGATGCATTGCTGCAGACCCTCGAGTGCAAGACCACCGACCCGGTGATCGTGCTCGCCGCCTCGGGCAAGACCTACACCGTCGACGCCGCCGCCATCCCGGCCGGGCGCGGCGACGGCTCGCCGGTGAACACGCTCGTCAACTCCGGCTCCGACGACATCGTCTGGATCGGCTCGGGCGACCTGGCGACGAAGCTCCTCATGAACAGCTCGGCGGGCCTGGGCTTCGTCTGCAAGCTCGGCGACCTCGTCACCAAGACGCGCCAGGGCAAGGACTTCTTCAAGGTGGAGGAAGGCGCCGCGGCGCAGCCTCCGGCATTCGTCGAGGAAGAGTCTTTCCTTGCCGCTCTGTCATCGGATGCCAGGTTGCTCGTGTTCCCGCTCGATGAAGTTCCGGAGCGGCCGAACGGCGGGGTGGGGGTGCAGCTTATCGCTCTCCCAGAGAAAGTCACCCTTGCCGCCGTGGCTTCCACAGCCGGCAAATCGCTGACCGTCTCGGGCATCAGGCGCAAGAACCGCGCGCGAGAGACGCTCGACCAGAAGCAGCTCGCCGAGCACATGGGCAGGCGCGCGCAGCGCGGCCGCGTGTGCGACGTGGGCTTCCGCCCGGATCGAATCGAGACCTGATGGCGAAATCAGGGACAGACCACGTTTTCCCTCGCGGTGATTGAGCCGCTAAGGGCGCTGCGCCCGGCCTGGCTCCCGGCCGCCATCCTGGCGGCCGCCGCACTCGTCCTTTCCATCGGCCCGGGCCTGCCCGAGTCGCTGGTCGGCCTGCGCACTGCCGGGCCCTACGGCGCGCTCACCAGCGCGCTGGTGCTCGCCTGGTGGTTCAACCGCGGCCGCAGCTTCGTGCTCGCCGCCTCGATGCTGCTCGCGTTCGCGGCGTACTCGGCCTACCCGACGAAGCTCATCTACACCGCGATCGCGCTGCTGGTGCCGCTCAACGCGCTGCTCGCGATGGTCCGCCAGGAGAAGGGGGCGCGCTACCGCATGGCCTACGTCTGGCTCGCGCTGCTCGGCGCCGAGGCGCTCGTCCTCTACTGGCTGTCTGGGCTGTCGCTGGAAAGGGCGCTCGAGTCCTGGGCGCTGCGCTCGCCGCCGACGCCTTTCCTCGCGCGGCTTCTTTTCGCGGCTGGCTTCGCCGCCGCGGTGTGGCGCACCTGGCCGGACCACACGCCGCTGCAGATCGGCAACGCCGGCGCGCTCGCCGCTTTCTTCATCGCCGCCGAATGGGTGAACACGCCCCGCGTCTATGCCTCGTTCATGGCGGCGGGCGGGGTGATCCTGGTGGTGTCGCTGCTGCAGGAGTCGCACCACCTCGCGTTCCGCGACCAGCTCACCGGGCTCCCCGGCCGGCGCGCGCTGGAAGAGCGCCTGCGCTCGCTCGGCGAGCGCTACGCCATCGCCATGGTGGACGTCGACCACTTCAAGGGCTTCAACGACACGCACGGGCACGACATCGGCGACCAGGTGCTGCGCCTGGTCGCCGGGCGCCTCGCGCAGGTGGGCGGCGGCGGCATCGCCTATCGCTACGGCGGCGAGGAGTTCTGCGTCATCTTCCCGGGAAGCGATCCCGACGAGGCGGCGATCGACCTCGAGGCGATCCGCGGCTCGATCGAGCGCTACCGCATGGCGGTGCGCGGCGGGGACCGCCCGAAGAAGGCCGAGGAGGGCGCCAAGCGCCGCGGCGCCGGGAATACCGAGAAGATGCTCATGGTCACCGTCTCGATAGGCGTCGCCGCACCCTCCGGCAAGGCGCGCACGCCGATGCAGGTGGTGAAGGCGGCCGACGAGGCGCTCTACCGCGCGAAGAAGGGCGGGCGCAACCGCCTGAGCCGATGATGACCATCGAAATCTGGGTCGCCATCGTGGGCATGGTGCTCATCTTCGGCAGCGTGTGGCTCTACAACCGCCTGGTCGCCGCGCGCAACCTCGCGCGCCAGGGCTTCGCCGACATCGACGTGCAGCTCAAGCGCCGCGCCGACCTGGTGCCGCAGCTCGTCGAGGCGGTGCGCGGCTACGCCGCCTACGAGAAGGCGCTCCTCACCACGGTGACGGAGCTTCGCAGCGCCGCGCTCGCCGACAAGAGCCTGGCGGCGCGCTTCGGCCACGAGCGCCAGCTCGGCGAAGGGCTGAAGCAGCTGGTGCTGCTGCAGGAGGCCTACCCGCAGCTCAAGGCCGACGCCAATTTCCGCCAGCTCTCGCAGAGCCTGGTCGAGGTCGAGGACCACCTGCAGAACTCGCGGCGCTTCTACAACGGCGCGGTGAAGCAGTACCAGACGCAGCTCGAGAGCTTCCCCGACATCGTCGTCGCGCGCCTGTTCGGCTTCGCGCCGCTGCCTTTCTTCGAGACTGAGGATAGGGAGGCAACACGAATTTCACTGTAAGAATTCTTTTCCTGCTGCTGGTTGCATTACCGGTAAACGCAGAAGAGCGCGTCCTCGACTTTCGCTCGACCATCGGCATCGCCCGCGACGGCGAGCTGACCGTGACCGAGCGCATCGAGCTCATCGCCGAGGGGCGCGAGATCCGGCGCGGCATCCTGCGCGACTTCCCGACCGAGTACCGCGGCCAGGGCGGCGCGCGCATCAGCGTGCCCTTCGACGTGGTGAGCGTCACCCGCGACGGCAGCCCGGAGCGCTTCGTGCTCGAGGATCTCTCGAACGGCAAGCGCATCCGCATCGGAGCCGCGAACGTGCTGCTCGAGCGCGGCGTGCATGTCTACGAGATCACCTACCGCACCTCGCGCCAGGTCGGGTTCTTCGACCAGCACGACGAGCTCTACTGGAACGTGAACGGCACCGGCTGGACCTTCGCGTTCGATCGCATCGCCGCCGACGTGCGGCTGCCCGGCGCCGTCCCGGCGGAGCGCATCCGCGTCGAGGCGTACACCGGGCCGCAGGGCGCGAAGGGCCGCGACTATGAGGCCGAGGTGCGCGACGGCGGCGCGAGCTTCCACACCACGCGGGCGCTCGGCCCGCGGCAGGGGCTGACGATCGTGGTCGGCTTCCCGAAGGGCGTGGTGGCGGGACCGGGGGCGGTGCAGCGCGCGAACTGGTGGCTGGCCGATCACCGGGGCGCGCTGATCGGCATCGCCGGCGCCGTGCTCCTCTTCGCCTTCCTTTACTGGCGCTGGTGGCTGGTCGGGCGCGACCCGCGCGCGGCGCCGAAGTACCCGCGCTACGAGGCGCCGAAGGGCATCGGGGCCGCCGGCGTGCGCTACATCGACCGCATGGGCTACGACGACCGCTGCTTCGCCGCCGGGCTGCTCGGGCTGGGCGCGCGCGGGTTCCTCCGCATCCGGCAAAGCGGCGAGGGCTTCGGCATCGAGCGCATCGGCGACACGCTCGACTGGCTCCCGGGGGAGAAGCTCCTCGCCGACTGGCTGCTGCCGAAGAAGAACGCGATCCAGACCCTCTCCAAGGGCTACGACCCGGCCGTCGCGGTGGCGCGCGAATCCTTCTCCGCCGCGCTCACGCAGCACTTCGGGCAGCAGATCTTCAGCAAGAACCACGGCTCGTTCGTCGCCGGGATCTTCATCGCCTTCGCGGTGTTCGGCATCGCGCTCGTCATGGGGGCGCCCGAGAAGATGCTGATCGCCGTCGCCGCGGCGATGCTCGTCATGCTGTTCCTTTTCAAGCGCTGGCTGCCCGCGTACTCGGTGCAGGGCCGCAAGCTCCAGGACCACATCGAGGGGCTGCGCCTGTACCTGGGCGTCGCCGAGGCCGACGACCTCGCGCGCATGAAGGCGCCGCCGCAGACGCCGCAGGAGTTCGCGAAGCTCCTGCCCTACGCGGTGGCCCTCGACGTCGAGAAGACCTGGGCCGACCGCTTCGTCGCCACGCTCGGTGCCGCCGCGGTGACCGCGGCGGTGGCGGACTACTACCTCTCGTCCGACGGCGGCGTCGGCGGCAACTTCGGCTCCAGCTTCGGCTCGGCGATGTCGGACATCGCCGGCACCGTCGCCTCGGCCTCCACCGCCCCGGGCACGAGCTCCGGGTTCTCCTCGAGCGGCGGCGGCGGGGGCGGCTCCTCGGGCGGCGGCGGCGGTGGCGGCGGCGGCAGCGGCTGGTAGGAAATCGGGGTCAGAGCCCGATTGGACGTGCGGGATCAGAGTCCCAAGGCTAGATGCACGGTCCTCTAAAGACGGCCGCGTTCGGCCTTCCAGCTTTCGCCGGACGGACTGATGACGTCGCCGACGCGCGCCTTGGCGCGTAATCGCTTCAGGCGTTTGCGCGCCACCTCGGACTTGGTTGGCCTACGTGGGCTGGCTGCAGTCCGCTTCTCCATGCAGCATTATGAACCGCCAAGTAGGATCTGGGTTCCGTGACACTGATCGTCCCCGAGCACGAGATCGAGCTGACCGCCGTGCGCGCGCAGGGCGCGGGCGGGCAGAACGTCAACAAGGTGTCGAACGCGGTGCACCTGCGCTTCGACGTCCGCCGCTCGTCGCTGCCCGAGGCGGTGAAGGAGCGGCTGCTCAACTACGGCGACCAGCGCGTCACGCGCACCGGCGTGGTGGTGATCAAGGCGCAGTCGCACCGCAGCCTGGAGATGAACCGCGCCGAGGCGATCGCGCGGCTGCAGGCGCTCGTCACCGCCGCCGCGCACGTGCCGAAGAAGAGGAAGCCGACGCGCCCGACCTACTCCTCGAAGCGGAAACGGCTCGAGGGAAAGAAGAAGCGCGGCTATATCAAGGCGATGCGGCGCAAGGGCGCCGACGACTTCTAATTGACGCCGAGGAGCTCCACTTCGAACACCAGCGTGGCATTGGGCGGGATGACGCCGCCGGCGCCGCGCGAGCCGTAGCCGAGCTCGGGCGGGATGGTGAGCTTCCTCTTGCCGCCGACCTTCATGCCCTGCACGCCTTCGTCCCAGCCGCGGATCACCTGGCCGCGCCCGAGGCCGAACACGAACGCCTCGTTGCGGTCATGGCTGGAGTCGAACTTGGTGCCCTTATTTCCGTTCTGGTCCAGCCAGCCGGTGTAATGCACGCTCACTTTCTGGCCGGAGGCCGCCGCGCCGCCGGTGCCGACGACTAGTTCCTCGATTTGCAGCCCGCTCGCCGTTTTAATCGCAGCCATGGCATCCTCGTTCCTGGGAAACAATTATTCTAGATGCTCCCCCTTGCTGAAGTAATCAAAGCGGTTGAAGCGGAAGGCGAACGCCTGCGCGCCGAGTTCTACCGCGCCGAAGGCCCGCGCGGCAGGCGCGGAAATTGCCCGGTCGACGGCGAGATCGAGGCGAGCCTGCGCAAGACGCTCACCGCGCTCGTGCCCTGCGCCTTCGCCGGCGAGGAGACCGAGCCCTCGGCCGACGCCGACGAAGTCTGGCTCGTCGACCCGCACGACGGCACCTTCGAGTTCATGAGGGGGCGGCGCGGCTCGGCGATCTCGGTGGCGCTGGTGCGAAGCGGCGTGCCGGTGCTCGGCGTCGTGCACGCGCCCGACTCGCCCGACCGCGGGCCCGACACCATCGCCTGGGCCGAAGGCGCGGGCCCGCTCCGGAGGAACGGCCGCGCGCTCGACGTGAGCCTCGCCGGGCGGCTCCTCGTCGCGGGCGAGCTGGTGTGGGCGACCGCCTCTTCCGCCGTGCGCCCCGACACGCACCTGCGCGCCGCCACGCCCGCGCGCCTCGTCGCCATGCCGAGCATCGCCTACCGCATGGCCCGCGTCGCCGCGGGCGACGGCATCGCCACGCTCTCCACGCACGGCGTGCAGGAGTACGACATCGCCGCCGGCATGGCGCTCATCCGCGCCGCGGGCGGCGTGACGCTGGACGCCGAAGGCAAGGACGTGGTGCTCGAGGGCAACTCGCGCCGGCGCGTCAGCGGCTGCTACGCCGGCGCGCCCGAGGCGGCGCGGCAGCTCGCGAAGTTCGACTGGAAGGCGCTGGAAACCGAGCCCAGGCGCAATCCACGCGTGTCTTTAGGCTTTCCGAGAAAAAATCAAGAAACAAAGCTTTCGCGCGCCCAGGGCGCGCTCCTCGGCCAGGTGATCGGCGACAGCCTGGGCTCGCTCGTCGAGGGCAAGCCCGCGCCCGAGATCGCGCAGCTCTACCCGGAGGGCCTGCGCGACCTCGCCGACGGCGGCGTGTACAAGCTCCTCGCGGGGCAGCCCACCGACGACAGCGAGATGGCGATCACGCTCGCGCGCGCGCTGGTGCGCGATCGCAAGCACGACCCGGAGCGCATCCTCGACGCCTATCGCACCTGGCTCACCTCGCGCCCGGTCGACGTCGGCATGACCACCGAGCGCGGCCTGCTCGGGCGCGGCGACGCGGCGTCGGAGTCGAACGGCTCGCTCATGCGCGTCTCGCCGCTCGGCATCTGGGCCGCGGGCGACCCCAGGCGCGCCGCCAAGGCCGCGCGCGCCGACTCGGCGCTCACGCATCCGAACCCGGTGTGCGTCGAAGCCTGCGCCGGCTACGCCGCCGCCATCGCGGTGGGCGTCGGCGGCGGCGATCGCAACGCCATGCTGGAAGCGGCGCTCGAGCATTCGTCGGGCCCCGCGCGCGCCGCGATCATGCTTGGCGGCACGAGCACGCCGCCGTCAGACTTCTTCACCAAGCAGGGCTCGGCGCTGGTGGCGCTGCAGAACGCCTTCTACGCGCTCTTCCACGAGAGCCTCGAGGAGGGACTCGTGCGCACCGTGGGGCAGGGCGGCGACACCGACACCAACGCCGCCATCGCCGGCGCGCTCCTCGGCGCCGCGCAGGGGCGCGAGGCGGTGCCGCCGCGGTGGCTCCTGCCGGTGCTCGCCTGCCGGCCGATGGCCGAGTGCGGCGCCCTCCGCCCGCGCCCGGCCGAGTACTGGCCGGATGATGTCCTGGAGCTGGCAGAGGCGCTGATCGGTTAAGGGGTCAGAGCAATTAAGCGCAGCCATTAACGGGGTCAGAGCAACCTTTCGGCGCGCCATGCGTTAGGCAGTCATGAGGGTTTCCTTGTGCCCCGTCCGCCGCGCCTAGAACTGGCTGGCGTCCCGCTGCACGTTATCCAGCGCGGCAACAATCGCGCAGCGTGCTTCTTCGGCGAGGCTGACCGGCGTTTTTATCTGAAGTGCCTGAGGAAATCGGCTGCGCGTACCGGCTGTCTCATCCACGCGTACGTGCTCATGACGAACCACGTGCATCTCCTCGTGACACCCGACGCACCCGGAGCCGTCGGAGCGATGCTGCAAGACATCGGCCGGCGCTACGTGCGCGTGATCAACACCATCCATGGCCGCACAGGCACGCTTTGGGAAGGTCGTTTCAAGTCGAGCCTGGTGGACAGCGAGAGGTATCTGCTGACCTGCCACCGGTACATCGAGCTCAACCCCGTGCGCGCCGGCCTTGCGACGGACCCGTCCGCGTATCCCTGGTCGAGCCACCCGCACTACGCAGCGGGCAAGGCCGATGAGCTGATAACCGAGCACCGCGGATTTCTCGGCCTGGGGGCAACGCCGGCCGAGCGGCGGGCGGCGTTCCGCGAGCTCTTCCTGAACGAGCTGGAACAAACGACGCTCGTTCACATTCGCGAAGCCGTGAATGCCGGCCGGCCGCTGGGCTCGCCGGCACCGAGCAGGCGCCGACGCTCAGGCATGGAGCTGGCGGACGACTACTCGCCGTCCGCTACAACAGCAAAATTGCTCTGACCCCTTTGCTAGTTGTCGTACTTAGGGGGGTTGGCGCCGCAGCGGCGCAGGTCGTCGTCCGACATCACCGGCTTGATCACGCAGGGCGCGGCCTCGGCGCTCGTCTTGCGCAGGGTCGGCGCGTCGATGGGCTGGGTTACCTCGGTCGTGGCCGGCTGCTTTTCCATTGCAGGCTGTTCTTGCGGAGCGGCAGGCTCCTTCGGCGCCGTGGCCTGGGCGAGGGCCGACCACGACCACTCGTCTACCTTCCACGCGCCTTTTTCCTTGACGAACTCGGCGTTGCCGAACGTGGGGCCGCTCGAGTCGTGCACGCCGCGAAACTCGAGGTGCGCCTTGCTGCCCTCGACGGCCTTCTTCGTCACCGAGTAGGCTTCGGGCAGCGACAGCGCCATCATGCGCACCATGTCCTCCTTACCCGCGAGCGACGCCATTTCCTTGCGCCTCCCGGCGCTCGCGTAGCTCAGCACCTCCTCGACGCTGCCGGCGAGCGTGGCGCGATGCAGCTTGCCGTAGACCGTTTCCGGATCGTCCGCCGCGGCTGCCGGAACGGCGAAGAGCAGCGCGAGCAAGGCGACGAGCACTGCACCGAAGATCTTGTCCATGGTTCGAACCCTCCCTTGACCGGCATTTTATAGAATCCCCCCGATCCGCATGCGTGCACAAGTTGTCATCATCGGCGCCGGCCCGGCCGGACTGCTCCTGGGCCAGTGCCTGCTGCGCGAGGGCATCGACGCCGTCATCCTCGAGCAGCGCTCGCCGGAGTACGTCCTGGGGCGCATCCGCGCCGGGGTGCTGGAGAGCGCCGCGGTGGAGCTCCTCGAGCGCGTCGGCGCCGCCGGGCGCCTGCATGCCGAGGGCCTGGTGCACGGGGGCTTCGACATCGCCTTCGCCGGCGGGCGCATGCGCATCGACCTCGCCGGCCTCACCGGCAGGAGCGTCACCGTCTACGGCCAGACCGAGATCACCAAGGACCTGATGGATGCCCGCGCCGCCGCCGGCGGCAAGACCTTCTACGAGGCGCAGGTCCTTCCGGAAGGTTTCGACACGGATAAGCCCGTTGTGCATTTCGTTCACGGCAACAAGTCTCAAACCGTGGAGTGCGACTTCATCGCCGGCTGCGACGGCTTCCACGGCATCACGCGCGCCTCGGTGCCGGCGGGCGCGATCCGCAACTACGAGCGCGTGTACCCCTTCGGCTGGATGGGCGTGCTCTCCGACACGCAGCCCGTGTCGGAGGAGCTGATCTACGTCTCGCACGAGCGCGGCTTCGCGCTCTGCAGCATGCGGAGCCGCACGCGCAGCCGCTACTACGTGCAGTGCCCGCTCTCCGAGCAGGTCGACGAATGGCCCGACGAGCGCTTCTGGGCGGAGCTGCGCCGGCGCCTGCCCGCCGATGCCGCGAGCGCGCTCGTCACCGGGCCGTCCATCGAGAAAAGCATCGCGCCGCTGCGCAGCTTCGTCGCCGAGCCGCTGCGCTTCGGGCGGCTCTTCCTCGCCGGCGATGCCGCGCACATCGTCCCGCCCACCGGCGCCAAGGGCCTCAACCTCGCCGCGAGCGATGTGCACTATCTCGCCGAAGGGTTCATCAATCACTATGGCGGCGATTCGTCCTTCCTTGAAAATTACTCCGCGAAAGCCCTGGCGCGGGTCTGGAAGGCGGAGCGCTTCTCCTGGTGGATGACGAAGCTCCTGCACCGCTTTCCCGAGGAGGGGGACTTCGGCCGGCGCATGCAGCTCGCCGAGCTCGAGTACATTTCCGGCTCGCGCGCCGCGCAGACCGCGCTTGCCGAGAACTACGTGGGCTTGCCGTACTGAATTCGATCCTCGAGGAAAAATGAAATGAAGATAAAAAGACTTCAGCCTGAGACCCTCTTCAAGCGCGCCGTCGCCGGCCACACGCTGTACTCGCCGGTGGTGACGGTCAAAGGCGGCACGCTCGTCTTCGTCTCCGGCCTGCTCGCGCGCGACAAGGAAGGCAACATCGTGAAGAAGGGCGACATGGGGGCGCAGATCGCGCAGGTGGGCGAGAACCTGCGCCTCGCGCTCGCTTCCGCGGGCGCGCGCCTCGAGGACCTGGTGCGCACCACCACCTACGTCACCGACATCGACGAGTTCTTCAAGCACGTCGAGGTGCGCATGCGCTACTTCGGGCCGGCGCTTCCCACCAGCACCACGGTGGAAGTGCGCCGCCTCTCGCACCCGGACTTCCTGGTCGAGGTCGAGGCATTCGCCGTCATCGCGGAGTAGGCGCTTGACCCCGCAGCGCTGGCTCGACAGGTTCGCCGCGGCGCTCGCCAAGGGCGACATCGACGCCGCCTCGAAGCTCTTCGAGCCCGGCGGCTTGTGGCGCGACCTCGTCGCCTTCACCTGGACCCTCAAGACCTTCGAGGGCCGCGCCGAGGTGAAGGCCATGCTTGCTGCAGTTCTTTCAAGCGTAAAGCCCTCGAATTTCGCCGTTCATGGACAGGAATGGTTCACCTTCGAGACCGCCGTCGGCCGCGGGATCGGGCACCTGCGCCTGCGCGACGGCAAGGCCTGGACGCTCCTCACCACGCTGCAGGAGCTGAAGGGCTTCGAGGAAAAGGCCGGGCGCACGCGCGAGTGGGGCACCGAGCACGGCGTGCTCCCGGAACGCAAGAGCTGGCTGGAAAGGAAGGTTGAAAGGGAAAAAGCGCTTCTTTCCGGAGAGCAACAGCCCTTTGTCCTCATCGTCGGGGGAGGCCAGGGCGGCATCGGCCTCGCCGCGCGCCTGAAGCGCCTCAACGTCCCGGCGCTGGTGGTGGAGAAGAACGCGCGCGCCGGCGACTCGTGGAGGAAGCGCTACAAGTCGCTCTGCCTGCACGACCCGGTCTGGTACGACCACATGCCGTACCTCCCCTTTCCCGACCACTGGCCGGTGTTCAGCCCCAAGGACCGGATCGGCGACTGGCTCGAGATGTACGTGAAGGTGATGGACCTCGACTACTGGACTTCCACGGAATGCATCAAGGCGGAGTTCATCGGCGACGAATGGCACGTTTCGCTTTCACGCAATAACCAATCCCTTGTTGTAAGACCGAAACACCTCGTGCTCGCCACCGGCATGTCCGGCATGCCGAGCATGCCGCAGCTCCCGGGGGCGGAGTCGTTCAAGGGCACGCTCGTGCACTCGAGCGCGCACCCGGGCGGCGAGGGCTGGCGCGGCAAGCGCTGCGTGGTGCTCGGCTCGAACAACTCGGCGCACGACATCGCCGCCGACCTGTGGGAGCACGGCGCCGAGGAAGTGACGATGGTGCAGCGCTCGCCCACGGTGGTGGTGCGCTCGGAGATGCTGATGGAGCTCGCCTGGGGCAAGCTCTATTCGCAACAGGCGCTCGAGGCGGGCATCAGCACCGAGATCGCCGACCTCACCCTCGCCGCGACGCCCTTCCGCCTGCTGCCGGAGATGCAGAAGCCGATCTACGAGGAGATCAGGAAGCGCGACGCCGAGCTCTATTCAGGGCTCGAGCGCGCGGGGTTCCGCACCCACTTCGGCGAGGACGGCTCGGGGCTGCACTCGATTTATCTGCGCCGCGGCGCGGGCTACTACATCGACGTCGGCGCCTCGCAGCTGATCATCGACGGCCGGATCAGGCTGAAGCACGGGACTATCGATCGCCTTTCCGAGAACTCCGTGGTTTTTTCCGATGGAAAAGAACTGCAGGCGGACCTCGTGGTCTGCGCCACCGGCTACGGCTCGATGAACGGCTGGGCGGCGAAGCTGATCTCGAAGGAGGTCGCCGACAAGGTCGGAAAGTGCTGGGGGCTGGGCTCCGATACCAAGTACGATCCGGGCCCATGGGTCGGCGAGCTGCGCAACATGTGGAAGCCGACGCAGCAGCCCAACCTCTGGTTCCACGGCGGCAACCTCATGCAATCGCGCCACTACTCGCTCTACCTCGCGCTGCAGCTGAAAGCGCGCCTGGAAGGCATCCCGACGCCCGTGTACTACCTCGACCCGGTGCATCACCTTGAATAAGGACCTGATCGAGGCTTACCGCGACTCCGACTACGTGGTGTTCACCGAGCCGGAGCTGGTGTTGCGCGTGGGCGAGCCGAGCGAGCGCCTCGACCGCCTGCTCGAGGAGCACGGCGCGGAGAGCGCGGTGTTCGTCACCGCCGCGAACCCGCGCAGCGAGAAGAAGAGCGCCGCCGAGAACGCGGAGGCGATGGGCGCGCTCGACGGCATGCTCGCCGCCGCCGGCTACCCGCGCTACCGGGGCGAGGGCAGGAACGAGGAGCGCACCTGGCGCGAGCCGAGCCTGCTCGCGATCGGCATCTACCGCTCGCACGCCCAGGCGCTCGGCCGGCTCTTCGGCCAGAACGCCATCGTCTTCATCGAGAAGGGGCAGGCCCCGGAGCTGCTGCTACTCCAAGCATAGGGTCCGTCCCGGGTCTGTCCCGGGTACGTCCCTGGTACGTCCCTATTTCTTGTGGATGGCCCGCCAGACCCGCTCGGGCGTGGCCGGCATGTCGAAGTGGCGGATGCCGAGCTCGGAGAGCGCATCGACGATGGCGTTCATCACCGAGGTGAGCGCGCCGGCGCAGCCGGCCTCGCCGCA
>Ga0105094_10000334_pt1 | contig 22407 bp, 22 predicted proteins | sample PPLLak1March2015_2_FD_87023 | JGI IMG/M metagenome (GOLD analysis project Ga0105094, IMG submission 87023) | Freshwater sediment microbial communities from Prairie Pothole Lake near Jamestown, North Dakota, USA - PPLs Lake P8 Core (3) Depth... | ecosystem: Environmental > Aquatic > Freshwater >...
ACCCCAGCCCGTGCGCCATCGCTCGGTCCACCGCCCGTCGGGTCAACAGCCCGACCACGCGCCCGCCCTCGGCGACGGGATAGCCCTCGTGCCCGAAGCGCTGCATACGTTCGGCGGCATCGGCGACACGCGCCGCGGGCTCGAGAAGCTGCGGGCCGCGCGACATGATCTCGCCCACGGTCCGGTCGGGCCGGATGTTCTCAGCCAGGAGCGTGAGCAGCTCGCCGCGTACGGATTCCACCGACCGCTTGCGGATCAGCGCCGCAGCGGCGCGGTCGTGCCCTCCGCCCCCGAAGTGCTGCGCCACGCGCCCCACGTCGATCGCCTCGGTCGACGAGCGCGCCACCAGCTGAACGTTGCCGTCCAGAGCCACCAGGACGAACAGCCCGGCCGGGTCGAACAGGTCGCGCAGCTTGTGCGCCAGGGTCGAGATCTCCTCGGTCAGCCCCTCGGCTGCGGCGCAGGCGACCACCACCGACAGCCCGTGGTAGAGATGGGTCTCAGCCGACTCGAGCAGGCGGTCGTACAGCTCTCGCTGTCCGGGGGAAAGCGGATGGTTGAGAAAGTCGACCGCGATCGTCAGGCTGGCGCCCGATTCGAGCAGCCAGGCGCAGGCGCGCACATCGCGTGGACTCGTGCTGCCGTAGGAGAGCGAGCCGGTGTCCTCGTAGATGCCCAGGAGCAGCAGCGTCGACTCGACCAGGCCAAGTTGGGGATGGCTCTCCTGCAGCGCCTCGACCAACAACGTGGTGGTCGCCCCGACCTCCTCCAGATGGTACGTCCAACCGGCCTCGGATGCCCCTTCCTTCGGATGGTGGTCAACCACATGCACGCGCGTGTCAGGGCTCAGACCCTTCAGTGAGGGAAGCGACAGGGTATCGACCAGCGTGACGCGTTCGACGGCCTCGCGCGGCAGTTCGTCGTGCTCGACCAGGGGCAAGGCGTCGCCGTACAGCGTCATGAAGGCGCGCACGTTGCGGTTCAGCCGGCGCGGCAGGACGGCGTACGCGGACGGTTCCGTCAGGCGCGAAGCGACTAACGCCGCGACGGAATCGAAATCAGCCTGGTCGTGCGTCAGAATCAGGTGCATCGGGGGGATTATACATCCGGGCTCGCGAGCGCTGCCTGCTCCGGGGCCGTGTCGGCTGGATCAGACGCGCGAGTCGGATGGAGCGGTGATGATCGTTCCTTCGAATGGGGGGAGACGCAGCCGAACGGCTCCGGCCGTGACCGTGCGAGGCGTCCCGTGCAATTCGTCCTGCGTGGGCGTCCCCTCCGCCCAGCCGACGGCCGAGACCGGGAGCTCGACCAGGCGCGTCGAGCCTGAGGCATTGGCGACAACGATGGCCGCCTGACCGGCGGTCTTCCGGGCAAAGGCGTACACGCCGGCGGCGTCGTCAGCCAGCAGGCGCAGATACTCACCGCGGCGCAGCGGCTCCAACTTGCGCCGCAGACCGATCAGCCGGAGGTAGTGGTCGCGCAGGCCAGGCTCCCACTCCGCCTCGTTCCAGGGGAAAGCCCGGCGCGAGTCGGGATCCTTCCCACCCTCCAATCCGACCTCGTCTCCGTAAAAGACGGCCGGTGCACCGGGTAGCCCGAACTGGATCAACGCCATCAGCCGCACCTTGCGCGCCTCGCCGCCGCACAGGGTTCGGACACGCGCCGTGTCGTGCGAGCCAAGAGGAAGGTAGCTGGCGAAGACATGTTCCGACGGATAGGCGGTCAGAAGCGACTCGATCCCGGTCGCCAGATCCGTGGTCGCCCGCTTCGCCTCTGCCACCCACTCCAGGAGCGCACTGCGCAGCGGGTAGTTCATCAGGCCGTCGAAGTGCCGCGGCCCGACCCAGCGCGGATTGACGTCCCAGATCTCGCCGACCAGGTAGGCCTGCGGGTTGGCCGACTTGACCCGCTCGCGGAATTCGGCCCAGAAGCTGTCGTCGTCGATTTCATTCGGGACATCCAGCCGCCAGCCATCCGCACCCGCTTCGATCCAGTACTTCCCGACGCCGAGCAGGAACTCCCGCACCTGCGGGTTGCCGGTGTTGAACTTCGGCAGGCTGCGGAAACCCCACCAGGCCGCATAGTTCTCGGCTTCCCCCTCGCCATAGGCGTCCAGCGGGAAGCGGCGGACATGGTACCAGTCCCGGTAAGGCGAGTGCGCCTGGTTCTCGAGCAGGTCCTGAAAGGCGAAGAAGCCGCGACCGGAGTGGTTGAGGACGGCGTCCAGGATGACGCGCACGCCGTTCCGATGGGCGATCTCGAGCAGTTCGTCGAAGTCCTCGCGCCGCCCAAGCCTCGGATCGATGCGGTAGTAGTCGGTGGTGTTGTAGCGGTGGTTGGAGGTGGCCTGGAAGATCGGCGTGAAGTACAACGCGCTGACGCCCAGATCCAGCAGGTAGTCGAAGCGCCGGATCACGCCGCGCAGGTCGCCCCCCTGAAAGCCGTCGGTCGTCGGGCGCGCCCCCCAGGGCTGAACGTTCGGCGGATCGTTGGATCGATCGCCGTTGGCGAAGCGGTCCGGAAAGATCTGGTAGAAGACGGAGTCCTTTACCCAGTCGGGGACGGTCATCTAGGTCCTCACGCGCAGGCTGGGTCCGGGAGGCACGCTCGCCATCGGGCTCAAGGTGTTGGCGTGGGCGCGAGTGCCAGCTCGGCTTCTCGTGCCGCTCTCTCGAGGATCAGCGGCAGGTTCCCGATCAACCGCGCGGTCGTGTCGATGGCGCGCTGCAACGGGATGCGGAATGCCTCGAACCTCGCCTGCCTCGGGTAGGGCACGCCGTCAACCAAGGCCGCCAAGGCTGCGGCGCGCAGCGGATCTTCCAGGATGACTCCCTGGATCGTCGGCAGGTGATCCGCGCCGTTCGGGTCGGCCAGCTCCTGCTGCGCCTCGGGCGACATCAAGTCGGCCAAGAAGGTCCATGAGGCCTGCAGGTCCTCGGGCGCCAGGCCGGAGGCGAGGTAGGCGTTTTGCGTTCGGACGAATCCGGACAGCCGCCGCTGGCCCAGCTCGACGGCCGGCCAAGGGTCGATGCGCAGATCTCGCTCGCCGACCGACAACCGCAGCCGCTCGAGGTCGCGCGTATCACCCAGAATCCAGGCCGCCTCGCCGGCCTCGAAGCGACGCAAATCCTCCCCGCTCCCTGCCGGGACCGTTCCGGCCTGTGCCAGGTTCAGCACGACCTGCAGCCAGCACAGCCCCGCGGGGGTCTCGAACGCCGGCGCGCCCGATGAATCCATCCACTCACCACCGCAGGCGGTCAGAAAGGAGGCGACGCGATCGACTCCCAGATCGAACGCCGCGCGCGTTCCCGCGGCGGCCGCCGCGGGCCACTCACCGACCGTCTCGATCGGAGCCGGGACCTGCGCAGCGCGCGCGTACAGGACCGTGCCGTGCAGCTCAAGCGGCAGGCCCAAGAGGCTGCCTTCGAATTCCGCCTGCCTCAGCGCCACCGGGTACAGGGCTTCGCGCAGGCTGGCCGCCATCAACTCGCTCAGATCTTGGATCGAGGACTGCGCCCAAAGGGCCGGGCCCCAGGTGTCCGGGCCGATGACGATCGTCGGCCCGGCGCCTGACCGCATCGCCTCGGCGAATGCGGCCGCCAGTTCCGATTCCCGATAGTAGACGATTTCGAACTGGACGTCCGGATGGTCTTCCCGGAAGAGTTCGGCCAGGCGCAGCAGAGGCTGCAACGCCTGCGGGCCCCAGGAGAGCCAGACACTCACCCGCGGCCCGTCGGCAGGCAGACTCTGCCCGGCGGGCGTCGGCAAGGAGGTCGGCGTCACAAGGGGTGAAATGTGCGCGGTCGGCGTGCCCGAGGCTGGGGTATCCGCCGAAGGCGGCGCACCGCACGCCGTGAGCACCACGGCGGCCGAGATCCAGAGAAGGTGTCGGGAGGCGAGGCGTCTCGTGCCCATGCGCATCATGATCACAGAATGACGCCGCCTGAGGCGGCTGACGGCGTAGTGTACCACGCAGGCCAGCCTCCACCGCCGCCGGCCGCCTCTCTCGGCCGGAGCTCAGCGCTCGGCTCGACCGCGCCTCGGGCGCTATAATCGGCCGCATGGATTCGACCAACCACTGGCGGGTCGTGGTCGCGGGACCCCTCTCGGGACCGCAGAACATGGCCCTCGACGAGGCCATCCTCGAATCGGTCGTCGCCGGCGACTCCCCGCCGACGCTGCGCCTGTATGCCTGGGCCCCGCCCTGCCTTTCGCTCGGGTATGCGCAACCGCACAGCGATGTCGATGAGCCTCGTCTGCGTCGCCTGGGGTGGGACCTGGTCCGCCGCCCGACCGGCGGCAGAGCCATCCTGCACATCGATGAGCTGACCTACTCCGTCGCGGCCCCCGAGCGTCACCCGCTGATGGCAGGCGGGGTCCTCCCCAGCTACCAGCGTTTGAGCCGCGGTCTCCTGGCCGCGTTGGATGAACTCGGCCTAGAAGCTCAGGTGCAGCCGGCTGCCGGAGAGGGCGAGGCCGAGCGATCGAATCCGATCTGCTTTCAGGCCCCGAGCGCGTACGAGATCACCGTCGGCGGGCGCAAGCTGATCGGCAGCGCTCAGGTGCGGCGCCGAGCAGGCGTACTCCAACACGGATCTCTTCCGCTATCCGGGGATATCGGGCGGGTGTGCCTGGCATTGCGTTTCGCGGATGAGGAAGCCCGCAGCCAGGCAGCCAAGGCGCTTGGCCGCCGGGCGACGACGGTCCAGGCATGCCTGGGCAGAACTGTCGAGTGGGCGGATGCGGCGCAGGCTTTCATCACCGGCTTCAGCCGTGCGCTGGAATTGCGGTTCGACGAGCAGTCGCTGAGCGACGAGGAATGGCGCCGCGCCGATGAGCTGACGAGCGCGCGCTACACGGCACCCGGCTGGACGCGCAGGCTTTGAGAAGGGATCGCGCCCGAGGCGGCGGTCCGGGCATGCCCGGTACGGCGGCGTAGCGGCGCGGCGAGGACGGGAAAGACCCGGGCAGTCAGTTTAGGGTCCCCAGTCGGCGCCCCAGTCGTGGGCCGGGTTGTTGGTCACGTTGAACAAGCCCGATCCGTCGGAGCGCATTGCGCAAAGCTCCCGATTGCCCGCTCCATCCGAAGTGAAGACGATGTGAGTCCCATCCCCCGACCAGGCCGGGTCATACCCTCCGGCGAGGCTATTCGTCAGGCGGATGACGTCCTCACCCGACGCGTCCATCGTGTAGATCTCGAAATGTCCGTCGCGGGCCGAGTGAAAGACAATTCGGTTGCCGGACGGAGACCAATCCGGCCACCAGTCATCCCCCACGGGGCTATCGGTCAGATCGAGCAATCCCGTGCCGTCGGAATTGATGACCCAGATGTCGCGATCGTCGCTGCGGCTCGAGTTGAAGACGATCTGGGCGCCATCGGACGACCAGGAGGGGGACCAATCGTCGAAGGCCGGGTCGGTCAGTCGGTGGACATCCGAGCCGTCGGCGTTCATCACGTAGATCCTCCCCGCCCCTTGATAGCGGTGGGAATGGAAGGCGATCTGCGTGCCGTCCGGCGACCAGGCCGGGTCGTAGTCTTGCGCCGCGTGGTTCGTCAGCCGGGTGACCTGCGTGCCGTCGTCGTTCATGACATAGATCTCGGCATTGCCTTCGCGCTCGGAGTAGAAGGCGATGCGCCTCCCATCCGGCGACCAGGAGGGGTGATAGTCACCGCCCGGGCTGTCGGTCAGGCGAGTCGCCCCCGACCCGTCGGCGTTGATGACATAGATCTCCGGATCACCATCCCGAACGGAGGTGAAGGCGATCCTCCCGGTCAGGCCCGCGCCGGCCTCCGCGGACTCGCCCTCTCCGCACGCATACACCGGCACGGGCTCTTCGAACGCATCCGCGATGGCGCCGGCCAGGAACAGTCCGCGCGCGGACTCCATCTCTGCCTGGGTTGAGCCGATTAGCGGCGCAATCCGGGTTTCCGCCAAACGCGAGGCGTGGTCAGCCGACGCCCGCACCTCCTCCAATTCCAGGGCGGCCTCGCCCGGATCGATCGTCCCGGCCCTCCAGGCCGCGAGGATTTCCCGAGTCTGAGCATGCACCCCCAGCGCCTCTTCCCAGGACTCCGAGAATTCGCTCGGCACCTGCAGCGTGGAGCTGATCCCGTCGACTTGGGTCATCACTCGCTCGACATCCGCCAGCATAGCCTCTGAGGCGACTTCGTCCACGGAGCCGGAGGCAACTCGAGAGGCAGTCTCGGCGACCAGCGTCGCGTTGCCTTCGATCACAACCACCATGGTATAGATCGCGTCCAGCTGTTCCATGTACTCCCGGCTCGGTCCGGTCGCGGTCGGGCGGATGGTCGGAACCGGAGGACTTGTGCGCGTCGCCGTTGGGATTGGGATGTCCGTAGGTGCCTCACTCGGGGCTGCCGCTTGCGGGACTCCGCAGGCTGCAGCCAGGAGCAGGATCAGCGGGGAGAATCGGCGTCGAGTCATGCTTGCCTCGCTGGGAGTCTTGGCAACCTTGGTCAGCCCCCATTCTGGAGACCGGACGCGCTACGTCCACTCTATGACATGATTGTCGCGAACACAAGCGGGAGCCGGCCGAGTTGGCGGCATCCGATCAGAGGGCGGCTGAGCTGAACACCGAGGGCACCATGGTCTTCGTGATCGCAGGCGCAAGGGGTGTGACACGAGACTCGGATCTGCCCTGGCTGAGCCTGGCCCCAGCCGCTGGCGTGGCATGGCCGGGCGTGCAATACCCCGAGCAGGGAGCCACCCCAGCCGGTCTGTCCTTGGCAGCCGGGCCGGCCGGCGCTGCGCAAATCCACGCGCGTCCGTCACAGGCGCCCAGCAGCCTCGGCCAGCGTAGGCAGCTCAGTGGAAGGTCAGGGCGTTGGGGTCAACGCCGGATGGGGAACGTCCGAGTCCTCGGTGACGAACAGGATATCGGGGATACCCATGGCGCGCAGCAGGCGGTAGAGCGCGTTCTCGGCGTTGACGCGTGCTTGTTCGAGGATGCCGTCTTCCAGGGCCGCCCGGCGGATCTCGTCTTCGGCTGCCTGGCGGGCGGCTGCCTCGAGCGTGATGTCCCCCCGCGTCAGCAGCCCGGTCTCGCGGTCGTATACGTAAGACATTTCGTTGTCGAGCGTGGCCACGAAGATCTCAGCTTCCGGCAGGCGAAGATAGGCCCGCCCCTGGGCATCGAGCCAGACGTCCTGCGGCTCCAGCTGTCCCAGGTCTACTCCGGCGATCACGACGCCGTGGGCGATGAGCAGCAGCCGATCGCCGAACAGGAAGCCCAGCGGCCCTTGCCCTGACTCAGCCGTGATCACCTTCTCGACGCTGTATTGGATGGTTTCCAGGCGCGCCAGCGACCGCACCTCGCGCACGATGGTCACCGGATCGGGCACGATAGTCGGCGTGGGATGCAGGATGGCGGCCACCTGCGTGCCGACTCTGGACGAAAGATCGGCCACGGGGCGAGTCGACTCCTGCACGGTGCGGACGACAAGCCATGTCCCGACCAGAACCGAGGCCGCCGCCAGAACGGCGAGTGTGATGAGCACGACGTTACGCATGATTCCATTATAACCCTCTTCGTCGGCTGCGACTTGTCACCAGGCCGCGCCGCGGCTACACTCCCGGCATGCACGTCGGCGCCCTGAGCCTGCATCTGCGTCTGCCCGGCTGCGCCTCGCTCAAGGAGAAGCGCGGCCGGCTCAAACCGCTGCTGAGCGCCCTGCATCGACAGTTCAATATCTCGGCCGCCGAAGTGGACTACGGCGACAGCCACTCGCAGTCGCTGATCGCCTGCGTCGTCGTGGCCAACGACCGCAATCACGTTGAGCGGGTCTTGGCGGGCATCCCGGGGTGGGTCGAACGCTACCGGCCGGACGTCCAGGTGATCGACCACGAGTTCATGCCGCTGTGAGGCCCCCGCCCCACACCGGCCGTCGGAGGCGTGTCCCATGGACCTCGAGCTGAAAGACAAGGTGGCGCTTGTGGCGGCTGCGTCACGCGGCCTGGGCAAGGCCGCCGCGCTGGCGCTGGCCCGCGAGGGCGCTTCGTTGGCGATCTGCTCTCGCACGCAGGAGATACTGGCCGCCCAGGCCGATATCCAATCGCAGACCGGCCGTCCGGTGCTGGGAGTGATCGCTGACTTGACTCAGCCGTCCGACATCGAGCGGCTGGTCCAGGAAACCCTGGCCCGCTTTGGTCGCATCGATATCCTGATTCTCAACGCGGGTGGGCCGCCGCCAGGGGGCTTCATGGCACTGGGCGATGCCGAGTGGGCGCAGGCTTTCGAACTGACCGTCATGAGCGCCGTCCGGCTCTGTCGAGCGGCACTGCCGGGGATGCTTGAGCGCGAGTCGGGGAGCATCGTCGCCTCGCTGTCCTACTCCGTCAAACAGCCGATCGACAACCTGATACTGTCTAACTCCCTGCGCCTGGCCGTCATCGGCATGCTCAAGTCGTTGGCGGCGGAGGTCGGGCGGCGCGGCGTCCGGGTCAACGCCATCAACCCCGGCTGGACCTGGACGGAACGGGTGCAGACGCTGCTGGGCGACCGCGCCAGCCGCGCCGGTACGACGATCGAGGCGGAGCAGGCCAAGCTCACCCATGAGATCCCGCTCGGCCGAATGGGGACGGTCGAGGAGTACGGCAAAGTGGTGGCCTGGCTGGCCTCGCCGGCCGCCAGCTATATTCACGGACAATCGGTCTTCTTCGACGGTGGGATCACGCGCGCCAGCCTCTAGCCGCCGCTGACGACCAGGCGCCGTCCCCTTAACCACTCCACGCAGCCGCAGCTGCGTGGAGGGAGAGTGGAGACGGTTGCCAAGCCCGCGTCAGGGCATTCAACCCGGAATCAAGCTGCTGCGTCACGTGCCTCGGCCAGGACCCGGCGCCGCACCAGCGTGCGCAGTCGAGAAGCCAGAAGACTGGCATGGACTGGCTTGATGAGATAATCGTCCGCGCCGGCATCCAGGGCCCGGGCCACGCTGGAAGGCGCGCCCAGAGCCGATAGGATCAGGATCGGCACGTCGCTGAATTCGCGGATCCGCTGGCAGACTTCCCAGCCATCGACCTCGGGCATGAGCAGATCGAGGATCACCACGTCGGGGGCGGACTGTCGGCAGGACTCGATGCCTGCCTTCCCGTCCAGGACCGAGCGGATTTGAATATCCTGGCCGCGCAACAGCGTTCGCAGCATCACCGCCAGATCCGGATCGTCGTCGACCAGCAATACCTCGATGGCCATTCGCGGCCTCCTCCAGGAACCGACTCGATTATCACCCGGAATGGGTGGCAATTACCTTACAGGCGGCTTGCGCTTTGAGCGCTTGCCTGCAGGCACGGGACCGGCTATCATACGCGGGTCGCTTTGCCGGCGACTCAGGATGCCTGGTCCGCATAATCGCCCACCTACTGCTGGTGCTTCCCTCTGCCCGCATTGTGGAGCCTCCCTTGCTTCGGACAGCCGCGTCTGCCAGACCTGCGGTGTGGACCTGGTATTGGTAGCCCTGCTGGCCGAACGCACCTACCTCGAACGCTATGCCGAAACGCCCCAGGCGGCCGTCGAGCCGGAAGCCGCGGTGCCGCGCATCGGAGAGTACCTCGTCCGGCAAGGTCTGGTCAACGAGGCGCAGCTGGCGCGCGCCCTTAAACGTCAGGCCGAGCTGGCCTCAGCCGGCGAGAGCCGCCTGCTCGGGCAGACGCTGGTCGACCTTCAGATCCTGGATCGGGAGACCCTCGACCGGGCCATCACCCGCCAGATCCTCGAGCTCCACGGGGCGCTGCAGCAGACCAACCGCACACTCGAACTGAGGGTCGACGAGCGCACGACCGAGCTGCGCCGAGCCCTCGAACGTTTGAGCGAGCTCGGGCAGCTGAAGGCCAACCTTATCTCGAACGTCTCGCATGAACTTCGCACCCCGATGAGCCAGATCGTGGGATACGTCGACCTGTTGGCTCAGGGCTCGCTCGGATCGCTTTCGCCGGAGCAGTCCGACGCCTTACAGGTTGTGCGCCGCGCCGTCGACCGGCTGGAACGGCTGGTGGAGGATCTGGTTGAGTTCTCCTCGGCCTCCCGGCGCGGTGTGACCCTCGACCTGACCGACGTCGATCTTCAGCCTCTGGCGCAGGAGGCCATCGCCCGGTTGAAGGACAAAGCCGAGCGGGCGCGCGTTCGCCTGCGCGCTGAAATCCCTCCCGGGCTGCCGCGCGTGCGCGCCGACCGGGAAAAGCTGGGCTGGGTGCTGCACCAGCTCCTGGACAACGGCGTCAAGTTCACGCCGCCCGAAGGCAGCGTCGCCATCCAAGCCTCTCTGCAGTCGGCGGCCGTGATGATCTGTGTGCGCGACACCGGCATCGGGATCCCGCGTGAGCGGATCGGCGAGCTCTTCGAACCGTTCCACCAACTCGATGGTTCCACCACCCGCCGCTATGGAGGGACCGGTCTGGGATTGGCGCTGGTCCACCTGATCCTCGGGGGGCATGGCGCCTCGATTCGAGTTGAGAGCCAGGAGGGCGCGGGCACCCAGTTCTCCTTCCTGCTCCCGGCCAGCGGCCCAAGCTGATGAGCGACACCGCGCCTGTTGCCCCTCTCCAGCACGGCACCGAGCTCAATGCGGTCTATGCCATCGCCCGCATCGTGGCCGAGACCTACGACACCGAAGCCGGCCTGGATGCGATCTTCCGCCTGGCGCGCACGATCTTCATTTTCGATGTCGCGGCACTCTACATTCAAAACGAGGATACGCGCGAGCTCGAGCCGGCCTACGCCCGCGCCCTGGGGCGTGGCCGCTCGCAGGAGGCCGACCTGGCCTGGGGCGAGCCGGCTGCGGCCGAGGCCTTCCGCAGCGGCGAGACCATCTTGCGCAAGGAGGACCGCGGCCCGGGCGTCCCCGGACGCGAACGCAGGCGCGACTACCTGGGTCTGCCGCTCATGGTCGGCGGCCGCTGTGTGGGCGGCTTGGTCTTCGGCCGCTTCGGCGGCCCGCCCTTCCCTCCCGAACACATCCGGCTGGCCGAGTTCGTCGCCTGGCATGTCGGGCAATTGCTGGAGACGCGCCGCCTGTCCACGCGCATCGCCACGCTCGAAGCGCAACGCGAGCTGGCGCGCATGCAGGACGAATTCATCGCCACGATCTCGCACGAATTGCGCACCCCGCTCGGTTTCATCAAGGGCTACGTCACCACCCTGCTGCGCGAGGACGCCACCTGGGACGGCAGCACGCGGGCCGAGTTCCTGCACATCATCGACGAGGAAGCCGAACGGCTGCGCGAGCTGATCGACAACCTGCTCGATTCGTCTCGCCTGGAGACGGGCGCCCTGCGCATGACGCTCGAGCCGGCCCGCATCACCGGCACCATCCGCGACGCAGCCGCGCGCGTGCTCTCGGTCGCCCCGGAAATGCCGCTGACGCTCGAGGTTCCCGATACGCTCCCGACTCTGCTCATCGACGCCGCCCGCATCGCCCAGGTGCTCGACAACCTGCTCGGCAATGCACACAAGTATGCCCCCGGGTCGCCGGTGACCGTGCGGGCCATCGACCAGGGCGACAGCGTGCGCGTCGAGGTGCGCGACAGCGGGCCGGGCATCCCCGCCGAACACCAGCCGCAGTTGTTCCAACGCTTCTACCGCGTGCAGACCGGCAACCGCACGGTCCGAGGCACCGGCCTGGGCCTTTACATCTGCCGCAAGATCGTCGAGGCGCACGGCGGCGAGATCGGGATCGAAAGCCAGGCCGGCCAGGGGACAAGCTTCTACTTCGTCCTCCCCGTCGGGCCGCCCATTCCGACAGAGGCATCGCAGCGGAGCGACAACCATGAGTGAGGTCAAGACCGTCCTGGTCGTGGACGACGAGCCGCGCTACTTGCGCCTGATGGAAGTCAACCTGAACACCGAGAGCTACCGGGTGATCACCGCCGCCGACGGCCAGCAGGCCATCGACCGCACTGCGGCGGAGAAGCCAGACTTGATCCTGCTCGACGTGATGATGCCGGTCATGGACGGGTTCACCGCCTGTGAGCGCATCCGCGAGTTCTCGGCCGTGCCGATCATCATCATCACTGCCAAGGGCGAGGAGCGCGATCGGGTGCGCGGTCTGGATGCCGGCGCCGACGACTACATCGTCAAGCCGTTCTCGGCACAGGAACTGCTGGCGCGCGTGCGGGCGGTGCTCCGGCGGGCCGAGCGCCAGCAGGCCTCCGATTTCCACCAACCGGTGCTCACCCACCACGAGCTGACCATCGACCTGCCGCGGGCGCTGGTGACCTCCACCGGTAGGGAGATCGCCCTGACGGCGACCGAATATCGCCTGCTGCAGACCCTGGCCGCCTCCCTGGGTCAGGTGATGACGGCCGAAGAGCTGTTGACCACCGTCTGGGGGCCGGAGTACAAAGACGACAAGGAGATCTTGTGGGTGTGCCTCAGCCGACTGCGTCAGAAGATCGAACCCGATCCGAAGAATCCGATCCACATCGTCACCCGGCAGGGGATCGGCTACCTCATGCCTCCTGAGAAGCCGTCCTAGGCCAAGCGGACCGTGGAGGGGAACTTGCCTGAGGTGACCGTCCTGCTGATCGAACCGGACACCAAGACCGCCGGATTCGTGCGGCACATGCTCTCGGGCGCCGGCTACCGACTGCTGCACACCACCTCCGGCAAGGAAGGGCTGATCATTGCCTGGCGCGACCAGCCCGACGCCGTCATCCTGGAGATGGCCCTGCCCGATATCGACGGACCGGAAGTCGTCCGCCGGCTGCGCCGGGATCGGCGCACCGCGCAGAAGCCGATCTTCGGCTTGACCGCACGCAGCGCCCCCGAGGAGGTCAAGGCCGGGCTGGAAGCGGGCCTCAACGAGTACATTCTCAAACAGCCGGATGCGATCGACCTGCTGCTGCGGCACCTGGCCGCCCTGCCGCGCCAGGCGTCGGCCCAGGCGGCGCGCCCAGACGCGGGGCAGACCGGCCGGATGCTCGCCTTCCTGAGCGCCAACGGCGGCGCCGGCACCTCCTCGCTGTGCGTGAACATCGCTCACGAGTTCGCCCGGCTGCGCCCGGAGGCGCGCGTGGCGGTCGTGGACCTGGTTCTGCCTCTCGGTTCGCTGGCCTACATCACCGGCGGCGAACCGCGCACCGACCTGATGAAGCTGACCCAACTCTCGCCCCAGGAGCTCAACCCGGAGGCACTGCGGCGCATGCTCCCCTCCCCGCGCGCCTGGGATTTCCAGCTCGTGCCCGGCGCCACCGATCCCCTGCAGGCCTCGGGGCTTCAAGCCGACCGCCTGGGGCCGATGATCCAGGCGACCCGCTCGGCCTTCGACTACGTATTCGTCGACATCGGACGGAACCTCTCACCGCTGGCCATGCTCGTCCTGGCCCAGGCCGACCTGCTGTGCATCGTGTTCACACCCGAAGCGGCCGTCCTGGGGAATACTCGCGCGCTGATGAGCTACCTCCAGGTCGAGGACATCCCGGCCGAGAAGCTCTTCCTTGTCTCGAATTTGCCGCTGCGGCTCTCCGGGATGAGCACGGAGGAGATCGAGAAGAGCCTGGGACGCAAGGTGGAGGGCGCCGTCTTCCACATGGGCGAGAATCTCAGCCGGGCCAGCTCGCTGCATCTGCCGCTCTCGATGCGCTTCGGCGAGGAGAACAGCACCGAATCGCTTCGCCAGGCGGCCGCCGGCCTCCTGGCGCGATTGGGGAATGCCGCTCAGTGACGGCCCCGCCGCGTCTCTCGCGGCAGCCGGCCTCCGGCAGACGACGTGCGACAGCGGCGGGAGTCGCGTGCATCTGCTATAATCCCGGCCACTGATGCGACTGGAGCACACCCATGGGCGATCGACAATCGTTGTCCCTGCGCGCGAAGATGCTCGGCGCCACGATGCGGATGGCGCGCAAGGCAGCCAAGAAGAGCCTGAAAGAAGCGGCTGCCTTGATCGGGACGACGCCCGGGATGCTGGCCGCGTATGAGACCGGCCGGCGCAGCATCTCGCTGCCGGAGCTCGAGCTCTACGCCTATCACCTGGGCATTCCCCTGCGCCAGTTCTGGAATTTCGAAGAGACCGAACAGGCGCCGATCGTCGGCGAGGACCTGCCGGTCGTCCTGGGCCTGCGCAACCGGATGATCGCCGCCGTCCTGCACGGGCACCGGACGGATGCGGGCCTCTCGGCCCGACAACTGGCCGAGGCCACCGGCCTGACGACCAGCAAGATCAACGCCTATGAGCGCGGCGACCGACCGATCCCGATTCCGCACCTGGAGTCCATCGCCGGCGCCCTCGGACACGACGTCCAGGACTACGTCGATCGCCAGGGACCCGTGGGAGATTGGGACGCTTCCCAGCGTGCCCTCAAGGCCTTCCTGCGCATGACACCCAAGCTGCGCGAGTTCATCGCTGATCCGGAAAACCGGCCGTACCTCGAGTTGGCCCGGCGCATGAGCGATCTGTCGATGGAGAAGTTGCGCGGACTTGGAGAGGGCCTGATCGATATCACCGAGTGAGCGACCCCGGTCTTCCCCCTGAGCAGCGGATGAAGGCGGCGACGGCCGCCTACCGCCGAGGCGACTGGGATCCGGCTGCGCGAGATTTCGCTGAGGCACGCCGGGCATACCTGGACGCCGGCCAGCCGATCCTGGCCGCGCAGGCGGCCAACAATCTCTCTGTGACCCTTCTGCAGGCCGGCCGGGCGCAACCTGCCCTGGATGCCGTTCTGGGGACCCCGGAGACCCTTCTGGCCGCGGGCGAGACCGGGCTTGCGGCACAGGCGCAAGGGAACTTGGGCGCCGCGCTCGAAGCCTGCGACCGACTCGAGGAGGCCGAGCAGGCCTTCATCCGCTCGATCGAGCTGTTCAGCGAGACTCCCGACGAAGAAAACCGCGCACTCAGCCTGCAGGCGCTCTCTCGGATTCAGCTCCGTCTGGGCAAGCCGATCCAGGCGCTCGGCAGCATGCAGTCCGGACTCGAGGGAGCCGGCCGCCTATCACCGACGCGGCGTCTCCTTCGGAAGCTCCTGCGCCTTCCCGGCCGGCTTCTGAACAATCGCTGACGCCCCGTATTCCTCCCAGGCACCTTCGGCATGGACCGCGATCTGAGCATACAGCCCGCGACGCGCCAGGATGAGCGCGAGGTGCGCCGCCTCCTGCAGAACGCCGAACTACGCCATGAACATCTGGACTGGACCCACCCGCTCGACCTGCTCGACCAGGGCCCCTTCCTCCTGGCGCGCTCGGGCAGAGAGTGCGTCGCCTGCCTGGCTTGCTCGCCCGACCTCCCGGGCAGTGCCTGGGTGCGGTTGTTCATGGTGGCCCCCGGCCTCAGCCCGTCTCAGGCCTGGACACAGCTCTGGCGTCCGGCGCTCGACCTCCTGATCGAGGGCGGCGTGAGCGAGGTAGGCGCCCTCCCCATCGAGAACCGGCTCGCGCCGATGCTGGAGGGGGCCGGCTTTCGGCGCACGGACGAGGTAGTGTTCCTTGCCTGGGAGGCGCCGCCGCCCCCAAGCACCCCTGCCCCGGCCGCGTTGAGGGGTCTGCGGCTGGGTGACCTGCCGGCAGTGGCGGCTGTTGACCAACTCGCCTTCGCGCCGCTGTGGCAGCTCTCCGAGCAATCCTTGCGTCAGGCCTTCGAACAGGCGGAGGTCGCCACGGTGGCCGTGTCCGACGGGCGGCTTGTCGGCTACCAAGTCTCTACCGCCTCGAGTCTGGGCGCCCATCTGGCCCGCCTGGCGGTTCACCCTGACTTCCAGCGGCGCGGCCTGGGCAGCATGCTGGTGTCGGACGCGCTTGGCCAGCTTCATCGGCGCGGCTTCGACCGGGCGACGGTCAATACGCAGCGGAGCAACCTGCCTTCGCTGGCCCTCTACGACCGACTGGGATTCCGTCGGAGCGGTCTGGACTATCCCGTTTACACGCTGTCGTTGGGCTCGGGGCTGAGCGGCTGAGCACGGCCGGATCGGAGGCGGACGACATGCGCGTCTTGATCGGCAGCGACCAACTCGGATTCGCCCTCAAGCAGGATCTGAAGGCCCACCTCGTCGAGCTCGGCCATGAGGTCGAAGACGCCGGGTGCTTCTCGGCCGACTCCCCGATCGACTACCCGGATGTGGCGGTCGAAGTCGCCGAGCGCATCGCCCGAGGCGTGTGCGGGCGCGGCATCCTGATATGCGGGACCGGCATCGGTATGGCGATCGCCGCCAACAAGGTCCCCGGGATTCGCGCCGCCTGCTGCCACGATCCCCTTTCGGCCGAACGCGCCCGCAAGAGCAACGACGCTCAGATCCTGACCCTGGGGGGGCACATCGTCGACCCGGCACTGGCACGTTCACTGCTGGACTGCTGGCTGGCGGCGGAGTTCGAGGGGGGTCTGTCGACGCCGAAGGTCGAGAAGCTGAAGGCACTCGACGGGCGGTACGCCCGCCAGCTGCCTGGCTGATTCCGCACGCTCTTGCTGCCGCCCGACGAATGCGCCCAACCGGGCCGGCGGCCGAAGGAAGACATCAGGCCCGCGCCGATGCTCGAGCGCGCTGCGGGTTAATCCAGCGGCAAGGCCCTCTGCCCGGCCGGCAGGTTGCTGGACGAACCCGGTGGGAACCTGAGCCAGTCCTCGGTCGCTCGGCCAAGGTCCGCGTAGTCCCCGCGGTAGGCCGGGGGCAAGAGCGCGGCCAGTTGGTACATGATCTCGTCGGTGATCCGCTGGCGAACTTCGCGATCAATCCGCCCGGCCGGGAACTCCACACGGAACGGATTCCCGACCACGATATGGAACTCGGTTCGGCGAAGTCGGGAAAGGTTCCGGCGCAGGTTCTCGCCGCCGTAGAAGCCCAGCGGCAGCAGCGGTGCGCCGCTGCGCTGCGCCAGCAGCACGATCCCTGGGTGTCCCCGTCCCATCCGGCCGCTGCCGCTGCGAGTCCCCTCGGGGGCCACGGCCAGAATCTGCCCGGCTTGCAGGACCTCCAGCGCGCGTCGCATCGCCTCCAGGTCCGGCTCCCCGCGGCGCAGCGGGATGGCCGACCACAGGTCGAAAAGCCAGGCCATGGCCGGGTTGTCCCAGGTCTCTGCCTTGGCGAACCCGGTCACCGGGCGCGGCCTCAGATGCGTCAGGACCAGAGGCACCTCAATGAAGTTGATGTGATTGGAGACCAGGATGAGCGGCCCGTGCGAAGGCACCTTGTCGAGCTGATCGTCGTCGACGCGGCACAGCGCCCGCGTCACCGTCCACAGGGTTCCGTCGACGAGCGTCCTGGGCGAGATCACGCCGCCTGCCCCCGCCTGGTGATCACCTCGATCTGACGCGGCAGGTTCTGCAGCTCCAATTGCGTGCCGTCCACACACAGAGTCTCGCCGTCGGCGTGCGCCGGCAGCACGCCGCTCAGGGCGGTCACGCGCACCTTCGCACTCCGGGACGTGTGAACGTCCGGTTCTCCCGCCTGTGTGCCGCGGGTGAAATGGGTGATCAGCGCCAAGACGCGCGCCCGACTGACCTGCTCGACCAGGCTGACATCGAAGAGGCCGTCGCTCATGTCGCCGTTGGGGGCCATGTGGAACCCGCCGCCCAGTCGGCGGCCGTTCATTGTCGAGACCATTAGCGCGTTCAGCGTCCGCTCCCCGTCGTCCAGTTCCACCCGCACCTTGGGAGCGCGAAAGTAGAGGAAGATCGTCTTGAGTGCGGCGACCAGGTAGGAGGCGTAGCCGGAGAGCGGGCGCAGTTTGAGCGCTTCGAAACCGACCACGGCATCGAACCCGATGCCGACGCCGTTGCCGAAGTAGCGCCCCTCGGGATGCAGGCCGCCGCTGACCAGGCCGACATCGATCGTAATGCGCCGGTCCTCAACCAACAGGCGGCAGCCGGCTTCGACGCCCGCGGGGACATCCACACCGTAGGCGAAGTCATTGCCCCGCCCGACCGAGATCAGGCCGAGCGCTGCCGTTCGCCCGCCACCTGATTGTCGGGCCCGCATCAGGCCGTTCAACACCTCATTGGCCGTCCCGTCGCCGCCGGCCGCCACCACCACCCGGCATCCGTCGGCAACGGCCCGGGCGGCCAGCTCGACCGCGTGCCAGGGCCTTTCCGTCTGGACAATGTCGAACTCAAGTCCGGCAGCCTCCAGAAGCTGTCTGATCGACGGGATCGACTTCCCTCCCATGCCTCGACCCGACGTCGGATTCACGATGATCCGGTACTCAGGCATTCTGATTCACCTCACGCGAGGGGTGCGGGGCACGCGCACGTCTTCCTTCAGCCCCGTTGTCAATCCTTGTCGAACGCATGTCGGAGCGTGATAGCGTACCACAATAACCGGATGGCGTCTGTCGCCCGGCCAAGGAGCGCACGAATCGCCCCGGGGAATAGGCGCTGGCGGATGCGATCGAGTCGCAGACGCCAGAAGTAGTGGTGCTGCAGGCGGAAGTGCCTGCGGTGGCGGCGATCGAGAATGTGGGCCCGACCCCAGGCCAGGACGATGCCAAGCTGGCGGTCGGCCTCCCCCAGGAGGACCTTGGCGCCGGTGGCGCCCAGGCCGGAGTGAGTCGCCGCCAGAAGCTGGACGCGCGCCAGGTCGAAGGACAGCCAGGCGTTGTGCAGATTGAAGTTGGTCCGCTCCGCCTCCCAGGCGGCAGGATGCGAGGCGGAGCGGGCCGACTCCAGGTGGCGGCCGGCGCGGCGCACCCACTCTTCGATGGCGAGATTCTGATGCGCTTTGCGCAGGAGCACTTCCGCCGGGGCGAGCGCCGGGTCGCCCATGTCGGCCGGGGGATTACGCAGGCTGTCCCACAAGCCGCCGCCCGCCAGCTTGCGCTGCTCGGGCTGGATATCCAGAGCAAGCGCGTAGGCCGCCTCGAGCGCGCGGTAGTATCCGGGCAGGTCGGGGCCTCGATCACCCAAGGCCGATTCACAGAAGTCGCGCAGGAGCGCTTCGACGGGCAGGTCCGGGTTCCAGGCCAGGCGGGCGAACAGCCAGGCATTCAACTCGGGGACCACCCACGGGCGCGGGCCGGTCATCAGCGCCTGTACGGTGTGGATGCCCATGCGACGGTAATAGCGCAGGTCGGCTTGGAGCACGCTCGGGAGCGGCGGCAAGACGGACTTGAACAGGATGCCGTCCAGGTAGTACTCGAACACGCGCGCCGGCGCTGCGTGGGCACCGGCGAAGTGGGCAACCTGCCGCTCAAGCATCGTCGGGTAGTGAGGGAAGTTGGCCGGGCAGGCGGGGTCGTCAGCGGCATGCGCGTAGCAGCGCATGCGCGGCGCCCACAAGAGCGCCACGTTGCGCTTCGGGATAACCCGCGTCGGGGGCGCCTCCGTGTCGTGGTATGCCAGGAACGAGAGCACAGCGCTCGGGTTGACCGACTCAAGCGCCTCGGCCACCATGTTGGTCGCCCTCAGCGCCTGCTCCGAGGGGGTGAAATCGCGGCAGGCCGGGCAGGCGCACCATCCGCCGCCGGGGATGTCGTCCGCCCACAGGTGGAAGACGTCGGCCTCCGGGTGTGCAGTGAAGTGCGCGGCAGCGTTGCGCTGGACGATCCGACGCGCTTCGGCGCTGCCGGTGCAGAAGTTGTAGTCCGGCGCCCGCCGCACACCGTCGTAACGGAACGCCCGCGGGAGTGAGCGGAAGAGCGCGCGCGGCAATAGCCCGGCCAGGCCATGCCCGCCGTGCTCAATGGTCATCCCCCGTTCGCGCGCCAGGGCTAATGCGCGGTCCTTGTGCGATTGCCAATGGCGCTCGGACACCGCTCCAAGAGCCAGGGCTTCCTGGGTGGCGTGGATGAACAGCGTATTGAGGCGATTGCGGCCGGCCCAGATGATCCAGTCATCGACCTCGCGCAGGAAGGCGTGATGGCCGATGACCAGGCATCGGCCGGAAAGGCGCGGGAAATCGCGCTCTTCTTCGGCCGCCAGCGAGAACAATGTCGCGGCAGGCAGACGCTCCCCCGCCTCTCCGGGCGACACCCAGCGGCAGCCGAGTGCTTCGAGCAGGCTGTAGACCGCGTAGAGCAAGCCGGGCGCAGTCTCGCCGTCCAGATGGACCTCCGACGGGCCGATGCGCCAGGAGAAACCGTCACGTTCTCCCTGCCCGTGGCTCAGGCGGAAGAGCTTGACCTCGGGATGCGGCATGACGACCAGGGGAATCGGCCGCCCGCCGATCCGCTGGAGCGTCTGCTGAAGCTCGCGGGCGGCCAGGGCGGCGGTCGGCTCCCCGCTCGCGGCCGGAAGGATCTCCCATTCGTCAGCCAGGTCGAGCCCTGCCATTCCGGTGCATCCCTCGCCGATTGCCGCCGTCTGCTCGGCGCGGCACGACGCACGGCGCTCAGGCCGCTGCGTCGATCATCCGTCGATGGACCCCGCGGACGAGGCCGTTGCGCCTCAGTCCGGGCTCTCGTACTTGAAGGAGATCTTGACCTTCGCCCGGTAGGCGACCACTTTGCCGTCTTCGATCTGCACGTCGAGTTCGGCCACCTCGGCAATGCGCAGATCGCGGACGCTCTTGGCCGCTGTGGCGACCGCCTTGGCGACCGCCTTCTCCCATGACTCGGAACTCGTGCCCACCAGTTCGATCATCTTGTACACGCTGTCAGGCATGTCCGCCTCCTCCGGTCCCACCTGTCGAACGCTAAGCGACGGTTCAGCGATAGTCCTCGCGGATCGGGTAGAAGACATCCAGGATGCGGCAATCGGTCAGCGCCCTGCCCGAATGCCGCGCGTGGGGCGGGATGACCACCACCTGTCCGGGCTCGAGCTCCGCCTCCTTGCCCTCGACGGTCAGCGCGAACTTGCCCTCCAGCAGGTTGACAACCTGCTCGTGAGGGTGGCCGTGCTCGGGCAGTGAGGCCAGGGCACGAATACGCCAATAGGCCAGCGTCAGATTCGCTGTGTGGACGAAGCGCACGCGGTAACCCGGGACGAGCTCGCGTTCCTGCACCTTCTCGAGGGTGATGACATCCATGTCCACCTGCCTCCCTCAGCCCAGGGCCACGTCCAGCAGCATCATGACTGCGAAGCCCCCCAGCGCCCCGATCGTAGCGACGTCGGTGCTCTCGCCGCGCTGGGATTCCGGGATGAGCTCCTCCACCACGACGTAGATCATTGCCCCGGCAGCGAAGCTCAGCGCGTAGGGCAGAAGCGGCTGCATCAGCAGAACCGCCGCCGCCCCGAGAACACCGGCGACCGGCTCGACGACGCCGGACAGCTGTCCCCACATGAAGCTCTTCCACTTCGACAGCCCTTCGCCCCGCAGCGGAAGCGAAACGGCCATGCCCTCGGGGAAGTTCTGGATACCGATCCCCAACGCCAATACAGCCGCGCCGGCCAGGGTTGCCGCCGGCAGCCCGGCGGCCACGGCGCCGAAGGCCACCCCGACCGCCAAGCCCTCCGGGAAGTTGTGCAGTGTGATCGCCATCACCAGCAGCACGCTACGTTGCCAAGTGGTGTGCAGCCCCTCGGATGCCTCGATCGGCAGTCCCAGGTGGAGGTGGGGCAGCAGGCGGTCGATCCCCCAGATGAACCCTCCCCCGGCCAGGAATCCGACAACGGCCGGGAGCCAGGCGGTCCCGCCGGCAAGCTCAGCCATCTCGATCGCTGGTGCCAGCAGCGACCAGAAGCTGGCGGCGATCATGACACCGGCGGCGAAGCCCAACATCCCGTCCAGAAGGCGGCGGTTCACGCTCCGCGTGGTGAAGACGATCGCCGCACCCAGTGCCGTCAACCCCCACGTGAAACAAGTCGCCAGCAGCGCTTGGGCGACGGGAGGCAAGCGGCCGATGCTTTCGATCATGGATTCGAACTCCGTGAGTATCGAGACACGTCCCCCCAACGGCCTCGCGGGTTGAACAACTCTATGTGGCTATGCGCAGGATGCGCCCGTCGACCGCCTTGAGCATTGCGCTCGCTGGCGGGCTTGTCCGCCCGCCGGGCGCCGCCCCGCCTTTGAGTTGTTGATACCCTGATTTGATGCGGAACGCAACACACGTGCCCCAGCGGGAAGGCGCCCTTCGACCGGGCCAACGCCTGGGGCGGTTCCCTGCCCATCCCAAGTGTGCTACCATCCGCCCGCGAGCCTTCGCATGCAGATCCCTTCGATCCTATCGAGCCTTCCGACTCGGAAGCAGGTCGCCCTGGCGCACCGCGCCCAAGGCGGCCAGGTGGCGGCAGTGCTCCCGATCCACGCACCCCGCGCGCTGCTGCGTGCGTACGGGTTCCTGCCGATCGAGGTCTGGGGACCACCCGGCGTCAACCCCGCTCAAGGGGCGGCCCACCTTCAGCCGTATGTCTGTTCGATCGTCGGCAACGCTCTGTCCTTCCTGCTTTCCGGAGGATTGGAGGTGGCCGATCTCATCCTGGTCCCTCATGCGTGCGACTCGCTCCAGGGACTGGGCAGCATCCTGATAGATTTCATCGAGCCTCGCCAGGCCGTGCTCCCGCTCTATCTTCCGCGCGGCCAGCGCCCTTCTGACGTC
>Ga0105094_10000336_pt1 | contig 22364 bp, 12 predicted proteins | sample PPLLak1March2015_2_FD_87023 | JGI IMG/M metagenome (GOLD analysis project Ga0105094, IMG submission 87023) | Freshwater sediment microbial communities from Prairie Pothole Lake near Jamestown, North Dakota, USA - PPLs Lake P8 Core (3) Depth... | ecosystem: Environmental > Aquatic > Freshwater >...
CGCGGGTCATCAACCTGGGAGACTGGATAACCAAGTTTACCTATGCCGTGTGGCAAAATAATACCCTCGGGCTCCATTCTATTATTCCGGAAAAGGAAAAGGATATCATCAGAAATTACTGAATAAATTACCTTATGAAAAGGTGATCACAAGAAAAGGGCGATCACAAGGATCGCCCCTACTGTTTCACTGTTCCAAAAAAAAAGCTGCCTCTGTACAAGTGGCAGCTTTTTTTGTATGACGGGTAATATATTCTCTAGATCAGCGATGTAGCAAGTGTTACACCAACTACAACGATCGAAACCATACTCATAAGCTTGATCAGAATGTTTAGTGAAGGGCCGGAAGTGTCTTTAAAAGGATCACCGACGGTGTCACCAACAACGGCTGCTTTATGAGGTTCACTGCCCTTCCCGCCAAAGTTTCCTTCTTCAATGTATTTCTTGGCATTGTCCCAGGCACCCCCTGAGTTGGCCATGAAAATGGCAAGGATAAATCCGGTGGATGTACTGCCGATCAACAATCCCATTACCCCTGCCGGGCCAAAAATAATACCCACTATTATCGGTATGGTGATGGCCAGCAACGACGGGAAAAGCATTTCACGCTGTGCGCCTTTGGTGGAAATTGCCACGCAGCTGGCATAATCAGGCTCAGCTTTCCCTTCCAGGATGCCTTTTATCTCGCGGAACTGACGGCGGACTTCATCAACCATTGCTTGTGCGGCACGGCCTACAGCAGTCATGGTTAATCCACAGAAAAGGAAGGCTGCCATAGCGCCTATAAAACAACCAACAAGAACGCGCGGATTCATCAGGTCGATGTGAAAATAACTCATGACATCCTGAATTCCGGCATTGTGAATTTCTATGCCTGTTGCGGACTGGAAGGCTGCGGCCTTTTCGGGTAACCTGGCAAGACCTACCTTGATTTCCTCAACATAGGATGCTAATAAGGCAAGAGCGGTCAGGGCTGCGGAACCGATGGCAAAACCTTTACCGGTTGCGGCTGTCGTATTACCCAGTGAATCGAGTGCATCGGTACGTTTGCGCACTTCGGGGCCCAAATGGCTCATTTCGGCATTTCCACCAGCGTTGTCAGCGATAGGTCCATAAGCGTCAGTAGCCAATGTGATACCGAGCGTGGAAAGCATACCAACGGCAGCAATACCAATACCGTAAAGTCCCATACTTATGTTCGTAAAAGAGAAATTGGAGGCAAACAGGTAAGCCAGGATAATAGCCGTACCAACAATTAAAACGGGAAAGGCGGTGGATATCATACCGGTACCGATACCGTTGATAATAACGGTGGCCGGACCTGTTTTTGAAGCTGAAGCAATGTGTTTTGTGGGTTTGTAACCTGCTGATGTATAATATTCGGTTGACCTGCCAATACCGATGCCGGCTACAAGACCTGCAAGCATGGCACCCCAGACACCCATGAAATTAGGGATATCCAACACCCAGAGAATTAAAAATGAGAATATGGCAATAAAGACCGAACTGAAATTAACACCGCGATTAAGCGAGCTGAGAAGCTGCTTCTGTGAAGCGTTTTCTTTCGTACGTACGATGAATATACCGAGGATTGATAAAACAATACCTACAGCTGCAATAAGCATAGGAGCTATAACGGCATTGAATTGAGTGGTTGCGGCATCATAGCTTGCATAACCGGCAGCTGCAAGTCCCGCGGCTGTAAAACCTGTCGCACCCAAAGCAGCGGTTGAAAGAATGGAACCGCAATACGATTCATACAGGTCAGCACCCATACCAGCTACGTCGCCTACATTGTCTCCAACATTATCAGCAATGGTGGCAGGATTCCGGGGGTCATCCTCGGGAATACCGGCTTCAACCTTACCTACCAGGTCAGCGCCTACGTCGGCTGCCTTTGTATAAATACCGCCGCCAACACGGGCAAATAATGCCTGTGTAGAGGCACCCATACCGAAAGTAAGGGTAGTGGTGGTAATAATGATGAGTTTCATCGAAGGATCTGCGGCTATAGCCATACTGGTGGTACTATCCAATGCACCTATAATATAATTCAACGCATAAAACCATATGGAAATATCAAGCAATCCCAAACCTACAACAGTAAGACCCATAACAGCGCCAGAGCGGAAGGCAATCCTGAGGCCGTGATTCAGCGATTTCTGAGCAGCGTTGGCCGTGCGGGCCGAAGCGTATGTGGCTGTTTTCATGCCAATGAAACCGGCAAGACCACTGAAGAAGCCCCCTGTTAAAAAGGCAAAGGGTACCCACGGATTCTGAATGCGCAGCACATACGCAAGAATGACAAAAATAAGGGTTAAGATAATGAACACAATAATAACGACTTTGTATTGCTGCCTGAGATAAGCCATAGCCCCCTGACGGACATACAGGGCTATTTTTTTCATTGTATCGGTTCCTTCATCTGCCTTCAGCATTTCATTATAGAAATAAAATGCAAATCCAAGGGCCAGTATGGATCCGATAGGAACTAACCAGAATAAATTATTCAACATAGGGTATATTGCTTTTTGTTAATAATTGGATAATTCGTTATAAATATTTGATTTACAGATAATTATAAGAGATGTTTATAAAAATACGGCGGTAAAGATAATAATTTTCTCATACGCGGGAAGGAGAATACACCTATTTTTTGAGGTTCCCAAGCGGGACTTGTTGTCCGGATAATAAATACAGCTTTGATTAACTTACAGTGAAGCCGCTTGCTGCCTGCATAAGGCAAACACGGCCCCTATCAGTTCAATAATACCAGAAAAAAAGTCTTAGTCTTTGTTCTTATTCTCTTTGTTCTTTTGTCTATAATATAAATGGTATAACCGCCTTTCTTTCCTTCGGATACGCTGGAAACTGGCGGTTATACCATTTGTGGTTGACTATTGCCCTGGGAACCAGGTTGGCAAAAGTCCATACGGCAAAAGAAACACCGGCAAGCGACCAGGTTGCCAGGGCCCAGCCTGTCCATTCCATAACCTCTCCCATATAGTTCGGGCAGGAGATCCATCGGTACATTCCTCCATAGGGTATTTTATATCCGGTTTCGCCGGGTTTGCGGAGGGTGAACAATATGTGATCGGAATGCTGGTTAATGACAAAGCCGGAAATGAACATGACTGATCCGGCGATAAAACGCCAGTCATATAACCAGCTGACCGGGTAATCAGGAGAAAAACGGAACAGATACAAACCGTTAAAGTAAGTATTGGCCATATTGAAAAAAAAGCCCATCAGCACGACCATAATGGGCATGTCCTTTTTACTGCTATGGAAGCGCAAGGGAAAAATAAAAGTACGGTGCAGATAATGGATCTCCCAAAGGATAATAAACAGCAATGATACCATGTTATTTTGCCGTGTGCCGGTGAAATAATATACCAGCATCAGGATGGCTGAAGGTGCTTCCATGATCATCCATCCCAGGCAGTTCGAAAGGTTTAGCCCCCAGCCCTTACGCAAATGTCTGCCATAGGGGGCAGAAATAAACAACAGCACCGTAAAAATGATGACAGCCAGAACAATCCATGAAATCAACATGATTTGAAAGAGGTGGGCTGAGGGGGTAAACATGTTACGGGTTTTTTATTTCACCGCTAAAAATAAAGACAATAAAAACAACCCACAAGTTTTTTTCGGCTTTCGGTCATTCAGTCATGTAACCCTTTAGTCCTTGATTGCACTTTTCACTATTCACTTTTCACTTTTCACTGTTTTCCCTTTCCACTGTTCCACTGTTCCCTTTTCCATCCATTTTAAAATTTTTCTTGACTCGCATAGTAGTTTTTCATAATTTGCTGCAGGTTTTCTAACACGTTACGATATGTTAAGGGCAATAATGGTTATAGTAATCCTTTATGGCATTGCCTGTAAAGGCTTGTCGCAAAATCCGCTGCCGGATCCTTCCGCTGCCATGCAATCCATTGTTGAATCCATGCAAGAGGATGGGCGGCTACCGGAGGACTTTGCTGACCTGCTGGATAATCTTGTCTATTTCAGGGAAAATCCGCTCAACCTCAACCAGGCCGGCCGTGAAGAGCTTGAAAAATTCATTTTTCTCACCGATTTCCAGATAAAAAGTCTTCTCGATTACCGGAAGGAACACGGTCCCTTGCTGAGCCTCTATGAACTGCAGCTGGTAATCGGTTTTGACAGCACCACGGTAGCCAGTCTCCTGCCCTTTGTCAGAGCCGGTGAATTAATGACTGATAACCATCTTTATCTCAACAATGTCATGAGTAAAGGAGTCTATGAACTTATTGTAAAGGAGCAAAGGATCCTTCAAACACCTGAAGGATACCGTGAAATCCCTGATTCGGTGGCACCGGAAGAAGCCGGCAGCCGTTATCCGGGAAGCAGAGACCGTGTGCTGGTAAAATACCGTTATCATTTTCAAAAAAGGCTGTTATGGGGACTGACCATGGAAAAGGATGCCGGAGAGGAGTTCTTTACAGGGTCAAACCGGCATGGCTTTGATTTTTATTCAGGATATGTGCAGTTGAATGATCTTGGACCGGTAAAATCATTTCTGGTCGGTGATTACCAGATCACCGCAGGTCAGGGCCTTACCCTGTGGTCAGGCCCGGCTTTTGGCAAGTCCTATTTTCCTGCATCGCTTTATAAAAGACAGGAGACCCTTAATAAATACGGATCCACGGATGAAAATATCTTTTTCAGAGGTGTCGCCGCAACGGTGGCAGTCAGGAATCTTACCTGGCTGGCCTTTTTTTCATCAAAACCGGTTGATGCCAATATTACAGATACGCTTCCTTCCGGCGTCAGGGAGTTTTCATCTTTTCAGCAAACGGGATATCACCGTACCCCTGCAGAGGTCCTTGATGAAAAAGCCATAGGTGAAACCACTGCCGGGACCAGCCTGACGTACCGGAACAGGTGGCTGAAAATAGGATCAACGATTGTGGCTTACCATTACACCGGCATGAAACAACAACCGGAGGATTTGTTCCGGCAATTTGAGTTCCGGGGCAATCAGCTTGTTAACGCCGGCTTTGATTACAGCCTGTCTTTCCAAAAGATCCAGTTCTTTGGTGAAACTTCCTGGGGTAACCATGCCCTTGCAACCCTCAACGGAATCCTGTTGAAACCGCATCAGCGGATTGTATTTTCATTGCTTCAGCGCTATTATGATCCGCAATATTATGCCCGGTACGCCGGTGCTGTATCGGAAAACTCAAATCCCTGCAATCAAAATGCCCTGTATCTCGGCACCGCTTTTCAACCCTTCCGGTTTTGGAAAATAACAGCCTATGCTGATTTCTATCGTTTCCCCTGGATGACATACACTGTCCGTCAACCTTCCTCGGGTTCAGACATCCTTGTGCAGGCTGATTTCAATCCTGTCAAAGACCTTATTTTTTATTTTCGTTTCAGGACCAAATCAACAGAAGTAAACTACACTGATGATGATTCGCCGGTGGAGCGCATCGAAAACCAGGACAACAGCAGCATAAGGATGCACTGCCGTTACGAGGTCAACCGAAACCTGAAACTGCAGTGCCGGGTGGAATATAAAACCGTCAGTCGTGACAGTACCGGCCACGCTGATGGATTTCTGATCTATCAGGATCTTGATTACCGGTTTTCCAGGTTACCGGTACAGTTGTCGGTGCGCTATTCGTTATACAGGACTGATGGCTATGCTTCAAGGATATACGCGTATGAAGATGATGTATTGTATTCATATTCCATACCGGCGCTTTTCGATGAAGGAAGTCGCAGTTATGTCCTGTTGCGGTATGATATCAATAAAAACCTTGTGCTGTGGCTTAAATGGGGCCAAACCCATGTTGATGATGTTTCCGCGCTGGGCAGCGGACTGGATGAGATTCAGGGCAATAACCGGTCAGAGATCAAACTTCAGGTGAGGTGGGTGTTCTGACAGAAACAGGCGTCAGGAGTGAGGAACCAGGATAGGCTGTATTCAGGTGATGTTATGGGCTTCTTTCTACGGACTTGTCTGATTAATCAGGGGATTGGTCGATTTTAGTTTTAATAATGCAACGTTATTGTCAATTTTACAGTTGAATTGATCCTTTTCAATTCCTATTTGTTTATTGGGTAATATATTATCATGATTTATGAAAAGAATTTTCTTTGTTTTGTTTGCGCTTTTATCGGGTTTGCTCTATTTGAATGTTCAGGCCCAGCAGGGAAACTTTAATCCTTCCGATATGCCGAAAGTTGGCGTTATTTTCGGGAAGGTGTTGGATGAAAAAACCGGCCAGACCATTGAATATGCCACGCTCGGCTTATACCGGCAGAAAGATTCATCTTTGGTGACAGGCACCATTTCTGATAATCATGGCGCCTTTTCCATCAAAGAACTTCCGATGGGTATGTATTATCTTGAAGCCGGTTTTCTGGGTTATGAAAAATTACGCCTTAACCGGATCCAGATTAACCCGCAAAAACCGGTGGTGGATGTGGGGACACTCAAAATCCATCCCAATACTTTGGATATTGATGCCGTTGAAGTGGTAGCAGAAAGCAACCAGGTGGAATATAAAATAGACAAGAAAGTTGTCACCCTGTCGCAGGATATGACCTCTTCAGGCGGTCCCGTATCCCAGGCCCTGGAAAACACGCCTTCCATAGAAGTGGATATTGAAGGGAATGTTACCCTCAGGGGAAGTTCCAACTACAAAGTTCTTATTGACGGGAAGCCCAGTGTTATTGACGGCAGCGAAGCGCTGCAGCAGATTCCGGCCAGTGCGGTGCACAGCGTTGAGATCATCACCAATCCTTCCGCGAAGTATGATCCCGATGGAGCAGCCGGTATCATTAACCTGGTGATGAAAAAACAAAAACAGCTTGGGGTGAATGGCATTATAAACGCCTCTGTCGGAACACGGAATAAATATTCCACCGATTTTCTGCTGAATGCCCGTCAGGATAAAACGAATTTCTTCCTGGGAGGAGAATATTCAAAACGCAGTTTTTACAATGAAGGGACATCTGAAAGGCGGGTTTACAAGGGTGACACGACGTTTTATACCCTGACCGACCGGGAAGGAGAATTCAGCCGTGATGGTTTTTCGCTGAGGGCGGGTGCGGATTATTATATTACTGACAAAAGTACGGTAACCCTGCAGGGACGCTATGGAAAACGAAATGCTGCCCGGAACTTTGATAATAAATTCAGGGAATATAATGATGTGGAAAATAATGTCCTGTATTACCTAGAAGACAATAATTCCGCTGACGGCGAAAACGAATATGATCTTTCTCTTGATTTCAGGAAAGAATATGAGAATCCTCTTCACGAACTGAAAGCCTCTGTGTTCTTTTCCCAGGAGGTTGAAAATGAAACCGAAGCCATCAATGAACAGTTTACTGATATAAATTGGCAACCGCTCGCTCTGCAGACATCACTGAACCGGTCCAATGAAGAGAGGACTGAAAATCTATTGCGAGCCCAGATCGATTATGTTCATCCGTTCAATGAGAATACCAAATTCGAAGCCGGATTCCAGTCGCGCTGGGACATGGACAAGGCGGACTACAATTTTGAAGATTTTGATCCTGACCGCAATTTGTGGATGATAAACAATGAATTAAGCAACAAACTTGATTACCTCGATGCCATCCAGTCGGTTTATGGTATTTACACGGGTAAACTGGGAAAATTTGGTTACCAGGGAGGAATAAGGGTGGAATACGATAACCGTTATTTGTATCAGATCACCCTGGATGAGGGGTACCGTTATGAAAAACTGCATGCTTTCCCCTCTTTCTACATAACCCGTGAACTGCCGAAACAGATGCAGTTGCAGCTGAGTTATAGCAGGCGCATTGAAAGGCCTGATGAACGTGATCTGAATCCTTTCAAGGATTATATGGATAATCAGAATATCATGGTGGGCAATCCCGGCCTGAACCCGGAATTCACCAATGCCTTTGAGCTGAATTACCAGATCCCTTTCAAAAAGAATTATGTATCACTGGAAACCTTTTACCGGCATACCACCAATGTGATCACCCGGTATACGGTACTGGATACCACCAATAATATTTTTATCCATACCAGTAAAAACGCCGATAAGGAATATTCTGCCGGGGCTGAGCTGATGGCGAATGTAAATTTCACGCGCTGGTGGCTGTTCACCCTTTCCGGGAATATATTCCGCTATAGTCTCTCAGGGGAAGATGAAGGTGAAAATGTAACGCGTACAACCAATTCCTGGGGCGGGAATGCCAATATGATCTTCAAATTAAAATGGGATATGCGCATTCAGGTGATGGGGATGTATCGCGGGCCCAGTGTGACACTGCAGGGTGAACGAAAAGGATTTGCTTTTACCAATTTTGCCATCCGCAAGGATTTTCTGGATAACCATCTGAGCGTGACGCTGAATGTGCGCGACATGTTCAGGACTGCCAAAAATTCGTTTACATCTGAAGGTAGCAATTTTTATACTTTCCAGGAAATGCGTAGGGAATCCCCCGTGGTAATGCTTTCCCTGTCATACCGCATCAACAATTACAAGCAAAAAAGAAACGGGAACGGAAACGGGAATGGTGAAGAAATTAATGAAATGGATTTTGACGGAGGGATGTAATACTTTTTATGGGTAAAACGGTCTTACCTGATAGTATTTGGTGATATGTTGATTTTGGATTGTCTTTGATCTTTGTTCTTTGTTCTTATGTCTTATATATTGGTTCTCGTATCTTGGTTCTATATAGTTAATACAAATCGTTAGGTTTTCAAACGCCCCTTAAGTGTTAAAAGCTTAAGGGGTTTTTTAATCAATTTTCAGTAAATTGCAGGGGTGTGAATCATATTATTTAAACCACTGCTATGAAACAACTGTTTTTTTTCTTATTCTGCAGTTTTCTCCTGCCTCAGCTCACGGGTCAGGATTCAATTACTTCAGCTACCCATGTTCAGCAGGAATTCCACCGCTGGGCATTGACACCGCCGATGGGATGGAACAGCTGGGATTGTTACGGACCCACCGTTACTGAAGCTGAAGTGAAAGCCAATGCCGATTATATGGCAAAGCATTTAAAAACCTTCGGATGGGAATATATCGTGGTGGACATCCGGTGGTATGTTGGCAACGATAAGGCGCATGGATACAATCAGACCGATCCCGATTATTCGATGGATGAATACGGGAGGTTTCTGCCTGCGGTGAACCGCTTCCCTTCGGCTACTGATGGAAACGGATTCAGGACGCTGGCAGATTACATCCATGGCAGGGGGCTGAAATTCGGCATCCATATTATGCGCGGGATACCAAAGATAGCGGTCCAACGGGATCTCCCTGTTTTAAACAGCCAGGTTACGGCAAGGGATATTTACAGCGAACGCGATCTTTGTCTTTGGCTCCGTGATATGTATACCGTTGAAGCCGGAAGGCCGGGGGCACAGGAATATTATAATTCCCTTTTCCATTTATATGCATCCTGGGGCGTGGATTTTATCAAGGTCGATGACCTCTCTTCTCCTTATCACGCCGGTGAGATAGAGATGATCCGGAAAGCCATAGACAACTGCGGACGGAAAATCGTTTTCAGTACTTCCCCGGGTGAAACACCCATTGAAAATGCCCCTCACGTACAGCAGCATGCCAATATGTGGCGGACGGTGGGCGATTTCTGGGACAACTGGCCGCATCTCAGGGAACATTTTGCCGTATGCCGCCGGTGGTCACCTTATATAAGTCCGGGTGCCTGGCCCGACGCAGACATGCTGCCCCTGGGGCATATCGGCATCAGGGCAGAAAGAGGAGATGACCGTATGGCAAGGCTTACGCCTGATGAGCAGGTAACCCTCATGACACTTTTTTCCATTTTCCGCTCTCCGCTTATGTTTGGCGGAAACCTGCCCGACAATGATGCTTTTACCCTGTCGCTGCTCACCAACAGCGAAGTACTGGAAGTCAGCAGATCCAGCACCAATAACCGCGAACTATTTGCCAGCAACGACCTGATTGCATGGACGGCTGATGACCCTTCAAGCGGCGACAAATTCCTGGCCCTGTTCAATACAGTTGACCAGGTGTTACTATGCAAAGAAAAAGTATTGTGGTCAAGCGGTCTTGTTACTAGGCAAATAAGAGGGCAACAGGTTGCCCTTGATCTGCAAATTACCGGTGCCGAAAAACTTTACCTGGCCGTGGATGACGGAGGTGATAATATTGACTGGGACCATGCTGACTGGATTGACCCCATCCTGGTCAATGAGAAAGACACCCTGCTAATCACATCGTTGCCCTGGAAAAAAGCAACGGCCGGCTGGGGTGAAGTAAGGGTGAACAAAAGTGTATCAGGCGGCGATTTGATCGTGAACAACCTGAAAAAAACAAATGGTATAGGCACTCACTCCAACTCCATCATCGAATTCGACATTCCCCCGGGGTATAAACGGTTTATTGCCACAGCGGGACTTGACAACGCCTGTGTTGTTCAAAATACCGGTGCTACTGTTGAATTTATGGTGTTTACAAAAGATCCGGCCGGTCCACTGCCACCTGACGCTGCAAAAGTCACGGTTAAATGGGAACAACTCGGACTGGAAGGCGGGTATGCGGTAAGAGATTTATGGACTGGCAAAGATCTGGGGGTTTTCAGGGATGAATTTTCCAGGGAGTTGAGACGACACGCCTCGGGATTGTACAGGATCTCCAGGAAGCTGTAATGCTCGATTAATATGAACACTGAACAAGGAACATCGAATATCGAATACTGAAGATAAAATGCTCCATGTCTTATCTTCAGTGCCTGCCTTGCCGGCAGGCAGGTTCAGCGTTCGATGTTCACTGTTCGATATTTAATGCTCTTAATTATTGAATAACAACCTTGATCTTATCCCTGTAAATCCCGCACCGTAACATACACAGGTATGTCCCGCTTTTGATCCTGTCACCGCCGGCTCCCTTTAGCTGCCATTCATAGGAATGCTGTCCTGCCGTCATATTGGCATCCATCAGGTTCATGATATGCCGTCCGTTCAGATCATACAAGGCCAGTGTGGTTTTTCCCGCCTCCGGTAAAGTAAAAGTGAAGGTTGCATGGGCCTCTGCAGGATTGGGGTAAATGGTAAGTTTATAATCCGTTGCCGTATAACCGTCATTAACTGAGTTCGAAGAGCCCGTTGCAGCCGTGTAGAATTTTATTCCCGGCAGCCTGCTTCCATCATAAAGTGAATTGCTTTCGTTCTCACAGACATTCAGGGCAAAACTGAAGTCACCGAAATTATGGTAGGTCTTTACAAGCAGGGTATTTTCACCTTGCTTTACCGTAACCACAGGTTTTACCTTCACCAGGCTTCCATCGGCATAAGTGGTTGTTCCGCTAAAAGAATATACCTTCTCACCGTTGAGATAAACCATAATACTCTCGTCATAGCCCAGCCATAATTGGGCCTGCTCCTCCTGCAATGCTGAAAAACAGGTGAAAGCATAGGTAACAACGCCGGAAGGATCATTATAAAAGCTCAACAGGTCAATCCGGTCATCGAAGAAATAGACGGGCTGTGACCATCCGTTCTTTCCGGCTTCGGGGATCAGGTTTGCTTCCCCGGCAATGTATTCATTTGTTATATCGCTGCCGGCAAAAGTTTCTGAGAGTATCCAGGTGCGGTTGCTCCGGCCGAATTCCCCGTGATTGGACGTGTTCTTCTTGACCTTCTTTTTGACGGCATCAATCGTGGCACCCACCACCTCAATTTTCTCAGGATCATTGGTGCCAAGCCCCATTTTTTCACCCAGCACCACATGGTCAATATCATCGGGATTAAGACATACCAGCTTTGTACAAACGTGATCCACGGATACCGGATCAGCCCCTGCTATGATGGTGTTAAACCTTACCTGGTTGGACCCGTTATAGGTTTTGTAAGATTCCAGGGTCATGATGGCATCCACAACCACAAGATCTATGCCGGCAATGGAAGATAAATCCACGATTTCCTCTTCTGTCCAGCGCCGATGGGCGACGTCATGTTTGAGTCCGCTGTAATACTGCGTGCCTTTCATCTTGTTATAACCGTAATAAACTCCCGGTGCGGTGCCAATCTGATTCTTCAATGCACAGGTAATACCGGTGTCATGGATCTTCAATACGGGTATGCAAATAAATACATCGGCATCCAGTTCTTCCTTGTGTACATAATAACTGCCGTTATGCGGAGCGGCGGTGGCCTTATTGTCAAGAGTAATGGGTACAAGATCGGCATAGGCTTTATTGAGGTTCAGAAACCTGAAATTGATTCCGGTAAGGTAAGTATCGGTGAGCAGATCGGTATAACCTGAATTTTCCCAAACACTGCCGGCAGTAGCCGGGTCGTCATTCGTTCTTGCTGAACCTTCGGCAACCACGATTTCAACATCACCTTCGGTAAAGTCATGCACTATTTTAATGACAGCCTTTACCACCCTGACATCGGTATTTTCTCCCTCTCCCGAAGGACTATCGCCGCCCACCAGGTTCACCTTGATCATTACCTTATCGCCCTTGCTGATGATCCAGTCAAGCCCGCCCTGCAATTCAAGGGCTTTTCTCACCATGGCTTCGATCTGCTCATAACCCGGATCAACGGTTCGTGATACCTTCGTCGTCAGCTCTTCATAATCCGAAGGGATAATGGCCACTTTGGCAGTGGCGCCTGAAACCACGTCAAATTCCGATTCATACCTGTATGTACCTGATTCAGACGCATAATTATCTGATGTTGCCAGATCCCAGCAAACAGCCGTCAAAGCCATACCGCCGAGCAAAATCCATCCCCATGTTTTCTTCATATCCTTAATTTTAGTATTTACCGCTAAAATTCAAAAATAAACCACCAAAGCACCAAAACACTAAAAAAACAAATGCAATACAATAAAAAATCTGATATTCAATATTCTTCGTGCTTTGGTGCTTTGGTGGCAATAACTGATTTTCTTATTTGTTGTGGTTGATTTGGGTAGTATTCTTTATACGCCGTAAAACTATAAAATGTTATAGATCCAGCCAAACAATAAGGCTCCAAAAATCCCGGTCATAATATATATCATGAATATTCTGAAATTGTATGCCGCATACATCAGCACCAGATTGGAGAATTTAGTAACCGGCCCGGCAATAAAAAAGGCCAGCACCGCTCCCTGGCTTAATCCAAGATCAGCCAGTTCACGCACCACAGGAATGGCAGCACCGCCGCATGTATAAAAAGGAACGCCGGCGGCGGTCGAAAACAGCACCGACAGAAAATTGTTCCCGTTAAACAATTTTATCATCAGGTTGGGCGGTGTAAGGATCTTTATCAGGGCAGCCAGCAGGATGGCAAGGAAGAAATATTTGCAAATATAGAGCGTCATTCCGGAAAGCAATTTGAAAAATCGTGTCATTGCATTCACATCAGGGTTTTCCAGGGGAATGGCAGCAGTCCTTCGGGCTTCCTGCCTGAGGATCCTGTTTCCCTGAATCACATCAAGACCTATGAGCCACTGCGTAAGATATCCTGCTGTCAGCCCAAGCAGGAAAGAAGCGGCAAGCCTAGCCAGGGCAAGCTTATAACCAAAGGCACCGGCTGTAAGGATAAAAAGGTTCGGGTCGATCAGCGGAGAAGAAACAAGCAGGGCCATCAAAACCGGCAACGGAGTCCCAAGGAGGAACAGAGATGCCGACAGCGGTATTACCACATAGCTTCCCAGGGGAGCTATAACACCAATTAATGCCGCAAGCAGGATGGAAACATGCTGCCGGCTATTAAAAAAAATAGCAATTTTTTCCTTGTTGAGGAACATTTTAATGAAAGTGGTTATCAAGATGCCGGCAACCAGATAAGGCCAAAGATCTACCAGCAATGCAACTGCCTCTGCAAGGACACGCCGGGTATAGCTTCCACTATAATGATCCCGGAGGTTATACCAAAAGGAATCAATAACATGACGGAAGTCTGACATTATAACCATGCAGGATAGTTGATATGGCATACCGCTGAAAACAGTTTCATTTTGAATCCACACCCCGGGGCATAAAGATACTAAGTCCTTTTTAATCCCGAAAAAAATGACTAATTTAAACCAAAGGAATTTGTCGAAAAGCACGGTGGAAGAATCTGGGTAGAGAGCCGGGAAAATCTGGGAAGCACATTTTATTTTACGCTTCCATCGGGTTGAATATACTGCATTGAATTCTGCACTCCACATTCAGAGAGGGGTATTGGGATGAGAAGTCAGGAAGGATATGGTCATTGTCATCATTTCTCAGCATCAAAAAAAATATTAGCATCAATTCTTACGCAAGATTTTCCGTATTTCATTAACTTTCGCCGCGATGATCCATGATCCATCCAAATGAAAAATCCCAAGCGCATCCGGAAATACTTTTTTATATCGCTGCTGAGCTTGATAACGATTCTCATTTTCCTGGAAACAGGATTTGTGATCTGGAACACCACGGATCCCTCAAAAACCTGTGCTTCCTGTCACGAAATACGCAGTTCATATGAAAACTGGGCCGTATCCGCTCATCGTGAGACAGACTGCAAAACCTGTCATGGAACAGCCTTAAGTTCAGGTATGCACGGCCTGAATGAAAAAATCGGTCGGGTAAGACGGCATATGCGTGGTGATACTGCTGCTGATATCCGGATAGATGAAAAACAGGTAGCAAAAATGGTGGACCTGTGTGCAGATTGTCATCAGAATGAGTTCTCAAAATGGCTGACAGGTGGACATTCCATGCATTTTACCGATGTCTTCCTGAATGAGGAGCAGAATAAGAAAGAACCTGCCAATGAACAATGCCTGCGTTGTCATGGCATGTTTTACGAAGGCAGCATGGCATCGCTGGTATCCCCGCTGGATACCACGGGTCCCTGGAAAATCATTTCTTCCCCGCACAAATCCCGTTATGCTATTCCATGCCTGGCATGTCACAGCATTCATACACCCGGGCAATCGCGCATCTCTCCCGATTATGCCAAACCCGGCCGGAAAGCTTACCATCAGCCACCTCCTTATCCCAAGGCCGGCTTTTATGATTATAATAAAAAAGCACATTCCCGGGCTGATTCGCTGCCAAAACTTCAGGCCTGGCAGAAGGGTATTCTCATTTCCGATGAGCCCCTGATGCGGATTTGCCTTCAGTGCCATACCCCCGAGGCGAAGCATCAGGGAGAACCCGGTAATGACCATACTCCGGTGGGCGTGCATGAGGGATTGAGTTGTGTGGCCTGTCATCAGCCGCATACCAATAACGCCATGAAATCCTGCAAAAATTGCCACCCTGCCATTTCCAATTGCGGACTGGATGTGGAAAAGATGAATACAAGCTATGCTAATCCCGAAAGTCCTTTCGACATTCATAAGGTTTCCTGCACCGATTGCCATCCGGGATTTGTGCGCAAACAGAATAAGCCAGAATAAATAACGATAAAAAAATATGTACATTTATTTTTTAATTTAACAGCAGTCAGAATATAGTAGATAGAGGCTATTAGTTAGTAGTTGGGAATTAGTAATCAAGAATATCTGGCGTGAGAAGCTTCTATCTGCTAACATCTAACTTCTAACTTCTAAATTCTAAATTCTAACTACTAACTCTCCACCGCCTTGCTCGATTCCTTAAAAAATATCTTTCTCTTCGACCAGGAATCCCCTATGATCTTTACCCGGCCCTATTTCTGGGGATTTTTTATTGTTGTCCTGTTTTTTTACTCCTTTCTTTATAAGAAGAAAGCGCTGCGCAATTTTTATCTCTTTGCCGTCAGTTACTTTTTTTATTACAAAACCGGAGGGCTTTTTGTTTTTATCCTGCTCTTCGCCACACTCAGTGACTATTTTATCGGACATGCCATCTACAGGTCTAACCGGATGACCATGAAAAAGCTATGGTTATCCCTGAGCGTGCTGATTAATCTGTCGATTCTGTGCTTCTTCAAATACGACTATTTTTTTACCGATACCGTCAACCGATTGTTTCATACCGATTTCGAAGTGGTAACCCACGCAGCCCTCTGGTCAAACCAATTGCTGGACACCCATTTCGACATCAGTCAGATACTGCCTCCGGTGGGAATTTCTTTTTTCACCTTTCAAACCATGAGTTATGCCATTGATCTGTACCGTGGCCTGGTAAAACCTGTAAAAAGCCCCGTTGATTATGCTTTTTACGTATCGTTCTTCCCGCAGCTGGTTTCAGGGCCCATTGTGCGGGCATCACAATTCATTCCGCAGCTTTACCAGGATTATTCCCTCTCCGGCTATGACTTCGGGCTCAGTATTTATATGATTCTGAAAGGACTGTTCAAGAAAATGTTCATCGGTGATTATATCGCGGTTAACCTAATCGATCGTGTCTTTGCCAATCCGGTCTCTTACTCGGGTTTTGAGAACCTGATGGGACTGTATGGCTATTCCCTGCAGGTATATTGTGATTTCTCAGGATATACCGACATTGCCATAGGACTGGCCCTGCTGATGGGCTTTAAGCTGCCCCAGAATTTCAACTCGCCCTACAAGGCAATGAACGTGGGTGATTTCTGGAAACGATGGCATATGTCACTTTCATCGTGGCTGAAGGACTACCTGTACATACCCATGGGGGGAAACCGGGGTGCTTCATTTTTCACTTATATAAGCCTTGCAACCGTATTGATATTTGTTATACTGATATCCGGAAAACTTTGGCTGGGCCTTGTTTTTTTGCTGGTCATCCTGTTTTTCTGGATACTGATAAGGTTCTTTCCGGGCCTTAAACTGACCATCAGCACCAATATCAACCTGATGATGACCATGCTGCTGGGGGGGCTATGGCATGGGGCCAGCTGGACTTTCGTGATATGGGGAGGGCTGAACGGGATCGGACTGGTTATTTACAAATTATGGCGAAAGATCAGTCCTTATGAGAATTCCAGTCACTGGCTGGCGACGTTCTGGAAGATCTTCCTCACCTTCAACTTCATCACCTTCACCCGCATCTGGTTTCGCGGGGAATCCATGCAGGGTACCTTCGACCTGCTCCGCCAGATCAGCAGCAATTTCGGATGGAATCTGGTGCCGGCCATGATGTCAGCCTACTGGAAAGTTTTCCTGGTGATGCTGCTGGGTTATATTCTCCACTGGCTGCCCTATGCCACGAAAGACAAATTATTGAACTGGTTTGTGGATACTCCCATTTATGCCAAGATCCTGATCTGTGCCTTGGTTGTTTTCGTCATCTATCAGTCGCTTTCAGCCGGGTTACAACCGTTTATTTATTTCCAGTTTTAGTCACTTCCTTATTTGTTGAGAATTCTGTTCTCCGCTTTAAAATTAAAAATCCATTATCATTAACCATTTCTTCCCATTCATCACTGCCTCTGTATGCAGCTATTTCCGTATCATACCTTTCTTTTGATACCGGGAAAGGAGAACTGTTGAGGTGCAGAACCAGGTAGGTTGCATCGTTAACCCTGGGAAAGTAGTATATCTTAGGACGAAAAGCCAGATTGGGGGTGAAATTTCCCGAAGCAGAAACAGCGGCATCCGCAGGTATTATCTTCAAATACCGGTGTACCTTTTTTGAACTAAAACCGGGATTATAGAAACTGCACTTATAAAATGCGTATTTGCTGTCTCCCCACCAGTTCAGCCGGCGATGCGGGCTATACAATCCATAGATGGTTAGCACCAGGGTTGCAGCACATACGATAATGGCCATACTCCTTTTGACAACAGGACTTTTTAATTCTGATATAATCAGGAAAACGGCAACGGGAAGAATGGATACAAATTCAATGGAATAGTACAATTCCATACTCCAGCGGACCGGATGATCGTTCAGCATTTTTTTTGCCAGAATGGGTATAAACAGTAATAAATATCTGGGTTTGAAAAAAAGCAGAAAACCGCCGAATATTAAATAATAGACATAAAATTCCTGTTTTATACCATCGAAGGCAGGATCTCCGCTATGATTGACAAAAAACAATTTCAATGTATCCACAGGATGTTTTACAATAAATATAAGCGCTTCATAAGGATTCTGGCCCAGGGCTGAATAACTGAACATGGAAAACTTTTTGTATTCTGTTTCAAGCGCGGGAATAATAACCGTAAATACAAGCACAAAATAAATACAGGATAACGCTATGACAAGCAGTGAAGCAATCTGCTGTTTTCTGTCTCCCCTATTTGAAACCAACAGAAAAATTCCGATGAACGCCGTCCACAGCGGCATGTCTTCGCGCGATGCAAGGATAAAAAGAAAGGCCAGCAAAGCGGGCCAATGTTTTTTCGTCTCAAAATAGTATAGAAACACCGGTATCATGGAAGACGCAATGGTTGCCGTGGTAAAATCGTTTGTAAAAGATATCCATCGGCCAAGGATAAAGAGATATTGAAACAATGCAAGTGAGGAAAGGAAATTGCTTTTTGTCTTGAAGAGAAGCAGCTGATAAACAGCCCATCCTCCATATAGAATAATAGCCGTCTGAATGATCAGCAATGTATAGGTCCCGGTCAGCCATCCCAACAGCCAATAGAAAGGAATGAAAATCATCAGGGTAAAGGAAACATGATCCTGCAGGAAATTTATATGGGGCAACAGATGTACGGGAGTATCGCTTATCCTGAAATGGGCATAATCATAAAATGCAAAGTTATACATCGCATAATCGTAGCCGTATGTGCGAAAAAAGTAATGATTGCATAAACCAATGACCAGATAAATGATCCCGAAAAGAATCAACAAAAAACAATGGGCATTGGTTGTATGTATTCCGTTGCAAAATCGCATGGATAAATCCTAAGCATTAATAGCCCGGCCTTCTTTTTAACAATGACCTGTCACCGTATTCCCTGATGAATTCAAATTTTGGTTCCAGTATTTTGCGATCTGCTGTGAACAGATAATAATATTCAGCATCCGTATTGATATCAATGGACTTGTCATATCCCTTTATATCAAGCCATGGCGTTTTACCTGTGTAGACATAATAATAAAATGAGTTAAAACAGAACCATGTTGTTTTAAGGGAGACTTTATCCCCCGGATGCTGTTCCTCCAGATAGGCGATGACTTTCAATGTATCAACGTCATGCCACCAGTCCCTTACCCAGTCTAGTTTATAACGATCCGCGACATGAAAAATGCAGATGAACGCAAAGCAACAAGCAAAAAAATACTGTGCCCATTTAGCCCTGGAAGCAGGGATCATACCTAGAAAACCCGCAAATGACGCGATGAATAAAGGATAAAAGAACAAAGCAGTCCTTCCGTGCAAATTCGGAGTATGCAGGATTTTGCACTGGGCAATATTGACAAAAACTGCAACCAGTAAAATAAAAGTAGTGACAAATACCGGGTGATTCAGGCTTGAAATTTTATAATCCGACTTCCTGAAACGGATAAAAATGAATACAAGATTGGCAGCCAGGGTGAGAAAAATGAGAACTGCGACCAGGTCCGATCTTCCATCCAGGATCATATGGGAACCATCGCGTGAGTATTCGATAAACGGATAAATGGTATCCCGGTAAAATCCTTTTGAAGACCAGTACTGGAACTCATTGGTACTATGCATTTTTTTCAGCGGTGTTGCTATCAATGCAAAATAGAGTAGTGAGACAATCACCATGATAAGCGTTGGCCATATTATTTGCCGAAATCGTCTTCCTGATTTTACTGCAAAATAAAACCAGGCCATAATACTGGCTGCAATCCAGAAAACCAGCAAGGTAAAATTGGCATAGGAAGCCAGTATGGAGAGTCCAAATGCAATCCATACCGGTTTATCCTTGTTATAATAATATCCGTATATCAGATAGCTTACGGATAACGTTGCCAGTGCACAGGATATTCCGTAGCCCCTGCACAGTCCAAAAAAATCAAGCAAATAAGGATTGGATATGAAAAACAATGCTGCCGGCAGGAAGAATACAGAGTCCTCTTTTAGAACCAGTTTATTGATACGAAAAATAGCTATTCCATATACCAGAAAAGATAACAGGTTCGGCAAACGGATTACAATTTGATGGTTGCCGAAAATAAAAACAAATAGTTTGACCAGCAGGGTGTTTAAAATATGATTATTGGGCTCATGATCCGGAAACATCATGATCTCCCACACGCTGAAATTCATATAATGTACTGCGGCAGGGACCTCATCATTGGTAACCGGTAAATGAATTGCTTTATATACCAGCAGAATGAACATCACACCCAGTAATGCAAAAAATGTATACCGGTTAAACTTCTTCATGATCAACATGCCTTAAATAAAATTATTTACATGAATAAAACCTGAATATTGTCAATTTACTTTTACATTATAAACCGCCTCGTTACTCAGCGGCTCATAATAAACTTTCTCTAAATTGAAATTCGTTCCTTCCAGGTTTACTTTCATTGAATCGATCACCAGGTTAAGCTGTTGGTCCGAAAAATCGGCAACAAACAGCAGGTATTCATGATTGCTTTTGATAAAATCTTCCGGCTTTACCAGGCTATGCCACTGATAAAAGGACTTGCTCCATGGAAGGAAAAGATAGGTATCCGGGAACATGGCATTTACATTGCCTACCAGATATTCCTTGTATTTACCGATTGTTTGCATTCCGAACATCATCGAATATTCTATAGCTGAACAACCATAATAAGAAGGGACAATTATTTTGTCCGCCCTTTCGTTCAAATAGGGCTTGATATTTTGGTAGGCCCTCATTTTTGTATCGGATATGCTGTTAATATTCCCGATCCCATTTACGGTGTCAGTCAGCGTGGAAATAATCAGACAGGCTCCTGATGCCATCAGCAGAAATACAGGCCAAAGAGGTTTGGCGTTTTTCAACAAAGTTTGGTTCAGCATCCTCACTACTAAATAAATCATCAATGCAGTAAACAGCATAAAAGGCACCATGTAATGAAAAGCAAAATGCTTTGCTGTGAACATGAAGCCCAACATTACAGAAAGTGCTGTGCCAACAGCGATCCTGAAGGGGATCTTTAATTCGGATCTTTTGGTTTTATATATAAAAAACAATGAAAGGGAAACTGCCAATAAAGCAATGGTTAGATAAAACAGGAACGGGCTATTGTTGATCAATAGCTTAAGATTGGGGCCAAATTCATTGAAATTCACAATATTGTTTTCCCCTGCACCGTATCTGCCGCTATGCATGAAAAGGTTCCTGACCCAGATTTTGAAATTATTAAAATTTAAAACTATGGTAAAAGCAAAGAACATAAAAGACAATACGGAGGCGATCAAATACCGCAGTTTGAAATGCCAGGAGGGAAGAGCAATTAAAGGAATGATAATAAAGGGCAAAAAGGTTAATTTGTCTGCCACGCTCAGTCCGATCAGTATGCCAAAGATAATGCTCAATTTGTTATATATTTTACCGGGATTATCCGTATATAACAACCATGCGATTGCCATCAGCCACAAGGAAACAATGGCAGGCATAAGCGTCTCCGGTATAACCCGGGCTGAAATCGATAGCGTTAATATATGAGAAAATGGGGCAAGCTGAAAAAACAACGCCGTCAGGCTGTTCCTGCATAATGACTGAACAACAAATCCCAGTATAAACAGGACAATCGTGTTGGCTATAGTGGCAGCAAGCATCACTGCCTTTAAATAAAAGTCGGAATTGGCCAGTACATCATCGGTGTATAGTAAGCCTGGCCTGAAAAGGTGCACCATGCGGGATACAATCGCTATGAAACACTGCGCAGGCGTTCCCGGGTGATCAGTATATTGAATATTCAATTTCAGGTTACCGATCAGCATTCCGTTAAACAGATAGGCATATTCCGGATCGACGGAGCGTAAAAACATATAACCGCTTGCTTCACGGTATAAATACCCGAATACAAAATAACTTACGGGTAAAACAAACAGTAAAAAAAACTGGAATGTTTTCATTTTCCTGTTAATTCCGGCGATAATATTCGATAATAGCTTCATTATTAAATACCTCCGATGTATATTGTTGAACAGTGACTAAAGATATAGCAAATTCATGAATAAGTAATTGAACTTTTTAATGCCTGGTTCCCATTACGGTTTAACTTACAGGCAATTCAAACCATCCACAAAAAATACCGGTTTAGGTCTTGTTCATTTTGACCACTAAGGAGAAAGGGACTGCATTATTTGGTAACCAACGACCAAACCAAAACAGTAGAAAGAGAAATTATTCCAGGTAAAAATGTTTGAATACCAGCTGGGAACAAACATATCTAATGCCGGATTCTTAGTTTATTGAGCTTTATTTTCAGGTTCAGTTATCGTTTTATATATTCCCATTTTTGCCAAATCATAATCAGGGACTTCAAGCTTCTCATTAAAAGATGCTTTTGGCCTTAAGCGCCAAAAAGAATCAAAAAGTGCTGCCCGGGTCA
>Ga0105094_10000338_pt1 | contig 22350 bp, 21 predicted proteins | sample PPLLak1March2015_2_FD_87023 | JGI IMG/M metagenome (GOLD analysis project Ga0105094, IMG submission 87023) | Freshwater sediment microbial communities from Prairie Pothole Lake near Jamestown, North Dakota, USA - PPLs Lake P8 Core (3) Depth... | ecosystem: Environmental > Aquatic > Freshwater >...
CCTCTAGACCCCGCTTCGCAGCGATGCCCTTGCCTTCCGCTAACGGTTGGTACGACCAACCTCCGTAAGGGTCTTTCACCCTCTAGTCAACGCCCATGCTGGGCGCACAACAAATCACCTGCCCCGACGGGCAGGTCATTGGGCGAGCCTCCCCTTGCAGGACAGCCGCCCGAAATCAACCTCAACGGCTCGCCCCTACAAGAACTTCGTGAACCTTTATGTGCCTTCGTGGTTCAGCAATCGAGAATAAAAAACACCCGGATCGCCGATCCGGGCTACAGGTGTACTCAATTCCTAATTCGCAATTTCTAATATCTTCTCTCTGCGCTTGCTCCGCTGTGCTGTGCCGAAGGCATTTGGCATCTGGCGGAGGTGATATATTTTCCCTCCCCGGCAGACATCATTGGGCGAGCCTCCCCTTGCAGAACAGCCGCCCGAATCAACCTCAACGGCTCACCCCTACAAGAACTTCGTGCTTGCAATAAACCCTTCGCGACCTTGGCGCTTGCTCCGCTGCTCTTGGGCGGAGTCTTTGCGGTTATCTCTCTCTACTCCGGCAACCCCACCTCGATCTCCCCCTCCACCACACGCACCGGGTAGGCTGGAATATCCTCGAGGGCCGGCAGAGACAGCACTTTTCCGGTGCGCACGTCGAACTGCGCCCCGTGCCGCGGGCAGGCGATGTCATAACCGTCCAGGACGCCTTCACCCACCGGGCCATCGTCGTGCGAGCACACGTCGGCGATGGCGAAGTACTGCCCGGCGATATTGAAGATCACGATCGGGCGCTCGTCGATCTCCACGAACAGCCGCTCGCCCGACGGCAGCTCTTCCACCGGGGCGATGGCGATGAATTCGCATTCTTCAGGAGCGTAGTTTACGTAGTTATACATGCTTTTCGTCAAGCAAGAGATGGTTTTGGTACACGGATGATCCGGATGAGACGGATGCCATAAGCAAACGGATTTTTTAAAGTAGAAATATAAATCCTTTGCTTGTCCTGAGCGTAGTCGAAGGGCGGCTCTGCGCCTTTGCGTCTTTGCGTTAACTCTCTTTACCTACTCCACCAGGTCGTCGCTGGCTTCGCCCAGCCCATAGACCCCCGCTTTGAGCACCTTCAACGACAGCAGCGCGCACTTCAACCGCACCGGCCCCAGCTCGATGCCCAGCATCTCCAGGATGTCTTCCTTGCTGATCTGCTTGACTTCTTCCACCGGCTTGCCCTGGATCGACTCGATCAGCAGGTCGGCAGACGCCTGCGAGATGGCGCAGCCGTGCCCGTTGAAGACCGCCTCGCTTACCTTCCCATCCGCGCCCACCCGCAGGTCGATGCGGATGTGGTCGCCGCACAGCGGGTTGTCATCCTCGAAGGAGATATCGTGCGGGTCCAGCTCGCCGCGATACAGGGGGTTCTTATAGCGATCGATGATAATTTCTCGGTAAAGATCTTCCATCATTAGCTTCCAAATAGGTGTTTCACTTGATAGATCGCCTCCACCAGCCGGTCGACTTCCTGCTCGGTGTTATACAGGTAGAAGCTGGCGCGGGCGGTAGCGGGCAGGTTGAATTTCTCGTGCAGCGGCATGGCGCAGTGATGTCCGGCGCGGATGGCGACCCCGTAGGTGTCCAGCACCTGGGATATATCGTGCGGGTGTACGCCATCCAGGTAGAACGAAGCCACCCCGCCTTTGTGTTCGGCTGACGGTCCGAAGGTCTTCACACCTGGGATCTCTTCCAGGCGCTCCAGGGCATATGCGATGATCTCCTGCTCGTGCCGGGCAATCGCCTCCATCCCCACCGACTGCAGGTACTGGACCGCCGCGCCGAACCCCACCGCTTCGGCGATGGCGGGCGTGCCGGCCTCGAACTTGTATGGGATCTCGTTCGGTGCGAAGGAGCGCAGCTTGACGCGCTTGATCATATCCCCGCCGCCCATGTAAGGCGGCATGGAGTCGAGCAGCTGTTTGCGCCCATACAGCACGCCGATGCCGGTCGGTCCGCACATCTTGTGGGCCGAGAATGCCAGGAAGTCGGCCTCCAGGTCTTGCACGTTCACCGCGAAGTGCGGCACCGACTGCGCCGCATCCACCAGCGCTAGCGCGCCAGCCTGGTGCGCCATGTGGATGATATCCTTCGCCGGGTTGATGGTCCCCAGCACGTTGGACATATGCGTGAACGCCACCAGCTTTGGGCCCAACTCCAGCAGCTGGCGGTAAGCGTCCAGATCGAGCAAGCCGTCCGCTGTGACCGGGATGAACTCCAGGCGCAGGTTCTTCTCGGCTGCCAGCATGTGCCAGGGCACCAGGTTGGAATGGTGCTCCATCTCCGTCAGGATCAGCACGTCCCCGGGGGCCATGTTCGCCCGCCCCCAGGTGGCAGCCACCAGGTTGATCGATTCGGTGGCGTTGCGGGTGTAGATAACCTGGCGCGCAGACGGAGCGCCGATAAAGCCGGCGATCTGGTGGCGGGCATCCTCGTAGGCTGCCGTGGACTCCTCTGCCAGGGTGTGGATGCCGCGGTGGATGTTGGCATTCGAGTGGCGGTAGAATGCGTCCATAGCCTCGATGACGACCTGCGGCTTCTGGCTGGTCGCCGTCGAGTCGAGATACACCAGCGGCACGCCAGGTCTGATCTCTCGGCTTAGAATCGGAAAGTCGCCTCGGATACGGGCGACATCCAGACGTTCATTGGTTTGTAATTCGGCCATCTACCTGCCTCACAGCGCTGCCGGGTGTGGTTACGATCCCATGCGAGGGAGTCGCAAATTCTTAGGGTCTGACCTTCGGGCGTACTTTCCTGCGGCGGCGGACCGTGCGGATATTGCTGGAGATCTTCGGGCACCACAAGACATGGTCTGGCACCATCCAGCCATCTGTCAGGTAGACGTTGTCCTGGAATTGGACGGCGATCATCTTGGGATCCACCTGGACCACCGTGCCCACCAGCCAATCGCGTACCCGCAAGCCGTTTAACTCGTGGTCGCAGTAAACTTCTACTGGCTCACCCACCCGGTAAAGCTCATCACCACTTGGACCTTTGGTAAAATGCAGCTCTGCCAATTCTGGCCTCCGTAAAGAACAGCCGCGAACTCTCGCGCCCCCCGGACGTGAGTTAGTATTTTATCCCAATTTCTCTTTAATCGCATCCTGAAAACGCACTCGCACGCCTTCATAGGGGATGCGCTGCATGATCGGGTCGAAGAAACCTTCCACCACCAGGCGTTCAGCATCCGCTTGTGGGATGCCGCGCGCCTTCAGGTAAAACACCAGTTCCGGATCGATCTTGCCGACCGTGGCGCCATGTGTGCAGCGTACATCGTCGGCCAGGATCTCGAGGCCCGGGATCGAGTCGGCGCGTGCTTTCCGGCTGAGGGTCAGGTTGCGGTTCGCCTGGTAGCCATCCGTCTTCTGCGCGCCCGGGGCGACGTAGATCATCCCTTGCCACACCGAGCGGCTGCGGTCCTTGAGAGCGCCCTTATAGAGCAGGTCGCTGGTGGTATGCGGGGCCAAGTGATTCTGCTGTGTATCCAGGTCCAGGTGCTGGACGCCATCGGTAAAGTAAAAGCCCGACATCCGCCCAGAGGAGCCCTCGCCAAGCAGGTCCAGGTCGGAGAAGTTCTTGGTCAGGTGGCTGCCCAGAGCACCGAAGATCCAGTCCAGGTTGCCATCGCGCATCACCCGGGCACGTTCGTGGCTGAAGTTCCATACGTGCTCGCCCCAGGACTGCAGCTCGACAAAGCGCAGGTTGGCGCCCGCGCCGACGTGGATCTCGACCAGACCGGCGTGCAGGGTCTGCCCGCTGACCTCGGTGTGGGAGGCCGCCTCGTGGACATAGGTCACCGAGGCGCCATCATCGACCCAAACCAGCAGGTGGGAGATGTACGCCAGACCGCTGCCCGGTCCCCACAGGATGGACTGCAGAGGCTGGTCGAGCTGGACGCCCTCCGGCACGTACAGCAGCGCGCCGGTGCTCGCCAGGGAGCCCGCCAGCGCCGCGAATTTACCTTCATCTGGGCGCACGATGCTGCCGAGCACTTTCTGCAGCACCTCTGGGTGCTGTCGTTCGGCTGTTGCCAGATCGGTGAAGACGACCCCTTTGGCTGCCAGCCGGTCATCCAGGCTGGCTTCCGCTTTCCCTGGCGTGAGCAGGATCTGCCCGCCATACGCCTCATCGGTAATGGGATGCAGCAGCTCTGGCGGGGCCTCCGGCAGCTGGCGGGCGTCATCCGGGATAGGTAGGCGAAAAGAGCCCAAATCCAGGCCGCGGATATCGGTACGCCGCCAGGGCTCGTCTGTCGTGACGGGCACGGGCAGGCGCTCGAAGGCTTCCCAGGCGCGCTGGCGGTAGTCCCGCAGGAAATCCGGGTAGCCGTCTCCGGTCAGGGCCGGGATCATCTCGCGTGTGAAGGCGAACTGGCGCGGTACGGCCGGTTGTGTGCGTGTTGTGCGTGTGATGACAGTGCGTTTGGCCATAATTTACCCTATCGAGCCTTCCATCTGGAGCTGGATCAGGCGGTTCATCTCAATGGCATACTCCATAGGCAGCTCCTTCACCAGCGGCTCGATAAAGCCGGAGACGACCATGGTGGTGGCTTCCTCTTGACTCAGGCCGCGGCTCATCAAATAGAAGAGCTGCTCCTCACCCACCCTGGAGACCGAGGCTTCGTGACCAATGGTCACATCTTCCGCATCGATCTCGATATACGGGTAAGTGTCCGAGCGCGATTTATCGTCCAGCAGCAGGGCGTCGCAGACGACGTTGGAGCGTGAATCTTCCGCGTCTTTATGGACTTTGAGCAGGCCGCGGTACGAGGCTCGCCCACCGCCCTTGCTGATCGACTTGGAGGTAACCTTGCTGCTCGTATGCGGGGCGAAATGCAGCACCTTGCCGCCCGCGTCCTGGTGCTGGCCAGGGCCAGCGAAGGCCATCGAGAGGATCTCGCCATGCGCCCCAGGACCGATCAGGTAGCAGGACGGGTACTTCATCGTCAGCTTGGAGCCCAGGTTAGCGTCCACCCACTCCATCGTGGCGCCCTCATGCACTATCGCTCGCTGGGTTACCAGGTTATACACGTTGGTTGACCAGTTCTGGATGGTGGTGTATCGCACGCGGGCGTCCTTCTTCACCACGATCTCGATCACACCGCTGTGGAACGAGTCGGTGGTGTAGATCGGGGCGGTGCAGCCTTCCACGTAATGCACCTGGGCGCCTTCATCGGCGATAATCAGGGTGCGCTCGAACTGCCCAATGTTCGCCATGTTCAGGCGGAAATAAGCCTGCAGGGGCAGATCGACTTTAATGCCCTTCGGAACGTATATGAAAGATCCACCCGACCAGACGGCGCTGTTCAACGCCGCGAACTTGTTATCTTCGATCGGGATGACCTTGCTGAAGTACTCTCGGAACAAGTCGGGGTGCTGGCGCAGACCATCCTCGATGCTGAGGAAGATCACGCCCTGCTTCTCCAGGTGCTCCTGCAGGTTGTGATACACCATCTCCGACTCATACTGGGCGCCAACCCCAGCCAAAAACTTACGCTCCGCTTCAGGGATTCCCAGCCTGTCGAAGGTGTTCTTGATCGTGTCGGGCACATCATCCCAGGATTTCTCCCCGGCCTCGCTGGGTTTGACGTAGTAGTAGATCTCGTCCAGGTTGAGCTTGCTCAGGTCGCCGCCCCAGGTTGGCATGGGACGCTGTAGAAAATGCTCGAGAGCTCGCAGGCGAAACTCGAGCATCCAATCCGGTTCGCCCTTCATCGCCGAGATCTGTTCGACGACCTCGCGGCTCAAACCCTTGGCCGACCTGAATATGTAATTATCAGGATCGCTGAAACCATACTTATAATCGCCCATACCATCAAGAATTACAGCATCGCTGCTCATGGATAACCTCCAAACAGTCCACTACTCTTCACGAAATGTACATTTCTGCTGGAGCACAAAACCCCTGCAACAATATATATTCGTGAGAATTCGCGGACCGAACACCTATTCTGTCACCAATTCGTGTTTTTCACGCACCCAATCGTAGCCCTGATCCTCCAGATGGAGCGCCAGCTCGGCCCCGCCGGATTCGACGATCCGACCACCCAGCATGATATGCACAAAATCCGGCTTGATGTAGTTCAGAATGCGTTGGTAGTGCGTGATTACCAGCACGCCCAGATCATCACCCCGCAGGGCATTGACGCCATCCGAGACGATGCGCAGCGCGTCGATATCCAGACCCGAGTCAGTCTCATCCAGGATGGCGATCTCGGGGCGCAAGGCAGCCATCTGCAGGATCTCGGCGCGCTTTTTCTCGCCGCCGGAGAAGCCTTCATTGAGATACCGCCCGGCAAAGTTGTGCTCCATCTTGAGCATGTCCATCTTGTCTTTCAGCATCTTGCGAAACTCGGGGACAGGGATGCCCTTATCATCTTTGTTCTCGGCGCGGCGGCGAGCGTTGATCGCCGTCCGCAAGAAGTTTGCCACGGATACGCCCGGAATGGCGACCGGATACTGGAAAGCCAGGAAAATGCCCAGGCGGGCGCGCTCGTCTGGCTCGAGCTCGAGCAGGTTGTGGCCTTTGAACCATGCCTCACCGGCAGTGACTTCGTAATTCGGGTGTCCCATCAGCGAATACGCTAAAGTGGACTTGCCGGTTCCGTTCGGACCCATGAGGGCGTGCACTTCACCCTGATTGATCGTCAGGTCCACGCCTTTCAGGATCTCTTTATTTTCGACGCTCACGTACAGATTGCGGATGGACAGCTCAGACATACGAAATTTTCACTCCTTGGGGCAGATGACTGCCCAATAATCGAACGATCATAACTACACAGCCGCGCTCCTAGCTCGTTGATCGCGCAGAGCCGTGGTTTCTGCCGCTGATTGGATGGCTTCTTTTGGGGCTGCTTGACTGGCTGAAGATGCCAGATATGCATTATAGCAGCAGCCGCCTAACTCGTCAATATTTAGGATAAAAATCTAATTTATTGGCCTTATTATAGCATTTTGAAGCGGATTCGTCAATAATATTTAGTATAAAAATCTTAATATTGACAAAAATAGACCCAAATGGTACACTCATTTCAAATTGGGATGCTTTCTCACCAAGATGAATATTTATTGTTTGCCGATACCTGAGGATCCATAGAATTGCTTGCGTATGACCATGCTGACCAAACCAATTGCCGACGAACACAGTAAAAGCACGCGTGAAAAAGTGCTGCAGACCCTGCTTAGCCGCCAGCGTTGTACGATCAACGAGCTGGCCGAAGCGGTGGATATCAACCCGATCTCCGTGCGCCACCACATCGCCCGCCTGGAAGCAGACGGGCTGGTGACATCGGAAGAGGAGCGTCACGGCGTGGGCCGGCCGCGACGCCTGTATTACCTCACCGATAATGGGTTGGAACACTTCCCCTCCCGCTATATGAAGCTCACAATCCGCTTGCTGGAGCAGCTCAAAGACAGTCTCCCCAAGCCGATGATCAACCGCCTGTTCACCCAGATGGCTGAGGAGCTGGCTGCTGATTACCACGCAGAGGCCTCCGACCTGAATATCGAACAGCGCCTGGACCTTGTGGCCGGCTTGCTGAGCGATGAGGGCTTCACCGTCGAATGGGAAAAGCACGAGGATGGCTACCTGATCCACGAGATCAGCTGCCCTTACTACCACGTCGGCCAAAACCATCCGGAGATATGCACCATGGATCAGACCTTAATCTCTAGCGTGCTTTCTATCCCGGCTGAGAAGGTGCACTGTGTCTTGAACGGCGATGCCCACTGTTCGTACCTGGTCACAAGCCTGAACGCAACGGAGTGACACTATGACTGAAGAAACCACCCAATACAAAGTCCGCTGGCAGATCGAAGACAGCCATCCCGAGCTGGTCGAGCCTGTACGGGAGTCCCTACGCCAGGTTGTCGATCCGGAGATCGGTCTGAATGTGATCGAGCTCGGCCTGGTTCGAGATATCGCTGTCAAAGATGGCGATGCTACCCTGACCATGATCCTGACCACTCCATTCTGCCCATATGGACCAGCCATGCTGGAAATGACGCGCGTCAAAGCCGAAGAGGGCCTGAAGATACCCACTAAAATCGAGATGGGCATCGAGATGTGGGACCTTTCTTACATGGAAGAAGGCGCCGGCGCCGATTGGGGAATGTGGTAGTGCGCGGCTAATTGCACCCCCGAAGTCATTTGTCATCAGACATAGGGAAAATGACTTGATCAAGCCGCTCTCCAGAGCGGCTTTTTATATTGCACGGTAAATCCATTTAGAATATAATCTAACCAATGTACGGTGTTGTTTAGGGCGGTTCTACAGCCCAAATAGACACCAAAATCATTTATTACGTGCTCGCGATAATCTGCCTGCAGGTGGGAGATGATGGCTGACCCCAAATCCGTAACTCAGCGGATGCAGTTTCAAATTGACAGCTGGCAGGCGGTGGGCGACCGCCGTGCAGTATTTCTTGGCTGCTACCAGCTGATGACGCGCAACATGCTCACCGCCATCGATGCGGGTGAGTTCAACGACCCAGAATGGGTCTACGTTTTATTGCAGCACTTCGCCGAGTACTACTTCAAAGCTCTGGAAGCTTACGAGCAAGACCCTTCTAGCACGCCGGCAGTCTGGCGATTGACCTTTGACGCAGCTACCCAGCCTAATACATTGGCGCTGCAAAATCTGCTGCTGGGCATCAATGCCCACATCAATTACGATCTGATCTTCACCATAACGGATATGCTCGAGCCAGATTGGGCAGGTTTGGGGGTTGACGAGCGCCAGGGACGTTACGACGATCATTGTCATGTCAACCGCGTGATCAGCCGCACAATCGACGAAGTGCAGGATACCATCATCGAGCCCATCACTCCGTCCATAGATCTGGTTGATAAGCTGCTCGGACCGCTGGATGAATGGGCAGTCTCCACCCTGATCACTCGCTGGAGAGACAAGGTCTGGACCGAGGCCATACTGCTCCTGAGCGCAAGCGGAGAAGATGAAAGCCTGGCTCTGCGCCGCAAATTCGAGGGGGAATCGGTGCAGCGCGCCCAGACCATCCTGCAGATACTTCCAGAGGTCTAGCAGTAGCGGCTGATCCACTGCCAAGGGGGAGACAAGGATGCACTCACATGCCCGTCACAAACGCCTCGACCGGCAAAATAATCGCAGACTCGCCAGGCTGCTGTACTCGCTGATGCTGCTGGGGTTGGCTGCACTGGCGTGCAACTTCCCAGGCCTGGACCCTCCAGATAAAGCCGTGCAATCCAGCCGCTCAAACCAGATAGCATTGTCATCTCCTGAGCCCTTGACCAGCACCATCTCAGGCTCAACCACCAGCTTGCTCACCTGGGAAGGTGCCCTACCAGGAGAGCCGGAGAGCTGCTACCGTCTTGAGATAAATAATGAGGACCAGGCAGCTTACGGACCCTGCGCATCTTGCGAGGGATGCAGCCCAGAGCTGACCTCGGGACCATTCAATCCACCTCAATGGGATGAGATCATCATCCGGTTTGCCCCATTCGAGATCGCAACGACAGATTGCCAATTAGCATTTCGCGGCCAGGGGTACATCAGCGGGCCGGCCTGGGAACGCGCCATCCTGAACTGGGCCCGTGACGTGAGCGCCAACCTGGTCACCGGGCACGCCTGCTCGGCCTGCAACACCGTGATGACCTGGTCTTTCGGAGAGTACCCGGATGTGCCGGGGCTGTGCGCCTACCTTTGGGTGACAAATTACGGTTTTGCCTCCGCCGGGCAGGCTCCCTGCCAGGGCGGGCAGGCGCAGGTCATCGCCCAGAGCTGGCTGGATACAGAGGAATGGGTGCAGTTAGATGCCTGGTTGGAGTCGCGCTCGGAGATGCACCTGGGTGAGACAGGCGCCAGCTACTTGCTGGGCAGCGGTCCACAGCCAATGAGCACATCGGAGGTCGACCAGCTCGCCGGCTTCTCCCAACGCCTATACAACCGTCTGACCGGTGAGTGAGACGGACGGCAGGCGGCAGACAGGGGACCGCGGCCGGTGGTCAACGGTCGGCCAATTATTAGTTTGTTAGTGTTGAATATGGATATAATTCAAGGCACCTTTAGACGTTATATTGACGGAGAGTGACCATGTCCCCATCCAATCTCAGCAAGAAATTAGGCTTAAAACCCGCTCAGAGCGCCCTGGTGCTCAACGTTCCTCCTGGCTTTATGGAACAGCTGGGCGACCTGCCGGAAGGTGTGAAGCTCTCTGACCGGGCAGATGGCATTTACGATTTCGTTCAGGTTTTTATCAAGGACAGCGCCGAGTTTGAGGCGCTGACGGGTATCGCCCGCCAGGCTGTGCGCTATGATGGAATGCTGTGGATCTGCTACCCGAAGAAGAGTTCAAAGGTACCCAGCGATCTATCCAGGGACGTGGTGTGGAAGCTGATGATGGGGACAGGTCTGCGCCCAGTCACCCAGATTTCGATCGACGAAGTATGGTCGGCGCTGCGCTTCCGCCCCGAAGAAAAGGTAGGAAAATAAACCTGGATATTGTGTATAATTCAGATATTAATCGCCAACTTAAAGAAGGCATGGAACTTGCTACTTCAGCGTGGGATATATATTCGCTGACCAGATCATAATTTGACCCGAAATCAACTTGTGAACACCACCTCGACACCACCCACACCTGCCCGTTCACCTTCTCACGGCACTTTCTATTTCTTACAAATGACAGTGCTGGTTGCCATTGTTGTCGCCACCCTATTCACCGCCTGGACCGACCCCGGTCTGCTGCCCGGCACGGTCGGTCAGCGCATCGCCATCAACCAAGGCCCGCAGGCCACACAGACCGCCGAAATGCAGTTCACTCCAACACCGCGCACACGCCCACTGGTCGGCATCGTCGTCGGGCACTGGGACGACAAATCGAAAGATCCCGGCTCGGTTTGCACCGATATTGATCTGACCGAGTTCCAGGTCAACCAGGATGTGGCCTCGCGCGTGCGCGACATCCTTATCACGAAAGACATCGATGTAGAGCTGCTGCGTGAGTTCGACCCTCGCCTGACGAACTACGCAGCCAGCGCCGTGATCTCCATCCATGCCGATTCCTGCGATTACATCAACGATCTGGCTACCGGGTTCAAGGTGGCGGCTGCCATGTCCAATCCGCGACCGCAGCTTTCAGCGCGCCTGACCGCCTGCTTGCGCCAGCGCTACGCTCAGGTAACCGGTATGGAACCGCATAACAGCATCACAACCGACATGTCCAGCTACCATGCCTTCGACGAGATAGACAGCAACACCACCGCAGCCATCATCGAAGTGGGATTCCTCAACCTGGATCGCGTCATGCTCACCCAGGGCGCCGACAAAGTCGCGCAGGGCATCGCCGATGGCGTTTTGTGCTATCTTAACAACGAGGCCATACCCTTCAGCATCCCGACCGATTCCACCCTGACAGAAACTGCACCAGCTTCAGATGGACCGGATGCAGAGGGCACACCACCCGCCACGCCATGAGCCCTGATCCAGAGCCAACCCAACCTGTGGCAGTTCCAAATTATCAGCAAGTAATCGTCCAGGCGCGCAGCGCGATCCGTGCTGGGAACCGGGTAGAAGCCCGGCGCTGTGCACAGCGTGCAGCCGGATTATCGCCCAAGGAGGAGGAGCCCTGGCTGATGCTGGCCGCCCTCTCAAACCCGCGCGCCAGTGTGGCTTATCTCTGCAAAGCTTTGGAGATAAATCCCGGCAGTCTGCGCGCCCGCCGGGGAATACATTGGGCAGTCCGCCGCCTCAGGCAAGAATCTCCGCAGCAGGTCACCCGCCCGCGGCCCGCCTCACTGGTCCGCCCGGTAACCGACCGGGACCTGGTTCTCCCACGCCAGGCATGGGGACCCTGGGCGGCTGCCCTGCTGATCGTCTTTATCCTGCTGTTCTCCTGGTTTGGCTCGCCGATCTACAGCTCAGCCGTAAGTGCACTCAATCCGCTGGCACTGGCCCAGAGCAGCGTGGAAAAGCAAACCCGCACGCCCACCCCGACTGCCACAGCAACCAACACCCCCACGCCCATCCCAACAGATACCCCGACGCCCACACCAGCCCCCACCGACACGCCCACCCCCACCGACACGATGACCGCCGTACCAACGGAGACGCCGACTGATGTGCCGGCGCCAACAGCGACAGCCACCGCGCACTCGGGTAAGAAGAAAAACCAGCAACGAGCAGGTTACACGTTCCCCGGCAGGCCAGGCAACGTAGGCGAGAACGAAATCTGGATCGACGTGGATTTGAGCACACAGCGCTCCAACGTGTACCGGGGCGACACACTGCTGCGCGAGTTCCTGGTCTCTACCGGCACCTGGTTGCACCCCACCGTGACGGGCACCTTCCGGGTATATGTCAAGTACCGCGCAGCAGATATGTCCGGACCGGGCTACTACCTGCCCGATGTACCCTATGTGATGTACTTCTATAAGGATTATGGGTTGCACGGTACCTACTGGCACCACAATTTTGGCACCCCGATGAGTCATGGCTGTGTGAACTTCCCCACTGTGGACGCGGAATGGGTATTTCAAAATTCGGTGGTCGGCACGGTCGTCAATATCCACCAGTAGCACATCCCCGACGCGCACCGGCAGCAATAGTTCTCCAACGCCTGCGGAAGACCAGACCCACAACAGTCAGCCGCATCTTGCCGTGCACCTGGACAGCGAGATCTCCTGAAGGTCGCCGGCGCCAGTTTTCTGGGGGCCTCCCTGGCGCTGCTCGGTCTTCCCCTTCTTCTGCCTCCCAGCCAGGGTGAGGCGTTAAACGACCAGCTGGATTGATATATCGAGCTGAGCGAAATCCTGCCTGTGGGTCTGGCAGTTGAAATCTCGGCATCACCCGCTTCCCGGTTGGGACGTGTAGCCTCCGAGAGCATCAAGGTATACGACGGACCCTCATTCACCGCCCGGGAAACCGGGGTCCACTGGCGGGACAGTGTGCTGTCGATCAATGCCTAAGTGCTGGGAGACCAACAGCCGCCGCACAACCGGGTCTGGTACCGCATCGGAGAAGACGTCTATGCGCATTCCGGCAGAATCCAACCCGTCGAAATTCACCTGAACGATCCCAGTCGCGCATCCCCCCAGCGGGCGTCTGGCGGAAATCAGCGTGCCCTTCACGGATGCCCATTGGGGCCGGGACGCAGACAGCTTCCCGGTGGCTTACCGCTTTTATTTCACTTAAACGTTCTTACCGGCACATGGCAGCCTGCAACCTGCCTCACAATGGCTGCGACCTGCCTGGCGTTCCGTGAGTGACCGATTTCACGCATACCGGCATCTCATTTCACGGGACTTGTTGGCATAAAGACTATGGGCAGCCGCGCAGCCACGGCTGCATCAACCTCTCTCCCCAGGCTGCCAAGTGGATCTACCGCTGGACTCTTCCCAACGTGCCTCCTGAAGCTCAGGAAGCTACCGAGGAGTATGGGACCCAGTTAAAGTCATATAAATTTCCTCAGCCATACACACTCGATTCCGACCTGCGCGCTTGGCGGCATACATGGCAGAGTCGGCGTGGTCTAGCAGGACGGACAGATCGTTGATATCCCCCTGTGTGCAGGCAATCCCCAGACTGATAGTGATCGAGAGAGGGCCTTTGGCAGTCCGGAACTGCGTGGCGGCAACACATTCCAACAGACGTTGAGCGGTCTGATATGCAGCCTCGGCACCGGTCTCCGGCAGCAGAACAGCAAATTCCTCGCCACCATAACGACCCAGGATATCCACCTCCCTCAGGTTTCGGCTGCAGAGCTTCGCCAGTTTTTGAAGCACCTGGTCACCAACGGCATGGCTGTGGATATCGTTTATCTGTTTAAAATAGTCGATATCGAGCATGATTGCCGAAAGCGGTCGGGAGAAGCGGACCGCGCGTTTGATCTCGCGCACGCCATGCTCAAACAAGCCGCGGCGATTGAAGATTCCGGTCAGCATATCGGTGCTTGCCAGCATCCGCATTTCGTCATAGAGACGCGCATTCTCGATAGCCACGGCTGCCTGGTTGGCCAGCGTCTGGCATAGCTTGAGCTCGTTGTCGCTCCAGGCACGTTCCTCACGGCTGTCCCAGATCTCGGCATATCCTCGGACGCGTCCAGACACAACCATGGGGAGATTGAGCGAGCTTTTGACGCCGTACTCCGTCATCTCCGCTCGGTCGGCGGGATGGAGATGTGGATCGCTGATGTTCAACGTTTGCCATTTTCCAGCTCGCAGCAGCGCCAGTGTTTCCGGAAACTCGTGCAGATTATAGACCGTGCCCAGATTCGTGACACGCTCCTCAGGTTTTGCCTGCGGGCTGAAATACTCCGCCAGCAAGGCAGCCTTCCCACTGGACGGCTCGAAGGCCAACAAGCTGGCACTGGTGGCATGCACCGACCTGGTGAGCTGCTCGGCAGCGGTCTCATTCACAGTCTGCAGATCGAGAGTCCGGGTTGTGGCTGTACTGCTCTCAAACAATATCGCCAGATCAGCAGCGTGCTGTTTTTCCGCTGCATAGTGTTTAGCATTTTCTAGCACAATGGTGGCTTGCAGGGCGAACAGCTCTAGCAGGCGCTCGTCGTCGGGTGGAAAACTAAGCCATTGGTCAACATCCACAATGCCCAGCGCACCGATGATCCGTCCCTGGATGTGCAGCGGCACCGCCAGCACCGCTTGCCAGGGTCCGTCATTATACTGTGGAGAGCGCCCATCCCAGTTGTGGTAATCCGATACTGTCACCGGCTGGTTGAGCGCTACCGCCCGCCCCATCGCACCCTCGCCCACCGCCATGCGCGCGCCTGTGTAATCTCTTCCCATATTGTGGCTGACGGCGATCTGGATATCCCTTGTTTTCTCGTCGAATAATCCCAGATCGCCGCCGGTGGCGTGAAGCAATGAAGTCGCACGCTCCAGGATTTTAACCAACAATGCGGATAGGTCGAGCTCCATCGAGATCTCGGCTGCGGTGGCCCGTAGAGCATCCAGCTCGTTCGCCCTGCGCCGCTCAATCTCGAGCAGCTGAGATTTTGCCACCGCCAGGGCTATCTGGGCAGTCGCCTGCTCACACACCTCGATCTCATCTTGAGCGAAGTCATGCATTCCAGCAAAGATAACCAATACTGCTCCGCACTTCTTCTCACCTGCAATCAGTGGCAGGACCAGTATGGACCGTCCAGGAAAGACCTCAGCAATCCAGGGAGATAATTCGGGCGAATCGGATATGTTTACCACCCCCAGCATGTTCCCAGTTCGAATTACCGTCTCAGTGAGTGTTTGGGAAAATGGCGATATCTTCGCCTGAAGACATTTCTCCAAGGCTGGTCCGTAGCCTGCAACCCAAGATACCCTGCGCTGGTCTTCATCCCACAGGGAAATATAACAGTCTTCAGCGCCCATAAGCTCTTTCATATGCTCAGCCAGGTGAGATAGCATCTGGCTTTGATCATCAATACCAAGCGCATCTCGGGTAATTTCATTGAGCAGTGTCAGGCGGCAATCGCTCTGTTGTAACATCTCATCCATTCTCATGTGCTAGATGCAGGTGCCTAATGTACCCACTGTCGCAGACAGGGCATCGAGATCTGCGGTGTATCGCGTTGCGAAAACATACCAGGCAACGGTGATCAGGCCAATCCCCAGGAGATGCAGGCGCGCCCAAAAGGTTTTTTCACACATACCTGACACAAGTATTTCCATGGCATATCCCCCGCTCCAGATTACCATGGCGCACATCAGTAAGGCGAAAGGCCGGGCAGCGGCGATATCAGAGCGCAGGAGGCTGGTAATTGCAATGCATAGCACAATCAAGGCTGAGATGAAGAGAAAGATGCTGTAGCTGATCATGGTGTGTCTGATAGCTGCAATGAGGATCGCGATGTAAACCTTTTAGTCCATTTTCCGCATATAAATTTGACGGAATACCGATTCGCTCAATATTAGTTATCTATATTAACGTATTGTTATCCAAATGCTACCAACAGGTTTGTTAGTTGTGAAAGTATTAACATTTGCCTGTGGCAACAGGATCGTATTACAGAAATGTAAGCGATGTATTAGATAACCGCCTGGAGCCATGCCATTTTTTCCCCGGAATATCGATTTCTGGTATTATTCGAATAATGGCGCATAAGGCTTTGTTTGAGGGATTGGTGTTTGATGAGCAGGATCGTCCAGCCGAAGTGGCATACGTTGGCGACGAGCCTTGCTACGTGGTGGATGATGACGGCTTCCGGCGTCACATTCCATCCGAGCAGATCGACCGCCAGGTGCTGGATTCCATGCACCAGATGATCGAAGGACACGAGGACATCGTCAGCGAGCAGGCTGCCAAGATGCTCGGTCAAGAAGATATCTTCTCGGTTGCTATGCTGGCACACCAGCTCAAACAGATCGACACCCAGTTCGACGCCCTGCTGGAAACGGGCATCCCCGCCGAAGCGCGCGCCTATATGGGTATGGTAGGTTTTAAAGTACGGATCAACCTGCATGGTGAGGTGCTCGATGTCGAGCAACCGGGCACGATAGGGGAAGGTGGTGATACTTAAAAATGATGGCTTATGGCAATATTATCGATGTGTCTGAAGGCGATTTTGAATACCAGGTGCTGGCTTACTCCCAGCAGATACCCGTGGTAGTGGACTTTTGGGCGGAGTGGTGCATCCCCTGCCGGACATTGGGGCCAATGTTGGAAAAACTGACCCAGGAAGCAGAAGGTGCATTCCGTCTGGCTAAGGTAGATGTCGACGCCAACCCGAACCTGGCGAAGCGCTACAATGTGCACAGCATCCCAGCTGTCAAAGCCTTCCGGGATGGAAAAATCGTCTCCCAGTTCAGCGGGTTGATCCCAGAGCCGCGCCTGCGGGAGTTTCTACGTACTCTGGCGCCTAACGAGATGGACCTGGCGCTGGATAAAGCCGGCAGCCTGTTCAAGCTGGAGCAGTACCGCAGCGCTGAAGCGGAGTTCCGCAAGGTGCTGCAGAAGTCGCCGGAGTCGCCTGCCGCCCAGCTCGGGTTGGCTAAATGCCTGCTGATCCAGGGTGGAAATAAAGAAGCTCTGGCGATTATGAAGACGCTACCCCCCAGCAAGGAGTACACAACCGCCCAGAGCTTACTGCCGCTGGCCCAGGCGCTCGAGCGCCTGGGAAATGGTGAGCAGTGGAATGCTGACCCCATGGACGCGGCCTTCAATCGGGCAATCAGCCTGGTGGGCCGCGGCAACCTTCCCGCCGCCATGGATGGCTTACTGGACGTCCTGCGCGAGAATAAGCGCTACCGGGACGGAGAAGCCCGCAAGGTTATGGTGAGCATCCTGGAGCTGCTGGGCGACGATAACGAGCTGGCCAGGCAGTACCGCCAGGAGCTATCTGCGGTACTTTTCTAGACCTGTCAATACCAAATAAAAAGGACGGCAATTCTGCCGTCCTTTTTATTTGCCGGATCTCTTACTTCACTTCGATGACCACATAAAACGGACATACCACCTGGTTGCCGGACGCCACCGACCAGGCCTCAGCATAGATACCGGGTTCTTTGGGAGCGACCATAGGGATAGATACCGGCACGCTCCAGCCGGGCTGTACGCTGGCAGGCAGATCGTAGACCTCCGACCCTATATGCAGGAATACGTTATTGTACGCGCCCAGGAACAGGATATCATTTTCGCCTTCATCCCATGCATCTTCACCGGTGTTCTGGAGCATCCAGGTCGTCTCGAAGGCGCTGTTTGCAGCTGTAACCGTGCGATCCTCAGGTGTTTGCGCCAGCAAGGCGCATGAACCGACATTGATCGGCTTCTCCGGATCAATCGGTAAAGCCGGCGCAGGCGCTTCTACTGCCGTGACAGCGTCAGTATTTTGAGCGTGGACCCAGGCAGCGGATATCCAGCCAAATCCGGCAGAGGACAGGGTGGTTGTGACGGCAACCTGCCACCACTGGCTGTCTACGCTCTTCCCGGTGATCGCGCCGGTCGTACCCGGAGCCGCCACGGCAATGACATTGTAGCTGGCACCCGGACCGCTGCGGACATTCACATAATCCAGCGCGGTGGCAGTCGCAGTCCCGGCTTCGGGTGTCTGTAGCTGGGCAGGCGAAGGAGCAACAGAAGCTGCCAGCAGCGGTAGATCACCTAAATTCGCAGTCAGCACATAGCCGGCTTCCACCCAGCCATAGCCGGCGCCAACCAGGCTGGGATCGATACGCACGGCAAACCAGCCTCCATCCTGGCTCACCCCGAGCACCCGGGCGGTATCGCCCGCCTTAGCGATCCCAATCGCAGGGAAATTGACGTCGGGACCGGTCCTTACGAAGGTATTGCCGAGGCTGGTGGCTTGCGGGTCACCGGCTCCAGGTGCGTCCAGCGCCGTGGTAGGCGGGACAGGCGGAGTCGGCAGCACCGGCATGCCGTTGGCATTTGACACCGTTACCCACTCGGCGCTGACCCAACCGGACCCTATGGATGCGGATGGGACGCTGATCGCCCACCATGTAGCCTCATCGTTCTTGCCCACCACGATCGCCTGGCGGCTACCTAAAAGGACGCCGTATAAGGCATACATATCCCCTGGCCCGCTGTAGACGAGGGTGTTGAAATTGGCGGTAGCAGTCGGATCACCGCTGGCAGGGGCAGGTAGGATCGCCACTGGGATGGCTGGGTCAGGGACCGGGCCGGGGAGCTCTGGGGTAGGGGTGGGCGCTGCGGGCGCGGCCTGTGTAGGAGGCGGTGGGGCGTTCTCGGTAATTTCCGCCACCACAGTCTGGGCAGCCTGGGTCTGGATTGCAGCCACATCCGGCGTCGGCGCGGGTGTTGTCGCTCCAGTACACGCGCTGAGCAGTATGGCTGCCGCCAGTGCCACCGCGCGGATAGCTTGCAGCCCCCTGCTTAGACCACCTGAACGATTGCTGTTCATAGCTTCTCTTCTCCTTAGATTTTGGCAGATTCTTAAGGCGGCAGAGATGGCATCCAGCCATAATCGCATTATACACGCAAACGGATGTTAAACCGCATTCCCGGCAGGTGCATCCGGTTTATAATAAATTCGATATGAGAGATAAACCCTTCCTGATCGGGATGGGATACCTGGCAGCAGCCACGCTGTGGCTGCGCCTGGTAAACCTGGGCTACTCCGACTACCAGGGGGATGAGATTAAAGCCCTTTCAGCCCCGATGGCTGGACAGGGCTTGTTCGACTTCCTGCTGGAGCAGCGCAAAGGACCGGTGCAGTTCCTGATCAGCTATCTGATGCGGCTGGTGCATCCAACGCTCGACAACCGCACACTCACCCGCCTGCCCTTTGCCCTGGCGGGTATTGCCGCAGTATATTTCTTCTACCGCCTGGTGGAGCTGCACTACGGGCGCAGGGCAGCTCTTATCGCCAGCCTGTTCCTGGCGATAAATGGATTATTTATCGGCCTGGCGCGCATCGTCCAGTACCAATCCATCGTCATCTTGTTCTCCATCCTGGCACTGTACTGCACCTCCCTGGCATTGATAGAGCAGCGCTGGAAGGTTTACGGTTTATACACCGGGATGCTGTGCTGGGTGGGTGCCGTTTTAGCCCACTTCGACGGGGTATTCATTGCCCCGTTGATGATCTACCTGCTGGCGCGCTGGTATCGGGAAAATAAGGGATTGGATGCCAGACGGCGTTTCTTGCATATCGCCATCCCCGCTCTCCTGGGGGCATTGGCGCTGGCGGCGTTCTACGTCCCTTATTTCCTATCGCTGCAGGAGAGCACCCAGCAATACTGGTGGCTTCGGATCGCGGGCGAGGAGAGCGAAGCCGGGGAACCCAGCTCGCTGTTCACTTTTACGCTCTACAATCCACTGCTGGCGATCTATGTCTATGCCGCCCTGGGAGCATTATCGCTGGTCAGGCTACGGCAGAGCTATCCGGTCTGGCTGTGGCTGGCACTGCCCTGGATAACGCTCGAACTGCTTATATCCGACCCCGGGACGCATATCTACACCTACCTCCTGCCGGCCTGCATCATGGTCGCCCTGGGGACAGAAGCGCTGGGAGATATTTTTGAGCGGCTCATAGGAGAAAGGATCAGCTGGACGAGCGTATTGGCCCTGGTTAGCCTGGTGATCGTGTTCCTGTCGGCGGTCTCGCACCTGATCTTCATCGACAACACCCCCGAATACCCGTGGGAGGAGCGGAGCATCTTACTGTGGACGGTCGGCAAGCCAGATACCCGCTACCGCCTGTGGGTATTTGGATTCCCGTACTATAGGCGGTGGGAGGAGGTCAGCGAGTACGTTACACAGGGCGGTGGTGATTACTATGCTACTAATGAGAATAAGTCTATCTCAAGCTACTGGGTGCCCTACCTGTTCGATATCAACCGCGCCGGGTATTACATCCATATCTACTATCCACAGAGCTTCCGGGAAAGGCTGGCGGACGACAAAATCCGCTACTGGACGAAGAACTACCCACCGGTGAGCACTTACATAGTCAAACACAAGGTGGTGGTGGAGATCTACTCGATGCCGCCCGGCGGCGTGGATGAGATCAAGAGCCAGGGATACTGATCGCTCAGTCGACTGATGAAAGCCGCACAGATATGAGCCGTTATCTTCTAAAGGCTTTGCTCCTGGCAGGGATGCTGCTGGCATTCAGCCTGCCGCGCCTGGTGGAGCTCGACCGGTACGTCACCCCGGACGAGCCCAAGTGGCTGATGCGCTCGGCTAATTTTTATATGGCGCTCTCCCAGCGCAGCTATAAAGATACCTACCAGCACGAGCAGCCCGGTGTGACCACCACCATGGCGGGTATGCTTGGATTCTTGCGCCGCTATCCGCACTATGTGGACGTCCGTCCAGGGCAGATCGAGCGACCGGAGAAGCTGGTCATCTTTTTGCGCAACCGGGAGATTTCGCCTCTGCGCCTGCTGGAAGCCGGGCGCACGGTCATGGTGCTGGTGAACACACTGGTCTTCGGCCTGACCTTCCTGGCAGCCTGGAGCGCCCTGGGGGCACTGCCGGCAATAATCGGCGGTACCCTGATCGCCTTCGATCCCTTTTTTATTGCCCTGACGCGCTTGCTGCACGTGGACGGTCTGATGAGCGGCCTGGTGCTGCTCTCGCTGCTGTCAGCCATCGGTTATTTCTATAAGGGCAGGCAGCGCGGCTGCCTGCTGCTGTCTGGGGTGGCAGCCGGATTGAGCTGGCTGACGAAAAGCCCGGCTTTCTTCCTGGCACCGTTCCTTGGGCTGGTTGCGCTGGTCGATTACCTGGCGAACCGGAGTCAAGAGGGATCCAAAGGAGGCGCACCTGCCCAAAATTCCACCTGGCTTCGAGGCCTGTGGCAAGCGCTGGCGCCGGTAGTATTGTGGTTTGCCATCGGTGCAGCGGTCTTCACTCTGCTCTGGCCGGCGATGTGGATCGATCCCCTCGGCAGCCTGGGGAAGGTCTTCTCCCAGGCCAGGCTGTATGCCATCGAGGGCCACGAGAGCCCCACGTTCTTCAACGGGCAGGTGTTCCCGGCGGGCGATTCGGCTTGGTATTTCTACCCCATCTCGTACGTCTGGCGGGCGTCACCTCCGGTGCTGATCGGGCTGGGGCTGGGCCTGGCGGTGCTCCTGTTCCCACGCCGGCTGGGTTTGACCGGCGACCGAATGCGCGCCATCCTGGTGCTGGGATCGTTTGCCGTGCTGTTCGGGGTGTTCATGAGCTTCGGCGACAAGAAATTCGATCGCTACCTCCTGCCATCTCATGTCGTCCTCGATATGGTGGCAGCCCTGGGATGGATCATTGCCATCCAGGCTGTCCAGGTCCGGCTGGAGGGACGCCTGCGGAGCGGCATCCTGCGTTGGGGGGCGGCAGCAGCCTATACGCTGATCATCGCCATCCAGCTCAGCGGTGCCGTGAGCACTTCCCCGTATTATTTCGACTACTACAATCCCATGCTGGGAGGCAGCCAGAAGGCTCTGGAAGTGATGATGGTCGGCTGGGGTGAGGGCCTGGATCAGGCGGCTGGATATCTAAACCGCCAGCCCGATTCCGAGCAGCTTGTTGCGGTGGCATGGTTCGGGGATGGGCCGTTCTCCTTCATCTTCAACGGACAGACGATCTCCATGGACGTCGATCAAACCCTGGAGGATGTCAAGAAAGCCGATTATGCGGTGCTGTACCTGAACCAGTGGCAGCGGCTGCTCCCCAACCCCCAGGTCCTGGAGTACTTCGCCGGGCTGGAGCCCGATTACGTCGCCCGCATCGGCGACCTGGAATACGTCCGCGTGTATAAGATTAGATAATGCCGGTAGGTAAGAGAGGAAATTTGGTGCTCTTTTGGGCGGCTAAGCCGTCCAAAGAGCACCAAACTCTCTCATACTTTACTCACGCCG
>Ga0105094_10000343_pt1 | contig 22273 bp, 17 predicted proteins | sample PPLLak1March2015_2_FD_87023 | JGI IMG/M metagenome (GOLD analysis project Ga0105094, IMG submission 87023) | Freshwater sediment microbial communities from Prairie Pothole Lake near Jamestown, North Dakota, USA - PPLs Lake P8 Core (3) Depth... | ecosystem: Environmental > Aquatic > Freshwater >...
GCATCTGCAGGGGATTTTTCCCATATCACCTTGTCATCAGGTATTTCCCTGTATTTTGGCCCGAAAAAGTATCCAAGACCACCCTTGGTTTTATTGCACCCTCTAACAATTGTTCCAAGAGCATATCCGCCTGCACGAAGAGGAATAACAAACCACTGCCCTTCTCTGTACTGAATATGTTTCCTCCGAATCAATTACAGTCTCCTTCTTAAAAACTCAGGCGAGACACTGTTCTCAACAGAGAGGGGATGCCATTGAGCCCTATACTCTCAGATGAGATTAGAGCAAAAGAAATATTCAATATTTGATATTATATATGAACTCCAAGACAATAGTCCTTCAGAGATGAAGTCTACAACCCTAATAAATTTTTCACCCTGAGGTATCACTATGACCGAACTTCTCTACCAGACCGACAGCTACCTGCAGACCTTCACCGCCACGGTAACCGGCGCAGACCCCGACGCCCACGCCGTAATCCTGGACCGCACCGCCTTCTACCCGGCGGGCGGGGGGCAGCCCTCCGACCAGGGCAGCCTGAGCGTAATGGATGGCCCTCTGGCAGGGCGAAGCCTTCGGGTGGAAAAGGTCAAGAAGCAAGGCGGGGAGGCGCTGCACTTCCTCGATCCGGCGGCGCCGTTACCGGAGGTTGGCGCCCACGTGCGCGGGCAGCTCGACTGGGAGCGGCGCTACCAACACATGCGCACGCACACCGCCATGCACATCCTGTGCGGGGTGATCTTTCGCGATTACGGGGCCTCGGTCACCGGCGGGGATATGGACCCGCTCAAGGGGCGCATGGATTTTGAGTTCGAGACGATGCGCGGGGAATTAGTTAGCGCCATCGAACTGGCGATCAATATCGAGGTGGCCGCCGGACGGGAAGTGCGCACGGCCATCCTGCCGCGCGAGGAAGCCTTCCAGATCCCCGACCTGATCCGCACCAAGATCAACCTGCTGCCGGAGGGCATCCAGCAGGTGCGCGTGGTGGAGATCGTCGGCCTGGACCTGCAGGCGGATGGCGGGACACACGTGCACAACACCGCCGAGGTGGAGCGCATGCGCGTGGTGGATTATAAGAGCAAGGGGAAAATCAACAAGCGGATTTATGTGGAGCTGGAGTAGCACTGTAGCAGAACCCTTAATCTAATAGACCCCTGAGGTTTCAAAAACCTCAGGGGTCTTCTTAGATCAGCTCCTAAGCCGTGCGGTTGTAGCGGAAGAATAGGTCGTAGCGGCTGTCTTCATCGTCGCTGGCGTATTCGCGAAACTCGCGATACTGGTTGGGCAGTTTCTCCAGCGGGGTGGTATCCACGCTTATATCATCGGTGGCGTCGAAGTGACCAAAGCCCGGAGTGGGGAAGTTGACGCTGGTCAGCTCCACCAGCTCGGAGAGACTGAAGCCGAAGGACTCCTGCATGATCGGGTCGGCGGGTGCCCATCCGGCGATGATGGCATCCACGGCAATCAGCACGACTGCAGCGATAGCAATGGCAATGATGCCATAGATCCCGAATTTACTCACCAGCCCTTTGAGGGCTGCTTTCACCAGCTCGTTGTCCTTGATGAAATTCCACTGCTCCTTCACCAGATCGACAAAGAAATCTGTCCCGCTGGTGATCTGCTCCTCGAAAGCCCGCTCGCTGTCCACCTCGTAGCCCAGGACCAGCATCGCCACCGCCAGGATGGGCTGCTGCTGGTTGAACACCAGGCGCTCGATGGGGAATTGATTCCCCGAATCGACATCATCGAAGCGCAGAAAATCCTTGCCATCCGAGTTCTTCAGTGGCTGTACATCGGTGTTGCCATCCGGCAGCAGCGCCGCGGCGACGATGCTCAACCCCACTTCATCCGAGCCCAACGAGGCCGGGGAAGTCTCCTTGCGGCAGTTCATTCTTTCGAGCGTGATTTGGAAGCGGGCAGTGGAAGGCGGGATCACGCGGATGATCTGAAACGCCGACCCAATAGGATCCCCTAAATTGGGAATGCCAACCGTATTGGGAAACAGGATCTGTAAGTTATAGAGGCCGGGGGGCAAGTCATCGGGGACAACAAAGGTCATGCGATCGTGCACCCGGCAGTCGGAGATGAAGCGGGTCTGACCGTCAACGACCTCGGTCAGAGGAGTATCCAGGTCGCCGAAGACCTGGGTCTCCACATCTGCGGTTGCGGTTCCCGGCTCGTGGGCGGTGAGGCGTACAATGGCATCCAGGCTCATAAAATTCACCCCTTCCAGGATCACCCCGGCGCCATTTTCCACTTCGGGTACCGCCAGGCAGATATCCCCGACGGTGGAAAAACCAGTGCAGTCTCCTACCTTCTGCTGGCACTGGATCTCGACTTGATTGTTGACCAGGACTTCCGTACAAACCTGTTCCAATTCACCCGGCAGGTAATCGCCAGGTCCGAGGGTCGGTTTGAAGACATTCGTTCGCAGGCCGTTGACCTTGCAGATGCGCAGCTGCGCATCGAAGGATTCTGCACCGGGATCGAAGAAGCGGTTGCGCCCCGGCCTTTCTTGCTCGGCAGCAATCGGGTCGCCAAAGATTAATTCACCGGCGCGCTGAGTGAGCTCCTGGACCACCGCCTGCGCCAGGGTATCGGCGTCGATGGGCGTATTCACATCCCCGCCCAACCCGGAGACTACCAGGCGGTCGCGTTCGGCGGGCGGCATCTGGTCGAAGGAATCCAGAGCGCAGGAAAGCACCCGCTTGAAATCAGGGGGCAAGTCCCGCATGCGCTGGAATGCCAGGTTTTCCAATGCGTTGGCAGGCGCTTTGCCCGCCAGGAAGCGGCGCATGAGGTGGTAGGTGGAGGCCGCCAGGCTGCTGGGCACCTTCGAGGCGGATAAGCGGTGCTGGAATTTACGCTGCGGGGACTGCTTGTGTTTACCTCCCGGCGCCAGCGGGACGCACGCGCCCGGGGCGGTGGGCGGCGGCGGGCATTCCCCAGGCTGAGGGGGCGCCTCATTGCCTGCGCCTGGAGGGCAATTATAGATATTCACATCGCCTTGACTATGAATGTGAATATCCATCTGGCAACCACAATCTCGCTCCCGGTCGGGGCGCGACTCGGTACGGCTGGTTTGCATCGAGACCTCCTGATTCAATTATCGAGAAAGGATGGTGGGTATTTAGGGATGCAGACGATTAATTAGATAATGATTACCTATAATATCCAATTAATAAGTATACAACCACAAACCAGCGCACAGAAAAGCGAAGTGATTACATTATCGGGTAGTTTTGCAATCTTGAAAAAGACACCGGACGGATTTTCTGTGGAGCCTGACCTCGTTGAGATTCTAGCGCAGGGATGCCAGAAAATCCTCCACTGCCACCGCCGGTAAAGTCGTCAGGCGCACCTTGCCGCCCAGGGAGAGTGCGGCTGACGCCCTCACCACGGTGCGGTTGTCAGGTGCTTCCACAATGGTGACGAAATCATACTGCCCGAGCACCGCGTACTGGGTGACGACCTGCACCCCATAGCTCTCCAGCAGGGCATTGGTTTCATCGATCAAAGCAGGGTGAGTTTTGAGCGAATCCGTGCCTTCCAGGGTCAGCGTACTGAGCAAAATATAAGTCGCCATCGCAGCCTCCGATCAGACCAGGAACGGATTGAAACAGATATACCTTTGGGTTTAATTCTAGCAAATCCGGCCTTGCCGGGTCGTTGCAACCCCGCGCCAGAATCCTTACATTCTCAGCCGCCGGCGGCTTCTTCCAGCAGGTCGTCCAGCCAGATGCCCTCCTGCATAACGCGCTCCTTCCAGCCAGGCAGCAGGCGGTCCAGCAGGGCTGCCTGGGCAAAGCCTGTGTAATAAAAACGCCCGTCCCCCTCGTTCGAAGCCATGCGCGGGATCTGGTCGATCTCCTGCGCCAGGCGCTGGGGGAAGCCCTGGTAGGCGTCAAAATCATCCAACGCCAGCGCCTCAGGCAGGGGCTGGTAGTCTTTGTCCAGGTAAGCCTGGCGCCAGATATCCAGCTCGGCGTAGCGCGCCAGGCCCTCCACCCATTCGCGCTGCTGCTCGTAGGCGATCAGCTCGGGGGATAACCCCATGGTCAGATAGCGATTTTGGCGCTGGGCCAGGAAACGCTGCGCTAGCTCCAGCACCTCAGCCTCGGTAGCTTCGCCCCAGGCAGCTTCAGCGCCCATGGAGAGCAGGTCCAATTCTTCCTGCCAGGCATCGATCAGCGGCTGCTCTTCCCAGGGATAATGGTCCTGGGAGCGGCTGGCCTGTTCTGCCTGAGCCAGCTTTTCCGGCGCCATGCTGCCGGCATAGACATGGAAGCTTTCGTGCGCTAGCAGGCTGGTATAGCCGTCCGCGCCGCGCAGGAGAATGCCAGTGTACAGGCGTAAGGGCAGCAGATCGGAAAGCACGGGCGGCAGCTCGGAGCGGATTTCATTTGCCAGGCCGATGGGGGCAAAGTCGCCGGTTGTCAGGCTGGCGGTATATCGATCACCAATTTGGACGGCGAAATTCTGGGTGGTATCGAGGCTGGTATCGAGCTCCTGGCGGTAATAGACCTGGCCCTGGAAAGTCTCATCGGGTACGGGCTGCCAGGCGACGCCAAACTGCTCGCCCTGGGGCACGCTGCGCCAGCCGGCAGCCGGCTCGGGCAGGCCTACCAGGAAGGCGTAGCGCTCATTGAAAGCCAGCACCGGAATATCTGCGGCGCCAAAGCCCGGCGTGCCTTTAAGACCGGGCATTACCGCATCGCCCAGGCTCTGGCGCAGGTGGATAGCCTCCGCCAGGCGCGCCTGGTCGGCGGCGCTCAGGCGCTCGAGGACCGGTGAGGCAGCGGGCAGGGCGTGATTATCCCAGTAGAGAAAGCCAACCAGGGCCAACAGCAGGGCAGCAAAGATAAGCAGAATGTTCAGACAGCCGCGGTTACGTTTTTGTTTTTTCATTTCTCCGTTCACTTTCTTAGGACTTACGCACTTGGTTGGAGGATGGGTGTTGTTTGGCGTGCTACGCACGCCAAACAACACCCATTTTCCCCGGAACTGCATAATTCCAATTTCTATCGATTAAACGAGCCTGGAAATCAATATGGATAGACAGGATAATCAGGATTCGAGAGATTGATATATTAGCCAAGGTCTTTTGCCATGACCACATCCACTTCATGGTAGCCCACACGCTCATATAGCCGTCGGGCGACTGCGTTGCTGCCGAAAACATGCAGCTCGATCCGCCCGGCGCCGAGCTGGCGCGCCTGGGCCTCCAGCAGGCGCATGGTCTGCTCACCGTAGCCCTTACGCCGCTGCTCGGGGTAAATGAGCAGATCATAGACCCAGGCTTTGATTTGCTGAATATTTTTCAGCACGGCCAGCCAGGCGAGGCCCACCTTTGCGCCGCTCTCCTGCTCGATCAGGGTGTATAGATACTGGTCGGGGGTGTTAATCCCCTGCGGGAGCAGCTGCTGGTAAGACTGGTGGGCTTTTTCCAGGGCTTCGTCTGGGCGCCAGTTGCCGGTGGCGGTGTGCTCGCGGGCGTATTCGGGAATGGTGAAATCCAGGTAGGCTGTGTACTCAGGTTCGGTCATGGGACGCAAGGTAAGACTCATGCTTGTTCTCCGACTATTAGATTCAGGCTCGCCTCCAGGCTCTCCACATCAGCCTGCCAGCCATTGACAATCGCCAGGTATTCCTGGCGCTGAGAGGGATCGCGCAGGTAACCACGGGCAGAATTGGCCAATTCTGCATAGAATCGCGCCAGCGCAGCCAAAGGCAGTTTTTGACTGGTAAGAGCAGTAAAATCGGGGGCTGCCAGGCTGCGCTCCAAACCAGCCAGCCTGTCCAGCCATTCATCAACCGGCATGCGGGCCTTACTGCGAAACAGGCGCACCATCCATTGGCGCTCAAATATCGAGCGTTCTTTCCAGCCAGACGATTGCTCTGCCAGGGTGGCGCGCACTTTCCGGCAGGATTCTAAAGCAGCTTGAATTTGCGTGGGGTCTATGCTCCCAGAGAAATCTGGTCGTTCAAGATGGCGCTCGTCTGGGGTTTGCCAGGCAATCCCGGCGTCGCCCAGGACCTGCATCGAAGAGATCTCCTGCCCATGATACCGCTCGGCGAAAGCGATCGCGAGTGCGAAACCGGCCCCGGCGGCCTCGATGGAGATGGTTTGAGTCGTCAAGAGCGCCTGCAGCTCGGCCAAAGGTTTGCCCATCAGCGTTGCCAGGCGGGGGATAGCATCCAGAGCGGTTTGCGTAGGGACAAAACCGGGGCCGATGGTAAAGGCATACACCCCGCTGCCTTCGAGCTCGGCATCCAGGCTGGCAGCCAAATGTACCTGGGCGGCTTTCAGCGATTCATAGGCTGCCATATACGCCAGGCCAGCCGAAGAGATACAGGCAAAAACACCGCGCCTGCGCGCCAGCATATCCGGAATGAATGCCTTCGCCAGCAAAGCCGGGGCTCGCAGGTTGACCCGATAGGAAGCATCCCAATCCTGGATCGGAAGATCCTGCACAGCACCCAATGGAGCCAGGGTGGCATTGTTAAGGACGGCATCGACATGCCCAAATCTTTGCTCTGCTGCGGTTTTCAACTGGGCAACTTGCTGCTCATCCCCCACATCAGTATGAGTGAAGATAATGCGATCTTCGCCAAATTGAGTTTGTAGCTGTCTGGCAGCCCCTTGCCCGTTGGACTGGTTAATCTCGGCGATGACGACATTTGCGCCTAAAGCGCACAAGGAGCGGGCTGCTTCGTAACCAATCCCACCGCCTGAACCGGTGACGACCACGGTCCAACCGGTTAACGCTTGAGAATCCAATTTACTGCTCGTAATGAACATCCGGAGCTTCCTTGTACTTACTAATCGAGGTTTGATAATAATGCGGCGCCTGGACTTCCTACGGTTGCTACAGCGATGGCATAGCCGGAAGCAACTTTCTTAGGGGGTTGGAAATATTTCTGGGTCAGCAGCTGATGGTCGGCATCGACCACATGGGTAAAGCCCCGCGCTTCAAGATAGGCCGTGATCTGCCCTTCGGGGATGCCAAAGGTTAGATCCTCGCCGCTGAACTTGCGATAGCGGCGCATATTGCGGATCTCGCCATGGTCGGCTGCGCCGCCCAAGAGGGAGGTGTACATATAATCGAAGATAATCTTGCTGCCTGGGCCGGAATATTGGGCTACAAACGCCAGTGTACTGTCCACTGCCGCCGGGTTGAGATATTGGGTCACGCCCTGCCAGATGAACAGGGTTTTGAAGGTCGGGTCATAGCCGTAGGCGGAAAGCCGTTCGGCGAGGTCCTGCTCGGTAAAGTCGATGGGGACAAAAGTGACATGGTCAGGAACGGTGCTGAAGATCTGATTGAGCTTTCCCAGCTTGGTCGCCTGGCTGGCGGGGTGGTCCACTTCGAAGATCTTGACCCCGGATTTGAGCTGTGGGAAGCGGTAAGGGCGCGAGTCCAGCCCGGCGCCCAGGATCACCAGTTGTTTGATCCCTTCATCCAGGCACTGTTGCAGGAAGTCATCGATGTAGCGATCGCGTGCGATCAGGAACTCCATCACCCCCGGGCCGCGCTTATCGCCGTAGCCCAGGTCGTAGAAGAATTTGACCAGGTTGTACATCCAGCCGGGTACCATCTGGCGAGCGTACGGGTCATAAACGATGCGCTCACCTTCCGGCTTGGCCGATTCGATGGCGCGCACCACAGCGATCCCCTGGGCTGAGACACTGGATTGGTTGCGTTTCATGGTTTGCTATCCTTGGTTGAAATCGTTAATCCGTCAAAATTATTGTAACCCGATTCTATATTCATCGCACCAGAACTGGGCTGGTCATCCGGATAGTTGACTCCTCATCCTTTTTTCCGTATGATGAGGATGTACTCACGGCGTAATTGAGTTTACAGGAAAGGTTTTTCCCATGGAAATATCCGAAAGTCGTAACGTGGTGCGCGTGTCAGACCGCCTGCCGTGGCTTAAAACGATGGCGGTATTGGCGCCGTTATGGATGCTGGCGCTGGCAAGTACGGCAGAGGGCTTTCCTAACCCGCCCCTCTCGGGTAATCAGGGCCTGGTCTTGTTTTATGCTGCTATCGCGGTGGTGATCCTGGCGACGTTAAAATTCCATACGCTGATTGAACTTCCCTTCATCACATTGATCCCGCTTTCGTATGTATTTCTATTCGACGAAATAACGACCAGCTATAAAACCCCGTTTATCTTTTTCTGCACCCTGATCCTGAGCCTGGGGATCACAGCCTATCATTACTTTACCGAGACCCGCTCTGTGAAGGTCGCCCTGCCGGTCTTACTCGCCGCTGCCGTCCTGACTTTTCTCGCTGCCGGGTACGCCACGGCTAACTTCTGGGCCTACACCGACAGCCTGGGAGTTGAGATGTGCTTCCTGGATTACACCGGCTGCCCGCCGCTACCTGCCGACCACCCTACCTGGTGGAGCTTCTTCTTCAGCATCTAAATCCGTAGGATTGGTTTTCTGCCTTTTAAAAAGTTTGGCGTTTCCCTCGCCAAACTTTTTTGTCTTAGGAGTTACGCTGTTCCAGGGAAAATGAATTTTGCCATAGATCCAGGTAGTCGACCTGGACAGATCGACCTACATGTGAGCATCGGCGCAGTTTTATGTGACATGCGGAAGATTTTTAATCCAGGCAATCCTGATATACTTTGCCAAGAAAGGTGAGAACACAGATGAAAAAAGTAGCATTCCCGTCCAACGATAGCCAGACCATCCACCATCATTTAGGGGAGGCCAATCTACTCATGGTCGCCCACCTGGAAGATCAAAACCCCGCTCCACAGTTCGAGCAGCGCGTGAAGACCCAGATCGCCGAAGAGTGCGGGCACCACCAGCCGATCTTCCGTATGCTCAGCGATTGCCAGGTGGTGATCGCCGGGAGCATGTGCCGCAATGCCTTCAAACACCTGAACGAGATGGGCCTGGAAGTGATCCTGACCGGCGAGACCGACATCCACCAGGCGCTGGATACTTACCGGCGCGGCGAGATGGTCTCTGAGACCGAGCGGATCATCGCCGGGCACTAGAAGATATTCTTATCAACAGGGCGAAGCGGATTTTCTCTACAATCGGAAACACACATATCACCGCTTCGCTCCTTTTAAGCCCCCAAACCATCCGCCGGGCATATAATTGGCGGCATGCAAAACTCCTTCAGAGACCTCTTCCTGCTAAATCCCGAAATTATTTTCCTCAACCACGGCTCGTTTGGCGCCTGCCCCAAACCTGTATTTGAAATCTATCAAGAATGGCAGCGCCGGCTGGAGCGCCAGCCGGTGAAATTCCTGGGGCGCGAGATACGCGGGCTGGATTGCGAGGCGCGGGAGGCGCTGGCGAACTATATCCATACTGCCGCCGAAAACCTGGCTTTCGTCCCCAATGCCACGCACGGGGTGAATATCATCGCCCGCTCGCTGAGGCTGGGGCCTGGCGACGAGATCCTGACCAGCGACCACGAGTATGGCGCCTGCGATTACATCTGGGAATACATCTGCCAGAAGACCGGCGCCAGCTATCTCCGCCAGCACATTCCCCTGCCGGCTGGCTCGGCTGAGGAGATCGCCGAGCAGTTCTGGCAGGGGGTGACCGCGCGCACCCGGCTGATCTATTTGAGCCATATCACCTCGCCCACCGCCCTGCGCCTGCCGGTAGAAGCGATCTGCCCCCGGGCGCGTCAGGCAGGCATCCTCACCCTGGTGGACGGCGCGCATGCCCCTGGGCAAATCCCGCTTGACCTGGAGGCGCTTGGCACAGACTGGTATACCGGCAACTGCCATAAGTGGATGCTGGCGCCCAAAGGGGCTGGTTTCCTGTACGCCCGCCCGGAGGTGCAGCCCCTGGTGGAGCCGCTAGTGGTGAGCTGGGGCTATCACGCCACACCCGAGACAACCTCGGGCTCGACCTTCCTGGACTACCTGGGCTGGACCGGGACGCGCGACCCGGCTGCGTATCTCAGCGTCCCGGCAGCTATCCAGTTCATGGCAGAGCACGACTGGGAGCGAGTGCGCCGGGATTGCAACAGCCTGCTGCGCCAGGCGCTGGCTGAGCTGAGCGAGCTAGTAGGTATCCCACCGCTCTACCCGCTTGACTCAGATTTGTATGCGCAGATGGCGATTGCCCCCTTGCCGCCAGAGACAGACCTGGCCTGGCTCAAAACCCGCCTGTGCGATGATTATCGCATCGAAGTCCCGCTCACCGAGTGGAACGGGCGCAAGTTCCTGCGCATCTCGATCCAGGCCTACAACTCCCCCAACGATATCGCCGCCTTGCAGGCCGCCCTGCGAATTTTGTTACGAATATAATCAACCGGGGCGGAATTCCTGCCGGCAGCGTATAATAGTCCCCTGTAACCTATCCAGCAGGAGGCACGCTATGACCATCCACCCACCCTTTACCTATACCATCCTAGGCGCCGGGCGCCAGGGCGCGGCGGCGGCCTATGACCTGGCGCGCTTTGGCGAGGCCGGGCGCATCATCCTGGCTGATGCGAACCCGGTGCAGGCGCAAAAAGCCGCTAAGCGCTTGAATCAATTGATCGGAAAACCCCTGGTCGAGGCGTTGGAGCTGGACGTGAATGACCCTGCCGGCCTGCGCCAGGCGCTGGGGCCAGCCGACGTAGCCCTGAGCGCGGTGCCATACTACTTCAACCTGGAAATCACCCGCGCCGCCATCGAAACCCAAACCAGCCTGTGCGACCTGGGCGGCAACACGGATGTGGTGCTCACCCAACTGGCCCTGGACGAGGAGGCGCGCCAGGCCGGGATCAGCCTGGTGCCGGATTGCGGGATGGGTCCGGGGATGGTCAACACCCTGGGGGCGTATGTGATCGAACTGCTGGATGAAGCCCGCGATATTTACATCTACGATGCCGGGCTGCCCCAGAAACCCATCCCACCCTGGAATTATGAGCTGACTTTCCATATCAACGGGCTGACCAATGAGATGGATGGCGAGGCGGTCTTCATCCGGGAGGGCAAAATCGCGCGCGTGCCCACCCTCTCCGAGCCGGAGAGAATTGAATTCCCCGGCCTGGGCATCCTGGAAGCGGATGTCACTTCCGGCGGCACTTCCACCGCTCCCTGGACCTATGAGGGCCGCCTGCAAACCTACGAAAACAAAGTGCTGCGCTACCCGGGGCATTTCGAGTGGCTGCGGGCTTTCAAAACCCTGGGATTATTCAGCGAGCAAGCCATCACGGTCAACGGTCAAAACATCATTCCACGCCAGGTGTACCATGCCCTGCTGGAGCCCAGGCTGTATTCCCCCAGGCCGCGCGATATTGGCGTGATGCGCGCCATCGGCAAGGGCACCAAAGACGGGCGCCCGGCACAGGTGCGGGTGGACCTGTGGGATTACTACGACGAAGCCGCCGGCTTCACTGCCATGGAGCGCCTGACAGGCTTTCACTGCGCCATTATGATGGGCTTTCAGGCGCGGCGCGAGGTCCCGCCCGGAGCGCAAGCGGTGGAAACAGCCATTCCCGCCAGCCGCTTCATGGCTGAAGTCGCCCGGCGCGATATGCATATTGAAGTTTATTGGGAATAAATGCTCAGTGCAGTTTCTGCGAGCGGCTGGCTTCCGACAGGGTCTCACCCAGATCGTCCCCGTTGGTGATCTTGACCACCGGGATACCCAAAAATTGTAAGGAGTTTAATATGGGGTCGCTGCTGAAATAGCCACCGAAAGTAGAAGGGTCGAGCAGCACACCTACAGGACGCAAGCCGCGCCGCAGAAGCAAATCGGCGGCTTTGACCACACTTTCAGAAGTGCTGGGGGTGATCAGCACCACCGTGCTACCACGTGGCAGGTAGCGCGCCTGGGCTTCCACTTGCCCGGGCAAGGGCAGCGGACCATCCGCCTGGAGCATCGCCAGGGTTTCCAATATCTTACCAAGCTGGCGCCCGCCGCGATCTGAAGGCAGCACCAGCAGATTATGCCCCGCGCTCACCAGCCCAACCGACCTCCCGCGCTGTAAATAATAGCGCGCCAGCGAGCCGGCAATACTGACGGCATATTCGATGGTCGACGGAGGTAATTTAAAAGGACCGCGCCGGCGCCACATGTCCCGTGGATCAATTTCCTCTTCTGTGCGCGGTAGGGAAGCATGCGCTGCACGAAAACCATCCACGAAAATCCACACTTCCGCCAGCGGGTCCAGCTCAAATTCTTTGACCATAAAACGGTTGCGCCGGGCAGTGCTCAGCCAATGGATGCGGTTGAGCGGGTCGCCTGGGGCATACTCGCGCACACCCGAAGCGTTTGAAGTGATCTGCATGGTGCGGCGACGTAAAGCTTCCCCTCCGGGCAGCAAACCTGCCGGGCTAGGGAAATGGCGGACATCGAAAAGCATGGGATAGACCAGCAGCGTTTCCTGGCTCTCGAAGCTACGCGTGGTGGGAAACAAGCCAAATAAATCACCCGACGCCAGCACAGTCGGGCCAAGCGGGAAAACCCCGCGCTCGCTAAGGCGGGTGCGGGCCATATACGAACGGCTTTCACGCCCGCCTACCAGGGTCAGGACATGCGATCCGCCAGAGCTGGGAATTTCGGATTCGTCACGGATCTCGATCCACAGGCGCGGCAAGCGCCCAGGATTACGGATCTCGAAGCGCTCCTCATATACCTGCCCCACCTGCGAGCGCAGGCTGCGCGCCCGGCGCGTGAGCTGGATGCCCCTCAACGCCTGCCTGGACATCAGCCAGCTAAATAACAGCAACAGGCCCCAGAGATACGTCAGGCGGTAGTAAAGCTGCTGCCCGGTCAGCACGCCTGCCAGCAGGCTGACTGCGAACAGCAGCACCACCACACGCTGGGCAAAATTCATGCTATGCCTCGCTGGCTACGGGTTGGACGGCGGATTTTCCTAAAGGATCACCACCGGGAACAGGCACGCTGTGCAGGATCTCATCCACCACCTGCTCCGCGGTCAGGTCGCGCAGTCGGGCGCCAGGGCCTAAAATCACACGGTGCGCCAGGGTGGGAACTGCCAGAGCTTTGAGATCGTCCGGCAACACATATTCCCGCCCTAATATAGCCGCGCGCGCTTGTGCCGTGCGGTATAGCGCCAGACTACCGCGCGGGCTGGCTCCCAGGTACACCTCGCTGTGCTGGCGAGTCTGGTTCACCAGGTCAACAATGTAGCGCTTCAAAGCCTGAGAAACATAGATCTGTTTGACCTGGTCCTGCATGGCAAGCAGCTCATCCACCTCTACCACCTGCCCCAGGGTCTCAAACGGATGGCGGAACTGCTGGCGATCAAGTACTTGCATTTCATCTTCCGTACTGGGATAACCCAGTCGTATGCGCAACAAAAAGCGATCCACCTGCGCCTCCGGAAGGGGGAAAGTACCTTCGTATTCGATCGGATTTTGGGTAGCCAGCACCATGAACGGGCGCGGCAAGATGTGCGTCACCCCATCCACGGTCATCTGGCGTTCTTCCATGGCCTCCAGCAAGGCTGCCTGGGTCTTGGGCGTGGCGCGGTTGATTTCATCTGAGAGCACAATTTGGGCCATCACCGGGCCTGGGCGGAATTCGAATTCACGCGTTACCTGGTTAAAGATCGACACACCCGTGACATCGCTGGGCAGCATATCGGGGGTGAATTGAATGCGGCTGAACTGGCAGCCCAAGGAGCGAGCGAGGCTGCGCGCCAGCATGGTCTTGCCTACTCCAGGCACGTCTTCGATCAGTAGATGCCCCTGGCACAGCAAGCCAATCACCGCCAGCTCGACTGTGGCGTGTTTGCCGACAATCACTTTTTCTATGTTCTCAACCATGCGCTGGGTGAAATTCTGGATATCCGTCATGATTAACTCCCTAATTGTGTATCTATTCAGATGGCGGCAGTGTAGTACGTGGTGAAGGATTCAGCTTTTAAACAAGAAAATGCTCAGAACCAACCAAAAAAAGCTATAGCGCAGAATGCGCAACTGCCGGTAACGGGCAGCAAAGAGCAATACTGATAAAACCAAGCCGCAGGCAAAACGAATCAGACCTCCGGTTTCCCGAAATGTCGAAAACGGTAACACCGCAATGGACAAAGCGTTCAGGAATAGCCCCAATACTAACACATTTCGGTCACGATTTGTCCATTTTACAAAAGCCTGCCAGATACCCCAAGCGGAAGGGATTACGAACGCGGGACAAAAACTACCCCCATCGCGAGGAGATATAGCGGGCTGTAAAGACCGATCCGCCACAACCCCATATAGGGGATCCACTCAAAAGATGTTGCCATCGCTCCGCCCGAGCCGAGACCCGGCTGCCCAAAAACCTGCCACAGCCAGAGCTGAAACAGTCCAAAAGGTAGCAAGGCAAAAATTGCTAAACCAGCAACCTGACGCCAGCGGCGCTGGAAAAGTTCCGCCAGCAATTGGGCAACCACAAAGGGCAGCGTCACCTCGCGAGCAAACAACGCCAGAGCATAAAATCCCCAGCTGAGTGGCAGGCGATGGCGCACTCCTGCCAGCAGCGCCAGAGCGACCAGGGCATACGCCAGCGGTTCAGCCAGGTCCAGTCGCAGAGCCAGGGAAAAACCGGCGAACAATCCATAGCTCAGCGCATACCAGCGACTGACCCCGTACTCATGCATCAATTCAGCAACCGCCCAGGTACCGAGGGTGTGCGCCAGAAGCAGTAAAACCGGCAAGATCCAGGCCAGGAGCGCTTCATTCCCACCCGAGAACAAGAAGCCCAGCAGCGGCAGCAGGATGCGCTGGTAGCGGTAGGCCGGTACATCCAGATAGGGAGCAGCTACCTGCGGGCGAGGGTCACGCCCGATATAGTAATTGAACTGCCCGTCATAGCCTTCGATCTCCAAAGGGTCGCCTCCGGCATCCAACGGGATATTCGCAGTGTAATGCGTGCCCAGGCGCGCCAGACTCAACGGGTCGCCGCTCGCGGCAGCGATCACCCAGGCCAGCAAGATGAGCTGAGTAAAAAGAACCACAACAGCTGGATGCGCCAGGCGTGTCCAAAAGGATGGTCGTTTCATGCTTGGTAAGGTGCCAAACGGAGCGCTGCCAGACCCAACCCCAGCCAGGCAATTAGGCTGAGCAGCGCTCCAACCTTGAAGCTGGCCGGCTGGTAACTTATAATAATGTTGTGTTCCCCTGCTGGAACCTGCACTGCCTTAAACAGTCCATCTGCACGCAGGAGCGGGACTGGCCGACCATCCAGGGTCGCCTGCCAGCCAGGGTACCAGGTATCCGCCACCACCAACCAGCCAGCCACCGGGGCTTGGACCCGAATTATTAAATCACTGCTGGTCTCAGACAACAGGTTAGCTGAAGCCTGCGCTGCCGGCTGGCAGCCAGTAGAGATTTCCGCCGGCGATTCCAAGATCACCGTTTGGGCTGGATCCAAATCCGGGTCGCTCAGGCGTTCCCAAATCTGCTCAGCAGAGACAACTGGCTCGGCGCAGGGCGCCCAGCGTACACGTCCCAGGGCTGTCTCATTCTTCGTAAACCCGATCCCCAATGACGTACTAGAATCCACTTCTTCTACTACGCGCACCGCCATACGGTTCAGTAAATTTTGCCGGAGATCGCCCATAGATGATTCCAGCAAAGCAATATAGGTGGCGTAATTCCCGGGAACCAGCGGATCGAAATTATTAGCCGAGCGAATCTCCTCCAACATGCCAAGATTCGGCAACAGCATATCCCGTAAAATGAGCCAGTCTTCCTCAATATGGAATGTGTCGAAGCGCAAAAAGCGCTCGTACTTGATCTGGCGTTCATCTTCCAGGGGAATGTACAATCGCCCGTCGCTGAGCAACCTACGCGCTTCGCCCGTTACAAACGCTGGCTTGCGATAGAAGTTTAAATCGATCCCCGGATTCAACCCCCATCCGGCAATGAGAAGATCGATACTTACGACCAGGATCACTGCCCAGCTCCACCAATGCGGCTGCGGTTTAGATGCCGCCCCGTTTCCTGGCTCTGGCGGGGCCACCAGGCTCAGCCCGCCTGCCAGCACGCCCCACAGGCCAGTTAGAGCTGTTGCCCGCAGGAACGTGGAATTAATATCCTTGAGCAGTAGCCAGCCCAGCCCAGCGCCCAGGCTGACTGCCACAGCGCCCATCGTCGCCAGGCGTGTCCAGTACAGACCGCGCCCGGTAGGCCTGCGCCAGCGCTGCGCGCCCAAACCCGCCAGCAAAACCAGGCCTACTACCAGCCAGATCATCCAGCGCGTGGGTGCGTTAAACATTTCAAAGGAAGGTATGTGTTGGTACAGCCAGGGGAAAACAGGTGTGTTTTCGCCCAGAGCCAACAAGATGGTCACCGGCAGCAGCCAGCGTAAGAAAACAATGGTGGAGCGTTGCTCCGCGGAGGGATGGTGTGAGATACGGCGGATGAGAACACCCAGCGCCAACAAGGCCGGCAGCAGGCCGATATAGATGGCATCCTCCCAGTAGTTGGCAAACCCCCAGTAATCACCTTGCGCAGGACTGCCAAATATACCCGGCGCCAGCAAGGTCAGAAAATGCCAGGGCCAGAAAGAATAATCCAGACCCGTCTCAAAATCCACAGCCTGGGAACGCTGCGACTGTAAGAGATACTCGGCGGTCGGTATAAGCTGGACGGCGCCGAGCAGCAGCGCCAACACTCCCGCCGCGCCAAGCTTCAACCAGGCTGCTCCCACAGCTGCCAGACGCGTTCGCCAACCTGCCAGCGCCGGGAGTACGTGCCAGCCCCACCACCCCGCCCACAGACCTGCCAGCAACAAGGTATACCAGGAAAGCTGGGCATGCCCGGCAAGCAACATCATCCCCAGGCTGGCAACCAGACCCAACCAGGCGCGCCGGTTGTCGCGTTCCCGCACCAGAGAGTAAACTCCCAACAGCACCCAGGGCAGCCAGGCGACCGTGTAAGTGATACTCAAGAAGTGTAAGCGCGCGACCACATAGCTACCTGAGGCAAACGCCAGCCCACTGACCACCTGAGGTAATGCATCCATGCCCAGGCGCCGCGCCAGGCGAGCCATGCCCAACCCGGCCCAGCCCAGGTGCAAGGCAGCCAGAGGCGCCTGCAGCCAGGCCAGTGCAGCCACACCCCCCAGGGCGTAGGCGGCCAGGCCCAGCCAGTTAAGTGGGTAGAACAAAGCAGATTGATAATTAGCAGCTAAGGGCGCTCCCATACCCAGCCAGGGATTCCACAAGGGCATCTCACCGCCCAGCAGCGTCTCCCAGGCGTAAGCCTGCCAGGGGATAAACTGCAACCCCGGGGTACCCCAAAACAGAGCTTTGACGGTGAAAATGACCGGAGCCAAGATTAAAAACGGAACAATCAGGAGAATAAGGCTGTATAGATCCTGGGGTTTTTTATGCCACATGCGCTTCAACAAGTGCTGGTAGAAGGAGATGGAAGCTTGCTCCCTGTCCAGGAGGGCTTTCTACCCAAATTTTACCCCCATGTGCTTCCAGGACTAACCGGCAATAATACAAGCCCAGGCCACTGCCCCGCCGGCGCCCGAGAGCGCCTTCCAATTGGCGATATTTGTGAAATATATCTGCCTGCGCGCTGGAGGGGATGCCTGCACCAGTATCCTGCACAGTCAGGCGCACAAAATCGCCGTTCAGTGTTGGTTCTTGTTGGGCAGCCAGGGTGATGCTGCCCGCATCCGGTGTGAATTTAATTGCGTTATCCAGCAAATTATGCAACACCCGCCCCGTATGCTCAACGTCCACAAATAGCGCGGGGAGATCAGATGGTGCTTCGATCAGCAGACTGATTTTGGCTTCCTCGACCAGTGAGGTATATTGGCTGGCGATCTCCTCCAGGAAAGGCTGTACAGGCACGCGGCTGGTTTGTAACACCAATTCGCCTTCCTCCAAGCGGTGAATCTCCAGCATATCGTTCACCAGGCGCAGCATGCGCTGAGTGCTGCGTTTCAGTGGGGCGAGCACCGGCATGGGCTGGTTGGCAGGATTGCGATTAATATCCTGTTCGATGACTTCCAAACCGCCTTGAATGATCGCCAGGGGTGAGCGCAGATCATGAACCATCATTTCGACCATATCTTCTTGCATGGCTGCCAGACGGACTTCCTGGGTACGATCATGCAAAACAAACAACCAGCCAGATACTGTACCATCGCGCTCGCGCACCGGTAGCAAGGTTCGCTCCATCGCCACCCCTGGAGCCAGGGGTAGACTAACCATCTGGCGTTGATACTCCGCAACGCCAGCCAGAAGGGCAGCGATATCTTCATCCAGCTTACCAGCAGTATAGCCCAGGCGTTCTGCCAACAACTGTATTTGTGTGGCGCTATCCTGTTCTAGGCCCAGCCCCATCAGGGATAGCTGAGCCAGGTCCAAACACTCGGCAGCAGCGCGGTTCGATAGCACAACTTTATATTGACGATCAAGCAGCAGCATGCCATCCTGAGCAGCTTTCAGGACTGAATCGAGCTGACGAAAACGCAGGTTCAGATCTCGATCCGTGCGCGAGAACAGGCGCGCATTTTGAATAGCAATCCCAGCTTGCGAGGCCACGGCAGCCAGCACATTTTGATGGTCTTCATCATAAAGGTTGCGGGCTTCGTAGGATTGCAAAGCAATTACACCTATCGTTTGGTTACCCACGATAACGGGTACCCCTAACCAGGAAGCTGCGGGGCGCTTGGCTGGCGGCAAACCGAGCTGCTGGCGGATCACTGCTGTGTTGGTTCGACTGAGTAAAGGCTGTCCCGTACGCAGGACATGCTCGGTAAGGCCAGCCCCCATACGGCGCTTGGATATGGATGTGCGTTGCCCGTCTTCGATTACAAAGGGGAATGACACTTCATCCAGGTCTGGATCATATAGAGAGATATAGAAATAGTTGGCTGGCATCAAACCGGCAACCTGGGTATAAATCGCTTGCAGCAAATCTTCCAGATTCAAGTTTGTGCTAAGGGCGCGACCTACTTCCTGTAGCACATCCAGCTCCCGCACACGCCTCTCAAGACGCTGGCGAGCAAAGGCCAGGTTGCGTGCCACCCAGGCAAAACCTACCAGGCCCAACACCAATACCCCCAGCGAGGCACTGCCCATGCGGCCTACCACCAAAGCCACCCATGGAGCAAAGAATAAAGGCAGTCCTTCATAGGTCAGCATGCGGGGAACATCACTTAGATAGGATTCCAGCCATTCACGACCGCGCCCGGCAAAGAAAAATCCTGCCCCCAAATAGCTAACCAGTAGATAAGTCAAACCTAACACGACTAAGGGGATCAGCAATTGCGTTGTAATGGTCATCAGGGATCGCGAACCACCGATCTGCTGATACAAAGCACCGGCAATTAAAATCGAAGCAGGTTGTATGGTAATGTTCGTCGCCAGGCGCGTGGCGTGCTCCAGGCGTCCTTTAGGGCGCGCCATAGTCTCTCCGTTCTGGAATAGCGGCTCTAATGCCTCGGAAATTAATTCACCTAACAACGCTATCCAACCCGCCGGCACCAGGCCGAGTGACAGATAGGTCGCAACAACCGCCATTGGCAATAGTGAAGCCATACCACCACCCAGCGGCACACCCATTAAGGTAGTGGTTACTACCAGCAGTAAGAATAATATCGCCTGGGGAAGTAGTTCGATACCGGGATAGCTTTTAATGGTCAAATAAATCAAGATCACGATCACCGATAAGGCTGTGAAGCCAGGCACTATAAGTTTTATGTATTTTTGCGGTCTCATGGAGAAACCTCGCTGGCAGTTACGGGATTCAATACCCTGTATACAGCATATTTTCCTTCAGTCATCCAGGGAGCTAGATAACCAGCCAAGGATGGATCCCACGCATGAATGCCACCCAAAGCTTGTTCGTGAGGTCCCCAGAATACATAATCCACAGTTTGATTTTGTAATAGCGCCTGTCGCTCCATATCATTGGTCCCGGCTTCGTAGAAGCGCGTCACCTGAGGTCGCAATTCGGCCAGACCAATCGTTTCGGGACCATGACCAATCACTACTCGCAATGGCGCCCAGGCAGGCAGTGCATTGCCAGTGGGATAATCAGCCAGCATAACCTGTCCAGGTAGTGCCTCGGTTGCCAGGCGGTTAAACAATATCACTTCATCTACAGGCTGGAAAATTGGTTGTTTTTGTTGGATGGCTGTCAGTACTGCACCGGCGAATAAGATCACCGTAGAAGGAAAGGCCAAGAACAGAGGCAGTTGTACCCACAATCTCCTGCCAGGAGACGCATGCAGAGGCGGTTTTGCCAATATTTTCTCCAGTCCAAGCGCAGCCAGTACAACCAGCAACACCCACCCGCCCTCCACCAGACGGCGCTGTAGATTGAAGGGTAGGTATGCCAGAATGGGAAGAATCAATATCCAGGTTATGGTGAAAACAGCCCATTCAGGAATCGATTGCCGAAGTGCTTTCCAACCAACCCAGGCATAAGGAATTACCAGACCATAAGCCAGTAAGTAATGCACTGGATGGGGGGATGGCAGCCAGTTTTGAACCGTCCAGGCCTGCAGGAATGGATCCGAAAGCATGGTGTACAGGTTGTATCCAGCCAGAGGTATCGAGAACACGCCTGCCAGGATCACTAATTTAAACAGTCGCTGCCAATTTACCCAATTCACCGGTGCGGGAGCCAGCTTATACCAGACCCCCAATGTAAGCACATACCAGCCCGCCAGCGTGAGCGCCAACATACCAGTCATTGGTTGGGATAGTCCGCACAACAACCACAATAAACCTATGCGCAACCCCGGTTGCACCCAACCCGCTCGAGGATCAAAAACGGCATGCAGCAGGATCGCCAGCCCCCATAAGAGCAAGGCACGCGCCAGCGCCAGATGGGGCAAACCAAACAAACTGAGAAAGCCAAAAGTCTCTGGGGAATAGTACTCCAGAGGCAGCGATCCCAACCACTCAGAATGCCCCAGTACGGTAAGCACCCACCCTAAGCCACCGCCTAAAAGCGCCAGCAGTGTAGCAAACCGACGAATATTCACCGAGCGCACAAAACAAGCGATGAAATCATAGGTAGCCAGGGTCATCAACAACGCGGCCAGGATGCGAAAGAGATGAAAGAGCGCCACCAGTTGTTCGTGCACACCGGGAGGAGATGCCAGCTTTCCCAATAACAAGTAGATGGGGTAGAGAAATATACCGCGTTGTGCAATCGTGGTGTATGGAGTACGAAATAACCAGGCTCCATAAGTTCCCCCAAGCATCTTTGCAATATAGGAGTTCCCATCTTCTACAGCAATCAAGAAACCCGTAAAACGCCAGCTTTCGCCCTGATAGGCATAGGCCAACAGATAAGGAAGCAAGGTAAATACAACAAGCACCAGGGCTAATTTAAGAACCCAGCGGCGTTCCGATTGAGTGACCGGATTGGGTAGATTCATTTGGGCCACCTGGTCAGCAGCATCACCAATGCCAATCCCAGCAAGCCCAGGCCAAGTCCGCCATAAATGCTGGATGGTTGAAAGCGCAGCTCGATCACCTGAGCACCAGCTTCCAGGTGCACTGCGCGCAGCAGTCCTTGCGCTGCATCCAGGCTCGCTAGCTGTCCATTTACATACGCTCGCCAGCCAGGATAGGCGATCTCGGAGAACACGATCCAGGCTGGCGCATTCAAATGCGCATCCAACGTAACCCGAATGTGATTTGGCGTCCATTTCAGATTTGCTACCGGCTGAATATCTTCCCCCAGGGGGCTGGTGAGAGGCTGCAGCCAGGCACGTGGCAATGCCAGGGAATTCCGATAAAGCTGCGTGCCCGCGAACTCGCCCACCCAGTTCAGGCTCGGCGTAGAGATAGGATATTCGGCTGCCACATAGAGCACATTCAGCAAGCCAAGCGCAGCAGCATCCGGAACCGCTTGCTGATTATCGGTTGTCGGATTGCCGCTGGCAAAAGGAGGCAACGTGACGCTGTATGCAGGATGCGATGTACCTGCTGCACGGGAGAAGTAACTGGCATAAGCCTGTACCTGCAATGGGTCAATCCCATCCACATGCTCCAACCCGGCGGGAGCAGAGACTTGTTGAGGCAAACTATAAGAAGGTGAGTACACCCTGAATGGGCCAGATTGCAGTTGTAGATACTGCACCAGCACAGATTTTTCACTCAGAACTTCTTCAGCCGCTCGCGCTGCGAAGAGAGCCTGATCTACCACTCCAAAATCCAGCACACATACCACCACCAAACCCAGAAACCAGATCTTGGGCTGCACACGGCCTGCCAGGCGCAGACCTATCCACAGCGCGCCAACCGCCAAAAAAGCCGCCCCCCAGGCCAGGCTGGGAACGAATTGGCCGGTCAGCAGC